>Ga0187844_10001104_pt1 | contig 20914 bp, 18 predicted proteins | sample SpaLakP09_SKY_50_FD_134517 | JGI IMG/M metagenome (GOLD analysis project Ga0187844, IMG submission 134517) | Oligotrophic lake water microbial communities from Sparkling Lake, Wisconsin, USA - SP09_SKY_50 | ecosystem: Environmental > Aquatic > Freshwater > Lake | place: USA: Sparkling Lake...
CCCTTCCCGTGAGGGAAGGGGCCATGCCCACCCCCCGCCCGCCCGTGGGCGGGAGCGAGGAAGTCCGAGCGAGAGGATCAGTTGTCAGGGAACCCGAACCGGGACCCGGCTGGTTGCTCTCGTTTGGAGTTCGTCATGGCAATCGTTCAAGTCATCCAGCGTCACGCGCACCTGGCCGGGGCCGTCAAGCTCGAGTTCGTCAACGGCCGCGAAGGCAAGGTCGCCAAGGCGGTGCTGACCGCGATCAGCAACACGCGGCGCGCGAACCGGGATGGCGGCGAAGCCCGCGAGGAGGAGTCCACCGCGATCCAGTGGACGCTGTGGGGCAAGCAGGCCGAGAACGCCGCCGAGTACCTGGGCAAGGGTTCGCACGTCAACATCGTCGGTCGGCTGCGCAACAACAACTACGAGAAGGACGGCGAGACCGTCTACGGCATGGCGTTCACGGCCGAGGAGATCGACTATCTCGACAGCCGCGCCGAGAGCGAAGCCCGTCGCCTCCGTGGCGACGACTACGACGGCGCACCGAGCGCCCGCAGCAGCAGCGCCGAACAGGCCGCATCAGCCACCACCAGCCGCAAGCCTCGTAACGCGCGCCAGCCGGCGCATGCCGACGCCTGAACCCCGAGTGGGTGGGCGTGATGCCGATGAGCCGCGCTCGCCCTTCGAACCTCGCATATCACTCAGCGATCGAAGGAAACCATCATGTACTCGACCCCAACCCTGGCGACCCGGTTTGCCCCCAACGCCCGCGTGATGCGTGGCGACCAGGCCCTGAGCGAAGACCAGATGCGCGCCGTAGCGCCATCCATCTTTGCCGAGGGCAAACACGCGAGCCGCTCCGAGCGCTACACCTACATCCCGACCATCAACGTCCTACGCGGCCTGCGCAAGGAGGGCTTCGAGCCCTTCATGGTCGCGCAAGGGTCCAGCCGCATCGAAGGCAAGGCGGAGTTCACCAAGCACATGATCCGCATGCGCCACCTTGGTGACAGCGGCGGCCAGGTGCAGACCCGGCCGGAGGCGAACGAGATCATTCTGATCAACAGCCACGACGGCGCGAGCAGCTACCAAATTGTTGACGCTCGCCGAGAACTGACCCGCCAACCGGGGTGATGCTCGCGCAAAACTGACCCACGCAAACACACTGACCTGCTCAACGGATGAGCAGGGGAAGCAGGAGTGATCAGCGTGGGCATGTTGGCCAAGATCAGACGGATGCACCTGCGAGATGGACTGTCCATCCGCGAGGTGAGTCGACGCACCGGGTTGTCTCGGAACACCGTTCGGCAGTGGTTGCGCCAAGAAGGCGTGACCGAACCCAAGTACCCCAAGCGAGAGGCTGCCAGCGCGGTGGACGCCTGGGCTGAGCATCTGGCGTCGGCGCTCAAGGCCGATCAGCACCGACCGGTGCGCGACCGGCGCACGGTCAAGATGCTGTTCGAGCAGATACGCGCACTGGGCTACGCAGGCAGCTACGCCCGCGTGACCCGCTGGGTGCGAGCCTGGCGGACTGAGCAAGATGCTGCGCCGCGACGTGCAGCCTTCGTGCCGATGAGCTTCGAGCTCGGGGACGCCTTCCAGTTCGACTGGAGCTGTGAGTACGTCTTCGTCGGTGGCCTGCGCCGCCGGCTGGAGGTCGCGCATACCAAGCTCGCCAGCAGCCGGGCCTTCTGGCTCACTGCCTACCCGGGCCAGAGCCACGAGATGCTGTTCGACGCCCATGCCCGGGCCTTCCAGGCGTTGGGCGGCATCCCCAAGCGCGGCGTGTACGACAACATGAAGACTGCCGTCGACAAGGTCGGCGTCGGCAAGCTGCGCTCGGTCAACGCGCGCTTCCAGGCCATGTGCTCGCACTACCTGTTTGAACCCGAGTTCTGCAACCCGGCCTCAGGCTGGGAGAAGGGCATCGTCGAGAAGAACGTGCAGGACCGGCGCCGCCAGGTCTGGCGCGAAGCCAGCGAGCGGCGCTGGCCGGACCTGGCCACGCTCAACGCGTGGCTGGGCGAGCGCTGCCGCGCCTGCTGGGCGGAGACCGCCCACCCCGAGTGGCCGGCGCTGACGGTGGCCGACGTACTGCAGGATGAGCGGGCGCGGTTGATGCCGTGCCCCAAGCCCTTCGACGGCTACGTCGAGCGGCCTGTTCGCGTCTCCGCTACGGCGCTGGTGCACTTCCAGCGCAACCGCTACAGCGTGCCCACGCGACACGTGAACGCCGTGCTCAGCCTGCGCGCCTACCCCGACACCTTGGTGCTGGTGGCGGACGGCATTGAGGTCGCCCGCCACACCCGCAGCTTCGAGCGCGACCTGACCTTCTACGACTGGCAGCACTACATCCCGCTGGTGCAGACCAAGCCCGGGGCGCTGCGCAACGGCGCGCCGTTCAAGGCCATGCCCGAGGTCCTGCAGACCCTGCAGCGGCACCTGCTGCGCCACGCGGGCGGCGACCGCGTCATGGCGCAGGTGCTGGCGGCCGTGCCGGTGCACGGCCTCGAGGCGGTGCTGGTGGCCGCGGAGATCGCGCTCGAGGCCGGACGGCCCAGCGCCGAGCACGTGCTCAACGTGCTGGCGCGGTTGAAGGACGGCGCCACTGCCATCCGTGAACTGACTCAACCCACACCGGCGCTGAAGGAAGAACCCCGCGCCGACGTGCAGCGCTACGACGCGCTGCGCAACAAGCAGGAGGTCCGCCCATGAGCACGGAGATCGTCACGCGGCTGAAGGCGCTCAAGCTGCACGGCATGGCGTCCAACTGGCCCGAGCTGGTGGCGCATTGCCGCCACGCGGCGCTGGAACCCGAGCAGTTGATCGAACAGCTACTGGACGCCGAAGGGGCCGAGCGCAACGTGCGCTCCATCGCGTACCAGATGACGGCAGCGCGCTTCCCGGCGCACCGCGACCTGGCGAGCTTCGACTTCGAGGCCAGCGCAGTCGACGAGGCGCTGGTGCGCAAGCTGCACACGACCCAGTTCACCGAGGCCGCGCACAACGTGGTGCTCATCGGCGGGCCGGGCACCGGCAAGACGCACCTGGCGACGGCGCTGGGCATCGAGGCCATCCAGCGGCACGGCAAGCGGGTGCGCTTCCAGTCGACCGTCGAGCTGGTAAACGCGCTGGAAGCGGAGAAGGCGGCCGGCAAGGCCGGGCAGATCGCGCACCGGCTGATGTACGTGGACCTGCTCATCCTGGACGAGCTCGGCTACCTGCCCTTCAGCCAGGCCGGCGGGGCGCTGCTGTTCCATCTGCTGAGCAAGCTCTACGAGCACACCAGCGTGGTCATCACCACCAACTTGAGCTTCGGGGAATGGGCCAGCGTCTTCGGCGACGCCAAGATGACCACGGCCTTGCTGGATCGGCTCACGCACCACTGCCACATCGTCGAAACCGGCAACGAGTCCTGGCGCTTCAAGCACAGCAGCACGGCCGTCGCGGCGGCGCGCGCCCGACCTACTCAACGCAAGAAAGGAGACCCCAAGACCTCAGAGATATCCACAGACACAGGCTCCCTCGGGTAGCCTTCAGGAGTGGGTCAGTATTGAACGAGCGCCCGGGTCAGTCGACCGCGAGCGTCAACAGATCGACAGATCGTCGCTCTTCAAACCCGCTGGGAACCTCACCGTCACGCCGGGCAGCACGACGAGGACGTTAGCCGCCGGCCTGAGAAAAGGGCCGTGCTCCGAGGCTGGGGGCGGCGAGGCTTCGGCTGCGCCGGCATCGCCGCGCTCGCTCGGCAGGCCGGCCAGTCCACTAGCCGATAAGCAAGCAGAATTCTGGTTCACCCCTGGGTTCACCCCTGGAGCTGAAATTCGAGCCGGAATGGAAAAAGGACTTAGAGGCTTTCGCTTCTAAGTCCTTGATTTCTCTTCTTATTTTTGGTCGGGACGGCGGGATTCGAACTCGCGACCCCTTGCACCCCATGCAAGTGCGCTACCAGGCTGCGCTACGCCCCGACTGAGCCAATCAGTATAACCGAGAAATTGGCGCTTCAGGTCAGAAGGCTGGCCCGAATCGCAAGAAGTTCGGCGCGCACCTGCTCCAGCGAGGTCAGCGGGTCGACGGCCAGCACCGGCAGCGTCATGGACGCCTCTGCGGCCTTCAGCGGTTGTGCGTGCGACACGGGGTGACGCGTGGCCGGTGCGTGGATCAGTTCCATCGGCACGTCGCCATCGTCTTCGCCATCCAGCGCTTCAAGCGCCTGTGCCGCCTCTGCTTCGTCGCGGAAGTTTTGAGCCGCAGCGGGCGGCAGGCCTTCGCTGAGTTGGTTGCGTGCGCCGCTGATGGTGAAGCCCTGGTCGTAGAGCAGGTCACGGATGCGGCGGATCAGCAGCACCTCGTGGTGCTGGTAGTAGCGCCGGTTGCCGCGCCGCTTCATGGGCTTGAGCTGGGTGAACTCCTGTTCCCAATAGCGCAGAACGTAAGGCTTCACGCCGCAAAGATCACTCACCTCACCAATAGTGAAGTAGCGTTTGGCGGGGATGGCGGGAAGCGCCTTTTCCATTGCAAATCAACAAGTTCGCGAGGGGAGGGGAGACTCTACTCGAAGTCTTCGCCGGCCGGCGCATCACCTTGCACCTGACCCTTGAGTTTGTGGCTGGCGTGAAAAGTCACGACGTTGCGCGCCTTGATGGGGATGGACTCGCCCGTGCGCGGGTTGCGGCCCGGGCGCGGCGCCTTGCGGCGGATGTTGAAGTTGCCAAAACCCGAGAGCTTCACGTCCTGACCCTTGACGAGACTGTCGTGGAGGATGTCGAAGAAGGCCTCGACCATGTCCTTGGATTCGCGCTTGTTCAGGCCCAGCTTGTCGAACAGCAGCTCGGCGAGCTCGGCCTTGGTCAGCGTGGGCGTTTCCAGGCTGCCGATGACGACAGCCGCTGCCTCTTTCTTGACGTCGTTCGCGTCCATCTTTATTCCTCCTCCAGAGGGTCAGCCGCGCAGGCGGGCGCCGAGTTGGCTGCTTGCCGCCGCGACGATGGCAGCCACGGCTGCGTCGATGCGGTCGTCGGTCAGCGTGGCTTCGTCGTCGAGCAGTTCCAGGCGAACGGCCAGGCTGCGCTCGTCGGCTTGCAAGTCTGTGCTGTTCCCGGCAGCCGGCTTGAAGACGTCGAACAGCTTGGCCGAGCGCAGCAGCGCGCCGCCGGCGGTCGTGACGGCGGCCATCAGCGCGTCATGCGGCGTGCTGTCTTTGACGACCAGCGCCAGGTCACGCTGTACGGCCTGCTGGCGCGGCAGGGGCTGGCCTTGCGGCAGCGTGCGCAGCAGGGCGGCGTCGAGGTTCAGCTCAAAGATGACGGGCGCGCCGCCGCTGATTTCATAGCCTTGGCGCCAGCGCGGGTGCAGTTCACCGACGACGCCGATGACGGCGCCGTTCAGCTTCACGCGGGCGCTGCGGCCCGGGTGCAGGGCAGGGTGTTCTGCCGCTTCAAACGTCAGCGTCTGCGGCGCGAACAGTGCTTCCAGGTCGCCCTTCACGTCGAAGAAGTCGACGGCGCGGTCCTTCTGGCTCCACTGTTGCTGGTCCGCCGGGCCCCAGACCAGGCCGCCCAGACGCAGCGGCTGTTCGATGCCAGCCACCGCCAACGGGCCATTGGTGACAGTGGCATCACGCTTGAACACACGGCCCAGCTCGAAAACGCGCACGCGCGTCGCGCGGCGGGCCTGGTTGTGGCGCAGCACCTGCACCAGGCTGCCGATGAGGCTGGTGCGCATCACCGACAGCGGCGCGGCGATGGGATTCAGCAGCTTGATGGGGTCGGTGACGCCGGCCAGCTCGCGCTCCCAGCGCTCTTCAACGAAGCTGAAGTTGATCGTCTCGAAGTAGTCGCGTGCGGCCACTGCGCGGCGCAGCGCGTGCGTGGACTGGCGCGATTCCGAGCCGGTGCGGCCGACGATGGGCGCCAGCGGCGCGGTGGACGGCAGCGTCGGGTAGCCCAGCACGCGAATGACCTCCTCGATGAGGTCTTCCTCGATCAGGAGGTCGAAGCGCCAGCTCGGCGGGGTCACCGTGATCACGCCGTCAGCGGCCGTGAACGGCAGGCCCAGGCGCGTGAACACGCCTTCGCATGCGGCTTGCGTCAGCGGCATGCCGATGACCTTGGCCGCGCGGGCCATGCGAAGCGCGACGGGCTTGCGCACGGGCACGTGGGGCGACTGGTCGTCCATAGGCCCGACCTTGGTGTCAGCCGTGCCGCAGATGTCGATGATGAGCTGGGTGATGCGCTCGATGTGCTCGACGGTCTGCGATGCGTCGACACCGCGCTCGAAGCGGTGGCCGGCGTCGGTGGAGAAGTTGTAGCGGCGGCCGCGACCCATGACGGCCTCGGGCCACCAGAAGGCAGCTTCAACGTAGACGTTCTTCGTGTCATCGGACACAGCGGTGTGGTCGCCGCCCATGATGCCGGCGAGGGACTCGACCTCGCGCGCATCGGAGATCACGCCAACCTTCTCGTCGACAGTGATGGTGTTGCCGTTCAGCAGCTTGAGCTGTTCGCCGGCCTTGCCCCAGCGCACGACCAGTTCGCCACTGATCTTGTCGAGGTCGAAGATGTGCGACGGCCGGCCGTACTCGAACATCACGTAGTTGGAGATGTCGACGAGGGCCGTGACCGAGCGCTGGCCGCAGCGCTCCAGGCGCTGGACCATCCAGGCGGGCGTCTGCGCCTTCGTGTTGATGCCCTTGACGATGCGGCCGGAGAAACGGCCGCACAAGTCGGTGGCCTCGACGCGCACGGGCAGCTTGTCGTCAATACCCGGCTTCACCGGCGGGAACTCGGTCTTGAGCAGCGGCGCGCCGGTCAGCGCGGCGACTTCGCGGGCGATGCCGAACACGCTCAGTCCGTGGCCCAGGTTGGGCGTGAGCTTCAGCGTGAACAGGGTGTCGTCGAGCTTGAGGTGCTTGCGGATGTCTTCGCCGATGACGGCGTCAGACGCCAGCTCCAGCAAGCCGCCGTGGTCTTCGCTGAGCTTGAGCTCGCGAGCCGAGCACAGCATGCCGAAGCTCTCGACGCCGCGAAGCTTGCCGACGCCGATCTTGAAGGGCTTGGTGGCGTCATCGGTGGGCAATTCAGCGCCGACCGTGGCCAGCGGCACTTTGATGCCGACGCGGGCGTTGGGTGCGCCGCAGACGATCTGCAGCGGCTCACCGCCACCAGCATTGACCTTGCAGACACGCAGCTTGTCGGCGTTGGGGTGCTGTTCGGCTTCAAGGATCTCGGCGACCACGATGCCGTGGAAGGGCGGCGCGACGGGGCGCAGCTCTTCCACTTCCATGCCGGACATGGTCAGCAGGTCGGTCAGGGCTTGGGTTGACAGCGGCGGATTGCAGAACTCGCGCAGCCAGGACTCGGGGAATTGCATAACTGTTTACTTGAACTGCGAGAGGAAGCGGAGGTCGCCGTCGAAGAAGGCGCGCAGGTCGTTGACGCCGTAGCGCAGCATGGCCAGGCGGTCGATGCCGGAGCCGAAGGCGAAGCCGATGTAGCGCTCCGGGTCCAGGCCCATGTTGCGAATCACCTGCGGGTGCACCTGGCCGGAGCCCGACACCTCCAGCCAGCGTCCCTTCAGCGGGCCGCTCTCGAACATGATGTCGATCTCGGCGCTGGGCTCGGTGAATGGGAAGTAGCTGGGCCGGAAGCGCAGCTGCAACTGGTCGGTCTCGAAGAAGGCGGTGATGAAGTTGAGATAGACCGCCTTCAGGTCCTTGAAGCTGATGTTCTCGCCCACCCACAGGCCTTCGACCTGGTGGAACATGGGTGAGTGGGTCGCGTCGCTGTCCACGCGGTAGGTGCGGCCCGGCGCGATGACGCGGATCTCGGGCATCGTCTCTTGACCGGCATAGCGCTTGGCATGGGCCTGCGCGTAGCGGATCTGCATCGGGCTGGTGTGCGGGCGCAGGTTCAGCCAGGCACCGTTCCCGTCCTTCATGTCGACGTAGAACGTGTCCTGCATGGAGCGGGCGGGGTGGTTCTCGGGGTTGTTCAACGCCGAGAAGCTGTACCAGTCGGTCTCGATCTCGGGGCCGTCGGCCACATCGAAACCCATGGAGCCGAAGATGGCCTCGATGCGCTCCATGGCGCGCGTGATCGGGTGCAGGCCGCCGGTGCCGCGCTGGCGGCCGGGCAGGGTCACGTCGAGGGCCTCGGCCTTGAGCTGCTTCTCCAGCTCGGCGGCGGCGAGGGCATCGCGGCGAGCGGTCAGGGCGGCTTCGATACTGACCTTGAGCTGGTTGATCTCGGCACCACGGGTCTTCTTTTCCTCGATGCTGAGGGCGCCCAGGCCCTTCATCAGTTCGGTCACGCGACCGGACTTGCCGAGGAAACGGGCCTTGGCGTTTTCGAGTTCGGCGGGTGTGGGCGCAGCGGCAAAGTCGCTTCGTGCCGCTTCAAGAAGAGCGTCGAGATCAGACATTCGGAATTCGGGATGACAAGGGCAAAGTCCTTGCGTCGAAGACAAAAAGGGCCGGTCACAGAGTGACCGGCCCCGAAAGTTGCGTGCTCCGACGTGAGCCGGAGCGTGTCGCAATCAGGCGAGCGCGGCCTTCACCTTGGCGAAGATGCTGGCAAAACCAGCCGGGTCGTTCACGGCCAGATCGGCGAGGACCTTGCGGTCGATCTCGATCTGGGCCTTCTTCAGACCCGCCACGAACTTGCTGTAGGACAGACCCAGACCACGCGAAGCTGCGTTGATACGGGCGATCCAGAGCTGGCGGAAGACGCGCTTCTTGGTACGACGGTCACGGTAGGCGTATTGGCCCGCCTTCATCACCGCCTGCTTGGCGATGCGGAAGACGTTCTTACGGCGACCCCGGAAGCCCTTGGCCAGAGCCAAGACCTTCTTGTGACGGGCACGAGCGGTTACACCACGTTTGACGCGAGGCATGTGTTTCTCCTTGAGTCGTTAGTGGATTACAGACCAGCAAAGGGCAGCATCTGAGCGATGTGACCCATGTTGGTTTCGTGCACGGTGACGGCGCCGCGGAGCTGACGCTTGTTCTTCGTGGTCTTCTTGGTCAGGATGTGGCGCTTGAACGCCTGACCGCGCTTGACGGTGCCACCCGGACGAACGCGAAAACGCTTTTTCGCGCTGCTCTTGGTCTTCATTTTGGGCATGTGAATGCTCCTTCTAAATGCGTCCCTGGGGCGGTGCCGGTGAGCCCGACACACTTGTTGGCCTCAGGAGACTAATGAACCCGTCGGCGACCAAACCGGCGGGTTAAAACTTGTCGGATCTCAGCGCTTTTTGGGCGCCAGGACCATGATCATCTGCCGACCTTCGAGCTTCGGCATGTTCTCGACGATCGCCACGTCGGCCAGTTCGTCGCGAATCCGCTCCAGCAGGCGCATACCAATGTCCTGGTGGGTGATTTCGCGGCCCCGGTAGCGCAGCGTGACCTTGCCCTTGTCGCCGTCTTCGGCGATGAAGCGGCGCAGATTGCGCATCTTGATCTGGTAGTCGCCTTCGTCCGTGCCCGGACGGAACTTGACTTCCTTGATCTCGATGATCTTCTGCTTGGCTTTGGCTTCGGCGGCGCGCTTTTGCTCCTGGTACTTGAACTTGCCGTAGTCCATCAGCCGGCAGACCGGCGGATTGGCGGTGGCAGAGATCTCGACCAGGTCCACATCCATGTCGCCCGCCATACGCAGGGCTTCCTGGATGCTGACGACGCCGATGGGTTCGTTCTCGGGGCCGTTCAGACGGACTTCGGGAGCCATGATTTCGCGGTTCAACCGGTGCTTGCGCTCCGGAATCGCACGACGGTCGGCAAACGTAGCGATGGTGTAGACCTTTCAACAGGCCCCAAGGCGAGGGACCTAAACAAAACAAATCGCGCCCGGGAGGCTTCAGACCTTGTTGGTGATGTCTGCGGAGATCCGGTTGAGGAAGTCCTGCAGGGGCATCACGCCGAGATCCTGATTGCCACGGGCGCGTACCGCAACGCTGCCATTCGCCTTTTCCTTGTCGCCTACGACAAGGATGTACGGCAGCTTTTGCATTGAATGCTGGCGGATTTTATAGGTGATCTTCTCGTTGCGCAAATCTGCCGAGGCCCTAAGCCCTTGTTTTTGCAGCGATTTCACAATTTCAGCCACGTAATCGGCCTGCGCGTCGGTGATATTGGCCACGACGACCTGTGTTGGTGCAAGCCAGACGGGCAGCGCGCCGGCGTGTTGCTCGATCAGGATGCCGATGAAACGCTCCAAGCTGCCGACGATGGCGCGGTGCAGCATCAGGGGGCGTTTGTGCTCGCCGTCCTCGTCGACGAAGGCGGCGTCCAGGCGCTCCGGCATGTTCGGGTCGACCTGGATCGTGCCGCACTGCCACTCACGGCCAAGGGCGTCCTTCAGCGTGTATTCGATCTTGGGGCCGTAGAAGGCGCCTTCGCCTGGCAGGTAGGTGAACTCGCAGCCAGACGCTCGCAGGCCTTCGGCCAGCGCGTGCTCGGCCTTGTCCCAACTTTCCTCGCTGCCGATACGCTTTTCGGGGCGGGTCGACAGCTTGTAGATGATCTCCGTGAAGCCGAAGTCCTTGTAGACCTTCTGCAGCAGCGCCGTGAAGGCAGTGACTTCACCCTGGATCTGGTCTTCCGTGCAGAAGATGTGGCCGTCGTCCTGCGTGAAGCCTCGCACGCGCATGATGCCGTGCAGGCCGCCGGTGGGCTCGTTGCGGTGGCACTGGCCGAACTCGCCGAAGCGCAGCGGCAGGTCGCGGTAGCTCTTCACGCCCTGCTTGAAGATGAGGATGTGGCCAGGGCAGTTCATCGGCTTGAGCGCGTAGTCGCGCTTTTCCGATTCCGTCACGAACATGTTCTCGCGGTACTTGTCCCAGTGGCCAGTCTTCTCCCACAGGCCCTGGTCCAGCAACTGCGGTCCCTTGACCTCCAGGTAGCCGTTGTCGCGGTAGACGCGGCGCATGTACTGCTCGACCTCCTGCCACACCGTCCAGCCCTTGGGGTGCCAGAAGACGACGCCCGGCGCGTGCTCGTCGATGTGGAACAGGTCGAGTTCCTTGCCGAGTTTGCGGTGGTCGCGCTTCTCGGCTTCCTCCAGCATCGTCAGGTACTTCTGCAGGTCGTCCTTGGTGGCCCAGGCCGTGCCGTAGATGCGCTGCAACTGTTCGTTGCGATGGTCGCCACGCCAGTAGGCCCCTGCCACCTTCATCAGCTTGAAGTGCTTGAGCTTGCCCGTGCTGGGCACGTGCGGGCCGCGGCACAGGTCTTCGAAGGCGCCTTCGGCGTACAGCGACACGTCCTGATCGGCCGGGATGCTCTCGATGATCTCGGCCTTGTAGGCCTCGCCCTGTGCCTTGAAATGGGCCACGGCTTCGTCGCGCGGCAGCACGCGGCGGACGACCTTCTCGTCCTTCTTCGCCAGTTCGGTCATCTTGGACTCGATGGCGGCCAGGTCGTCGGGCGTGAACGGGCGCTTGTAGGCAAAGTCGTAATAGAAGCCGTTCTCGATGACCGGGCCAATGGTGACCTGGGCGTCGGGGTAGAGCGACTTGACGGCATAGGCCAGCAGGTGGGCCGTGGAGTGGCGGATCAGCTCCAGGCCGTCGGCGTCCTTGTCGGTGACGATGGCGAGCTGGGCGTCACGGTCGATGACGTAGCTCAGGTCGACGACCTTGCCGTCGACCCTGCCGCCGAGGGCGGCCTTGGCCAGGCCGGCGCCGATGCTGGCGGCGACGTCGCCGACGGACAGCGCGGCGGGGAACTCACGGCGTGAGCCGTCGGGGAGTTGGATGGAAATCATTGGGTGCTCCGGGAGCGGAAACAAAAAAGCGCGGCCACTTGCCGCGCTTGATTGGTGAAGTCCGAAAAGGACTGGCGTGACGAGCCGCGGCCGACTAGGTACCGGTGAAGGTGGTCGTAGTTCGCGGTGTCATAACCAGGGTGCCTTTCTCGCTCTTGTGAATGGAGGGAGAAACAATTCTAGAGGCTCAATGCTTCAACGGTGTTGCGCCGTGTCAGCGCCACCAAATCGTCGGCCAGGCGCCGGCTCTCGGACACGGCCACCCGCCAACGGCGGCGGCGCTCTTCGGCGTCGAGCTTGATGAAGTCGTTGCGGTCGGGCAGCTTGGCGCCGGGCAACTGGGCGATCCACTCGGGCGACGGGCACAGCAGCACGACGTTGTCGAGGAAGGCGGTCGAGCGGTGACGTTGCTTCAACGCCTTGTCCAGCCAGCCCGGTACGACCTGGCGCTGGAAGTGCGGGTAGAGCACCAGGGGCGCGGTGGATGACTTCAGCGCGCGGTAGTCCAGATGCAGGTGGTAGTCGGTGATGCCGCCGTCCCAGTAGGCGCCGCGCGGGGCGCCGGGCAGGTCGTGCTGGGCGCGCAGCCAGAAGGGGATGGAGCAACTGGCCAGCAGCGCACCACGCAGGTTGGCGCGCGAGAGGTGCACTTCGCGCGTCGTGAAGTCGTTCAGCTTCAGCGGCAGGCGGTCACGCGGGTCGGAGAAGACGACACGCTCCAGGAAGCGACCCAGCAGCGGGCGCGACACGGCGTTGGCGGCGAAGGCGCCGAGGTAGCCGAGCGGCGTGCGCAGCCGGCCTTCGCGGGCGAGAAGCCCGGCGCGACCACGCGATGTGACAACGTGCAGGCGAAAACGCGGGTGGGCCAGCACGTCGGCTTCGTGGCCCGTGAAGATCTCGCCCAGGATCTCGCCGAAGCGCTGGCTGACGCCTTCGGGCCGCGGGCGCTTCTCGCCGGGCAGCACGTCGTATTCCTGCGTCACATAGGCCTCGGCCATCGTGTCGAACGCGGCAGCGACGTCGCGGTGAGCCAGCGCTGCGGTGGCCATGCGCCAGGCACCGATGCTGGCGCCGACGAGGTGCACGGTCTGGCGGCTCTGCGGCAGCCAGTCGCCGAAGATGAAGCGGTCCAGCCCGTTGAGGATCAGGCCCTTGGGGCCGCCGGCCGCAGCGGGGACGAGGCCGACGTCCTCCACGCGCAGGCCGCGCTCGGCCAGCCGCGCTTTCGCGGCCGGGCCGGCGTAGATCTGCAGGGCACCCAGGCTCATGCCAGGAAGATAGCCGGGATCAGAACTTGTGTTCCCAGTTCACCGACCACCACGGCACCGGCTTGCGCTCGTTGAGCGCATAGTCGGGCAGGCCGCCGTAGGTCACGTAGTTGCCCTGCTTCGGCTGAAGCAGGCCGTTGACGCTGACGCGGACGCTGTCTTCCTTGCTCACCTGCATCATCGCGAACGCGTCGAGTGAGCGGCTCGCCAGCGTCTCCTGGCTGACGAGGTTGGTCTGCTGCACGTCGAAGTCGGGCGCGATCTGGGCGCTGAAGCCCATGCTGATGGGCAGGCTCTTGAGCCGATAGTCCGCGCCGAAATTGAACTGCCAGGGCTGCTGGCCTTCGAGGCGGTTGTTGGGGCCGACGATGTCGGCGACGGTGGAGCGATAGATGTTCAGCGAGGCGCGCAGGCTCAGCGCCGTCGTCGGCTCGAACAGGCTGGGGAACAGCTCACCGGCGCGGCCCTTGACCTCCAGCTCCAGCCCCTGCGTTGTCGCCTTGCTGAGGTTGATGGGCTTGGCGACCCAGCGGGGCACGGTCGACCAGCTGACGCTGTTCTCCTTGGCCAGCGAGTTGCGCACCAGGCCGGTGATGCGGCGGTGGAACACCCCGACCGACACCATGCCGCCGGCGGGCAAGTAGTTTTCCCAGGCCACGTCCAGGCCGGTGGCCAGTTCGGGCTGCAGGTTGGGGTTGCCGATGCGGTCGGGCGCCGACTGCGTGTTCTCCCGCGCGCCGGCGCCAATCGCCGGATAGTCGGTGTTGATGCTCGGGCGGGCGATCAGCTGCTGCACGTCGGCGGCCTTGTAGCTGCGCGTCAGGCTGGCGCGCACCATGTCGCGCGCCTTCGGGTCGGGCTTGAAGTTCAGGTGCAGCAGCGGCGTCGTGACCCTGCTGGTGCTGTTGAACTCGCTGCCGACGCCTTCGCTGACCGTCTTGATCTGCTCATGGCGCACGCCGAAGTAGGCCGACCACTGCTTGTTGATCTCCCACTCGTCCTGCGCGTAGAAGGCCGTGCGGGTGATGGTGGCGTTGAAGGGCTGGCCTTCCAGGCCGGGCAGCAAGGGGCGGACCAGGCCGGTTGCCGGGTCGATCTCCACCGTACTGCGGGTCTCGTCGCGGGTGCGGCGTTCGATCTCGCTGCCGACCGTCACCGTGTGCGCCTCGCCGGCGTACTGGCTGTACTTGCCGCCCAGCGTGGTGTTGCGGTTCTTGTTGTCGCCGGTCGTGATGCGCTCGATGACAGGGGTGCCCGCCGCGTTGCGGCCGAAGAAGTTGAAGTTGAAATCAGCGCCGCCGCTACCGGTGCCGGCACGCAGTTCGATGCGGCGGTCCTCGCCGAAGCGGTTGTTGTATTGCAGGTTGATCCGGTTGGCCGAGAAGGTGCCGCGGTTGCGCGTCGTGTCGAGCACGCTGACGGGCCGGACGCTCTTGACGGGGTCGAAGAACAGCTCCTGCGTGGTGTTCTCGCCTTCGTTGCGGAAGCGGTTCTGCACGAAGAAGCCCTGCAGCGTCAGCGTCTCGTCGTCGCCCAGCTTCCAGTTCAGGCGCGGTGACACATTGAAGCCCGTGCCATGGGCGCGGTCGCGGCCGGAGCCACTCAGGCGCGTCAGGCCGCCGTCGCGCAGGCGCTCGCTGTCGGTCTCATTGACGAAATTCCACTGGTACACCGATATCGGCAGCACGAAGCCGACACCGCCGACGATGCGGTCGCCGTAGGTGAAGCCGGCGTTGATGACCGGCTTCTCGCTCGCGTAGGCCAGGCCCAGGCGCAGGTCCTTCTGCACGACGCGCGGTGCGTCCTTCAGGATGATGTTCAGCGTGCCGGCGATGGCCTGGGCGCTCTGGTCGGCGGTGGGCGCCTTGGTGACCTCCAGGCGCTCGACCTGGGCGGGGTTCAGGTTGTCCAGGCTGAAGCCCGGGGGCGCCGGTTCGCCGTTGACGAGGATCTGCGTGTAGGCGCCGCCCAGGCCGCGCATGCGCAGCTGGCCGCCGGAGACGTTGATGCCGGGCAGGCGCTTGAGCACGTCGGACAGCTGCGTGTCGCCGTACTTGTCCAGCTCCTCGCGGCCATAAAGCTGCTTGGCCACGGGCTCGCGGCGGCGCAGGTCGGTGTCGTTCAGCGTGCGGCGCACTTCGACGCGTTCGAGCTGGTTGCCGGGCGAGGGCGAGGTAGTGGCGCGGTCGACCTCCTGCTGGGCCAGGACCAGGGCCGGACAGAGCAAGAGCAGCGAGGCGAGGGCGGGGGTTTTCAAGACGGACTCCGGGTGTTCAGTGCGGCGCGGACCATAGCCGTGGCGACGACGCGAAGCAGCTGGCCTGCGACCAGCTGCGGTTTACGGTGCATCAGTCGACGGCCATGGGTGCGGGTCGAGATGTTGGCAGCGCCGTGTGTCAATGCCGAAGGTCAGCGTTTGAGCTTGGCGAAGGCCGAGGCCATGGCGCTGCCGCCAGCCGGTTGCGCGTCACGCGAGCCACCGCCGGCGCGCTCGTTGCGGGCCGCCGGGCGGAAGGCGTTGTCCTGCTTCGGGCCGCGCGGTGCCTGGGCGTCCAGCTTCATCGTCAGCGAGATGCGCTGGCGGGCCAGGTCCACTTCCAGCACCTTGACCTTGACGATGTCGCCGGTCTTGACCACTTCGCGCGCGTCGTTGACGAACTTGTGGGCGAGCTGGCTGACATGGATGAGGCCGTCCTGGTGCACGCCCAGGTCGACGAAGGCGCCGAACTGCGCGACGTTGCTGACCGTGCCTTCGAGCAGCATGCCGGGCTGCAGGTCCTTGACGTCTTCGATGCCGTCGTTGAAGCGGGCGACCTTGAAGTCCGGGCGCGGGTCGCGGCCGGGCTTTTCCAGTTCGGCCAGCACATCCTTGACGGTGATGAGGCCGAACTTGTCGTCGGCCAGCAGCTCGGGCTTGAGCGTGCGCAGCATCTCGCTGCGGCCGATGACGTCGGCGGCCGGGCGCTTGAGCAGGGTGAGCGCCTTCTCGACCAGGGGGTAGGTCTCGGGGTGGACGCCGCTGAAGTCCAGCGGGTTGTCGCCGCCGCGGATGCGCAGGAAGCCGGCGGCCTGCTCGAAGGTCTTGGGGCCAAGGCCGGTCACGTCCAGCAGCTGCTGGCGGTTGCGGAAGGCGCCGTTGGCGTCGCGCCAGCGCACGATGCTGCTGGCGACCGAGGCCGACAGCCCCGAGACCTTGGCCAGCAACGCCTGCGAGGCGGTGTTCAGGTCCACGCCGACCTTGTTCACGCAGTCCTCGACGACAGCGTCCAGCGTGCGCGCCATCTCGCTCTGGTTCACGTCGTGCTGGTACTGGCCCACGCCGATGCTTTTCGGGTCGATCTTGACCAGCTCGGCCAGCGGGTCCTGCAGGCGGCGGGCGATGGAGACGGCGCCGCGCAGGCTCACGTCCAGGTCGGGCAATTCCTTGGACGCGAACTCCGACGCCGAGTACACCGACGCGCCGGCTTCGCTGACGACGACCCGCTCGATCTTGACGTTCGCGTCCAGCGCTTGCAGCTTCTTGATCAGCTCGCCGGCCAGCTTGTCAGTCTCGCGGCTGGCGGTGCCGTTGCCGATGGCGATCAGGTTGACGCCGTGCGTGGCGCACAACTTGGCCAGCGTGTGCAGCGACCCGTCCCAGTCGCGGCGCGGCTCGTGCGGGTAGACGGTGGAGGTGTCCAGCACGCGGCCGGTGTCGCTCACCACGGCCACCTTCACGCCGGTTCGGATGCCCGGGTCCAGCCCCATGACGACGCGCTTGCCGGCGGGTGCGGCCAGCAGCAGGTCGCGCAGGTTCTCGGCAAAGACCTTGATGGCGGTGGCCTCGGCCGACTCACGCAGGCGGGCGAACAGGTCGCGCTCCAGGCTCAGCGAGAGCTTGACCTTCCAGGTCCAGCCGACGGTCTTGCGGATCAGCGCGTCACCGGGGCGGTTGGCGTGGCGCCAGCCGAGGTGGGAGGCGATGCGGCCTTCCGCCAGCGTGGGCTGGCCGGCAACGACTTCTTCGTCCAGCACCAGCTTGGCATCCAGCAGCTCCAGCGTGCGGCCGCGGAACACGGCCAGCGCGCGGTGCGAGGGCACGGTCTTGATGCTTTCCGCGTAGTCGAAGTAGTCGCGGAACTTGGCGTTGTCCGGCGTGTCCGGGCTCTTGCCGTCCATCAGCTTGGACTGGAACAGCCCCTCGGCCCATAGCCATTCGCGCAGCTTGCCCACCAGCACGGCGTCCTCGGCCCAGCGCTCCGAGAGCAGGTCGCGCACGCCGTCCAGCACCGCATGGGCGTCGTCAAAGCCGGCCTCGGCGTTGATGAACCCGGCGGCCTCATCGAGCGGCGTCAGCGACGGGTCGGCGAAGAGCTTGTCCGCCAGCGGCTCCAGGCCTGCCTCGCGGGCGATCAAGCCCTTGGTGCGGCGCTTGACCTTGTAGGGCAGGTAGAGGTCTTCCAGCTCCTGCTTGGTCGGCGCCGACCGGATGGCGGCCTCGAGCTCGGGCGTCAGCTTGCCCTGCTCGGCAATGCTCTTGAGCACGGCCTCGCGGCGGTCGGCCAGCTCGCGCAGGTAGGCCAGGCGCGCTTCCAGCTCGCGGAGCTGGATGTCGTCGAGGCCGTCGGTGGCCTCCTTGCGGTAGCGGGCGATGAAGGGGACGGTGGCCCCGCCGTCCAGCAGGTCGACGGCGGCCTGCACCTGTGCGGGCCGAACCTTCAGCTCGGCGGCGATCTGGAAAACGATGGTGTCCACAAACACAAAGGGCGCCTGCGGGGCGCCCTGGGGAAAACGCGAAGGCCCCCATTCTGCCAAAGCGGGCCGCATCCCCAGGATGGCTGAGGCGAGCCGCGTCCGACTTGGCTAGGCTCGCGGCTTCAATCCCGGAGGCCGCCATGCCGATTGCCCTGTCCCTGCCGCTGCTGGCGCAGCTTGCGCCCAATGCACGCTCCAGCTACCGCGAGGGCGCCGCCAACGCTCAGGCCGTGCTGGACCGCCACGGCATCACGCAGAGCAAGCTGCGCCTGGCGCACTTCCTGGCCCAGGTGCTGCACGAGAGCGGCGGGCTGACGCTGCAGGTCGAGAACCTCAACTACAGCGCGCCGCGCCTGCCGGTGGTCTGGCCCAGCCGCTTCCTGCCCAAGGGGCCGCTGGACCCGGCCGCCTTTGCCAACAACCCCGAGAAGCTGGCCAACCAGGTCTACGGCGGCCGCATGGGCAACACCCAGCCGGGCGACGGCTTCCGCTACCGGGGCCGCGGGCTGCTGCAACTCACCGGGCGCGAGAGCTACCAGCTTGCGACCCGCATCCTGCGCGGCTTCAACGCGGTAGCACCGGATTTCGAGGCCGAGCCCGACCTTGTCTTCAGCGCCGAGTGGGCCTTGCCTATCGCGGCGGCAGAGTGGGATACCAAGGGCTGCAACCCGTTTGCGGACCAGGATCAGATCACCATGGTCACGCAGCGCATCAATGGGGGGCAGGTCGGCATTGCCGAGCGCCGCGACTGGCTGATGCGGGTGAAGGCGCTGCTGAAGATCTGACAGGCTTCATGGCCCAGTCGGCTTGCGCCAGCGCTGCTGGATGCTGCCGGCCAGGCCATTGCTGGTGATGAGCTTCATGCCCTGGTCGAACGCCGCGAGCATGGCAGCTGAGTCCGGGTGCCCGCGCGAGAACGCCGTGTACAGGCCGAACAAAGGCAACTGGCCTGCCACCTTGAAGCGGCCTTCGAGCTCCCGGTGCTGTTCCATCAGCAGGCGGGTGTTGACCTCCGGCGCCAGCGTGAAGCGGGCGCGGCCGCGTAGCAGCATGCGGAAGTTGGTCTCGTCGCGGCTGGTGACGACGCGCTGGATGCGCGAGTTGCCGTCGAACTCGCTGCCGTACTCGTAGCCGCGCGTGACGGCCACCTGCTGGCCCTCCAGGTCGCGCACCCTCAGGTTGTTGGCGGCCGTGTCGTCGGCGCGCGCGTAGATCAGGAAGCGTTCCTCGAACATCGGTCGCGCCGGCCACAGGTAGTCGGCCTCGATCAGCGATGTGCGTGTGGTGTTGAAGCAGGCCAGCAACTGGCCCGCCTTGGTCTGCACCATGCAGCGTGCATAGGGCAGCAGCTCAAACCGGGCCTCGATGCCGACGGCGGCAAAAGCGGCCCTGACCAGGTCTACCGTCATGCCCTCGGCGTGGCCCTGCCGATCACCCGAATAGGGATACCAGTCGTTCTCGGCACCGATGACGACCCGCACGGGCCGCTGCGCCGGCTGTGCCTGCAAGGCCAGGGCGGGCAATACCAGACCTGGTGTCAGCAGGAAATGACGCCTATGCATGGGCGGAGGCAGGTGGCGGCAGAAGCGAAAGGTTGGAAGTCTAGAGGGGCTGGCCTGGGGGACGGCGTGTCGCGGTACTGGCAAGGTTTCCAGGTCGGCGGTTTCCAAGGGTTACCGAGGGTTTGCCGCCTCGGCGGCGCTCCTAAAGTGCCCTGGGTCAGCCGGACAAACAACAGCCATTGGAGACACTGATGCAGCGACAAGTCCTCTCACGGCGCCTTCTTGCGGGCCTCGGTATCGCGGTGCTGGCCGGCGCGACGTTCGCCACCAACTACTCGCTGTGGATCAACGGCCGTACCGGCGGCGGTGTGGCCGGAAACTATGCGGACTTCAGCTATTGGGGCCCCGCGGGCACAGCCGCCGGGGTCAACAAGAAGGCCGTCAACTGGGACGGCTACAACCACATCTCCGACCAGAACTACCTCATCCGCAATGCGCTGGATTGCTACTGCACCGGCACGAACTGGTGCTACGTCGCGGCGCACAGCGCGGGCGATTTGATGATCGGCTACACGCTGTCGCTGTATGGCGGCACGTCGCGCTACAAGAAGAACGCCACGCCCGGTACCGATGGCTCCTGCGCCAACAGCGACGGCACCACGCAGACCGGCTGGAACATCAAGTGGGTGAACGTCGCTGCTGGCGCTGGCGGTGGCAGCGAACTGGCCAACGCGGGTGACTGGGCCTTGAGCGAGCCGCTGGTGAGTGACTTGAAGACCGGCACGGCCCGTGCGCTCTACGACCACAACAACACACGCGCCAAGATGTTCTACATGTGGGCCGGCGCCAAGGGCACGCTGTATTCCTTCGTGCTGCCGGGGCAGGATGACGAAGTCGTCGCCTACCACTCCAGCGGCGGCATATCCGGCTCCGGCGGCGGCAGCTACTGCAACCCCAGCGACTGGTTCTGCAACGACCTGACGCTGGGCACGGCCGCCGCCCAGGGCGGCAAGGCCAAGTGGAGTAACCACTCGGTCGCCTTCCGTGACAACGGCGAGGCCTACAACCACTACGCCAACGGCAACTGGCAGGGCGTGGTGGGCTTGGTGCGCAACGACATGGTCAGCTTCGCGAAGTGAAGCCGGCCCTATGGCTGGCCAGCGCGGCGCTGGCCGGTCTGCTCGCCTGGTGGGCCTGGCCGCGAACGGCCTTGCTGCCTGAAGCGGTGGCGGCCGGCGGCCAGCATCTGGCCTTGCCTGCGGCGGCACCTTTGCCGGCCGCATCGCGCCCGCAGGGCTCGCCGTTCACCGATGCCGCGCTGCGCGAGCGCCTGGCGCAACGCGACATGCTGCTGCAGCGCCTGGAGCGTGCCCGGCTGACGCTGGCGACCTACCGTGCACAGACGGTCTACCCGCACGAGTCGCGGCCCATTGGCCAGCATCCCGACCAGGTCCACCCCTTCGCGCCCATCACCGAGAGCCTGCCGCTGCGTTTTCCAGGCACCAAGGCGGCGGTGCCGGGCGTGCGCATCCTGACCACGCAGGACCGCGTCTTCATGAGCGGCGAGGAAGTCGTCAAGGTCAGCGTCAGCGCGCAGGACGAGGCGGGCAAGACGCTGCCGCTGCTGGTCACGCGCGCCGTCGCCTTCGACCTGCCCGACCCCCGC
>Ga0187844_10001107_pt1 | contig 20888 bp, 15 predicted proteins | sample SpaLakP09_SKY_50_FD_134517 | JGI IMG/M metagenome (GOLD analysis project Ga0187844, IMG submission 134517) | Oligotrophic lake water microbial communities from Sparkling Lake, Wisconsin, USA - SP09_SKY_50 | ecosystem: Environmental > Aquatic > Freshwater > Lake | place: USA: Sparkling Lake...
GCCCGACCTCGTGCTGCGCGCCCGCTCCGGCCCGCTGACCGACGCCGACTTCGCCGAGTTGCTCAACCGCCCCGAAGTCGCCGCCGCCAACCCCGTACTCGAAGGCCAGGCGCTATGGAACGGCCAAACCGGCCGCGACGGCCGCGGCCTGCTGATCCGCCTCATCGGCATCGACCCCCTCGCCCTGCTGGCCTCCGCCACCAGCGCCAAGCCGCTGGCCCCAGAGCTGATCCCGCAAGTCGACGGCGGCCCCATCGAGCTGCTGGCCAGCCGGTCCATCCACCTCAACGCCGCCGCCCGCGCCCACCTGGCACCCGGCCAGACCACGCTCACGCTGCGCATCGCCCCGCCCGGCGGCGGCGAACCACGCGATGTGGAGCTCAACGTCGGCGGCCGCATCTCCGCCGGCAACACGCCGCTGGCCGTTCTGGACATTGCCGACGCGCAACAGCTGCTCGGCCGCCTCGGCGCGCTGGACCGTATCGACGTGCAACTCACCGAAGGCATCAACGCCACCGCCTGGGCCGCCACCCTGCCCCCGCACTGGCGCGCCACGCCGCCCGACGACGAAGGCGCTCGGTTGTCTGACCTGACACGCGCCTACCGCATCAACCTCGGCCTGCTGGCGCTGATGGCCCTCTTCACGGGCAGCTTCCTCGTCTATGCCGTGCTGTCGCTGGCCACCGCCCAGCGCCTGCCGCAATGGGCACTCGTCGGCGTGCTGGGCGTGTCCGCGCGCATGCGCTGGCGGCTGATCCTGGCAGAAGGTCTGGTGATCGGCCTGATCGGCACGGCGCTGGGCCTGGCGCTGGGCGTGGGCCTGGCGGCCGGTGCGCTCAAGCTGATGGGCAGCGACCTGGGCCTGCACGGCGCCGGTGACTCGTCGACCGAGCTGCTGCTGCGCCAGCCCCTGGCCTTGCCCGCGCTCATCTACGGTCTGCTGGGCCTGGCCGCCGCGCTGGTGGCTGCGCTCGCGCCGGCGCTGACGGTGCGCCGCATCGCGCCGGCCCTGGTGCTCAAGGGCCTGGGCCTGCCCGCCGGGCGCACGCTGCCGGCCTGGGTGGGCGGCAGCGGGCTGCTGCTGGGCGCGGCGCTGGCCTGGTTGCCACCCATGTTCAACGACACGCCCATCGCCGCCTACCTGTCCATGCTGTTCCTGCTGCTGGGCGGCCTGGCCCTGGTGCCGGCGCTGGTGCGCGGGATGACGACAGTCCTCACGCGCCTACCCGCCGGCCCGCTGCTGCTGCTGGCCCGCGAACGCAGCCGCGACCAGGCCACCGAGGCGCGTCGCGCGCTGGCCGGCGTGCTGGTGGCGCTGGCGCTGGCCGTGGCGATGACGGTCATGATCGGCAGCTTTCGGGAGTCGCTGATGCGCTGGCTGGACCACGCCCTGCCCGCCGACCTCTACGTGCGCTCCGCGCTGCGCGGCCCCGACGGCCTGCCGGCGCCGCTGCCGCCCGCCTACCTGGCCGCACTCGACCGCCTGCCCGCCGTCGCCCGCACCGCGCCCCAGCGCAGCACGCGCGCCCGCCTGGCGCCCGGTGCCGACCCGGTGGCGCTGACGGCGCGGCGCATGGACGTCGGCAGCCTGCCGCTGGTGGAGCGCTGGCGCGGCGCCGCCGAGCCGGGCGCGCTGCCGGTGTGGGTCAACGAGGCGGCGCGCGACCAGAACGGCCTCAAGCCCGGCCTCGTCGTCAATGTCGAGCTGGTCGACAGCGGCCGCATGACCCGGCTGCAGGTGCAGGGCGTGTGGCGCGACTACTCTCGCCAGAGTGGCGCGCTGTGGATGGCGCTGGGCGACTACCGCCAGGCCAGCGGCGACGAGGTGACGACCGAGGTCGCGGTGTGGCTGGCGCCCGGCATCGAGCCCGACGCCGCACGCACCGCCGTGCGCGCTGCCGCCGGGCGACCGGACGACATCGACACGGCAGCCGCGGGCGCGCTGCGCACGCTGTCGCTGCAGATCTTCGACCGCAGCTTCGCCATCACGCTGTGGTTGCAGGCGGTGGCGCTGGCGGTGGGGCTGTTCGGCGTCATCGCCAGCCAGTCGGCGCAGGCGCTGGCGCGGCGGCGCGAGTTCGGGCTGCTGCGCCACCTGGGCCTCTCTCGCCGCGCGCTGATGAAACTGCTGCTGCTCGAAGCCAGCATGCAGGGCGGCGCCGGTGCGCTGGCCGGCCTGGCGCTGGGCCTGGGCCTGAGCGCGGTGCTGGTGTTCGTGGTCAACCCGCAGAGCTTTCACTGGAGCATGGACATGCACCTGCCCGTCGCCCGGCTGGCCGTGCTCGTCGGCCTGGCGTTTGCGGCTGCGGTAGGCGCGTCCTTGCTGGCGGGCCGCCGCGCGCTGGGGCCAGACGCGGTGCGCGCTGTCAGGGAGGACGCATGAGCGCTGCGCCGGGCCGCCCCAAGCAAGCGAAGCTCCCGCCTGGCGGGACAGCGCGAAGCGCGAAGGGTGCACCATGAAATTCCAACGACGCGCGCTCATGCTCGCTGCCCTGCCCTTGCAAGCGCAGGCGGCCATCAACTTCCCGCATGACTTCGGCGCCCACCCGGCGCAGGCCATCGAATGGTGGTACCTCACCGGCCTGCTCGGCGACCGCGACGGCGCGCCGCCGCGCTTTGGCTACCAGCTCACCTTCTTCCGCTTGCCCGGCCCGGCGGCGGCCGACCACCCCAGCGGCCTGGCGGCCAAGCAACTGCTGCTGGGCCACGTGGCGCTGTCCGACCTCGGCGCCAGGAAGCAGCGCCACGGCCAGCGCCTGCTGCGCGCCTTGCCGGGCGCCGTGCATGCGATGGTGGGCGACTGCGACTTGAAGCTGCGCGATTGGACCCTCAAGCGCGAAGCCATAGGCGGCTACCGCGCCCGTTTCAGCGGCCCGGGCTTCGCCCTTGAGCTTGAGCTGGCGACGGCGGACCTCCCACTGCTGCAGGGCGAGTCCGGCGTGTCACGCAAGGGCGCCGACCCCGATCAATTCAGCCACTACTACTCCCGCCCGCAACTGCTGACCCAGGCCGCGCTGACGCTGGACGGCCAGCGCCACAGCCTGGCCGGCCGCGCCTGGCTAGACCACGAATGGAGCGACAGCGTGCTGGGCGAATCGGTCGGCTGGGACTGGCTGGGCATCAACCTGCACGACGGCCGTGCGCTGACGCTCTTCCAGCTGCGCCGCAAGGACGGCTCGCGCCCGGATCAACGCTCATGGGCCGGCGGCAGCCTGCGCACGCCGGGCCAGCCCGACCGCAGCTTTGCGCCCGGCGAGGTCGAGATGACCGCCACGCGGCACTGGGCCAGCCCCGCCACCGGTGCGCACTACCCGGTCGAGTGGCGGCTGAAGAGCCCCGCCGGCGAGATGCGGCTGAGCGCCGCCTTCGACGCCCAGGAGATCGATGCGCGCAACAGCAGCGGCCTGGTGTACTGGGAAGGCGTCGCCAAGCTCTTCGACGCCGACAAGCGGCCCCTGGGCGCCGGCTACCTGGAACTCACCGGCTACGCGGGGCGGCCGCCGCTGCTCTAGAAGCCCCGAGCCCAGCACGGGCCAAGCGCGGGGCCACCTTCGCTCCTGCCCCACAATCCGCGCCGCATGCACCCGGTGCCGCGCCGTTCGCGGCCCGCTGGCGCCACCAGGTGCTGCAACTGCTTTGCCACCGGGCCTTGCGCGAGCCTCTGTTCGCCCGCATCTGTGGCGTGATGACCGAATCCCTGACGACATGAGTTCCACCACCGACCGCCCCGCCTCCAAGCAGGCCCGCTCCCTGAGCGGCCTCGCGCCCTTCCTGCGCCCCTACCGGGGCAGCATCGCGCTGGCGCTGGTGTTGCTGGTGTGTGCCGCGCTGGCCACGCTGGCCTTCCCGCTGGCGCTGCGCGGCCTCATCGACGCCGGTTTCGGCGCCGCCAACCCGGGCGAGCGACTGATGGCGCTGCGTGAGCATTTCCTGGCCATGTTCGCCGTCGGCGCCGCGCTGGGGCTGTTCTCGGCCTCGCGCTTCTACATGGTCAGCTGGCTGGGCGAGCGCATCACGGCCGACCTGCGCAACGCCGTCTACACCCATGTGCTGCGCCAAAGCCCCGAGTTCTTCGAAACCACGCAGACAGGCGAAGTGCTGAGCCGCATCACGACGGACACCACCGTTGTGCAGACGGTCGTCGGCTCCAGCCTGTCCATGGGCCTGCGCAACATGGTCATGGGCATTGGCGCGCTGGTGATGCTGGTCGTCACCAACCCCTATGTGATGGGCCAGGTGCTGGGCATCCTGGTGCTGGTGGTGGCACCGGCGCTGTACTTCGGCCGGCGCGTGCGCAAGCTGTCGCGCGCCAGCCAGGACCGCGTGGCCGACACCTCAGCCATCGCCGCCGAGGTGCTGAACGCCGTCACCGTGGTGCAGAGCTACACGCAGGAGAAGGCCGAGAGCGTGCGCTTCAGCGCCGCCAGCGAGGCCGCCTTCGACACCGCGATCAGCCGCACCCGCGTGCGCTCCTTCCTCGTGGCCTTCCTCATCACGGCCGTGTTCGGCGCCATGCTGTGGGGCCTGTACCAGGGCACCCAGGCCGTCATCGCCGGCAAGATCTCGGCCGGCCACCTGGGCCAGACGGTGGTCTACGTGACGCTGCTGGTCAGCAGCGTGGCCGTGCTGGCCGAGGTGTGGGGCGATGTGCTGCGCGCAGCTGGTGCCACCGAGCGGCTGGTGGAGCTGATGGATGCGCGCTCGCCGGTGGTGGACGCCGCCAAGCCGTTGTCACTGCCGGTCACGACGGGCGGCAGCCGCGTGGAGTTCGATGCCATCCGCTTCAACTACCCGTCCCGCCCCCTGACGGCGGCGCTGGACGAGCTGTCGCTCACCGTCGAACCCGGCGAGACCGTCGCGCTGGTGGGCCCCAGCGGCGCCGGCAAGACGACCGTGTTCCAGCTGCTGCTGCGCTTTTATGACCCGCAATCGGGCCAGATCCGCCTCAATGGCGTGCCCACGCGCGAGCTCAGCCTGGCCGAGCTGCGCGCCAACGTCGGCCTGGTACCGCAGGACAGCGTCATCTTCTCCACCAGCGCGCTGGAGAACATCCGCTACGGCCGCCCCAGCGCGACCGACGACGAGGTCATTGCCGCCGCCAAGGCCGCCTTTGCCGACGACTTCATCCGAGCGCTGCCCGAGGGCTACGCGAGCTTTTTGGGCGAGCGCGGCGTGCGCCTGTCCGGTGGCCAGCGCCAGCGCATCAGCATTGCCCGCGCCATGCTGAAGAACCCGCCACTGCTGCTGCTGGACGAAGCCACCAGCGCGCTGGACGCCGAGAGCGAACGCGTCGTTCAAGCGGCCTTGGAAGCGGCCATGCAGGACCGCACCACGCTTGTCATCGCCCACCGGCTGGCCACCATCCAGAAGGCCGACCGAATCGTCGTGCTGGACGCCGGGCGCATAGTGGACATTGGCCGCCATGACGAACTGGTGGCGCGCGGCGGGCTTTATGCGAAGTTGGCGGCGATGCAGTTTGGCTTGGTGGCAGACGAGGAGGCTGCCGCCTCCGCATGAAAACACTGGCCCTCGCCCTGATCACCGCCATGCTGCCCATCGCCGCACTCGCCGAGACGTTGCTCTATGTCGGCACCAACACCAGCGGCAGCAGCCAAGGCATCTACGTCTCCACCTTCGACGAAACGACCGGCGCGATCTCGCCGCCCAAGCTGGCGGCGGCCATCGGCAACCCGGGCTTTCTGGCCATGCACCCGAGCAAGCCCTTGGTGTACTCGGTCGCTGGCGGCAAAGCTGCAGACGGCACCTGGAAGGACGAGGCCGCCGCCTTCGCCGTGCAGCCCGACGGCAGCCTGGCCTTGCTGAACACCCAGCCCTCGGGCGGCAGCGGCCCTTGCCATGTGGCCGTCGATGCCAGCGGGCGCGTGCTGCTGGTGGCCAACTACAACGGCGGCACTGTCGCGTCGTACCCGATTGCTGACGACGGCAGCCTGGGGCCGGCGGCCTCCACGGTTCAGCACCAAGGTTCCAGCGTGAACCCGCAGCGCCAGAAGGAACCGCACCCTCACGGCATCTACCCCGACCCGACCCGCACCCGCGCCTACGTGCCCGACCTGGGGCTGGACAAGGTGCTGATCTACCGGCTGGACGCCGCCAGCGGCCGGCTCTCGCCCAACGCGCCCGCCGACGCCACCACCGAGCCCGGTGGCGGCCCCCGCCACATGGCCTTCCACCCGAACGGCCGCTACGCCTACGTGAACCTGGAACTCACCTCCCGCGTGGCCGCCTACCGCGTGGACGCGGCCACCGGCGCACTGAAGGGCTTTCAGGTGCTGTCCAGCCTGCCGGCCGGTGCCTCGGCCGAAGGCAACAGCACGGCCGAGACGCTGGTGCATCCGAATGGGCGGTTTCTCTACGTGTCCAACCGGGGGCACGACAGCATTGCGGTGTTCGCAATTGACCCGCAGGATGGGTCGTTGCGATTCGTGGAGGCGACCAGCACGGGCGGGCGGACACCGCGCAGTTTTGGGCTCGTGCCGGGCGGGCGGTTTCTAGTGGCGGCCAATCAGAACAGCGGCAACATCACTGTCTTCCGCATCGACCCGGAGCGCGGGACGCTGTCACGCGAGGTTGCCGATCTGGCAGTCGATCGGCCGATCTCCGTGCGGTTCATGCGCCGATAGGGCCTGCGCAGTCGGACAGCGCCGAGACGCCCCGACAGATCGTCCTGCTGACAAGCACACATGACGGCAAATCCGCTGGGCGCTGCGGCCTTGGACCGGCCCCTGCGCAGCCCCTCCAGTGCTTGAAATGCCGGCAGGGGCCGCAGAGTGCGCTGAGCGCACGCTGCAAAGCTTCAATTGTCAATATAGCGAGGTACGGTTGTCCCTATCCAGTCGGCATGGAACCCTTCCGGCCCGTCGATGACTTCAAACCGGTTACCTTCCTTTTCGAACACGGCAAACAACGGAAAGCAATTCGACGCGTGTTGTCGGTATGCAATCACCATTTCGTTGTTGGTTCCCGGCGAGTTGTTGTCTTTGGGCATCGCCGGCATCATTTGCAGCATGTGCCTGTAATGCAGGGCGAGCCGAGTGCGACGTTCGGCTTCACCAATACCCACCGCACCCGTCTTTTCCGGAATTGCCACCAAGCCAAGGCCGTATTTGTAGCGGCGCTGGGTGTCCTTCCAGCCGGTGCCAATATTGACAAACCCCGATCCGGCATCGACTTCATTGGCGAGTTTGACCCGGGTCATTCGCCGCCTGACCCACACCACCTTTTCGTAGAGCGCCGGATGCTTTGCCTTGCATTCCTTGTCCTTGGCCTTGGCATTGAGGACATAGAACAGTTGCAGATCCGCTTCCAGTGGCAGCGGCATGAATGCGATCGCATTCTTTTCCGGTTCCTTTGCGCCCTCTTTCCAAGCGAGCTGATTCAGGATCGAACCGCGTTGCGTGCTGAGCAAGCAGGCACTGAGATCATGCAATCCTAAATTGTATTTTCCCGTGACGATGGTGGGCACCTTCTTGATTTGCCCATCGATCTTCTTCATCCCACCCGGAATGACCTGCTCCTGGCCGAAGTTGTTCGGGTTCGTTCTCAGCTTCATGCCGCTCAGACCGGTGTCGTAAATGTCCGTGGTCGTTTGCTTGGTATGCCCAACCTTGTGCGTTGTCAGATCGTACCGGTTCATCGACAACTTGTTGGTCGTCGTATTCTTCGTGGATGTGGCCACGCGGGCAACCACGCGCGCGGTCATTCGATGCTGCTTGAAGGCCAGCGCAAAAGAATCTCCGCTTTCCCATTTCTTGAGTTCCGAGTACCAGTCATCAATATCCTGGATGATGTTTTCAACATCCCGCTGGCTGCAGGTATGCAGGTCGACCATCATCATTCGCATGCTCAGCTTGGCGCGCGTAAATTGGAGACTCATGGCAACTCCTGTTCGTTGGTTTGATGGCGTGGTGTCACGGCGGGTTTTCTAGTGGCGGCCTGTCGAAATCAGGCTCTGCCGCGCCAGACGGAATCGTGGTGCGTTGGATGTTGGGCCGTCGTCGTTTCGTGCGGGTCCTGTCGGCCCATCTCCGAGGCACACGGGGAGTTCGTGGGCTGAAGCCGTCGCAGACACAGGTCCGGGCCTGTGGCCGGTCGCCCGACGCACGCGGCCGTCACGCCCGCCAATGCGGGCTTGCGCCGGAGCGGGGCGCATCGGCGTTGGACTTTGTCGCGTGCAGGCCTGGCGACGCAGGGCGAGTGGCCGCCGAGCGTGGCTGGCACGGCCATGGGAATCGGTGGTCTGCGTCGCGGGCAAGCGGCGGTGCCGGGCATGAGTCACAAGCGTCCTCTCCCGTCAAGGTTCAGGGGAAGCGGCGCAACGCTGGACTCTTGACGGGCGCGATCTTCAGAGCTTTTCGCTCGACGGGCAATCTAGGGCACACCCCACACGCAGTCGACCGCTTGAGGCATCGGCCGGGAGCTCATGCGACTCACCTACCGTGAAGAGCGGGGTTGAGCTTGAGACCCGTGTGTTTCGAGTGATCAGCGAATCCGCGAGCGGCGATGTTTGACCTCTCTCGGCCAGTGGCAACGCGCATGAGGACATGCGCAATGCATCTTTCTCCAGGCTTGCCCTCCAACCTACAGTCCGCGACCCGTCTTGATGCCATGCCCTATGGGCCGGCCTCCACACCGTTCGCCGATGCCCACATCCCCAGAGCACAAGCCCGCTGGCAGCGCCACCACCACACCGACGCCCCCATCACACGCTGCCCCCAAACGCTACGAGGCCGAGGCCCTGCGCCACCATGCCAGCCAGTTGCTGCAAGCTGGCGGCCTGGAGTCGGCGCGCGCCTCGACGGTGGCCGAGGTCCTCGTCGAGGGCGACTTGCTGGGCCATGACACCCACGGCCTGCAGTTGCTGGCCCCGTACCTGAACGCGCTGGCCACGGGCGGCCTTCGGCGCAGTGGTGCCCCGCGTGTGCTGGCCGAGCGCGCGAGCGTGGCCACCTGGGATGGCGAGCGCCTGCCCGGCCCGTGGCTGGTGCGCGAGGCGCTGGCCTGGGCGCAACCTCGTGCGCGCGAGCACGGCAGCGCCACGGTGGTGATACGCCGCAGCCACCACATCGCCTGCCTGGCCGCCTACCTGGAGGCCCCCGCGCGTGCCGGCTTGGTGGTGGCCCTGGCCTGCTCGGACCCAGCCATTGCCAGCGTGGCGCCCTTTGGCGGCACCCGGCCCCTGCTCACCCCCAACCCGCTGGCCATGGGTTACCCGACGGCGGGTGACCCGGTGCTCATCGACATCTCGTCCTCGCTCACCACCAACGGCCTGAGCGACCGGCTGCACCGCGAGGGCCGGCAGGGCGAGCACGCCTGGTGGCTTGATGCGCACGGGCAGCCCACGCGCGACCCCGGCGTGCTCAAGACCCATCCGCCTGGCAGCATCCTGCCCCTGGGCGGTCTGGAGGCGGGGCACAAGGGTTGGGGGCTGGGCCTGTTTGTCGAAGCCCTGACCGGCGGGCTGGCCGGCCACGGGCGTGCCGATGCATCCGAAGGCTGGGCGGCCACGGTGTGGCTGCAGGTCTATGACCCCGAGGCTTTCGGCGGCCTGCAGGGCCTGGTTCACCAGACGGAATGGCTGGCACAGGCGGTGCGCGAGAACCCACCGCGCCGGCCGGATGCGCCCGCCCGCCTGCCCGGTGCGCGCGGCCTAGCGAGCAAGCGCGAGCAACTGCGTTGGGGCGTGCGCCCGCCCGCAGGCGTCAGCGAGGGCTTGGCCGCGTGGGCCAGCAAGCTGGGCATGGAGCCCCTTCAGGCGCTTCCTACAAGACTGCCGGCTGCCGAACGCCAGGGCTAGGAGCGGGGCGAGCCTTGCAGCGCAGCGCCAGCAGCAGGGCCCAGCCGCAAAGCAACATCAGCGTCGCGCCCGGCTCGGGCACGGCGGTGACGGCCAGGTTGGGGCCCAGCAGCGCGGCACGCGCATCGCCGATCGGGCCGCCCGGAAAGCTGAAGCTCGACGCCGTGCCGCCGAGGGCCGTGCCTGGGCTGCCCAGTTGCACGGCGGCATTGACGGTCAGGCCGTTCACCTGCGCATTGAACAGGCCGATGTTGTTGTCCCAGACGTGCGGGTCGCCGCCGGCGCCGATGTCCAGCCCGGCGATGCGATAGCCCGTTCCAGGCAGCAGGGTGACCGGGGTGGCCAGGTCGATCCAGCGGAAATGACCGTCCAGCTTGGCAACGGTGCCGGCGGGCACGGTGAGGCTGGCCACCAGTGTCTGCGTGCTGCTCTCCCAGATACCGATTTCGTGGGAGCGTGCCAGGCCGTCAAGGTTCCAGTCGAACCAGCCGAGCGCGGTCACCTGCAAGGCTGCCGGCACGCTGAACTGCCAGCCGATCATGCGGGTATTGCCGTCGAGGAACGCGCTGTTGGTGCCGGTGAACTCGACGGCGGGTTGGGCCGCCTGGGCGGTCGAGAGGGAGGCAGCCAGGGCCAGCGCAGCGGCCAGGGTCAAGGTTTTCATCGAAGCTCCATCAGCGCCGGGACGGCCGGTGCGTGCGGCGCAGTGTGGCCAGACGCGGCGCCGAGGTCATGAAGCAATTGCATCAGTCGCGCCCCCCGCGGCTGCGGGGGCGTCAGCGCAGGGCGTCGATCAGGCCGGCGCGGTGATGGACCTGCAGCTTGCTGTAGACGTTGCTGAGGTGATTGCGCACCGTGGCCGGCGCCAGTGAGAGCGCCTGCGCGATCTGCTGGTGCGACTCGCCGCGGGCAAAGCGCTGCGCCACGTCGCGCTCGCGCGGGCTGAGCAGGTCGGCGGCGCTGCTGGGCTGCAGGCGCAACAGCCAGCCGTCGGCGTCAGGCACGGCGGACAGGCTCAGGCGCCGGCCGGCCAGCGGCCAGACACGGCCCCGCGCGATCGCCATCAGGATCTCGGGCTCCAGCATCACGTCCTGCGGCGCGACACCGGCCCACATGGCCTGAGCGAAAGCCGGCGTGGTCTGGACAAAGGCGCCGCGCCCGTCGACGCGCGCCACGCGCAAACCCTCAACGGCGCTGTCGGCGCTGCGCAGCAGGGCGATGGAGCGGCAGGCCACGTACGCCTCGTTCAGGGCCGCGCCCATGCTCTGCAGGCTGTGCAGATCGGCGTCCGACGTGCGCGTGCCGAGGTTGGCGCGCACGAGGATGATGACGGTCAGGTGCGGCGAATCGGCCTGCGGCAGGGCCAGGCACAGTGAGCGACGGAAGGCGAAGCGCTCCAGATGCTCGCGAAGCGGCGCGAACTCGGGGCCGGCCAGCAGCGGGTCGTCCATGTCGTGGCGCCGCGCGATGCCCGGCTCAGCCAGCAGGCGTGGGGCCAGCACGTCGAGATGGCTGACAGGCGCCCAGCTGCGCATCAGAGCACCGACATCCGCAAAGCCGGTGAAGTGCGCGTCCAGGAACGCCGGGCGATCCGCAAAGGTCGTGACCAGCAGGCCAGCGTCGAAAGCCAGTGCCGTGCGCAGCCAGGTAAAGGCCGCGCCGGCGAACACCGCCGTGTCACCACGTATCGAGTCGCGGTAGAGCGTCGGCGGCAGCAAAACTGGCATGGCAAAAAATGTAGCGCAGGCGGTCAGGCACCTGGACGCTGGCGATGTGGAGGGTCCGTTCTGGACGGTGCCGCAAAGTGCGCCCTTGTCACAGCCACCGGCACATCGCCGATCCACTCGCCGGGCCGCTGCTGTCATCCAAGCGGAGACAATGTGCCGCATGAGCACCCCGCCCCGCCCTCCGCAGCAATACGAAGACTTCATGCGCCATGTGTTCGAACATGGCGTGCAGAAAAGCGACCGCACCGGCACCGGCACGCGCAGCGTGTTCGGCCACCAGATGCGCTTCGACCTGGCCGCCGGTTTCCCGCTGGTGACGACGAAGAAGGTGCACCTCAAGTCCATCGTGCTGGAACTGCTGTGGTTCCTGCGCGGCGACAGCAACGTCAAGTGGCTGCAGGAACGCGGCGTGACGATTTGGAACGAATGGGCGCGCGAGGACGGCGACCTCGGGCCTGTCTACGGCGTGCAATGGCGCAACTGGCCCACGCCCGATGGCGGCCACGTCGACCAGATCGCCGATGTCGTCAAGACGCTCAAGACCAACCCGGACAGCCGCCGCATCATCGTCAGCGCCTGGAACGTGGCCGACCTGCCGCAGATGGCGTTGATGCCTTGCCATGCGTTCTTCCAGTTCTACGTCGCAGACGGAAAGCTGAGCTGCCAGCTGTATCAACGCAGCGCAGACATCTTCCTGGGCGTGCCCTTCAACATCGCGTCCTACGCGCTGCTGACCATGATGCTGGCCCAGCAGTGCGACCTTGAGCTCGGCGACTTCATCTGGACCGGCGGCGACTGCCATATCTACGACAACCACGTGGAGCAGGTGCAGACCCAGCTCGCCCGCGAGCCGCGCGCCTACCCGACCATGACGATCAAGCGCCGGCCGGCGAGCATCTTCGACTACGAGTTCGAGGACTTCGAGCTGAGCGGCTACGACCCACACCCGGCGATCAAGGCGCCGGTGGCTGTATGAGCGTCATCACGCTGGTTGCAGCCGTCGCCAAGGACGGCGCCATCGGCCGCGACAACGCGCTGCTTTGGCACCTGCCCGAGGACATGGCGCGCTTCAAGGCGCTCACCCTCGGCAAGCCCGTCGTCATGGGCCGCAAGACCTGGGACTCGCTGCCCGCCAAGTTCCGTCCGCTGCCGGGCCGGCGCAACCTCGTAGTCAGCCGCGCCGCGACAGAACTGCCGGGCGCAGAAGTCTTCGCCAGCCTGGACGCTGCGCTGGCCGCCTGCACCGAGCCCGAGGTCTGCGTCATCGGCGGCGGCGAGATCTACGCGCTCGCCCTGCCCCGCGCGACCAAGCTCGCGCTGACCGAGGTGGACGCTGCCTTCCCCGACGCCGACCGGCATTTCCCCGCCTGGCCTCATACCCAATTCATCGAAGCCGCCCGCGAGTCGCGCACCAGCGCCGCCGGTGTGCGCTTCGATTTCGTCGACTACGTTCGCAAGGAATCCTGACATGTCCTCCGGTGGCTTCCACGTCCACGGCCCGCACGACCACGAGCTGGAGCATGCGGCCCAGCACGAGCCCAAGGGCTTCGCCGGCCAACTGGCCGTCATCACCGCCATCCTCGCCACGGTCGGCGCCTTCTTCTCCTACATGGGCGGCGCGACCCAGGCCAACGCGGCCCTCTACAAGAACGATGCGGCCATCCGCAAGACCGAGGCCAGCAACCAATGGAACTACTACCAGGCCAAGAGCAGCAAGCAGAACCTTGCTGAACTCGCCTTCGACCTGACCACCAACGAAGAGCAGCGGGCCAAGTACAAGGACAAGATCGCCCGCTACGAGAAGGAAAAGAACGACATCAAGGTGGCTGCGGAAAAGCTGGAGGCCGAGTCCAAGCACTTCGATGAGCAGAGCGGCGAGCAGATGCACCTGCACCACCGCTGGGCCCAGGCCACGACGGCGCTGCAGATCTCCATCGCGCTGGCCGCCATCACGCTGCTGACGAAGAAGCGCTGGATGGAAGCCGCCACGCTGGCCACGGGCGTGGTGGGCATTGCGCTTGGCGGCGCGGCCTGGCTGCACTATTGAGCGAAGCGGCGCCGAGGTCGTGCTGGCTTAGCGTCTAGACCGACGTCAGCACGAACCAGACGAACCAGCCGTAGCCGATCAGCGCGGCTGTCTTGGCCCATTCCCGCAGGCGCGAACGCACCAGCAGGCGCACGCCCAGCACCAGCAGCACGCCGATCACCAGCCAGATGAACGGCGCGACCGCGCCGCCCGCCCAGACCCAGCCCGCCTGCTTGTCGCTGAGCAACTTCTCGTGCGGCACCGGCGGCTTGCCGGTGGCGATGAAGCCGGCGACATGCTCCCACCAGTCCTCGCCCACGCCGGCACCGTGACCGCCGAGCACCCAGGACTTGCGCTGCTTGTCCTGCTCGACCGGGAACTGCACAAAGGCCGGCCCGCCCGCGCCGTTGAAGCCGTAGAAACCGGCGCCGCCCAAGTCCTGCAGATTCACCATCTGCAGCGCGTTGGGGAAGAAGGCGACCACCCAGTCCTCGTTGGCGCTGAGGTTGAGCACGCCGTTGATCCGCCCGCTCTTCAGCAGCGCTGGCCAGTCCTGGTCGGTGCGCAGCACGCTGCCCGCCAGCGCCACGCGCTCGAAGCGCACCGCCTCGTAGTTCTCCAGCGCCTCCTTCAGCAGGTAGGTGCCGTGGCTGTGCCCCACGTAATAGAACTTGGCGTTGGGGTATCGCGCACGGGCGTCTGCGTAGAGGTCCATCAGCCACTCGACCTTCTCGTTGCGGCTGCCGGGCTTGAGGAACGACAACATCGGGAAGTAGCCGTAGGACGACACCTCCAGCTTCACCTTGCAATGCGGGTCGCCTGCGCAGCCGGGCTGCTGCTGCAGCGCTGCCCGCACTCGCGCGCCCAGCCGCTCGGTCCAGAAGCCTTCGTCGCGAATACCGTGCATGACGAACACCATGTGCTTGACGTCGAAGTCCGGCGCACCGCGTGCGGCCACCAGCTCCGGCGACACGCTGCCTTCGATGACGCCCGGCTTGAGCGCCTGCCGGAACGCGTCGGCGCGCAGCCTGGCCACAGGGCTGTCGCCGCCCATGTCCACCACATCCCGGTGGTTGGACTTTGCGACCTCCAGATAGGTGAACCGGCTGCCGGCCACGGGGTCGATGCCATCGCCCGGCGGGATCAGGTCGTCCTGCGTGCCCAGCAGCTGGGCGACCTGCGCGACCGCCGCAGCGTCCCCGCCGCTGCAGCGGGCGCCGCTGGTGTCGACGGCGGTCTGCTGCCGGTCCGCGCAGTCCATCATCGCCAGCCACTGCAGGCGCAGCTGCGTGACGAAGGGCGCGCCCTTGCGGGTGGCCATGACGGCGAAGGGCGGGCCGCCCACCGCCTGCACCAGCCGGTTGAAGGCCAAGCCCGCCTGCATGGTGAACACGCGATCCACGGGCATGTGGTGGTCCACCGACCAGCCCCGGTTGATGGCACCCAGCAGCACGATGCGGTCGACCGCCCTTGCCCACTCCCGCGGCGGCACCAGCGCCTGGCCTTGCGCAGGCAGGCCAAGCGCGCTACGCAGGCTCTTCTCGAAGGGTGCCGATGCCAGCTCGCCACGCGCCACCACGTAGAGCTTGCGCGTGAACAGGCTGCCCATGCTGTGCCCAGCCAGCAGAACGGACTGGTAGGGCTGCCCGGCGGCCTTGCGGGCCTGCCATTCCTTGTCGACGAACTGGACCAGGCAGGCCGTGATGTCCTCGGCCGCCGCCGTCGACAACGTGGAAAACGGCAGGCTGGGGATGAGCACGCGCGTGTCCGCATAGCCCGGCGCGGTCAGCAGCGTATCGGCCAGTGGCAGGAGTTCGGTCGCCTGCGCCCGCATGCCGTGCAGCACGACGGCCAGCCGCTGAGCCGACTGCGGGCCGCGCACCTGCATGCCCTGGGTGAGACCCTCGCACACCTGCGCGCGGGTCGGCGGCCTGAGGCCGGCCAGGATCAGCACTGTCAGCAGCGCAAACAGGGCCAGCGCCCCGCCCAACATCCTCTTCTTCATCCCCGCTCCCTCGCCATGCGGCCATGCATGTTCGCGGCGCGATGCTAGGGACTGCCCAACGCTTCGACAACGTCGCAGACCCGCAGATATGAGGAACCCAGAAACGACAAACCCGGCGTGGATCAAGTCCAGGCCGGGTCTGAAGATGCGGATTGGTGGGCGGTGCAGGTTTCGAACCTGCGACCCCCACAGTGTGAATGTGGTGCTCTACCCCTGAGCTAACCGCCCAATCCAGAAAACTGAAATCTGTCTTGCCTTCGGAACCACCGCAACTTCAAAAGTTGTGGTGGGCGGTGCAGGTTTCGAACCTGCGACCCCCACAGTGTGAATGTGGTGCTCTACCCCTGAGCTAACCGCCCTGAAAGCCAATTCGCGATATCGGCAATATCTGCGAAGCCCGCGATTATGCCACGGCTTGGACGGGTTCCAACTTGCGCCACTTGCAGGCGCCGCCGGCGGCCTTGTCGAGGTCGGTCATCAGCTTGGCATGGGCCGCCGTCTCGGCTGCATCGGCACGCAGCACGGGTAGCTCGAAGCGGCTCAGGTCGACGGCCTCGATGGTCGTGTGGGCATCGCCGCCGGACGAGTCGCCGTGGTCGTCCATCAGCAGCGCGTCCTGGCCCCGCGTGAGGCGGATGTAGACGTCGGCCAACAACTCCGCGTCCAGCAGCGCGCCGTGCAGCACGCGCTTGGTGTTGTCCACCTCCAGGCGGCGGCACAGCGCGTCCAGCGAGTTGGCCTTGCCGGGGAAGAGGTCGCGCGCCATCAGCAGCGTGTCCCGCACGCCGCCGACGTGATCCGTCAGCACGCCACGGCGCAGGCGCTTCAGCTCGGCGTTGATGAAGCCGATGTCGAAGGGCGCGTTGTGGATGACAAGTTCGGCACCGGCCAGGAAGGCCAGCAACTGGTCGACGATCTCGGCGAACTTGGGCTTGTCCGACAGGAAGGCCTCGGTCAGGCCATGCACCCGCAGCGCGTCTTCGTGGCTGGCGCGCTCGGGGTTGATGTAGAGGTGCAGGTTGTTGCCGGTCAGCTGCCGGTCGACCATCTCCACGCAACCGACTTCGATGATGCGGTCGCCCTTGTCGGCATCCAGGCCGGTGGTTTCGGTGTCGAAGAAGATTTGTCTCATGTCAGTGAGCGCCCGGCCGTCCGAAGCCACTGACGCACCCCCTCGGGGGGCAGCGAGCAAAGCAAGCGTGGGGGCTTCATTTATGCGGGTCTGGCGTTGCGTTTGGTCGCCCAGGCAAAGATCGCGGCGCCGGCCAGGATCATCGGCAGGCTCAGCCACTGGCCCTGGCTCCAGTTCAGCGCGCGCAGGCCGAGGAAGTCGTCGGGCTCGCGGAAGTATTCGGCCAGGAAGCGGAACACGCCGTAGCCCATCATGAAGCCGCCCGAGATCTGCCCGGTCGCACGCGGCTTGCGCGCGTAGAACCACAGGATGACGAAGAGCAGCAGGCCCTCGCCGGCTGCCTGGTAGAGCTGCGACGGGTGGCGCGCGATGCCGCCGTCATTGGCCTGCGGGAAGATCATGGCCCAGGGCAGATCGGCCGGCGCGGGGCGACCCCACAACTCGCCGTTGATGAAATTGCCCAGGCGCACGGCCATAATGCCGGTCGGCACGCAAGGCGCGATCAGGTCCGACACCTCGAAAAAGCTGCGGCCACGCCGACGCCCGAACAGCCACAGGCCCAGCAGCACGCCCAGCAGCCCGCCATGGAAGGCCATGCCGCCCTTCCAGACCGCGAAGACTTCGGTCAGGTTGTGCAGGTAGTACTCGGGCTTGTAGAGGAAGCAATAGCCCAGCCGCCCACCCAGCACGACGCCCAGCACGCCGTAGAACAGCACGTCGTCCACGTCCTGCTTGGTCCAGCCCACCGCCGCATGCTGAGGCATGCGCGCGCGCTTGCCCGCCAGCCACAGGAACAGGCCGAAGGCGATCAGGTAGGTGATGCCGTACCAGTGCACGGACAGCGGGCCGAGCTTGACGGCAATGGGGTCGAACTGCGGGTGGACGAGCATGGCCCGGGGGAGTAGCGGAAGCGGCGCGCATCATAGCCAGCGCCCTCCCCGCCCCGTCAGGCAATGCCGGCGAGCAGCTTTTTCGCGTCCTCGATGTTCTTCGGGTTCGCACGCTTGTTCTGCACGAAGCGCTCAAGCGCGGCCTTGGCACCGGCCTTGTCGCCCTTGGCAATCAAGGCCTGGCCCAGCCGGTGGTCGACGGGCAGGCGCTCCGCGCCTTCCAGCGTGCGGGCGCGCTCCAGCGACTTGACGGCTTCGTCGGCCTGACCCATCTCGTTCAACACGCGGCCCAGGCCGTAGGGACCGGCGGCGTGGGCGGGGTAGTCGCGCTGCAGCGCCTCGAAGATGCCGCGCGCCTTGGGCAGGTTCTTCTGCTCCATGAACTCGAAGCCCAGGCGCATCCACTGGCCGCGCAGCTCGCGCGCCACCGTGCGGTCGTCGCCCGCCTTGGCGCTGGCCAGCTCGCGCTCGGCCCCGGCCCAATCCTTGTCGTTCATGGCGAGCATGGCGCGCAACACCTTGGCCTGCTCGGGCTGGCGCGGCTGCACTTCGGCGGCCAGCTCCTTGGCCTTGGGCACGCTGCCGCCGGCAAAGCCGGGCGCCATCAGGTAGAACTGGGTCAGGCCGCTGCGGGCCTCGAAGAGCTGCGGGTCCAGCTCGACGGCCTTGGCGAACTGCTCCTTGGTCTTGGTGGCCAGGCCGGGCATCTTGAAGACGCTGGCCGTCATCGCCTGCTGGCCGTAGACGCGGCCCAGCGCATAGCTGCAGGCCGCTTGCGGCCGCTTCTCGGCGCAGGCCTGCAGCGCAGGCACGGCGGCTTCCAGGCGGGCGCCGTCGTTCTCGTCGACGGCAGCCAGGGCCAGGGCCACGGCGGCCTGGTCGTCATCGGGCTGGGCCTTGGCGCGGGCCTGGGCGGCGCGGGCGAGGTCGGCGGACTTGCCGGCGTCCAGCCAGGCCTGCCACTGCGGGTCCTTGAACAGGTCGGCCTGGGCAGTGCCAGCGACCATGGCCAGCGCGAGGGGAAGCAAACGAAGGTTCATGCAAGAGGCTCCTGAAGGACGAGCATTGAACGCTGCGGGTTGACCCGCAGATGGCCGGGTTTGCCCGGTGTGACTTCAGGCATGGCGCGTGACGTGCTCGACGAAGCGCCCTACGACCGGCGGCGCATCGCCGCGCCAGATCAGGCTGGTCTCCACCTCGGGCGCGCCGGGCATGCTGCGGTAGACAACCCCGGCGCGCTGCAGCCCCTGCAGACTGGCGGGCACCCAGGCCACGCCGATGGCGGCGGACACGAGGTTGATGATGGTCTGCATCTGGATGGCTTCCTGCGCCACACCGGCCGCGCCGTGGTGGGCCAGGATGGCGTCATACAGCGACGGCGCGACCTCGCGCGGGAAGATCACCAGCGGCGCTTGATGGCATTGCGCATCACTGGGCTGCTCGTCGCTGCTGGGCAGGGCGAGCATGAGGGGCTCGATGCCGATGGACAGCCGCTCGAAACCGGCTGGCGCGTTGCCGGGCGTGTGGATGACGAAGCCGGCGTCGATGGCGCCGGTGGCGAAGTCGTGCAGTTGCACGTCCAGCGTCGCCTCGCGCAGCGCCAGGGCCACCTGCGGGCACGCCTCCCGGAAGGACCGCAGCCACTGCGGCAGGCCGCCGAACCCGACAGTCGACACGAAGGCCAGGCGCAACCGCCCGGCCAGGCCATCGGCCACCGCCCTCACCTCGGCCGGCAGCGCGGCCGCCTCCGCCAGCAGCTTCTGCGCCGATGTCTGCAGCGCCGCGCCCGCAGCCGTCAAGCGCACGCTGCGGCTGCTGCGCTCGAAGAGCTGCACGCCCAAATGCGCTTCCAGCTTGCGGACGGCCTGCGTCAGCGGTGGCTGGCTCATGTGCAGTCGTTCGGCGGCGCGGCCAAAGTGCAGCAGCTCGGCCACGGCGAGGAATTGCTGGAGGGGGCGCAGCTCGATCATTGATTCACTGAATGTATTGATTCGACGTGAACAATATATTTGAAAAGCATTGAGCCGCACGCCAAACTTCCGGCTTCACGAGGAGACCTCCATGAGCTTCAACCGCCGCAGCAAGAACATCACCGAAGGCGTGGCCCGCGCGCCCAACCGCTCCATGTACTACGGCATGGGCTACCAGGAGACCGACTTCGGCAAGCCCATGATCGGCATCGCCAACGGCCACTCGACGATCACGCCCTGCAACTCCGGCCTGCAGAAGCTCGCCGACGCCGCCGTCATCGGCCTGAAGGCCGCCGGCGCCAACGCCCAAACGTTCGGCACGCCGACCATCTCCGACGGCATGGCCATGGGCACCGAGGGCATGAAGTACTCGCTCGTCTCACGCGAGGTCATCTCCGACTGCGTGGAAACCTGCGTCGGCGGCCAGTGGCTGGACGGCGTCATGGTCATCGGCGGCTGCGACAAGAACATGCCCGGCGGCATGATGGGCATGCTGCGCGCCAACGTGCCGGCCATCTACATCTACGGCGGCACCATCAAGCCGGGCCACTACAAGGGCCAGGACCTCAACATCGTCAGCGTCTTCGAGGCCGTGGGCCAGTTCAGCGCCGGCAAGATGAGCGAAGAAGACTTCTGCCAGATCGAGAAGCGCGCCATTCCGGGCAGCGGCTCCTGCGGCGGCATGTACACGGCCAACACCATGAGCTCGGCCTTCGAGGCGCTGGGCATGAGCCTGCCCTACTCGTCGAGCATGTCCAACGTCGAAGACGAGGTGGTCGAGAACACCAAGAAGGCCGCCGTATACCTGGTCGAGGCCGTCAAGGCCGACCTGAAGCCGCGCGACATCGTCACCAAGAAGGCGATCGAGAACGCCGTCGCCGTCATCATGGCCACGGGTGGCTCGACCAACGCGGTGCTGCACTTCATGGCCATCGCGCACGCCGCCGAGGTGGACTGGACCATCGACGACTTCGAGCGCATGCGCAAGAAGATCCCGGTGCTGTGCAACCTCAAGCCCAGTGGCAAATACCTGGCCGTGGACCTGCACAAGGCCGGCGGCGTGCCCGCCGTCATGAAGGAGCTGCTGACCGCCGGGCTGCTGCATGGCGACTGCATCACCATCACCGGCAAGACGGTCGCCGAGAACCTGGCCGACGTGCCGGCGCTGAGCGCCGATCAGGACGTCATCCAGCCCGTGGCCAACCCCATCTACTCCGAAGGCCACCTCGCCATCCTGAAGGGCAATTTGAGCCCCCAGGGCTGCGTCGCCAAGATCACCGGCCTGAAGACGCCGGTGATGACCGGCCCGGCACGCGTGTTCGAC
>Ga0187844_10001109_pt1 | contig 20856 bp, 14 predicted proteins | sample SpaLakP09_SKY_50_FD_134517 | JGI IMG/M metagenome (GOLD analysis project Ga0187844, IMG submission 134517) | Oligotrophic lake water microbial communities from Sparkling Lake, Wisconsin, USA - SP09_SKY_50 | ecosystem: Environmental > Aquatic > Freshwater > Lake | place: USA: Sparkling Lake...
CATACAGGCTCCATCACGCCGCTACCGCATTCAGGCCACCGCCGGATCCGGCAAAACCCAGCTGGCCATTGCCCTGTTGCAAGAGGCCAAACAAAAGGGGCTCTCAGCACGGTACGTCTGCTTCAACCGGCCACTTGCCGAGCAGATGTCACGCATCGCCCCCGAGCAATGCAGTACCTTTCACGCGCTCTGCATTGAGGCCTACCGTAAGCAGCACCCGGCACCGAATTTTCAAGATCCGTCCATATTCCAGCAAGCCGCGCAGTACTACTTGCAAGAACTTGCCAAGCAGCAGGGTAATTTGGACTTGCTCATCCTGGATGAGGCACAAGATCTGCAGCCCGAATGGCTGGATGGCCTGATTACCCTGCTGAGCCCACTGGGACACTTATATCTGCTGGAAGACACCGACCAATGCCTCTATGGCCGTCCGCCATACCAGTTGGCCGATGCAGTTGAAATTAGCTGCATGGATAACTTTCGCAGCCCTCAGATGGTCTGCAGTGCCATCAACGCCTTTGGTCTGGCCAAAGACACCATCAAGTCCAAAAGCCCTTGGCGTGGGGAGATACCGGCGTTTTACCTGTACGACGGTAGCGAAGAGGACTTGCTGCAGAAAACCGAAGACGCCATTCAGGCCCAATGCGCACAAGGCCATGACATCACCCGTATCGCCGTATTAAGCACCAAAGGCATCCACCATTCCCGGCTGCTTCGGCAAGACACGCTAGCCGGCTTCAGCACCAAGCGCTACACCGGCCAATTTACCGAAGACGGCCAAGCCAAATGGACCAAGGGCCTGCTGTTACTGGACTCGGTCTATCGCTTCAAAGGGCAATCTGCCAGCGTCGTCATTCTGACTGAAATTGACTTTGTCGAGCTGAGCCGCAGCGAACGCGCCAAGCTATTTGTGGGCATGACGCGTGGCCTGCTGTCGGTATCACTAGTCCTCACTCATGCCGCGGCAGAGCAACTGGCGGCAAACATGCAGGACACAGCCTGAGCGACAAGGTATGTCGCGACAATTTTTTATTCTTAAAACCAACAAGGCAATCGGGTAACAATATATGTCGCTATCACAAGACCGTGCGGAACGACTGGACAGCATCGAGCGCCTGCTACCCAGCGACCAAAGTCCCAATTCGCACGGACTAACCATCCAGGAAATCCGCAGCAAGCTGGACCAATTTGACCAGGACTGCAACCGCCATATCCGTACCCTGCAGCGCGATTTGCAACTACTGGTCCAGGAAGGACGCGTTCGTAAACTGGATGGAACAAGCGAACAGCCAAGTTACTTGCGCATCGAAGATGCCGACGAAATTGATGATAGCATGTGGGACTACTTTATCATCCACTTGAAACGCGAACTGGAAGGTATTGTCACCAGCACAGAACTGGCCAAGCTGCTCAATCGGCTAAAACTGGATGAGCACGGCATCAGGCTAGATGAAAGCAAACTGTGCATCCTGCCAGACTCCCTGCGGCTACAACCTGCCGAGATTAATCCGCAAGTATTCTGCACCGTGTTACGCGCCTTGAAAGAAAAGCGTGCACTACAAGTCAGCTACCGCGATCGCCAGGAAAAGAGCAGCACCCCTACCCTGCACCCACAAGGCATCATGCAGCGCGGACCGCGCATCTACCTGTTCGCCCTGAAAAATGACGAGCCGGAAGAGCGGCTCTACGCTATCGACCGCATCCGTAGCGCCGCACTTCAGGCAGAACCTGCGCACAGTAACCCTGGTTTCGACTTCCAGCAGCACATCGCTGCCGGGCGCGCTGATTTTGCCAACGGCGAAACCATCACCCTGAAAGCCATTGTGCGCGGCTATGTAGAAGACCTGGTACGTGACTGCAAGCTGCACGAAAGCCAGGAACTGAAACCATTGAACAACGGGGAGGCTGGCTCACTGCTTACGGTGACGATGCCTTCAAGTGGACAATTGCTTAGGTGGATATTGGCGGGAGGGGAGAATATTACAGTGAGCGAGCCCCTATCACTAAGAGAAATTATCAAAAACCAAATAATCAACATCAACATTCAATACAGCCAAGACACCCAATAAAGCAAAGACAGCGAAGATAGCTACAATTGAAATAATATTTACGCCCAACCTAAAAATTAACCACCAACGTTTTAAAATTCCGAATGGAACAAACAACACTCAGAAGAAATTTTTCATGGAAATCGGCATCACCGACATATAAAGTGCTTACATATTGAAAAATTTTAACCACTCCAAACAACACCCCAGCTCAAAACATGAAGTAGAAAGCATATAAAAACCTCCCCATTCGAATTAATTTTTAAAAATAACACAAAAATAAGTAACTACTGAAAAAATATACCTATTGAAACAACATGAAAATAATAATCAACAATTCCAATACTACCACCAATGAAAATACAAAGATACTCTGCCAACAGTTCAACAACTAAGAGAGCATGTTTGCAATGAATTTATATATTGCGCTTGATTTGAATAATCGACGAATTAATCAGGGTATCGCCGATATGCAGCGCCGTCATCAGTCATTCAAAAACTGGTGCAACGGGCGCGATGGCGTGGAAGTGCTGTTTGAACTACTTTTCCCAAACAACATGCCCATCGCGGGTTATGTGTCTAATCGGCAGCGAGACAGGCAGAATCCACGATACGCGCAGATGGCAATTCGGGTTAACGCAGCAGGGAGAGAATGGCCCTTTCGAGAGGGATGCTCCTTCATCGCCACGGGAAGCTGGCCCACCGAATCACCTTCGCCACTCTTCCTAATCAACGGGTTTATCGAGACGGCCGACCTGCCTGCGCGCTCTTTCGAGCGTGAATTCACAGCATTTGCCGTGCACGACAACTTGCAATCCGCGCCGGGCCAGCAGCGCATTCAGCGCGTTAATAACCTGCTCACGCAGCAATTGCTAGCCGACTTGCCGCCAATTACGCAGCAAACCGAAAAGCAGTTGACCGAGTGGACCGAATTTCTTCGATGGAAAGAAAGCCTCATCCGCCACAAGGCGCGCGGTTTGCGCTACATCAGCCGCGAATGGCGTGACGAACAGTTGGTTTTTTCCTTGGTCTCGCAGAACGCTCAGACCATGCAAAAAGACCGCAAGGCCTTGGGGCGGGATGACCTAGTGGCGTTTCATATTGGGCAATCCAAAGATCCCTGGGTGTTCGGATTGCCTGAAAGGGAGGAGCGTCGCCTTCCTCGACTGGGGCAGGCAGGCAAACTCTCGGAGCCCGCACCGTTGCCGAAAGATAGCAAATTACCCAAGGACGAAAACTTGTCGGAATGCCCTTGGCCTGCGCCCGTGCTTGCGGAGCTGATTGTCTCGCTGACTGAAGATGACGCGAACGATCTTGCTAATGCCGAGGAACCAGAAGTTGTGCGCGAGCGCATTCTGAATCAAATTCCGGAATCCGGCTTTCTGTCTATTTCAACCGCAGGAGATATGAGCCTGATCAAACGGCATCAACAGGCGCTGCGGCAGTTGCAGGAACAAGGTGGATATGCGCCATACCTGACTGATTATCTGTTCGAAGCTGCTCAGGTTTCCGTGCCACAGCGTTTGGAGCCAGTGGCGCAGTGGGCTAACGACAAGCTCAACCCAGCCCAGAAAGAAGCCGTAGTCAAAATTCTTTCTGCGCCGGATTTGTGTTTGGTTCAAGGGCCGCCGGGCACGGGCAAGACCACCGTGATTGCGGAGGCTATTGTCCAACTGGCTCGGCGCGGGCAGCGGGTGTTGCTGGCATCGCAGGCGCATACCGCCGTAGACAACGCACTGGACAGGCTGAGCCATGATGGTTCCTTGCGCGTAGTGCGTTTGGCACGGAACGAACGTAAAGTGACCGAAGATGGCGCTGCCTTCGCGGGGCACGCATCCTTGCAGCGTTATTACAAGGCTTTGGCAGCACAAACAGAAGATCGCCTCGCAGTGTGGAGGCGTATTGACGAAGACTTGCGCCTCTTGCGGGAGTGGCATGACCGCGCAGATTTTGTGTTGCACGACGAGAAAGAGTTGAACGCCAAACGCGGGCAACTTGAAATGGATTTGGAATCAGCTCGCAGTCAGACAACGCGGACACAGCAGGTGTATGACGCTGCTTGCGCGATGCTGGATGAAGACAAGGCCAAGCGTCTGCGCCTGCAAAGTGTTCAGCTCTTCCTGCGCGGTGAAGCAGATGCTCTGCACGGCGACCTGCGGGACGTAGAGATGCCAGTCAGAAAGTTGGCGCAAGGCCTTGCCTCTTGCGAGGCGGCAGGCTTGCTTGTGAAATTTTCTATGGATGATTGGCTGGCTCACGCAGGCAGTCGGGGCGGGATGCTAGCGCATATGCTGGCCCAGTGGCGGCGTTTCACGAATGTGCGAGAAGCCATTGCTGCGGATATTCGCCGCCTGCGTGAAGCAGCGGACGGCCCCATTCAGGATGCAAACACCCGGCTACGCATTGAATCGCTCCGAAATGAGGTTAACGCCTTAATGGAGCAGATGGAGAAGGACGACGCTTACGTAGGAGCTTGGAGAGCTAAGCGCAATGAGCTTAAAGAGTTGGAGCAGGCTGGCGTTGGCTTGGAGCTCAGCCGTTATGACGGCCTATTTCGCCAAGCTTCTGAATGGTGTGCCCCGATCAAAAGCGCTATCCAACTGGCTAATGACATAGATGCGAGCCTGCGTGCGCTGGAGAGTATGCGGCCGCTCATCGAACAGGCCACGGAAAACCTAAACCAATCCTTGCGGACACAGCTGGCGCAGCCCGTGCCTGAAGCGCCGAACAATGGCCTTGTGCAAACCGCGAGGAACCAAGAGCGCAGCGCCCAAAGCAAGCTGGACAACTGGGAAGAACAGCGTGGGCAGCATGAGCAGAAGGTTAAGTCCCTGTTGCAGGATGATGCCATCACGCAAGGCAACCGCTTGCCGACAGAACCTGCCGCAACTTTGTCACAGCGCATCGGAAGCGTTGACCAAGTCATTAAGGCCTTGGAGCAACGCCAGGCTAGCCAACAATATGAACGCCAGACATGGGGGCTGTTACTGGAAGATTGGATGCGAGATTTGAGCCGTAGCAATGCTGGACAGGAAGACTGGCAGAACCTGGGCGCGGATTTTCTGGCAAGTTGCAATGTAGTGGCCATTACCTGCAATGAAAACGAGCGCACGCTTGATGAAGCCGGGCAGACGAGTTTTGATGTCGCAATCATTGATGAAGTGAGCAAGGCTACGCCGCTGGAATTGCTGATGCCCTTGATGCGTGCACGTCGCGCTGTGCTGGTCGGCGACCACCGTCAGTTGCCTCCGCTGTTTCAGGAAGGCGACGAAGCTCGTAGCTTCATGGATGAAGTAGAGGAAAACGAAGCCAACACTGAGGAGCACGGAACAGGCAATGTTGCAGAAGTGCAAACTTTGCTGACCCGCGATAACTTGCGCCGCTTCGAGAAGATGGTCACAGCCTCGTTGTTCAAGTCACATTTCGAGATGGCGGACGATTCCAACCGTGCACGACTCAATGTGCAGTTCCGCATGCATCCGCAAATCATGGCGATGGTGAACCATTTTTACGAAGGGCAGTTGGAATGTGGCCTCCTTCGGCCTGATGATGACCCAGACCCTAAGCTTCGCCGTGTTCACGGACTGACATTGAAGAATGTTGACGGTGGCTCAGCTTTACTCACTCCGTGTGACCACGCGTTGTGGGTGGACACAACCTACAACCTGCACAACCAGATTCATCGTGAGGACATGGACGGCAACCAGCCACGGCGCACCAATAAGCTGGAAGCGGAGTTGATCGCCGAAACGCTAGAACAAATCGAACGGCAATCCGCTGCGCAAGGCTACTCACGAACAAACAAACGCAAAGTCGGCGTGGTGTCTTTCTATGCCAACCAATGCCGAGAAATTCGTGCCGCGATCCGCCGCCGCAGGCCAAAAGAGTCAAACGGGCGGTTTGATTGCTTGGATGTCGAAGTCAATACCGTGATTCGCTATCAGGGCAAAGAAAAGTCCATCGTGCTGGTTAGCATGGTGCGCCATGATGGATACGACCCCTTGCGGTCAGGCAATCAACCCCGACGTCGTTCCAGCAAGGCCAATGTTGCTCGGTTTGAATTTATTAATGTGGCATTTTCGCGTGCGCAGGAACTGCTGATCGTTTTTGGTGCGAAAAGTATGTATGCCTCTTACGAGGTGGACTTGCCGCGCATGGACAGCGCAGGCAGCGTGAAGCGAACTGTTTACAAAGACATCCTGGATCAACTGGAGCGCGATGCACGGCTGGTTCCGGCAAGGCAATTGATGTCGCCTGACATGCTACCCCAACAGCAACAACAACAGCGCGGCAGGTCTAGTGCCCCGACTCATCGGACGGCTGCGCCCAAAAACGACAAGTATGGTAGTCGGGGAGGCCGAGCATGAAGCTAGCAGAAATTTCCGTTCCCTTGCCCTTGTATCGCATTGAATCCGATGTGACCTATCACACAGAGCGCAAGCCCACAGTATTTGAACGAATGGTGTTGCGACTGTGTGATCCTGGACTCCATTTGCCCGACAAACAGAACTTGTCTTTGCTGGGTGTTTTCCGCGATCAACTGGGTGCAGGTGATGTGCGTGAACTGCTTGAAGGCTGCGTATCTGAACTTTCCGCTTTGGGAGCACTGCCCAAACGTTACGCTCAGGATAGGCTTGAGATGCCTTTAACTGAGCTTGAATTGACTGCCGACGGCTTGCAATTTTTGCGTAGCGACAGCCTGCCGGTTCGCTCGCGCACGGTTAAGGTCTGGCACCGCTATGACCCCATCAGCGACGAGATTAAACCCACACAAAATGATGGGGCGCGTCTCAGCCAAAGTGATTTCAGCCGCGTCAGCGTCGCTGATCAGGCTTTAAGGCCGCAAAATCCACTGCCGCAGGTTGAGCGCGCCATAGCGCAGGAAACGTATGACTGGAAAAACCCTGCGACAGTTATAGACCGCATCGCGCCCATGGTGCAGCCAGCGGGATGGGGCGAGCGCCGACTCGAGTTCTCGTGCAGCGAGGATGGCGCACTTTCTGCGAGCGCTCCGCGTGATGCAGCGTTGCAGCGTTGGCTGGAGCAAGCGCAACCAGAACTGGTATGGGAAATTTTACTTGCTGATGCTCTGACAAGCGAGCCGGATTCCTTGCTGCCCAGCGTTGACTCTTCTGTTTTACGAGATGCCCGCACTGCCCGCCCTATTGCCGCAACTAAAGGGGGGGCAACCAGGGCGCGGTTCTGCATCGTTGCGCAAGGGGTTGCTGCAGCGGATGCAACAACACCCTCTATCGTTTTGTCGTCTGAAGTGAACTCACCCGCACTGGTTGCCAATGGTAAACAACCGACCGCATTCACACTGCTCGTGCCCGCCCCAGCAGGAATTATGACGGGATTTCGTAGCTTGTCTCTGCCCCAGATCGACGGAGCGAGCATTCAAGTAGAAGTGGCCGGTAACCTCCGCCTCTATTGGGCCGGACAACCGCGCTCGTGCGGCCTGGCGGTTACTTTGAACGACCAGGCTGCAACCGCGTTTTGGGCCGAGCTACGCAGAGATTTGGAGAGCACTTGCGAGCACTCGGATGACCCACGCATTGCCTTCATGTCTTTAGCATGGCGAGATGCCGATGCGTTGGGCGAAAAGCTGTGGCAATGGCTTGTCACTCGTGCAGAACAGTCTCTGGATGATCTAATGGCGTTGGTCGAACCCACTACACAAGCAATTGGATTGTGGCGGCCTGATAGGAAAGACTGGAAATCTGCTTGGGAAGAATCTCTGTCGAAAGCTATCGATGAGTCGTTGAGACATACGCCCAAGCAGCTTGATCCGGAAAAAGTCGTTTCTCTATTAATCCAGATAGCTCAGGTCTTGTCTGCCGACAAGGCAGCCGCGCGGCAAGCCGCGCTGCTGGGTCACGTGGCGCCCATTTGCACCGTTGACTCATTGGCAAAGTTGCGATCTGCTTTGCCTTCATTCACTGAAATTCCAGAAGAATTGCTTTCCATTGAATTGCGACAAGTGTGGCTGGAGAACGCATTGCAGCGCAAAGAGTTGAAGCTGTATGGCCCACACGCCTTACAGCAACCAATGCAATTTATTGAGAAAGCAATCCAGGATATTTACCGGAGTATTGGCGATCAGGCGTTGAAGGCGGCGGGTAATGGCCAAATGGATGTGCGTACCCTGACCCCAGGTGCATTAAATGCCGTGCGCGCTTGGCGCAAAGCAGCTGAGCATTTCCACGCTTTAAATACATCATCGCCCCTCTGGGATGCGTTGAATAAAACAGTGGAAAGTTGGAATCTTCTGGCGCAGGACAAGCTGGCCCCGGTTGAGAATGGGCACCGCGTTGTAGTGTTCGACACCAGCGCTCTGATGGAAAGCCCTGAACTTTTGCAAGATCTTCGTTCAGATGATATTCCGGTTGTTCCCCATCGGGTCCTGAGCGAATTGGATGGTTTGAAGGCCAGTGAAGATGATACTCGTGCGGTCAAGGCGCGGGCCGCCATTCGTCAGTTGGATGCAGCCTCCTCCCGCATCCGCCATGAAACGGAATACACAGCCCTACTGCCTGCAGAGTGGGATGCCAAACAGCCCGACCATGCCATTCTTTCAACTGCGTTGTTCTTCCGGCTGAATGAAGTTTTGTTTGTAAGTAATGACATAAACCTACGCAACAAAGCGCAGTCGCTTGGCATTTACACACAAGACTCCAAGTCATATGCGCCTTCGCAACTTGTGACCGCTGCCTTGCCAAGTATGCATCCACGGAAGCAAGACAATAGAAAAAACCAAAGGAAATGAAACCATGAGTCGGGCAGACGAATATCGCTACCAAATTCAACGGCACCGCAAGCAAGAGCTTGATCGACAGCGTGTGCGCGAAACAACGCGTCCGTTCCTTGAGCGTTACCGCAGCGTATTGAATGATGTCATCGGTCAAGGACTAGATGCCGTAGCTCCGGAAGAGTTTCGTGAGTTGAGCTTCGCTCTTGACCGAATGGAGACTTTGTTGGACTCCGATCCGTTTGCTGCCAGAGATATGAGCCGTTCCCTAGGGGGGCGATTTCATGGATTACCAAGATTTGCGCGTGAGCAGCGCCGTTCCCGTCAAGATGCGGAGCTAGCCGCCGCCGAAGCATTCCGCAAAGCGCAGCAAGCTGAGGCAGAACGACAGTTGCAGATGAGGTCTGAACTTGAGGCAGCATGGCGCGAGGGCTTGAGCGGCTGGAGCACTCCTGTCGCACTCAACGCCGCGTTTGCTGAGTTGCAGCAATTACGTGCGCGACTACTTGGTGATGTCGCCAGCAACATGACATCAGCGCAAATTTCAGCCGCCTTGCGCGAAGTTCGGCTGCGCTATGAAGGGGATGCTGAACGTCAGTTGCAGGAAATGAAAAATCGTGCCCAGCGTGAAGCTGTTACCGATGTACTTACGCTGCAAAGAGAGCAGTTGGAGCAGGAAGCGAAAAAGAACGGCGGCGAGCGCGCCGCCAAGTTGCGAGAGGCGTTGGCTCATGCGACAGGACTTGCTCCTGAAGAGCAAGCTGAAGCCTTGAACCAAATGGCGAAAGAGCAGGATGAAGCCGCCGTAGACGAAAGCCAGCGTCGTGAAGTTGTGCGGGCGGTTTATCTGTCACTGCAACACGCTGGCTTTATCGTGGATGGACCTGAGCATCTCACATCACAAGGGCATGACGAAGTGCTGATTCGCGCCCGTCGTCCTGCTGGCGCGCAAGCAGATTTCCGCGTCAACCTGAGCGGGCACCTCAGCTACAAATTTCATCAATACAAAGGCAAAACGTGCGAGAAGGATGTCGCCCCCGTCATGGCAACGCTGCAAGATGCTTACGGGATTAGTCTGAGCGACAAGCGCGTGATTTGGGTCAATCCCGATGATCAAGATCAGGATGCTCGCCCTTACCCTGATGCCACACAGGAGAGAAGCAAATGAGTTCAGCTCTGTTGACTTGGCAGGAAGATTTTCGCCGCGAATGTGGCATACGGCGCGGTGTGATATTGCATGGCAACACGGGTGATTTGACCTCCGATCCCGAAGCGCCAGGGCAATGGATTGCTTTGCCTGCCGCGTTAATGAACCTGCTCCGTCAGCGAGGGTATCAGCATGTAGTTTTCTGGAACCGCGTAAACGGTGTCAGCGGCGTTGATGCGAGAACCTGGACGGAATTGCAAAGCTCCGTTACACCACATGCCGTGAAAGCCAGCACCTCCGAGGGGAGCGCCTATGATATGGGCGAATTGCCGCCTACATCGGTGTCGAGCCCCGCATCCAGCGGTATTTCGGCAAGCGCGGACGACTTGTTGGCTGTTGCTGCGCAATGGCTGCGACAACCGCGCGCCGAAAAGTCAGTCGCTTTTGTGTTGGACTGGACGCAATACTTGTTTGGTAGCGTCAACTCGCTGAGTGAGAACGAGCGTGACTGGCTGCTGCGTCTGGGGCAAGCGACTCGTGATGCCGCCGTGGTTCGCAATGCTGAAAGCATTGGCCAGCCTCAATCACTGCTAGTGCTGCTGTGCGGGGGCTTGAATGTGCTGCCACCATCGCTCTACCTGAATAATCCACTATTTAGGGAAATAGCAATTCCCTTGCCGACAAGGCAGGTTCGTGAGTCTGCTGTACTGGGTTTGAAAGAAGTGTTTCGGTTGCAGCCCCCTTTGCAGCAAGGAGGGCGTGAGTTGGCTGACTTCGTGGACGGATTGGAAGGCCAGAGTATCCGCGACATTCACAATCTCGCACGACTTTCACGACAGGAGACTGAAGTCTCAAGTGCCTTGTCTTTACTCAATCTTTATCGCCACGGACGCAGACACAGTCCTTGGGAACAACTGGATCACAAAAAACTTCAGACCATTGTCGAAACCCTGGGGCGTCGGGTAAAAGGTCAAGGGGAAGCCATTGAATCGGTGCGGCGCATCCTCGTGCGTGCCTTCACGGGGCTGTCGGGGCTTCAACACTCCTACAGGCAACGCACTCCCAAGGGCGTGTTGTTTTTTGTTGGCCCAACTGGTGTCGGTAAAACCGAACTGGCAAAGTCCATTGCCGAATTCCTCTTTGGCGACGAAGAAGCATGTCTTCGCTTCGACATGTCAGAGTTTAACCACGAACATGCCGATCAGAGGTTGGTGGGTGCACCTCCAGGATATGTGGGTTACGAAGCTGGCGGACAGTTGACCAATGCGGTCAAACAAAGGCCATTTTCCCTTTTGCTGTTTGACGAAATCGAGAAGGCGCACCCGCGCATTCTCGACAAGTTTTTACAGATTCTTGAAGATGGGCGCTTAACGGATGGCAAGGGTGAAACGGTGATGTTTTCAGATACCGTTATCGTATTCACTTCAAATATTGGCGCAGCCGAGGTCAGTTATGAAAGTCAGGATGTGCGCAATGAATTCATCCAAAAGGTGCGGCAGCACTTCGTGCACGAGCTAAAGCGCCCAGAATTGTTGGGCCGAATCGGCGAGGCCAACATCATTCCATTTAACTTTATGCGTGACGATAGCTTCTTGATTGACATCGCTCGCGCCAAGCTGGAGCCGTTGCGCAAAGGGCTGAAGGACAAATGGGGGGTGTCGGACTTGAGATTGATTAAGGAGGCCGAGATACTGAAATTGCTAGTCAGGGATGTGGATCGCGGAACGGGAGGGCGCGGTGTCCCCAACGCACTGACTAATAAGCTGATTGATCCATTGGCCGATTTTCTGTTTGAAAAAATGGCATCTCCTGATCAGATCCGGGGCAAGGCAATTGAAATTCATATTGCCGGAGGAAAATTGCTATTCGAGTTGGAGTGACGTTGTGCATTGGCTGAATTTGGCATCTCGCCTTCCTTGCACAGAAGCCGAAGGGCCAGGGCGCAGAGCTGCATTGTGGGTTCAAGGTTGCAACAAGCGTTGCCGTGGCTGCTGTAACCCTGCATATCTGCAGTTGGTTGAACGTGAGCTTGTTTCGGCTGCATCAGTTCTCGATTGGCTGGAAAATGCGCAGCATGTGCATGATCTGGAGGGAGTGACCTTTCTCGGTGGCGAGCCCATGTTGCAAGCACAAGGTTTGGCTGTCGTTGCACAAGGAGCCCAGTTGCTGGGACTGTCGGTGATGGTCTTTAGTGGATACACAAAAGCTGAGCTTGAAGTGCTGCAGTTGCCTGGCAGTGTTCAGTTACTTCAATATACGGACGTATTGGTGGATGGCCCGTATGACGCGAATTTGCCGGAGCATAGTCGTCGTTGGGCGGGTTCTACGAATCAACAATTCCATTATCTGACAGCGCGTTACGACGACCGAATTGAAATTGATGGTGAAGTTGAACGTGTTGTTGAAGTTCGTCTGAGAACTGATGGCTCGATGTTTATAAATGGATGGCCAGAAAAAGTATTGCGCTGAATGATTTGGCGCTGACAGACGGTATTGGTTCGCATAGATTTCATCTCGCCATCGCAATCATGTGAAATTTACAACAAAAACCTATGCATTGGCGCAAGGTTTGATTGAGGCTTTTAATGCATCTTCAGGGGCACCTCTTATACATCGACATTACGCAAATATGCGGCATCGGCTGTGCCTTCTGTATGTACGCCGACAAGCACAAAGCGGGAATTAGCATGGAGCTATCAACGTTGGCGCGGGAAAACCTCGCCAGGTTGATCAATGCACCGGAGGTCAAGCGGATCTCGATCAGTGGTGAAGGCGAGCCACTCAACAACGCCAAAGTGTTCCACGAGATTCTCGGGTTGTCCGAAGGTGGCAAGAGCTTCGAATTCATCACCAGTGGGTTCTACCCACATGACAGGATGGAGGAGTTCTACGAGACCACAAACCAGATCGTCTTGGACAATGGCGACACCTGCAACATCCGCCTCAGTGCAGACAGCCATCATATCGAGAAGGTCAAATGGCGTGCCCATGGTTTCAGCTTGGACTTCCTGCTGCGTCGGCAACCTTCTGGGTTGAGTTTCTCGTTCCGATCAATCGATACCGATCGCGATTTCACTCGCGAGTACCTAAAGTCCGAACTGGCCTGCTGGGGGCACGAGGCAACCATCGAGCCGTTGAGCGTGTTGGAAGATGTACTGGTCGCGGGCGGCGAGTACTTCGGCATCGACTACAAGAACCTCGTTCACCCTGCTCCAGGAACCGCCCCAGGCTATCTGGATATGCTGAGCTACATCATGGCGATCGAAACAAAGGTCAACAAGCCCTTCACCTTCGGCAGCCTGAACAAACCACCGCAGGCCAACGGTTTGGATGTCACGGTAAAGCCTAACGGCGATATATACCTGTATGGCATCGAGAATCAGCGCCTGGGCAACATTCACTTTGACCAGGTCGATTGGAAACTGCTAGTGGCCCACGTGCGGGAAACACCTCTGGCCCGAGTTCTCTATACGCGACCCTTAACAGAGTTACTGGCTCGCCTGGAGGCCACTGGCCCATTGCGTTCAGTCATTGCCAAGACGAACAACCCCTACTGGCTTGTAAAGGAACTGGCAGGCCATTCCGGGCTGCTAGAACAATGGGAGGCTGAATGATCGACTCACACAGCCACACATCTTATTCGAAACATGCTATCGGCACCGTCGACGAGTTAGTTCGCGCTTCGATCGCTGCCGGTGTGACCGTCTTAACAATTACCGACCACGCGCCGTTCCCCGTGGACACGGACAATCGTCTACTTGCGTCAGAGCTTGATCGATATTTCGCCGATATCGAGCGAGCGCGGGAGACCTACCAGGGTCAGATCACCATCCTGTGTGGCCTGGAGCTCGACTACATGCCAGGCACCGATGCCTTCAATCGCGAGCTGCTTGCTCGTTACCCTATAGACTTTGTAATCGGCTCGATTCATTACGTGGAAATTCCAGATGAAGCGATGGTGAAGGTCTGGGAGCTGCCACGCCTTGCCGGGCAAGTTTTTCTAGATCGCTACTTCGCCAATCTCGAAGGTCTGTTAGGCAGTGGGTTATTCGATGCTGTAGGACACGCCGACACCTTGCTGCGTGGTGTGCCGGAAGACATCTTCCTGCGCCGTTTCGAACCTTTGCTGGCACCGCTCGCCAGAAGCGGTATCGCATTCGAGCTCAATACCTCTGGTCTTAGAAAGTCGAGCCTGGACCCGGCAACGGGCAGGGAGGTCCAAGGCTTTTGGTCTTATCCGTCTCGGGAATTGGTGACACAACTCATCTCAAACGAAGTGCCCTTCACAATTGGGTCTGATGCCCATGACCCGAGTGATGCTGGTGCGGGCGTTGCCGAACTGCTAGAGTCCCTGAGGCCTTTGGGGCTAAAGAGCATTAGTTACTACGAGAGGCGCCGACGAATCGATGTCACCCTCGACAGCCTGACGTTACCGGACACACAAGCAACTTTAGCAGCAGGACTTGAACAGCCTTGAACATGATTTCCCCCGAAAATTCCGCGCTATGGTCCGAGGTACTTAAGAAACCAGTTGATGTCCAGTTGGCGATGTTTCGTCAGGCTTCCGCTCAGTCCCGTGCGAATGATGTGAAAACTGGATTCCGCGCATTCGCTGCCGAGCTGTTTGCACGTGACCTGATCAGCATGACCGATTATGTTTCGATTTTTGGCAGTACTGCCCTGCACTGCTTTACACCTGCCGAGTCGGGGTTGTTCCGCGACATGGCAACGGGCAGAGATGCCACAGCACTGGCAGGGATCTACAGCCGTGCAAAATACGGCGGTGTGCTTGACATCCGGTATCTCGCAAGACAACTGATCGACTACCTCTGTAGCGAGCTGGATAGACCAGACTCGCAATGGTCATACCTGTTCCAAAACGCCAAAGCCTGTGGTGACAACGTGGTGATGATGACCACTGGTTGGCGCAACGTGCCGTCCACAGCGAACGTGCTCTATGAGTTCGTGGTCGAGGAGGTCAACGTCAAACTGGCGCATATGGCATTGCCGACCATCATCAACGTCAAGCTACCCAGGATTGCGCCGCCCTGCGAGGACTACGCCAGCCTTAGCACTGAGGAGCGGGAGCGAGTCAATCTGGTCCAAGATCACGTCATTCCGGCTGAAAATTTCTATCGCTGGAGTGGTGTGCATGTGATCTTCGGCGACGATGTGTTGGTCACCGGATCTACCGCCGACAAAGTGCTTTATGAATCCATGCGTAGCGGTGCCAAGTCGTTCCACGCGATTTACCCGGTGGCGATTGATCCACGTGTGGCGCTCGTCGATGCCTCAGTAGAGGACCGACTGAATAGCGTGGCGGTCAAGCAGCGGCTGGATGATACCGTTGCGGAGCTGTTGTCTGCGCGGGACTACCAACCAATCCTGCGCACACTGCGCCTGTTGTTCGGGGAGGGAAACCGAGAGTCTCTCGCCGCATTCCTGCCGAAGGTGCCTGCGCCGACTTGGCTGCGTCTTTACAAGTCTGCCTTGGGTAACGAGTTTCTAAGTCAGCCGCAATGTGCTCCTTCCTTGGTGTTGCTGAGGGAGTACCTGACAAATGGCGGGTTGTTAAGTATCAATGGAAGGGCGACTCACCCGTGAACAGCCGCCTTGAAGCAACAGGCTTCGGAAACCGACGAGCCCCCAAACTTGTCGCACCAGATTCCCTTCGAAAACCCGTGCCGGCGGCACAGTTCGTTGAACGTAATTAACAGGCTGTTGAAATACCCGTCAGCCGGGCGTATTCCTGCTTTTGCTTGCGCATGACCCAGCTTCACATCGCCCCCCAGTTGCCGTCCCCTCAGCCAGTTCAAGGCAGATTCCCTCATCAGACGGTGCTGGCGGGGTGGATTTCCCCGATAACGACCTGCTCACGTCAGCTCTGGACGCAATGCGACCAATGAACGTAGCCGTGTCAGGTTGTAGGCCGCCATCGTCAATGTCAGTAACTGATCCACTTTGGCCAAACCCCGCACCATCACCTGACGGATCGGGCCGATGGTTTTGCCCCAGCCGAAACACTGTTCGATGCATTTGCGTCGTCGCTGGCTCAGCGCGTAGCCATGATGACGCGTGGTGCGGCCGTCAATTGCGCTGCCTCCGCTTCGTCGGGTATTACGTGCCACATGCGGCGTCACCCTCATCTTGCGACATGCACTGACGAAGCCACGCGTGTCGTAGTTCTTGTCAGCGCCGACCGTTACGCGGGCATCCGGTTTGCAAACATCCGCCAGCATGGTGGCCGCGACATCCCGTTCAGCATAACCATCGGCGGTGCTGGCTCGCACATTAACCACCAGTCCGTGACGATTGTCGGTCAGCACGTGACCCAGGTAACTCCACTGCGCCGGTGCGACGCTACTTTTGCGGTACAGCTTGCTGTCTGGATCGGTGACCGAAACATGACTGGCGTTACTGCGCTTCTCGCCATGCCAGTTGTCCGGGGGGCGGTCGTCGTCACTTCCGTCCTTACGGCGCACGTTTTTATGGCTGGCCCACGCCTGGATCAAGGTGCCATCAACACTGAAGTGTTCACCCGATAACAGCCCTTTGCTGGCGGCCATCTCGACGGTGGTATTGAACAATTCGGTGACGGCATCAAAGGTCATCAGCCGGTCACGATTCTTGCTAAATACGGAGTGGTTCCACACGGGGTCTTCGATGGCGAGGCCGACGAACCAGCGGAACAGCAGGTTGTAGGAAATCTGCTCAACCAGCAGTCGCTCGCTGCGGATGCTGTACAGCACCTGGAGCAACATGGCACGCATCAGCTTCTCAGGCGCGATACTGGGGCGTCCGCCTTTGACATCGGCTTCGTACATTGCCGAGAAGCGGGCATCCATGTTGGTGAGGGCTTGGTTGAGCCAGGTGCGGATGGGGCGCAGGGGATGGTTGGCCGGAACGAATTCTTCGAGCCTGATGGTGGTGAACAATACTTCGTTATAACCGTCTGCTCCACGCATCGCTCAACCTTTCATCTTGAGTATTTGTCTGCATCGTCGCTGATCAGTGCTCGAGACGCCAGTATTTCAACAGCCTGCTAACCCCTAAGCCCAAAGAAACAATACACGCCATTACTGCGAGAGTCAGTGCGTATGGTTACCGATCTTTTGTTTGAGATATTAATTAAACCGATTTGATTATATTGCTAGAAATGCCCGGCCATAGACTATTATCCTGTAGCTCAAGACCAGGTGGAAGCTATAGATGTAAGGATAAAGCAATTATCGGGTATATTCTGAAAGCCTACAGTGTGTGTTCAGCACTTTTAGTCACTGTATAAACTTGCGGCTGCAGCAAAAACGGGCAGATAGGCATAGCAAAAATGAAAGCAGCCACAGGGTGGTGGCTGCTCGAAAAATTGAAATCCAATGACTCTATTTCTTGCATATAAGCAAAACAAAGCACAAATAAAACGCAAACAAGAATTTATTCTGTAATTCACGCACCAGGGTGAGATAAACTTTAATCTTATTTAAAACCCATGAAGCCATCCAACTCCGACTCAGTTCGTAAAATAGCACCATCAGCCACCCCATAAGCTCGGGCCAAAGACACGCTGCATTCTACTAGTGCTTCGTTTCGGCTTATGTCAAAGGCGGCCCGAGTCAAATCACCCAACCTAGCGAAGCTAGACTCAATGTCGGCAACAAGCTTTTGGTATTCAACACCCAGCGTCGTCAGAAACTCTTTCCGTTTGGCTTCCAGCCTAATCTGCACATCCCTCATCTGGCCAGCAAGGAAAGTCGAAAGAAACTTACCTGCCATTGAACCAAGAACTGCACCTAAAACTGGTATAGGAATAAGGGTCTGACCCGCAGCAGTACACAGGCCAACAATTGCTGCATCACTGCAAACAAACAGGCCATTATCGATGAGAGCCTCTATTGTAATTTTACCTGCATGGTAATCAGCCACCAATGAAGCAACACCCTTTGCGGCCGAAACGAAAGCACCGGCAAAGGGAGCCGACATCTCTGCACAATTGGTCAGTGCATAGATTGCACTGCCTGCAAACAAACCACCAACGCCGCCTTTGAAGGCTGCCCCACCCACGTCTTTCCAATCCTCAGCAGAGTAGTCACCCTTGAAGATATTTTTCCCTTCAAGATACTTCTTCCAGGCACGGGTTGTGAACCCGACTGCGGCTCCGACAACTGCAGCGGTACCTGCAGCCTTCAGGCCTTCAGATATTGAGGCTTGATGCTCATCCTGAATATTATCCTTCAATGCTTTGTTTTGTTTTTCCAGATCACCCTCATGCTGGTCCAATGTATCATGCACTTTACCGAGCTGTACTTCTGAATATTTTGAAACTGACGGTTTTACCGCATCCTGAAAATTCTTACCTGTATCGTGCTCGATCTGGGAAACCTTTTCTCTGATGGCCCGGATCGTTTTCTCACTCAAACCATCAGTTTTCCCACCAAGCACATCCATAATCTGGGCATGCTGATCCTTTGGAATATGGTAATAACTTCCATCCCCACCAAAGCCTTCGTACTTTTTCATGTGTTTTAACACATGATCCAATGTCTGATTACTGCCATTAATGAACTTGGACTGCACATCCAGATCTGCTATGCGATAGTCCTCTGGAGCCAATCGCCCGACATCATCAAATGTTGCAGTAGGCTCGGCACTGGCCAACACCTCACGAGCACGACGCACCGCAACTTCCACCTGCTCTGCAATCTCTCCATGTTTTGTATTGCCACTTCCCAGAATATGCTCTGGTTTATTTACGAAATCCCGCACCCTGGCCATTTCGCTCAGGGACTTAAGAAAAGCTGAATCCTGAGCTCCCAGCTTGAGTGCTTCATCGGCAAGCCGTTCGGCATTTATTTGAGCAATAACTTCTCCGGAAACCTGGTCAGCCACAGATGATGTGGCCCTTAATTCAGTGCGTTGATCCATCAGATTGTCTTCTTGTTTTCACCGAGTATGGTTTTGTTGAGCAAAGCGGCAAGCGAATGCACGTGATTTATCAGCGCTGCCAACATTTGCTTTTGCTCAGTATTAAAATCAGAATATGAAGCAGGAGCGATTTCTTTCAGTCGACCAAACAGGTTTTTCATACCACTAACATGCTCGCCAGTCAGATCACGAAGTTTGATAATTTCCCTGGCGGCAATCATCAGTGACCCAATACCCGCTTCGATTGGTTTCAGCTTTTCGTTTGCTTCTTCGACAACTTTGTTATTTGAATGTGCAACATAAACAGCTCCACCAACGGCCGCCACACCAGCCAAAGCGAGACCCACCGGTCCGGCTAGTGCCAATAATGCACCACCCGCCGACATTCCTCCGCCCCCCGCAACTAGGGCCCCACCACCCAGCCAAGCGAGTGCTGCATTGGTTGCTGCAGCTCCTGACAATGTTGCAATTGCAGTTCCCGTGGATGCAGTACCAAATGTCGTAGCAATTGCCATTGCTGCGGCGGGTGCAACAAATGCTGTTGTAGCCCCGGCAGCTACTCCAGCTCCAACTCCAACTCCACCGTTTATTTTGATATCGTGCAACTGACTATCCACCGAAGCAACGACTCCATCAAATGTCTTCAGTTCGATGTGATACTCAGAGAAAGCTCGACTGAATTCTTTTGGCACAGATGCCAATGAATTCACAAAGCCCTCAACAGGGCCAATCAGTTGTTCACTGCTTGCTCGTCGTAGCATATAAAGATTCTGTGCAAGATCTTCGACCTGCGTTTGATACATGTTATAAGCTTCGGCTGCAGTTTTTAACTTATTCCGCGCTTCACTTGCAGCATCTATATTTAGCATTTCACCACATCCTTTTCAACATCAATAAAAAAATAGATCAGAAAGCAAAAAACAGACTATGCAACATATGCGTCAATAACCTAGGATAGCCTGATTATCGCTTCGGTGAATTGACTTGAATGCTCCAACAAGATTATATTGGAAAATTGTTGGTTTTAAACGATTATCTAATCTTGCTTCATCAAACAAACCAACATCGACCCTGCAACACCCATGCCTCCAAGAAGGCCATAGGACACATCACCTGTCGGCATATAACCTAGGGCAAATCCTGCACAAAACGAAATGATCACCAACCACTTCAACACCAGCCAAGCCACCATGGCAGCAAAAACACCAAATTCTAAGAAAAGCAAAACAAGCACCAACAAAATGATGAGTATGAATTTCATTTACGGGCTCCACATCAGCCAGCAAATCAAATCAACCTAGCAAAAATGGCGGGCACCGAATATTCATTCCCAACCAGAAACCGGGTCGCCAAGCTTTCCAGCCAGATTCGGCTGCACGTCACCACTTCTGCCTTAACCTGATAACCGTCTTCACTTGTGACCAATGCATACGGGGCAATGATTAACTCCACTTCAGCCTCTTCACCATGCGGCACAAAGGTCACTTTGCAACTAGCCGCCCAGCTGTCCAGCTTGACGAACGTCACTTCCACGAAGTCAACCAGCTGTCCATTCATCCAGTGCATCAATGCTTTGCTGGTTGCCATGTCAACAAGATGTTTCATTGAAACCCCACCCCCAGATATGAAAAACTGATACAACAACGTCATTTACAGGCCATGCTACATTTCGCACAACAACCCGCAATGCGGGTTATTTCATGAAATTTGGGTTTTATCTAATTGCCGCGTAAAATATGCCACAAACAGTGGTTTCAATGCAGTAAATGTGCCCATCTGGGTGAATCGCCCCTCCTTTCCTAGACACCTCGCGAGCCTCACACTAGGCCCCACAAGGAGGTGTCATGAGCAAGCCGCGTTTCCCCGAAGAGTTCAAGATTGAAGCGGTCAAACAGGTAACCGAGCGTGGTTACCCTGTGGCCGAAGTCGCCAGCCGCCTCGGCGTCTCTGCCCACAGCCTGTATCAATGGCTGAAACGCTACGACCCCAAGCGC
>Ga0187844_10001112_pt1 | contig 20843 bp, 18 predicted proteins | sample SpaLakP09_SKY_50_FD_134517 | JGI IMG/M metagenome (GOLD analysis project Ga0187844, IMG submission 134517) | Oligotrophic lake water microbial communities from Sparkling Lake, Wisconsin, USA - SP09_SKY_50 | ecosystem: Environmental > Aquatic > Freshwater > Lake | place: USA: Sparkling Lake...
CTGCTGATGCCGCAGCGGCATCTGCATCAGGCCACGGTCGACGCGGCCCGCTTGGCGCGGCCGAATGGCAAAAATACGGGCACGGGCCTGGACAGTGGCGCCGTGCGGCAACGCATGGTGGGCCGGCTGCGCGCCGAGGGGAAGTTCAACGAGCAAGTGCTGGCCGCCATGGCGGCCGTGCCGCGCCACGAGTTCGTCGACAGCGCTTTGGCCGCACAGGCCTATGAAGACACGGCCCTGCCCATCGGCCATGGCCAAACCATCTCCAAGCCCTCAGTCGTCGCCCACATGCTGGGCCTGCTGATGGCAGGCGCCGGCGCCCGCCAGCGCGGCTCGCTCGGCCGTGTGCTGGAGATCGGCACGGGCTGCGGCTACCAGGCCGCCGTCATCGCGATGCTGGCGCGCCAGCTGACTTCCATCGAGCGCCTGCAAGCCCTGCATGACAAGGCCAGGCTGAACCTGCAGCGTGTCGTGTTGCCGCGATCCCCGCACCTCGTCTGGGGCGACGGCCGCATCGGCCACTCGGCCAGTGGGCCGTTCGACAGCATCATTGCTGCGGCCGGTGGCGAGGACATTCCGCCCGCCTGGACGGAGCAACTGGCACCGGGCGGCCGCCTCGTCGCACCAACGGCAGCGCGCGGTCGTGGGCAGGTGCTGGTGGTGCTGGACCATGTCGTGGAAGGCGGCGTCAGCCGTTGGGTGCGCAGCGAGCACGAGGCCGTGCTGTTCGTCCCCCTAAAATCTGGCGTCGTCTGACGGGGCCGCTGGCGCACCGCGCCACACAATCCGGGCGGCCTCCAAGCTTCAGCCACACGATGCCCTCACGCCTGCGTTACCTATTTGCCCTTGTGACCACCTCGCTGCTGCTGAGTGCCTGCAGCAGCGTTTCGCTGAACCAGGCGCCGGTGGAAGACCGCAACCCCACGCCGCCCAAGGCCGCTGTGGCCACGCCCGCGCCGGTGGCGCCTGCCCCCGCAGTGGCGGAGGTCAAGCCGCTGCCGGGCGTCGAGAACGCGGGCAAGCCGGGGTACTACACGGTCAAGCCAGGCGACGCGCTGATCCGCATTGCGCTGGACAACGGCCAGAGCTGGCGCGACGTGGCCAAGTGGAACAGCCTGGAGAACCCCAACCGTATCGAGGTCGGCCAGGTGCTGCGGGTCGTGCCGCCGGGTGTCGACGCGTCGACGGTGACGGCCAAGCCCATCGCCAGCGCGCCCAAGGTCGAGACGCGTCCGTTGGATGCCAAGCCGCCGGTCGCCTCCGCCAGCGCGGCATCGGCTACCGCGGCCAAAGAGCCGCCCAAGGAATCAGCCGCGTCCGACGACGACAACCTCGCCTGGGCCTGGCCGGTGTCTCTGCCCGTCAGCGCCGGCTTTGACGAACAGCGCAACAAGGGCCTGGACTTCGCCGGCAAGCCGGGCGACCCGGTGCTGGCGGTCGCCGATGGTCGCGTCGTTTACGCAGGTTCGGGCTTGCGCGGCTACGGCAACTTGGTCATCATCAAGCACAACAACACCTACCTGACGGCATATGCCCACAACCGGGCGATGCTGGTCGAGCAGGACCAAGTCGTACGCAAGGGTCAGAGGATTGCCGAGATGGGTTCTACCGAAAGCGACACCGTCAAGCTGCACTTTGAGGTGCGGAAGTTGGGCAAGCCTGTCGACCCCTCCAAGCTGTTGCCGGCGCGCTGAGTCAGCCGGTTAGCGACCAAGCACATCGGGCCAGCGACTACGCCATGAAACACGCTGCGCCCAAGTCCAACGGCCATGCCGGCGTGGCCCACGAGCCCGGCGTCATGTTGGGCATGAACGGTGGTGGCGACACCGAACCTGCGGCCGATGCGCCTGACGAAGACAGCCTGGCGCTGCGCAACAACGGCCAAGAAGTCGACGTCGGCAACGCGCTGCAGGCCTATCTGCGCGACATCCGTCGCACGCCGCTGCTGACGCCGCAGCAGGAGTTCGACACGGCCGTGGCCGCCCGCGCAGGCGACTTCGAAGCCCGCCAGGCCATGATCGAGCACAACCTGCGCCTGGTCGTCAGCATTGCCAAGAACTACCTGGGCCGCGGCCTGCCGATGAGTGATCTCATCGAGGAAGGCAACCTCGGCCTGATGCACGCCATCAGCAAGTTCGAGCCGGAGCGGGGCTTCCGCTTCTCGACGTATTCGAGCTGGTGGATACGCCAGAGCATTGAGCTGGCGCTGATGCACCAGGCCCGCCTGGTGCGGCTGCCTGTGCACATCGTGCGGGAGCTCAATCAGGTGCTGAAGGCCCGCCGCGCGCTGGAGGCACTGCAAAGCGCGAATGGCGCCGAAGGCCGAGTCCGTGCGGAAGATGTGGCCCAGGCGCTGGGCCGGCCGATCGACGAGGTGGCTGAGTTGCTGGCCTACGCCGAGTTGCCCAGTTCGCTGGACTCGCCCGTTGACCGCAACGGTGAGGGTGGCGAGTCCATGCTCGACCTGGTTGCCGACGACCAGGCCATCGACCCGATGGGCCTGCGGTTGTCCCACGAGGTCGAGGAGTTGCTGCAGCACGGGCTTGCCAGCCTGAACGACCGCGAGCGCGAAGTGCTGTCGGGCCGCTATGGCCTATCGGACCGCGAGCCCGAGACACTGGACGTGCTGGCCATCCGCCTGAAGCTGACGCGTGAACGCATCCGCCAGATCCAGATCGAGGCGCTGGCCAAGCTAAAGCGCAACATGATGCGGCACGGCGTGGATCGGGACTCGATCTTCTGAGCCCTCATCGGCACCTCGGATAATCCGGGGATGAATCAGACGACGGAATGGCTGAAGGTCGAGAGCCTCGAACTTGAAGCGCAGGGCGTGGCACACAACGCCGAGGGCAAGGTGGTCTTTATCGATGGCGCCTTGCCGGGCGAGATCGTGAAGGCGCAGATTGCACGCCGCAAGAGCAACTGGGAGCAGGGCCAGCTCACCGAGATCAAGAAGGAAAGCCCGCTGCGCGTGACGCCGGGCTGCCCGCATTTCGGCCTGCACGCGGGCGCCTGTGGCGGCTGCAAGATGCAGCATCTGCACGCGGGTGCGCAGGTGGCGGTCAAGCAGCGCGTCGTCGAGGACCAGCTCTGGCATCTCGGCAAGGTCAAGGCCGAAGTGCTGCTGCGGCCCATCGAGGGCCCGACTTGGGGCTATCGCTACCGGGCACGCTTTTCGGTGCGCTACGTGCAGAAGAAGGGCGTCGTGCTGATCGGCTTCCACGAGCGCAAGAGTCGCTACGTGGCGGACATGCAGGTCTGCAAGGTCGTGCCCAAGGTCGTCAGCGACATGCTGATGCCTCTTCGCGAGCTGATTGCCAATATGGCTGAACGCGATCGCCTGCCGCAAATCGAGCTGGCGATGGGCGACGAGGTCATCGCGCTGGTGCTGCGTCACCTGAACCCGCTGCCCGACGGCGATGTCGTGCTGCTGCGCGAGTTCGCCGAGAAGCACGGCGTGCAGTGGTGGCTGCAGGCCAAGGGGCCCGACACCGTCAAGCTGCTTGACGAAGGCGGCCCGCAACTGGCCTACCGCCTGCCCGAGTTCGGCGTGACGATGCCTTTCAAGCCGACGGACTTCACGCAGGTGAATCCGCACATCAACAACGCCCTGGTGGGCCGCGCGTTGCGTCTGCTGGCCGTCGAGCCGGGCGACCGCGTCATCGACTGGTTCTGCGGCCTGGGCAACTTCACGCTGCCGCTGGCCACGAAGGCGCGTGAGGTGCTGGGCATCGAGGGCAGCGAGACGCTGGTGCAGCGCTCGCGCGAGAACGCAGCGGCCAATGGCCTGGCGCACAAGACCAGCTTTGTCGCGCGCAATCTCTTCGAGATGACGCCCGAGCTGCTGGCCCTGGACGGCACGGCCGACCGCTGGCTCATCGACCCGCCGCGCGAAGGTGCGTTTGCGCTTGCCAAGGCGGTGGCAGACATCGCGCAAGACCCGTCGCTGGCGCCCGGCTGGACGCCGCCCAAGCGCATCGTCTACGTCAGCTGCAACCCGGCGACGCTGGCGCGCGATGCGGGCCTGCTGGTCAATGTGGCGGGCTACCGCTGCACCGCGGCCAGTGCAGTGAACATGTTCCCGCACACGGCTCACGTCGAGAGCATTGCGGTCTTCGAGCGCTGACCAGGCGGCCTGTCTGCGTCTCCGCGTAAGTCCGGAGTCCTGAATCCGGCTCGGTGGACAAAATAGATAAACACGGTTGTTTAGTGTTGTTTATCCATAAAACCATCGACGCGGAGACAGGCAAGCCATGTTCAATCGTTTCAAAGTTGCTCGACTGCTGGGTCTGGCCGGGCTGGCGCTCAGCCTGTCGGGCCCGGCCCAGGCTCAGGGAGATGGCGCGTCGGCGCTGGGGGCGCTCAAGCGCGGCGTCAACATCGTGGGCTACGACGCGATCTGGACGGATCCGGCCAAGGCGCGTTTCCAGCTACGCCACATGCAGGCCATCCGTGACGGCGGCTTCGACCATGTTCGGCTGAACCTGCACGCCTTCGCCCACATGGACGCGGAGAACCGCCTGTCCGCGCAGTGGTTCAAGACGCTGGATGAACTGGTCGACGCTGGACTGAAGGCGGGCCTGCAGCTCATCCTCGACGAGCACAACTTCAACGAGTGCGCCAAGGAGGCGGACCTGCCGTCCTGCCGCGTGCGTCTGCAGGCCTTTTGGCGCCAGGTTGCCGCCCGCTACCAGGGCGCGTCCGACGCGGTGGTCTTCGAGATCCTGAACGAGCCCAACGGAGCGGCTGACGCGGTGTGGAACGACATGCTGGCCGAGAACCTGGCCATCATCCGCGAGACCAACCCGAAGCGCCGCGTCATCGTCGGCCCCAAGTCCTGGAACTCGCTGGACCAGCTCGACAGCCTGCGGCTGCCCGAGGCCGACCGCCGGCTCATCGTCACCTTCCACTACTACACGCCGATGGAGTTCACCCACCAGGGCGCGTCGTGGACGCCGCAGTTCCAGAAGCTGTCCGGCATCACTTGGGGCACGGCGGGCGAGCGGGAGAAGCTGCAGAAGGATCTGGACCAGGTCAAGGCTTGGGCGGACAAGCACAAGCGGCCCATCCTGATGGGTGAGTTCGGTGCGCTGGAGAGCGCAGGCATGGCCCAGCGCGTGGCATGGACTTCCGCAGTGGCGCGTGCTGCCGAGGCGCGCGGATTCGCCTGGTCCTACTGGCAGTTTGACTCCGACTTCGTGCTCTGGGACATGAAGACCGACGGCTGGGTCAAGCCCATTCACGGCGCGCTCGTGCCTGAGAAGGCAACGGCCGCACCCGCTGCGCGCGCCACGGACCCGGCGTTGGACTATCTGATCAACACGCCACGCGTGACGACTTGGTCGGTCTACGGTGACGGCCAGACCAGTCAGCAGGTGCCCTGCGCGGCGACCGGCAAGGTCTGCCTGCGCGTTGCCTTGCAGTCCTCCAGGCCCAATGTCTGGGACATCGGCGCGGTGGCGCCGCTGCAGGGCAGCATCGCCAAGGGCGACAAGTTGCAGGTCGTCGCCTGGGCGCGGCTGGACACTGACGATGTCAAGGCCCAGGCCACCGTGCCCGTGCTGCTGCAAGTCGGCGCGCCACCCTACACGGCGGTGATTTCAGGCTCCGTCACGTTGACGAGCAAGCTGGAGGCCATTGCCATCGGCGGCGTGGCAGCCGAGAGCTTTGCCGGCGGCACAGTCAACCTCGCGGTGCAACTGGGTCAGGTGGGGCAGCCCATCGTGCTGAGCGCGCCCTATGTGCTGAAGAACTACAAGCCGGCGCCGTAGGTCCGCAGTCAACAAAAGCAAAAGGCGGCCGAGGCCGCCTTTTTCATTGGGCTGGAGAACGCTCAGTCGCGGTCGCCGCCGAAGATGCCCAGCAGCGACAGCAGGCTCTGGAACACGTTGTAGATGTCCAGGTAGATGGCCATCGTCGCGCTGATGTAGTTGGTCTCGCCGCCGTCGATGACACGCTTGATGTCGTACAGCATGAAGGCAGAGAACACGCCCAGCATCAGCACCAGGATGGTCAGCATCAGCGCCGACGACTGCAGGAAGAAGTTGGCGATGCAGGCCACCATCAGCACCACGGCGCCGACGGTCAGAAACTTGCCCATGGAGGACAGGTCACGCTTGATGACGGTGGCCAGCGTGGCCATCGTGAAGAAGATCGCTGCCGTGCCGCCGAAGGCCGTCATGACGAGCAACGTGCCGTTCTTGTAGCCAAGTACGAAGCCGATCATGCGCGACAGCATCAGGCCCATGAAGAAGGTGAAGCCGAGCAGGGCAGCCACGCCGACCGCGCTGTCCTTGGTCTTCTCGACCAGGAACATCAGGCCGAATGCGCCGACGAAAAACACGATCATGCTGACGCCCGGGCTCATCGCTTGGAACAGACCGCTGGCGACGCCGATCCAGGCGCCCAGCACCGTGGGCACCAGGGACAGGGCCAGCAGCCAGTAGGTATTGCGCAGCACGCGCTGGCGGTCGGCGGCAAGGCCGACATTGGCGTAGCCGAAAGGCGTTTGAACGCTGTTGTTCATGAGAATCCTCCGAGGGAAGAATGGAAACCGCGCTGATTCTAGGCGGCTGACTGCGAGCTACATTGGGGGCTGTCCCTTGGAAATCAAGCCCATGAAACAGCAAACTCAACTCGAACTCGGTGATGTCAAGCGCATTGCCGCCGCCGCCGAAGCCCATGCCGCCGCGCAGGGCTGGGCCGTCACCATCGCCATCGTCGATGCCGGCGGGCATCTGCTCTGGCTGCAGCGCCTGGACGGAGCCGCGCCCATCTCCGCCCAGATCGCACCCGCCAAGGCGCACACCGCAGCGCTGGGCCGCCGGGAGTCCAAGGTCTACGAAGACATGATCAACGGCGGTCGCATGTCGTTCCTCAGCGCGCCCGGCATCTCGGCCACGCTGGAGGGCGGCGTGCCCATCCTCGTGGACGGGCAGGTGGTTGGCGCGGTCGGCGTCAGTGGCGTCAAGTCCAGCGAGGACGCGGAGATCGCCAAGGCGGGCATCGCCGCACTTTGAGGCAGTACGTCGAGGCGTCACGAAGCCGTCGCAAGGTGGTCACGAAGCCTCCGTACTAACCCGGGTCGGCTATACTCGATGGGTTTACCTGAACCCCATCGCTGCCCGGCGGAAACCTGCAAGGTTTCTAGAAAACCTCCTCTTCGGTTTCTACAAGTTGACCCGTCCCCGGACGGGTCGATGCTGGGCACGCGAACCACTTGCGGAGACCCTTTGTGCTGACCGACCTGCTTCATCCCCCTCAAGCAATTCTGGCTCTGGCGGATGGGACGGTGTTCCGAGGCCAATCCATCGGCGCGACCGGTCAGACGGTCGGTGAAGTGGTTTTCAACACCGCGATGTCCGGGTATCAGGAAATCCTGACCGACCCGAGCTACTGCAAGCAGATCGTCACGCTGACCTATCCGCACATCGGCAGCTACGGCGTCAGCGCTGAGGACGTCGAGGCCGGCAAGGTCCACGCTGCGGGCTTGGTCATCAAGGACTTGCCGCTGCGCGCGTCCAACTTCCGCTCTGACAAGACGCTCGACGCCTATCTCCGCGAGCAGGGCACGGTTGCCATCGCCGGCCTGGACACGCGCCGCCTGACGCGCGTGCTGCGCACCAAGGGCGCGCAGAACGGTTGCATCGTGGCGCTGCCCGCAGGCGTCACGCTGACTCAGCAACACATCGACGATGCCGTGGCCCAGACCAAGGCCGCACCCTCGATGGCCGGACTGGATCTGGCCAAGGTTGTCAGCCGCAGCGAGAGCGAGGTCTGGACCCAGACCGAGTGGAAGCTCGGCAGCGGCTACGGCACGCAGACCGCGCCGAAGTTCCACGTTGTCGCCTACGACTTCGGCGTGAAGCTCAACATCCTGCGCATGCTGGCCGAGCGCGGCTGCAAGGTCACCGTCGTGCCCGCGCAGACGCCCGCCAGCGCCGTGTTCGACCTGGAGCCGGACGGCGTATTCCTGTCCAACGGCCCCGGCGACCCGGAGCCTTGCGACTACGCCATCAAGGCCACCGCGCAGCTCATCGAATCCGGCATCCCGGTCTTCGGCATCTGCCTGGGCCACCAGATCCTGGCGCTCGCCTCAGGTGCCAAGACCTTCAAGATGAAGTTCGGCCACCACGGCGCCAACCATCCCGTCAAGGACCTGGACAGCGGCCGCGTCGGCATCACCAGTCAGAACCATGGTTTTGCGGTGGATCCCGAGACGCTGCCGGCCAACCTGCGCGCCACACATATCAGCCTGTTCGACGGCACGCTGCAGGGCATCGCCCGTACCGACAAGCCGGCCTTCAGCTTCCAGGGCCATCCGGAAGCGAGCCCCGGCCCGCACGACATCGCCTACCTGTTCGATCACTTCGTGTCGTTGATGAACAAGGCCTGAAATGAAGCCCCTCGTCCAAGGCGTACCTTGGCCGGTCCCCCGAGGGGACGGCGATGCTCGCGGCGTCGAGCCGCGAGCACATCACCAGTCGGACCGGCTCGGGAGCCGCCCAGCGCCCGGCCCGGAATACCCTGGAATGGATCACTGACATGTTCGGCATCACCGACCTCGGCACCTTCCTCGCGGCGTCGATCTTCATCATCCTGCTGCCCGGTCCCAACTCGCTGTACGTGCTGTCCGTCGCGGCGCAGCGCGGCGTGCGCGCCGGCTATGTCGCCGCCTGCGGAGTGTTCGTGGGCGACACGGTGCTGATGACGGCGGCTGCCGCCGGTGGTGCGTCGCTGTTGATGGCCAGCCCTCAGATCTTCTTCGTCGTGAAGATGGTCGGCGCGGTCTACCTGGGCTGGATCGGCCTTCAGCTGCTGCGCGGCGCGATCAGCACCTGGCGCGGTGACGCCAAGCCCGACGAGGCGCCGCGCGTCGTCGACGCCAGCCAGCCGTTCAGGGAGGCGCTGGTCGTCAGCCTGCTGAACCCCAAGGCCATCGCCTTCCTGCTGTCCTTCTTCATCCAGTTCGTCGACCCGGCCTATCCGCATCCGGCGCTGACCTTCCTGATCCTGGGTTCCATCATCCAGGTGCTCAGCTTTCTCTATCTCTCGACGCTGATCTTTGCCGGCGCCCGCCTCGCCGCCGCCTTCCGCGCGCGCCGCCGGTTGTCCAGCACCGCCAACGCCGGCGTCGGCGCACTTTTCGTTGGGTTCGGGGCCAAGCTGGCCACGGCCACGCTCTAAGCAGACTCGCAGCCATGCCAAAACGTACAGACCTCAAGACCATCCTCATCATCGGCGCGGGCCCGATCATCATTGGCCAGGCTTGCGAGTTCGACTACTCCGGCGCCCAGGCCTGCAAGGCGCTTCGCGAGGAGGGCTACAAGGTCGTCCTGGTCAACAGCAATCCGGCGACCATCATGACGGACCCGGACACGGCGGACGTCACCTACATCGAGCCCATCACCTGGCAGGTGGTTGAGAAGATCATCGCCAAGGAGCGCCCGGATGCGGTGCTGCCGACGATGGGCGGCCAGACCGCGCTGAACTGCGCGCTGGACCTGCACAAGCACGGCGTGCTGGCCAAGTACAACGTAGAGATGATCGGTGCCAACGAGCACGCCATCGAGAAGGCCGAGGACCGGCTGAAGTTCAAGGACGCGATGACCAAGATCGGCCTGGGCTCGGCCCGGTCGGGCATCGCGCATTCGCTGGAAGAGGCCTGGGGCGTGCAGAAGCGCATCCAGGCCGAGATCGGCGGCGCGGGCTTCCCGATGGTGATTCGTCCCAGCTTCACGCTGGGCGGTTCGGGCGGCGGCATTGCCTACAACCCGGAAGAATTCGAGACCATCTGCAAACGCGGGCTGGACCTGTCACCGACCAACGAGCTGCTCATCGAAGAGAGCCTGATCGGCTGGAAGGAGTACGAGATGGAGGTCGTCCGCGACAAGGCGGACAACTGCATCATCGTCTGCTCCATCGAGAACCTGGACCCGATGGGCATCCACACCGGTGACTCCATCACCGTGGCGCCGTCGCAGACGCTGTCGGACAAGGAATACCAGCTGCTGCGCAACGCCAGCATCGCCATCCTGCGCGAGATTGGCGTGGACACCGGCGGCTCCAATGTGCAGTTCTCCATCAACCCGAAGGACGGCCGCATGGTCGTCATCGAGATGAACCCGCGCGTGTCGCGCTCCTCGGCGCTGGCCTCCAAGGCGACGGGCTTCCCCATCGCCAAGATCGCTGCCAAGCTGGCCGTGGGCTACACGCTGGACGAGCTGAAGAACGACATCACCGGCGGCATCACGCCGGCGTCGTTCGAGCCCAGCATCGACTACGTGGTCACCAAGATTCCGCGCTTCGCCTTCGAGAAGTTCCCGATGGCCGACTCGCGCCTGACGACGCAGATGAAGTCGGTGGGCGAGGTGATGGCCATGGGCCGCACCTTCCAGGAGTCGTTCCAGAAGGCGCTGCGCGGGCTGGAGACTGGCATTGACGGCCTGACCGAGCGCTCGGCCGACCGCGAGGAGATCGTGCAGGAGATCGGCGAGGCCGGCCCCGAGCGCATCCTGTTCCTGGCCGACGCCTTCCGCATCGGCATGACCCTGGACGAGATCTACGAAGAGACCGCGGTGGACCCGTGGTTCCTCGCGCAGATCGAGCAGCTGGTGCAGATCGAGCAGGAGATCAAGGGTCGTGCCATCGAGTCCATCAGCGAGGCCGAGCTGCGCCTGCTGAAGAGCAAGGGCTTCTCGGACAAGCGCCTGGCCAAGCTGCTGGCGACGAACCAGCACGCTGTGCGCGAACGCCGCCATGCGCTGAAAGTGCGCCCGGTCTACAAGCGCGTCGACACCTGCGCGGCCGAGTTCGCCACGCAGACGGCCTACATGTATTCGACCTATGAGGGTGCCGACGCGGAGTGCGAAGCCAACCCGACGGACAGGAAGAAGATCATGGTGCTGGGCGGTGGCCCGAACCGCATCGGCCAGGGCATCGAGTTCGACTATTGCTGCGTGCACGCCGCGCTGGCGATGCGCGAGGATGGCTACGAGACCATCATGGTCAACTGCAATCCCGAGACCGTGTCGACCGACTACGACACGTCGGACCGCCTGTACTTCGAGTCGGTCACGCTGGAAGACGTGCTCGAGATCGTCGACAAGGAAAAGCCGGTCGGCGTCATCGTGCAGTACGGTGGCCAGACGCCGCTGAAGCTGGCGCTGGACCTGGAGCGCGCCGGCGTGCCCATCATCGGTACGACGCCTGACAGCATCGACATCGCCGAGGACCGCGAGCGTTTCCAGAAGCTGCTGCACGAGCTGGGCTTGCGCCAGCCGCCCAACCGCACCGCACGCACCGAAGAGCAGGCCGTTGCGCTGGCCAACGAGATCGGCTATCCGCTGGTTGTGCGCCCGAGCTATGTACTGGGCGGCCGTGCGATGGAGATCGTGCACGGCGACAAGGACCTGGAGCGCTATATGCGCGAGGCCGTGCGCGTGTCCGAGAAGTCACCCGTGCTGCTGGACCGCTTCCTGGAAGACGCCGTCGAAGTCGACGTCGACTGCATCGCTGACTCGACCGGCGACGTCATGATCGGCGGCATCATGGAGCACATCGAGGCGGCCGGCATCCACAGCGGCGACTCGGCCTGCTCGCTGCCGCCCTACACGCTGGCCGCAGACCTGCAGGACGAACTGCGCCGCCAGACGGCCGCGATGGCCAAGGCGCTGAAGGTCATCGGCCTGATGAACGTGCAGTTCGCCATCCAGGGCGACGTGACCGCCGGTCTGGCCGCTTGCACGGTCTATGTGCTCGAAGTGAATCCGCGTGCCTCGCGCACCGTGCCTTACGTCTCCAAGGCCACCGGCCAGCAACTCGCCAAGATCGCCGCACGCTGCATGGCGGGTCAGAAGCTCGCTGACCAGCGCGACCGGAAGGGCCGCGTGCCGGCCGAGGTCATCCCGCCGTACTTCAGCGTCAAGGAAGCGGTCTTCCCGTTCAACAAGTTCCCGGGCGTGGACCCCATCCTGAGCCCCGAGATGCGTTCGACCGGCGAAGTCATGGGCTCGGCCAAGACTTTCGGTGAAGCGATGCTGAAGAGCCAGATCGGCGCCGGCTCGCGCCTGCCGCGCCAGGGCAATGTGCTGATCACCGTGAAGAACAGCGACAAGGCCCGCGCCGTGGCCATCGCCAAGGACTTGCACGAACTGGGCTTCGGCATCGTTGCTACGCGCGGCACCGCTGCGGCGATCACGGAAGCCGGTGTGCCCGTCAAGCTGATCAACAAGATCAAGGACGGCCGCCCGCATATCGTCGATGCGCTCAAGGGCGACGACATCCAACTCGTCTTCACGACGGTGGATGAAACCCGCACGGCCATCGCGGACAGCCGCTACATCCGCCAGGCGGCGCTGGCCAGCCGTGTCACCTACTACACGACGATGGCCGGTTGCGAGGCTGCGGTCGAAGGCATGAAACACCGTGACGGCCTGACCGTGCAATCCCTGCAAGAACTGCACGCAGAGCTGATTTAAACTACAGCTCATCGATTCCGCCGCAGCAGCCCGCCCGGGCCGCAGCGGCGGAACTCTTTTTGCCCTGCGAGTTTCTGACATGACGACCATTCCCCTGACCAAGCGCGGCGCCGAGGCGCTGAAGGCCGAGCTGCACCGACTCAAGACCGTCGAGCGTCACGCCGTCGTTCAGGCGATCTCCGAAGCGCGTGCCCAAGGCGACCTCAGCGAGAACGCCGAGTACGACGCCGCCAAGGACAAGCAGGGCTTCATCGAAGGTCGCATCCTGGAAATCGAAGGCAAGCTGGCAGCGGCGCAGATCATTGATCCGTCGACGCTGGACGCAGGCGGCCGCGTGGTGTTTGGCGCGACCGTGGACCTCGAAGAAGAAGCCAGCGGCACCGAAGTGACCTACCAGATCACCGGCGATGACGAGGCCGACATCAAGCAGGGTCGCATCTCCATCGGCTCGCCCATCGCCCGCGCGCTGATCGGCAAGGAAGCCGGGGACGTCGCGGAAGTGCAGGCCCCGGGCGGCATCAAGCGCTACGAGATCGTCGAAGTCCGCTACGAGTGATGTTCTCCCGCGTCCAAGCGCTGCTGGCCGCCCTTTGGGGCGGCTTTTTGCTGTGTGTGGCCTTCGCGGCGGCGCCGAGCGCCTTTGCCGTTTTGGATCGCGCCAACGCCGGCCTGTTCGTCGGGCGGCTGTTCTCCTTCGAGGCGAAGGTGAGCCTGGCGGCGGCGCTGATCCTGATGCTACTGGAGCGACGTGTCGCGCGTGATGCGCTCGAGGCCGGCGCGACCAGCAATGTCTTCTCTGCTCAGCTGCTGTTGCCCGCCATCGCGCTGTTCTGCACTATCGCGGGCTATTACGGACTGCAGCCGCTGATGGCGGACGCGCGTGCCGGCGTTGGCATGGCGTCCTTCGCGGCGCTGCACGGCGCTTCGCTCGCGTTGTTCGCGGTCAAGGGCCTGGCCGTGCTGGCCCTGGCCTGGCGGCTCAGTCGGACACGTTCTTCTTGACGCTGGTCATGCGCCGCTTGGCGCGCTTGAGCTCGCCGCCCTGGGCGACGCGCTGGTTGCCCAGCACATTCAACTTGGTGACCGTGGGCCTGCCGTTGCCGCTCTTGGAGAACTTGACGATCTTGACGACGCGCGGGCCAGGCCGGGCGTCGCTGCGCTCGGGGGCTGCCTTCTCCGGAATCGGCCGCCACAGCACCAGCAGCTTGCCGATGTGCTGGATGGGCGCCGCGCTCAGCTCATCGCAGAGTTGCGCGAACATGGCCTCCCGAGCCGCGCGGTCGTCGCCAAAGACCCGCACCTTGATCAGGCCATGGGCATTCAGCGCCGCGTCGGTTTCCTTCACGACGGCCGGTGTGAGGCCATCGCCGCCGATCATCACGACCGGGTCAAGATGATGGGCGTCGGAGCGCTTGTCCTTGCGCTGGGCAGGGGTCAGGATGATTTGAGGCATCCTCGTATTATCCCGTAGGCATGAAAACTCAGACAAAAAGCAAAAAGCTCAACAAGGCGTGGCTCAACAACCACGTCAGCGACCCCTATGTGCAGCAGGCGCAGAAGGACGGTTATCGCTCGCGCGCTGCCTACAAACTCAAGGAGATCGACGAGGAGTTGAAGCTGATCCGCCCGGGTCAGGTCGTCGTCGACCTCGGCGCCACGCCGGGAGCCTGGAGCCAGTACCTGCGCCGCCGTTTCGCGCCCACCGAGGCGGGGCGGGGCGGGGCGGCGGTGGGGCAGCTCAACGGCACCATCATCGCGTTGGATCTGCTGGAGTTCGAGCCCATCGAGGGGGTGCAATTCATCCAGGGCGACTTCCAGGATGCAGAGATCTACGCACAGCTCGAAGCTGCATTGGCCGGGCGGCCTATCGATGTGGTGGTGTCCGACATGGCGCCCAACATGTCCGGCATTGCATCGACTGACGCTGCCCGCATCTCCAATCTTGTCGAGCTGGCCGTGGATTTTGCAGGCCAGCATCTGAAGCCCGAGGGTGCGCTGGTGGCCAAGGTCTTCCACGGCACGGGTTACAACGAGCTGGTGGCGCTGTTCCGGGCCCGCTTCAAGACCGTCAAGGCCGTGAAGCCCAAGGCCTCGCGCATCCGCTCATCCGAGAACTTCCTGGTCGGTATCGGCTTGAACCCTCGATAAAGCCAGGTGATGTCGGTGGCTTACCCCTTGCGTCACCTAAAATCATCCCCACTGTCCCGGGTCTGGGCGTGGTGAACGTGCCGGTATCAGGGCCAGGAAAGGCCAAGGAGTCGCAGTGAACAATCAGTGGTTTTCGAAGTTCGCCGTCTGGATCGTGATCGCGTTGGTGCTGTTCACGGTCGTGAAGCAGTTCGGCGGCGCGACGGCGCCAGGCAAACAGGTGACGTATTCCGAGTTTCTGGACATGGTCCAGGCGCGCCGGATCAAGTCCGCAACCCTGCCCGACGGCATCACCGGCGATATCTACGCCGAGGACACCGAAGGCAACAAGCTGCGCACGCTTGCGACCTACCAGGACCGTGGCCTGGTAGGCGATCTGCGCAACAGCGGTGTCAAGTTCGATATCAAGCCGCGCGAAGAGCAGAGCTTCCTGCTCAGCATGCTGATCAACTGGGCGCCGATGCTGCTGCTGATCGGTGTGTGGGTCTATTTCATGCGCCAGATGCAGGGTGGCGGCAAGGGCGGGGCGTTCAGCTTCGGCAAGTCCAAAGCCCGCATGCTCGATGAGGCCAGCAACACAGTCACCTTCGCTGACGTCGCCGGTTGCGACGAGGCCAAGGAGGAGGTGAAGGAGCTGGTCGATTTCCTGAAGGACCCGCAGAAATTCCAGAAGCTAGGCGGTCGCATTCCCCGCGGCGTGCTGCTGGTCGGCCCTCCCGGCACCGGCAAGACGCTGCTGGCGAAGTCCATCGCTGGCGAAGCCAAGGTACCCTTCTTCACGATCTCAGGTTCCGACTTCGTCGAGATGTTCGTCGGTGTCGGCGCGGCCCGTGTGCGTGACATGTTCGAGCAGGCCAAGAAGAGCGCACCCTGCATCATCTTCATAGACGAAATCGACGCTGTCGGCCGCCATCGCGGTGCCGGCTTGGGTGGTGGCAACGACGAGCGCGAGCAGACGCTGAACCAGATGCTGGTCGAGATGGACGGCTTCGAGACCAATCTCGGCGTCATCGTCGTGGCGGCCACCAACCGCCCCGACATCCTCGACCCGGCTCTGCTGCGCCCCGGTCGTTTTGACCGCCAGGTCTACGTGACGCTGCCCGACATCCGTGGTCGCGAGCAGATCCTGAACGTGCACATGCGCAAGGTGCCTATCGGCCAGGACGTCAACGCGTCTATCCTGGCCCGTGGCACGCCCGGCATGAGCGGTGCCGATCTGGCCAACCTCGTCAACGAGGCGGCGCTGTTCGCTGCGCGGCGCAATGGCCGTCTCGTGGAGATGATCGACTTCGAGCGCGCCAAGGACAAGCTCTACATGGGCCCCGAGCGCAAAAGCATGGTCATGTCCGAGGACGAGAAGCGCGCCACGGCTTATCACGAGTCCGGCCACGCCATCGTTGCCGAAATCCTGCCCAATACCGACCCGGTCCACAAGGTCACCATCATGCCTCGCGGGCGCGCGCTGGGCGTGACCTGGCAACTGCCTGAGCGAGACACGCACAGCCTGTACTTCAAGCAGATGCTCAACAGCATCAGCATCATGTTTGGTGGCCGCATTGCCGAGGACTTGTTCGTCCACGACATCTCCACCGGCGCGTCCAACGACTATGAGCGCGCCACCCGCATGGCCCGCGACATGGTCACGCGCTACGGCATGAGCGAGGTGCTGGGCCCGATGGTCTATGCCGAAAACGAGGGCGAAGTCTTCCTCGGTCGCAGCATGACCAAGACGGCCAACATCAGCGAGAACACGCAGCAGAAGGTCGATGGCGAAATCCGCCGCATCCTCGACCAGCAGTACGCTGTGGCGCAGAAGATCCTGGAAGACCACCGTGACAAGGTCGAGGCGATGACCGCCGCGCTGATGAAGTGGGAAACCATCGACCGCGACCAGATCCTGGACATCATGGCTGGCCGCCCGCCGCGCGAGCCGGGTGGCGGCTCGCCGACCCCGAGCAGCGGCCCGAGCGGCGGCACGCCCCCGGTCAGCACGGATGGCGCCCCGGCAGCGGCCTGATCCTCACCCGAGACGACGGGCCCGGCTTACACCGGGCCCGCTTTTCATTGTTGAAGAAGCGCATGCACTGGCAGACCCGCCGTTTCCGCCTCGACCTGACCCGCCCCAGGGTGATGGGCATCGTCAACGTGACGCCCGACTCCTTCTCGGACGGCGGGCGTCATGACGACAGCCGCGCCGCCATCGCCCAGTGCGAGCGCCTGGTGCTTGAGGGCGCGGACATCCTCGACATCGGCGGCGAGTCCACTCGGCCGGGCGCGCCAAAGGTCGACGCCGACAGCGAATGGGCGCGTATCGCCGACGTGTTGGCTGCGGCCGTGACGTTGGGTCTGCCGATTTCGGTCGACACCTACAAGCCCGAGATCATGCGCCGCGCGTTGGCGGCCGGTGCCGATGTCATCAACGATGTGCAGGCGCTGCAGCTGCCCGGCGCGCTGGCAGCCGTGGCGGACACTGGCGCGGGCGTCTGCCTGATGCACATGCGCGGCGAGCCGGCTTCGATGATGGGCTTGACGGACTATGGTGATGTCGTGGCCGAGGTGGGCGCCTTCCTGGCCCAGCGTGCCCGGGCGGCGCGCGAGGCGGGCATCCCGGCAGATTGCATCGCGCTGGATCCAGGCTATGGTTTTGCGAAGACGGCCGACCAAAACCTGCGCCTGCTTGCCTGCCAGCAGCGCCTGACGGAGCTGGGCTATCCACTTCTCGTCGGCTGGTCGCGCAAGCGCACGCTGGGTGACATCACCGGCAGGCCTGTGGACCAGCGGCTGCCGGCCAGCCTGGCCGCTGCGCTGCGGGCTGCCAGTGCAGGCGCGAACCTGATTCGTGTGCACGATGTCGCTGCGACGGTGGACGCGCTCAAGGTCTGGGCTGCAGTCGATACGGCGACAATCCGGGCCTGCGAATAAGAAGGAAGCGCTCGATGAGCCGCAAGTATTTTGGAACCGATGGCATTCGAGGCACGGTCGGGCAGTCGCCGATCACGCCAGACTTCATGCTGCGCCTGGGCCACGCCGTCGGCCGCGTGCTTCGCAAGACCGGTCAGCGCCCGATGGTGCTGATCGGCAAAGACACTCGCATCTCCGGCTACATGATCGAATCGGCGCTGGAGGCTGGCTTCGCATCGGCAGGTGTCGATGTGATGCTGACCGGCCCGCTGCCGACGCCGGGCGTGGCCTACCTGACGCGCGCGCTGCGCCTGGACCTGGGTGTTGTCATCAGCGCTTCGCACAACGCTTTTCAGGACAACGGCATCAAGTTCTTCTCGGCCAAGGGCGAGAAACTGCCCGATGCCTGGGAGCTGGCCGTTGAAGCCGCGCTGGACGAAGAGCCTCAGTGGGTGGATTCCGCCAGCCTCGGCAAGGCCAAGCGCCTGGAAGATGCGCGCGGCCGCTACATCGAGTTCTGCAAGAACAGCTTTGGCTCCGACCTGACGCTCAAAGGTCTGAAGATCGTTGTCGACGCGGCCCATGGGGCGGGATATCACGTTGCCCCGGACGTCTTCCACGAGCTTGGCGCCGAGGTCATCTCCATTGGCTGCAAGCCCGATGGCTTCAACATCAACGCCGGGTTTGGTGCGACCTCGCCCGGCGCACTGGTCGAGGCCGTCAAGGCCCACGGTGCTGACTACGGCGTGGCGCTGGACGGCGATGCCGACCGGTTGCAGCTGGTGGATGGCAGCGGCCGCCTCTACAACGGCGACGAACTGCTTTACACGATGGTGTTGGACCGCCTCAATCAGGGTCAGCGCGTGCCCGGCGCTGTCGGGACGCTGATGACCAACATGGCCGTCGAACTGGCGCTGCGCTCGCGCGATGTCGAGTTCGTGCGCGCCAAGGTAGGCGACCGCTACGTGCTGGAAGAGCTGGCCGCGCGTGGCTGGGAACTGGGCGGCGAGGGTTCGGGCCATCTGCTGGCGCTGGACAAGCACACCACCGGCGACGGCATCGTCAGCGCGCTGCTGGTGTTGCAGTCGGTGTGCCGCAGCGGGCGCAGCCTGGCGGAGCAACTGCAAGGTGTCGACCTGTTCCCTCAGGTTCTACTCAATATCCGTCTGCAGCCTGGACAGGATTGGAGAGGCAGCACGCGCCTGGCCCAAGAGCAGGCTGCGGTGACGGCTGAGCTGGGCGACGCGGGTCGTATCCTGATCCGCGCCTCTGGCACTGAGCCGCTGCTGCGCATCATGGTCGAAGCGTCTGACGCCGGCATGGCGCAGCGCTGTGCCCAGCGCTTGGTGGACGCGGTTTCGTCCTGATCGCCACGGCACCAGCGCAAAAGGCCGTCCTTGGACGGCCTTTTTGCTGGGGCTTTCCTTTTGAAGTGCGTCTACTTCTTCGGCGGCATCAGCACGCGGTCGACGATATGGGACACGCCATTCGTCGCCACGATGTCGGCCTGCTGCACGACGGCGTCGTCCACGGTGATGAAGCTGCCGGCCTTTGCCAGCGTCAGGTTGGCGCCCTGGCGCGACTTGGCGCCGCCGTTCCGGACGTCGGCCGCAGCCATGCGGCCGTCAATGATGTGGTAGCTGAGCACGGCCTTGAGTTGCGCGCGGTCGGCGGCCAGGGCTTCCATCGTCTTGGCCGGCACGGCCTTGAAGGCCTCGTCGCTGGGGGCGAAGACGGTAAGCGGGCCGGCGGCGCGCAGTTCTTCCGTAAGGCCGGCCTGGGCGGCGAGCCGATTGAAGGTCGTCAGTTGCGGCTCACGGGCGAGCGTGTCAGCCAGCGGGGCAGGGGCCGGCGTGGTGGCGCAGGCCGCCAGCAGACAGATGCCAGCAAGGGCAAACAAGGTCGAGCGACGGATCATTCGGGGGCTCCAATAGGTGCAAAGGTATGAATCTGCACTCTAGAAGTCGAATATGACGTTCGCATGACCCTCAAATGACATCGTCACAAAGTCGGCTGCGACGGCTTCACATGGGCGCGTCAACGCGCTCCAATCGCTGAATGGACTGGTGGCGGTCACTGAACGGTCACATTCGATCTCTAGGATGTCAAACATCGTCAAAACCGCTTTGCGGAAGGTGTCTCAGATGAAGTCTGTCCAGGTCAGCAAGTCGCTCGCGCTCATTTCCACTTTGGCGGGCCTCTTCGGCGCCCAGGTGGCCCTCGCCCAGGACGTGACCGGCGCTGGCGCCACCTTCCCGGCACCTATCTACGCCAAGTGGGCCGATGCCTACAACAAGGCGACCGGTGCGCGCATCAACTACCAGTCGGTCGGTTCCGGTGCCGGCATCCGCCAGATCAAGGCCAAGACGGTGGACTTCGGTGCCTCCGACATGCCGCTGAAGGATGACGAACTGGCCAAGGACGGCCTTGTTCAGTTCCCCACCGTCATTGGCGGCGTCGTGCCGGTCGTGAACATCAAGGGCATCGCCCCGGGCCAGATCAAGCTGACCGGCACCGTGCTGGCCGACATCTACCTCGGCAAGATCACGAAGTGGAACGATGCGGCGATCACCGCACTGAACGCCGGTCTGCCGTTGCCGGACGCCGCCATCGCTCCGGTGGCTCGCGCCGACGGTTCGGGCACGACCTTCATTTTCACCAACTACCTGTCCAAGGTCAGCGAGGCCTGGAAGACCCAGGTCGGCGAGGGTACGACGGTCAAGTGGCTGGCTGGCACGGCCGGCAAGGGCAACGAGGGCGTCGCCGCCTTCGTGCAGCGCCTGCCCAACTCCATCGGCTACGTCGAGTACGCCTATGTGAAGCAGAACAAGATGACCTACGTCCAGCTGAAGAACAAGGACGGCCAGTGGGTCAGCCCGAGCGACGACGCCTTCAAGGCCGCCGCCTCCGGTGCCGACTGGAACAAGACCTTCTATCAGATCACCACTGACCAACCCGGCAAGACCGCCTGGCCGCTGACCAACCCGACCTACATCCTGATGTTCAAGTCGCAGGACAAAGCAGCCAACGCCAGTGCCGCCCTGAAGTTCTTCGACTGGGCCTACGGCAATGGCGACAAGCTGGCCGATGAACTCGACTACGTGCCGCTGCCCGCGAGCGTGAAGGACCTGGTGCGCAAGCAGTGGGCCGACCAGATCAAGGACACCGCCGGCAAGGCCGTCGCCTTCAAGTGATCTAAGGGTGCAAGCTTTGACTTGACTCAAGGCCCGGCGACCCGCCGGGCCTTGAGTCAAGTCAAAGCTTGCACCCTTAGATCACTTGAAGGCGACGGCCTTGCCGGCGGTGTCCTTGATC
>Ga0187844_10001113_pt1 | contig 20840 bp, 20 predicted proteins | sample SpaLakP09_SKY_50_FD_134517 | JGI IMG/M metagenome (GOLD analysis project Ga0187844, IMG submission 134517) | Oligotrophic lake water microbial communities from Sparkling Lake, Wisconsin, USA - SP09_SKY_50 | ecosystem: Environmental > Aquatic > Freshwater > Lake | place: USA: Sparkling Lake...
CCGCAGCATGCAGCACGGCGGGCAACATGCCGCTGGCGCGCAGCTCGGCCATGCAATCGCGCATGCCGCCCTGCCCAGGCAGTACCACGCGCTCGGCATCCATCACTTCTTGCGGGCTACGCGCCCATATGGCTTGCACGCCTTCCTGCGCCGCGGCATGCATGACCGCCTGGGTGACCGAGCGCAAATTGCCCATGCCGTAATCGACGATAGCAACGGATTTCATGGCGGGGTGGCGCAAGCCTCCGGGCGGGGTATCACGTCAGAGCGAGCCTTTGGTGGACGGGATGGTGCCGGCCGCGCGCGGGTCACGCTCGACCGCCATACGCAAGGCGCGGGCAAAGGCTTTGAAAACAGTCTCGCACTGGTGATGCGCGTTCTCGCCCTTGAGGTTGTCAATATGCAAGGTGGCACCGGCATGGTTGACAAAGCCCTGGAAAAACTCATGCGCCAACTGAGTGTCAAAGCCGCCGATCATGCCGCTCTTGAAAGGCACGTCCATCTTCAGGCCGGGGCGGCCTGACAGGTCGATGACCACGCGCGAAAGGGCTTCATCCAGCGGCACATACGCGTGGCCGTAGCGACGTATGCCTTTTTTGTCGCCTAGCGCTTGGGCAAAGGCCTGGCCGAGGGTAATGCCCACGTCCTCCACGGTATGGTGACCGTCGATGTGCAAATCGCCCTGGGCTTGGATGTCCAGGTCGATCAAGCCGTGGCGGGCGATCTGGTCGAGCATATGATCAAAAAAGCCGATGCCCGTGGACAACTCGGCTTGGCCGCTGCCATCCAGATTGAGGGCTACCCGGATGCGGGTTTCGGCGGTGTTACGTGTCACTTCGGCGCTGCGGGCGCTGCCATCGCCAGTGGGCTGGGGCAGCACGCTTACCAGGCTGGAAGCTGTGTCAGTCATAAAGAGGCCTCAAGCGCTGCCAGTAGCAGCGTGTTTTCAGGGGCTGTGCCCACCGTCAGTCGCAGACAGTTGGCCAGCAGCGGGTGCATTGTAGAAACGTTCTTCACCAAAATCTGACGCATTTTCAGCGCCTCATGCAGACGCGCCGCCGCGCCGGGCTCGCCCTGCACGCGCAGCAGAATCATATTCGCCTGGCTGGGAAAGGGCTGCAGGCCTGGCAGCGCGGCCAAGGCGGAGAGCAAGCGTTCGCGTTCGCTGCAAATAAGCGCCGCTTGGGCGGCAAACACCGCCGCATGCTCCAGGGCGAAGAGCGCGCATTCGGCATTGAGCACGCTGACGTTGTAGGGCGGGCGCACTTTGTCGATCTGCGCCAGCAGAGCCGTAGGGGCCAGCGCATAGCCCAGGCGTACACCGGCCAGACCAAATTTGGAGAGGGTGCGCATCAGCACGACCTGGCCGTTGGCAGCCGGATCGCGGAGGATTTCATCTAGCCAAGTGCTGGCGGCAAAGGGCTGGTAGGCCTCGTCCACCACCACCAGCGCGCCGTAAGCACTGGCCTGGGCAATAAGGCGGCGCAGCACTTGCGCGTCCCACAAATTGGCGGTGGGGTTGTTGGGGTAAGCCAAGTACACGATGGCCGGTTGGTGCTGCGCGATGGCGGCGGACATGGCCGCTTCGTCCAGCGAAAAGTCTGCTTGCAAAGGCACACCTACATAGCCCAGGCCTTGCAATTGGGCGGACATGGCGTACATCACAAAACCGGGCTCGGGCCCAAGAATGCAGGCGCCGGGGCGGGCGCAGGCCATTGCCAACATGGAAATGAGCTCGTCCGAGCCATTACCCAGAGTCAGCGCGTAGCCAGCGGGCAGGTCCACATAAGCTGCCAGCGCAGCGTGCAAAGCTTGGATGCGCGCGCCAGGGTAGCGGTTGAGGGCGACACGGCCTAAGCGCTCGCCCAACTGCGCTTGCAGGTCTAAAGGCAAGGCGTAGGGGTTTTCCATGGCGTCGAGCTTGACCATGCCCGTGGCATCTTGCACCGCATAGGCGTGCATGGCCTGCACATCGTCGCGGATGAAGCGCACATTGGGTATTGGCGCGTTCATGCTTTGTTCCCGTGCAATCGCATTTCAGCGGCGCGTGCATGCGCCTGCAAGCCCTCGCCGTGCGCCAATACCGAAGCGGTCTGGCCCAGTATTTGCGCCCCGGCCTCGGACACTTCGATCAAGCTGCTGCGCTTTTGAAAATCATAAACGCCCAGCGGCGAAGAAAACCGCGCCGTGCCAGAGGTGGGCAGCACATGGTTGGGCCCGGCGCAATAGTCGCCCAGGCTTTCGCTGGTGAAGGCACCCAGAAAAATTGCACCTGCGTGTATCAGCAAAGGCTCCCACGTATGCGGTTCGCTGCTGCTCACCTCCAAGTGCTCGGGCGCGATGCGATTACTGATGGCGCAGGCCTCTTGCATGCTGCGGGTGTGTATCAAGGCACCGCGCCCGTTGAGCGAGGCTGCGATGATGTCGCGCCGGGCCATCTCGGGCAACAGTTTGTCGATGGCAGATTGCACCGCATCTACGTAGGCGGCATCTGGGCATAGCAATATGCTTTGGGCCAGTTCATCGTGCTCGGCCTGGCTGAACAAATCCATGGCCACCCAGTCGGGCGGCGTGCTGCCGTCTGCCAGGACCAAGATTTCTGAAGGCCCGGCGATCATGTCGATGCCGACCGTGCCAAATACGCGCCGTTTAGCCGCTGCGACATAGGCGTTGCCCGGGCCGGTGATTTTGTCGACGCGGGGTACGGTGGCCGTGCCGTAGGCCAGTGCGGCCACTGCTTGCGCGCCGCCAATGGTGAAGGCGCGGCTGACGCCGGCCACATAGGCCGCAGCCAACACCAGCTCATTGCGCTCGCCGCGTGCGGCGGTCTTGCCGCTGCCCGCCGCGCCGCCGGTGGCCACGCTGCCGCGTACTGGGGTGGGTACCACCATGATGATTTCGCCCACGCCGGCAACGTGCGCCGGGATGGCGTTCATGAGCAAGCTAGACGGGTAAGCCGCTTTGCCGCCCGGCACGTAAATACCTGCACGGTCCAGCGGCGTGACTTTTTGGCCGAGCAAACTGCCATCAGCGTCGCGGTATTGCCAGCTTTCGCCGCAGGCTTTTTTCTGCGCTTCGTGGTAGCTGCGGATGCGGGCAGCGGCGTCTTGCAAAGCGCGTTTTTGCGCGTCGGGAAGGCCATCGAAGGCGGCTTTGAAATCGGCCTGATGCAATTCCAAGTCAGCCATGGTCGCTGCCTGCAAGCCGTCAAAACGTGCGGTGTAGTCCAGCACCGCGGCATCACCACGCGCTTTCACATCGGCCAAGATGTCGGTCACGCGCTGCTCGATGGCGGCGTCAGTATTGGCCGACCAATGCAGACGTTGCTGAAACAGGCTTTCGAAATCGGCCTGGGTTGTGGACAGGCGCAAGGGGCGGGCGTTCATACGAGAGATCACCTTGCCGCTTATGCGCCGGTCTGGCCTGGTACGCCGACCACCTCGCCAAAGGCGTCGATGATGCGGCGGATCGGTTCGCGCTTGAGTTTAAGCGCCGCTTGGTTGACGATCAAACGCGAGCTAATGTCCATGATGCGCTCGACTTCGATCAAATTATTTGCGCGCAGAGTATTGCCGGTGGATACCAAATCGACGATGGCGTCGGACAAGCCCACCAGGGGCGCCAACTCCATGCTGCCGTAGAGCTTGATTAAATCCACATGCACGCCTTTGCTGGCGAAGAACTCGCGCGCAATCGCCACGTACTTGGTAGCGACGCGCAAACGCCCGCCCTGGCGCACGGCGTAGGCGTAATCAAAATCCGCGCGCACCGCCACACTGATGCGGCACTTGGCAATTTGCAAATCCAGGGGTTGGAACAAACCGGCACTGCCGCCGCCCCAATCGCCCCCGTGCTCCAACAAAGTGTCTTTGCCGGTGATACCCATATCCGCACCGCCAAATTGGACATAGGTAGGCACGTCGGTAGCGCGCACCACCAGCACGCGCACGTCGGCCTGGTTGGTATCGAGAATGAGCTTACGCGAGCGCTCAGGGTCATCAAGCACGCGTATGCCTGCCGCCGCCAACAAAGGCACGGTCTCTTCAAAAATGCGGCCTTTAGACAAGGCAATGGTAATCATGGATAGAACTCTTTGGGTCTGCCAAACAATTTAACGAATGCGCTCAATGTCAGCGCCCAGCCCGCGCAGCTTGCTTTCCATGCGGTCGTAGCCCCGGTCTAGATGGTAGATCCGATCCACCACGGTCTCGCCCTCGGCAACCAAGCCGGCAATGACCAAGCTGGCCGAAGCGCGCAAATCGGTCGCCATCACGGTGGCGCCAGACAAGCGTGTCACGCCCTGCACTACCGCCACTTTGCCTTCAATTTGGATATTGGCACCCAGGCGCAGTAATTCGTTAACGTGCATAAAACGGTTTTCAAAAATCGTCTCGGTAGTGCGCGATGCGCCCTCGGAAATACAGTTTAGGGCCATAAATTGGGCTTGCATGTCGGTGGGGAAACCGGGGTATTCGGTAGTGCGAAAACTTCGGGCTTGCAAACGGCCCTGGGCCTGGATGCGGATGCCGCCTTGCACCGCCTGTACGTGCGCACCTGCCGATTGCAGTTTTTCGATCACCGCGTCCAAATGGTCTGCGCGCCCGTCTTTTAGATATACCTCGCCGCCGGCAGCAGCAACGGCGCATAAAAACGTGCCCGCTTCGATGCGGTCAGCCACCACCTGGTGGGTGCAGCCTTGCAAAGCCTCCACGCCCTGGATGCGGATACGCCGACTGCCATGGCCCTCAATCCGCGCGCCCATGGCAATCAGCATTTCAGCGAGGTCTGGGATTTCGGGTTCCTGGGCGGCGTTTTCCAAAATGGTTTCGCCTTCGGCCAGGGCTGCCGCCATCAAAAAGTTTTCGGTACCCGTGACGGTAACCATATCGGTAGTGATGCGCGCACCTTTAAGGCGCGTGCGCCCGCCGCCGATGCGCGCCAGCATATAGCCATGCTCCACAGCAATCTCCGCACCCATGGCCGTCAGGCCTTTGAGATGCTGGTCGACCGGGCGCGAACCAATGGCGCAGCCGCCAGGCAGCGAGACCTTGGCATGCCCGAAACGCGCCAGCAAAGGTCCCAGCGCCAGCACCGAAGCGCGCATGGTTTTTACCAACTCATAAGGGGCTTCGGGCGTGTGTAAGCTGCCCGCGTTGATTAACAATTCGCCGCCTTCTTGCTCGCTTACCTGCACGCCCATATTCAGCAAGAGCTTGCGCATGGTGGAGACGTCCTGCAGGCGCGGGACGTTGCGCAGACGCACCGGCTCGGACGTCAACAGCGCGGCGCACAGTTCGGGCAAAGTAGCATTTTTAGCGCCCGAAATTTGCACTTCGCCATGCAGGCTGCGGCCACCGCGAATCAATAGCTTGTCCATCGAGCGGCCCTTAAGAATTCTGGGCTGCCCACTCGGCAGGCGTAAAAGTTTTCATGGACAAGGCATGTACCTCATCGGTTTGCATACGCGTGCCCAGGGTGGCATAAACCTGTTGGTGGCGCGCGATGAGGCGTTTGCCCTCGAAGGCGTCCGACACAATCGTGGCATACCAATGGCGCCCGTCACCCTCTAGCGCAATATGGGTGCAAGGCAGGCCGGTGGCAATGAGGGCTTGGAGTTGTTCTGCGGTCATGGCACAAATAAAGGTTTAGCTGCGAACTTTGTAACCGGTGCGCAGCAAATACAGGGCAATGGTAAAAACCAACAGCATGGTGCCACCCACGACTGTGAGGCTTAACCAAGGCGACACATCGCTGACCCCAAAAAAGCCGTAGCGCAACCCGTCGATCATGTAGAAGAAGGGGTTGCAATGGCTGACAATTTGCCAGAAAGGTGGCAGCGAGTGAATGGAATAAAACACGCCGCTTAAAAAAGTCATGGGCATGATCACGAAGTTTTGAAAGGCCGCCAGCTGGTCAAATTTTTCAGCCCATAGACCGGCAATCAATCCCAGGGTGCCCATCATGGCTGCACCCATGACGGCAAACAGAACAATAAAGAGCGGCTGGGCAAAGCTGATCGGAGTAAAAAAGACGGCAACGACGTAAACCCCAAAACCTACGACCAAGCCACGCACCACGGCAGCACCCACGTATGCCACAAACCAATGCCAGTAGGACAAAGGCGTGAGCAGGATAAACACCAAGTTACCCATGACCTTGCTCATGATGAGCGAAGACGAGCTATTGGCAAACGCGTTTTGCAAAAGGCTCATCATCGCCAAGCCAGGCACTAAAAAAGCGGTGTAGCTGACCTGGTCGTATACCTTCACATGGTCTTCCAATGCGTGGCCAAAAATCAGCAGATACAACATGGCAGTGAGCACCGGGCCAGCGATGGTTTGGAAAGCGACTTTCCAAAAGCGCAGAATTTCTTTGTAGAGCAGGGTTTGCCAGCCGTTCATGCGCTGGCTCCTGCGATTGCGCTAGCAGGCTGACTGGCTTTTCCAGAATGCTTTTGCATCACATCTAAAAACACGTCTTCCAAATCGGCTTTGCGGATTTCTACGTCCTCTGCATGCAGGCCTGCTTCGCGCACCGCTGCCAAATACCGTTCGATCTCCAAGGCATCATGCGCCGGGAACTGCACGATACGGCCGGTGACGCGTGCCTGCGCGCGCAATGCCTCAGGCAGCGTACCTTCCACCTTGAAGCGCAGCACATTGCTCGATGCTGCTTGGAGCAGGTCACAGGTGTTGTCCAGGGCCACAATGCGCCCAGTCTTGAGCATGGCCACACGGCCGCACAAAGCCTCGGCCTCTTCTAGGTAATGGGTGGTGAGCAATACGGTATGCCCTTGTTTATTGAGTTTGGCAATGAATTGCCACAAGGTTTGGCGTAACTCCACATCCACCCCGGCGGTGGGCTCGTCCAGCACAATCACCGGCGGCTTGTGCACCAGCGCTTGGGCTACCAAGAAACGCCGTTTCATGCCGCCAGACAACTGGCGCATATTAGACTGGGCTTTATCGGCCAGGCCGAGACATTCAAGCAATTCATCAATCCAGGCGTCATTGTTGCGCACACCAAAATAGCCAGACTGGATGCGCAAGGCTTCGCGGATATTAAAAAATGGGTCAAACACCAGCTCTTGTGGCACCACCCCAAGTTTGCGCCGGGCCTGTGCGTAGTCGCGCTGCACGTCGCTGCCCAATACGCTGACGCTACCGGCGCTGGGCCGGGTCAGGCCGGCGAGCATGCTGATCATGGTGGTTTTGCCAGCACCGTTGGGGCCGAGCAAACCAAAAAATTCACCTTGCTCAATATCCAGACTCACCTGGTCAACGGCGAGGAATTTGCTGCCTGGCGGGCCTTTGGGTGAGGCATACGACTTGGAAATCGACTGGAAGGAAATGGCAGGCATAAACGCGAGATTTTACGCCCGCAAGCCTAGCGGCCCTCTGTGGCCAGGCGAAAGGCCTAAATCGGCGTGGCTTCCAAGCTTGCAGTACTTGCTTGATCGCTGCTTTCGAGCAAAGCACGCACCCCATAGAGCGCGGCCAAATGCATCAGTCGCTCAGGCGCGCCTTCGATGTGCAATTGCTTACCCAGGCGCAGGCAAGCGCGCCGCAGCTCCAGCAAAACAGCCAGCGCAGAAGAATCGAAATCCTGTAAAGCGTGCGCATCCAGGACCACTTGCCTGGGACCGATTGAAATACCGGCGGCCAGATGTACCAGGCAGGCGCCGGCCTGGTCGTGGGTCAAAACGGCGGGTAAGGCGAGCACGTCAGTTCTTTTTGCTGTTGGATTTGTTGCGCGCCGCCAAAGATTCGATCAGGCCGTCCACGCCCTTAGCATTGATTTCCTGGGCAAACTGGCTCTTGTAAGTTTCGACCAACCAAACACCCATGACGTTGATATTAAAAATCCGCCAGCCGGAGCCCTGACCGGGCGTTTTTTCCAGTCGGTAATCCAGCTGGATTGGCTCGCCGCTGCCGCGCACTTCGCTGCGCACCACCACTTCTTTGTCCTCGGGCGCTGCGCGCAAAGGCTTCAATGCAATGACTTGGTCGCTGATTTGAGACAAGGCCCCGGCATAGGTACGCACCAGCAGAATTTTGAACTCTTCTTGCAAGCGTTTTTGCTGCTCAGGCGTCGCCTGGCGCCAGCCTGGGCCTATAGCCGAAGCTGTCATGCGCTGAAAATCCACATGCGGCATGATGCGTGTGTCCACCAGCGTAACGACTTTAGCAATGTCGCCGCTGCGCATGGACTTGTCCGCTTTGATGACGTCCAACACCTCGGTGGACATGCGCTTGATAAAGAAATCAGCGGCCTCATCCTGGGCCCTCGCACTCCCAGCCGACAGCAGGCTCCCCAGGAGCATCAGTGCTACACCTAACTGCTTGACATATCGAAAAATCACTTTTTTACTCCCCTCGTATAGCCGCAATCGGATGGCGCATGCTTGTCCCGCGTTCTGGCGAATTCTACGGTCGATCATCCATGCTGCCTGTGCTTTCCCCGTCGTTTTGCAGATAGACCCTACGCTGCAAATAGGAATCCCGCTTAAAGGAGTACTGATCCAGGGCTACCGCATTGACAACATCGTCCGCCTGCAGGTAGCTAGCCCGCAGATCGGTAAAGCTAACAGCCATCAACAGGTCACGCAGCACCACATCGTCCACATGGTTGGCCAGGTTGCCCTTCCAGTCCAGGGGGTAGACCACAACCTCGATCAGGGTACGCGGGCCCAGCAAGGGCACCACCACAAAAGGGCCGGAGGGCACGCCCCAGCGGTTGAGCATCAGGCCGAAATCGGCCGGGTGCTTGTCGATGTCCAAGGTGCTGGCCACATCGACCAGGCCGAGCAAGCCCACTGTGCTGTTGATTGCCACGCGCTTGATGCTGTCCAGCGTAGCCTTGGGCCGCAATGACAATGCGTTGTTCGGTATCGACCAAACATCGGCCAGATTGCCAAAAAAATGGCTAACGCTATTGCGCATCCAGCGCGGCAGCACCCCGGTGTAAGCAATGGCTACGGGGCGCATCACCGCATGATCGAGTACTTCATTGAAAGCGTAGATGCTGCGGTTGATGCCTTCAAAAGGATCTACCAGTTTGGCCGGCTTGGCCGTTTGCGCCCAGGCGCCCGTCGAAGCAAAGGCGAGGGCCACCATACAAGCCCAGGACCGCAAGCGGCCAAAGAAATAAAAACTAGGCATTAGTCTGCTTCTTTGGGCCCGGCGCTGGCTGCGGCCTTGCTATACAAAAACTGGCTAATTAGACTCTCGAGTACCACTGCCGATTGGGTGCTGGTGATCATGTCGCCAGTGGCCAAAATCGCTTCCTCGGCGCCCGCCTCGATACCCAGGTATTGCTCGCCGAGCAAGCCGCTGGTCAGAATTTTGAGCGAACTGTCTTTGGGGAAACGGTAACGACTCTCCATGGCGATATGTACTTGGGCCTGAAAGCTTTTGTCGTCAAACACAATTTTTTCTACCCGCCCCACCACCACACCCGCGCTGCGCACCGCCGCTTTGGCTTTGAGGCCGCCCACGTTATCGAACTTGGCCATCACTTTATAGGTAGATTGGAAATTGAGGCTCAGCAAATTGGCTGACTGCAAGGCCAGAAACAAAATGGCCACTGCGCCAATGAGCACAAACAGGCCAACCCACAGATCATTTTTTGAGCGTTGCATGCGAATTCTTTCTGGATGAGCGATCGCTAAATCGTAAACATCATGGCGGTCAATACAAAGTCCATCACCAGCACCGACAAAGAGGCCATGACCACGGTGCGGGTAGTGGCGGCGGCAACGCCTTCGGGCGTGGCCTGCGCAACATAGCCCTGCAAGAGCGCGACGTAGGTAACGGTAAAACCAAAAATGATGCTCTTGATGATGCCATTGCCCACATCACGCCAGACGTCCACGCCGCCCTGAATCTGGCTCCAAAAGGAGCCGGAATCCACGCCTATCATCACCACACCAACGACCCAGCCGCCCACGATGCCCATGGCGCTGAATACTGCGGCGAGTAAGGGCATGGCGATCACGCCGCCCCAAAAACGTGGCGCAAGTACGCGCAGCACCGGGTCCACTGCCATCATTTCCATCACGCTAATCTGTTCGCCGGCTTTCATCAAACCGATTTCTGCGGTCAGCGAGGTACCGGCGCGTCCAGCGAAAAGCAAGGCGGTGACGACGGGCCCCAACTCGCGCACCAGGCTAAGCGCAACCAGCAGGCCCAGGGCCTCGGAAGAGCCATATCGCTGCAAGGTGTAGTAGCCCTGTAAGCCGAATACAAAGCCGACAAACAAGCCGGAAAACGCAATGATGACCAGCGAGTAATTGCCCAAAAAATGGATCTGGTCGCGGATCAGACCAAAGCGCTGCAAACTGGCGCGCAGGGTAAACAACAAACGCACAAACAAGCGCGCGCCGTAGCCAATGTGCGCTAACTTTTCGCGCACTGCAAAACCCAGATTGCGCAGGGCTTGGGCCATCATGGCGCAGGCTCCATACCAAAGTCTTGCGCCATTTCTGGCGCGGGGTAGTGAAAGCGCACCGGACCATCGGTCAGGGCATGGACATATTGATATACCAAGGGGTCGGTGCTTTCTCGCACATGCTGGGGCGTGCCTTCGGTGGCGACACGGCCATTGGCAAGGATCACCACATGGTCGGCAATACCAAAGGTTTGTTCCAATTCGTGGGACACAAAGATACTGGTCAGGCCCATGGTGTCATTGAGCTGGCGAATTAAATGCGCTGAGGTACCCAGAGAAATCGGGTCCAGGCCTGAAAAGGGTTCGTCATACATCACGAGTTCCGGGTCCAGCGCTATTGCGCGCGCTAAAGCAATGCGCCTGGCCATACCGCCGGAGACTTCGCTGGGCATCAGGTCGCGCGCACCACGCAGGCCCACGGCCTGCAGCTTCATTAACACGATGTCGCGAATGAGCGGCTCGGGCAGCGTCGTGTGTTCGCGAAGGGGAAAAGCCACGTTGTCAAAGACCGACAGGTCGGCAAACAAGGCGCCAAACTGGAACAACATGCCCATACGCCTGCGCGCTGCGTACAAGGCGTTTTGTTCCATAGCGCAGATGTCTTTGCCATCAAAAAGCACCCGGCCGCTTTGGGCCCGGATCTGTCCGCCGATCAGGCGCAGTAAGGTGGTTTTGCCGCCACCGCTGGCGCCCATCAGCGCCGTCACCTTACCGCGCGGCACGCTAAAGCTCGTGCCATCCAAAATGAGGCGTTCGTGGTAAGCGAAGCTCAGATTGTCGATACGTACAAGAGGGTCGGAGGCGGTAGGCATGATGCGCTAGGGTAATCCCGCATCATAAGTGCTAGTGCCTCCCCAGCCTCGCGCCATAGGTCTAGACGAGGACTTGGGCAGGACCTTTACTCAGATTTACCTACGCCTAACGCGGCAGCTCACTGGTGCCCATCAAAAATTCATCGATAGCGCGTGCCGCCTGGCGCCCTTCGCGGATCGCCCATACCACCAGGGACTGACCCCTACGCATATCACCGGCGGCAAACACCTTAGGTAGGTTGGTGACATAAGCGTTGGCGCCCTCGGTGGTCGCTTTGGCGTTCGCACGAGCGTCTTTAGCCACGCCAAAGGCGTCGAGTACGCTAGCGACGGGGTGTACAAATCCCATGGCAAGCAGCACCAAATCAGCCTGGTAGGTTTTTTCTGTGCCTGGCACTTCCACCAATTTGCCGCCTCTCGCTTCCACTTGCACCGTGGTCAGGCTTTTGACTGTTCCTTTTTCACCGGCAAATGATTTGGTGGACACAGCAAACTCTCGCACGCAGCCTTCTTCATGGCTCGAACTGGTGCGCAATTTCAGGGGCCAATAAGGCCAAGTGAGTGGTCGATCTTCCACTTCAGGGGGCTGCGGCATGACTTCAAATTGGGTGACGCTGGCCGCGCCATGGCGGTTGCTCGTGCCTACGCAGTCCGAGCCGGTATCGCCGCCACCAATGACGATGACATGTTTGCCTCCGGCACGCAATTGGCCGGGAAATTTATCGCCGGCATTGACTTTATTTTGCTGAGGCAAAAACTCCATGGCGAAATGGATACCATCGAGCTCGCGGCCCGGCACCGGTAAATCACGCGACTGCTCTGAACCGCCGGCGAGCAATACCGCATCGAAGTCTTTTTGCAATTGCGCTGCCGACACGGTTTCCTTGGCCCAGTTGGTGACTTTGGAATCCTTGGGCCACTCGCCCACCAGCACGCCAGTGCGCACAGTCACGCCCTCGGCCTGCAACTGCGCCATGCGCCGGTCGATATGGCCTTTGTCTATTTTGAAATCCGGGATGCCGTAGCGCAGCAATCCACCGACGCGGTCATTTTTTTCAAATACGGTGACTGCATGGCCCACGCGCGCCAGTTGCTGCGCTGCCGCCAGTCCAGCGGGGCCGGAGCCTATCACCGCGACTTTTTTGCCCGTCTGCTGTACCGCAGGCTGGGCCTGCACCCAGCCTTCAGTCCAGGCGCGGTCAATGATCGCGTGCTCAATAGACTTGATACCCACCGCATCGTCATTCACATTCAAGGTACAGGCGGCCTCGCAAGGCGCAGGGCAGATACGGCCGGTGAATTCAGGAAAGTTATTGGTGCTGTGCAAAACCTCGATAGCCGCTTTCCAGTCTTCGCGGAACACCAACTCATTGAAGTCCGGAATGATGTTATTGACAGGGCAACCATTGTTGCAAAACGGTGTGCCGCAGTCCATGCAGCGCGCGCTTTGGATCTTGGCCTGCTGGTCATCCAAGCCAATCACAAACTCTTTGTAATTTTTGACGCGCTCCGGCACCGGGGCATAGCCCTCTTGCACACGCGCAAACTCCATGAATCCGGTAATTTTTCCCATGATGCTGTTCCTGTTCAGTCGGTAAAGCGCGCTTACACCGCCGCGCTGCGCTTGGTCTTGGCCGCGGTTAAAGCGTTAGCCACTGTAGATTTTTTTGCATGAATTTCACCCAGCGCCCGCTTGTATTCCAGCGGGAAGACCTTAACGAATTTGCTGCGTGCGCTATCCCATTGGTCCAGCAATTCGCGGGCGCGCTTGCTGCCGGTCCAGCGGTTATGGTCCTCCAGCAATTTGCGCAACTGCGCTTCGTCGGATAGGCCCCGGTGCCAGACGGCTTTATCGATCTGCGACTCTTGCTCCTTAGTGCCTAGCACCGACTCCATGCTGACCATGGCGGTATTGCAGCGGCTGGCGAATTGGCCGTCCTCGTCATAGACATAAGCAATGCCCCCGCTCATACCGGCGGCAAAGTTGCGCCCGGTTTTACCTAGTACCAGAACGGTGCCGCCCGTCATGTACTCGCAGCCATGGTCGCCGGTGCCTTCGACGACCGCCGTCGCACCAGATAGGCGTACCGCAAACCGCTCACCGGCCACGCCACTGAAAAAGGCTTCGCCGCTGGTGGCGCCGTACATCACGGTATTGCCCACAATGGTGTTGCGAACGGCTTCACCCCGGAAATCAATACTCGGGCGCACCACCACGCGCCCGCCGGACAAGCCCTTGCCGGTGTAGTCGTTGGCATCGCCAATCAGGTACAGCGTCACACCATGACACAAAAAGGCGCCAAAGGACTGACCGCCCGTGCCTTCGAGCTGAATGCGGATACTGTCATCCGGCAGACCTTCAGGGTGCACCTTCGTAATCGCGCCTGACAGCATGGCTCCCACGGAGCGGTTCACATTGCGCGCCGCTTCCATGAACTGTACTTTTTCGCCTTTGTCGATAGCAGCACGGCTTTTTTCGATCAGGCGCACGTCCAGTGCGTTTTCCAAGCCATGGTCCTGCGCTTCATTTTGGAAACGGGACACGCTGGCAGGCACTTGTGGCTGCGCAAACAGGCGGCTGAAATCCAGACCGCTGGACTTCCAATGGTCAATGCCCTTGCGCATGTCCAGCAGATCAGCCCGGCCAATCAAATCGTCGAACTTGCGTATGCCCAATTGCGCCATGATATGGCGCACTTCTTCGGCGACAAAGAAGAAGTAATTGACGACATGCTCTGGCTTACCGGAGAACTTTTTACGCAGCATCGGGTCTTGCGTAGCTACGCCCACGGGACAGGTGTTGAGATGGCATTTGCGCATCATGATGCAGCCTTCTACTACCAGCGGCGCAGTGGCAAAGCCGAACTCATCTGCGCCAAGCAAGGCACCAATGGCCACGTCCCGGCCGGTTTTCATCTGGCCGTCCACCTGCACCCGGATGCGGCTGCGCAAACGGTTGAGTACCAGCACTTGCTGCGTCTCGGCCAGGCCGATTTCCCAAGGGCTTCCAGCGTGTTTGATAGACGACCAGGGTGAGGCGCCCGTGCCGCCATCATGGCCGGCAATCACCACATGGTCGGCCTTGCATTTGGCCACGCCAGCTGCCACCGTACCCACGCCGATTTCGGATACCAGCTTGACACTGATATCGGAATGGGGAGCGACGTTTTTCAGGTCATGAATCAATTGCGCCAGGTCTTCGATGGAATAAATATCGTGGTGGGGGGGCGGCGAGATGAGGCCCACACCGGGCACCGAGTAGCGCAGTTTGCCGATGTATTCGGACACTTTACTTCCAGGCAACTGCCCACCTTCGCCGGGCTTGGCGCCTTGGGCCATCTTGATCTGAATTTGGTCCGCGCTGACCAGGTATTCCGCCGTCACGCCAAAGCGGCCCGAAGCCACCTGCTTGATTTTGGAGCGCATCGAGTCGCCCGCTTGCAAGGCGTAGTCAACCTCGAAAATTTCCTTGCCCAAGAGGTCGGACATGGTCTGACCTTGCTTGATCGGAATACCTTTAAGCTCATTGCGGTAGCGCAGCGGGTCTTCACCGCCTTCACCCGTATTGCTCTTGCCGCCAATCCGGTTCATGGCCACTGCCAGGGTGCTGTGCGCCTCAGTAGAAATAGAGCCCAGCGACATAGCGCCGGTGGCAAAGCGTTTGACAATTTCAGCAGCGGGCTCCACCTCGTCAATAGATATGGCTTTGGCCGGATCGATACGAAATTCAAACAAACCGCGCAAAGTGAGTTGCCGGCGCGTCTGGTCGTTGATGATTTGGGCGTACTCTTTATAAGTGCCCCAGTTGTTAGCGCGCGTGCTGTGTTGCAGCTTGGCAATTGCGTCGGGCGTCCACATATGCTCTTCACCGCGCACACGCCAAGCGTATTCGCCACCGGCATCTAAGGCGTGGGCCAGCACCGGGTCTTTGCCGAAGGCCAGTTTGTGGGTGCGTATAGCTTCTTCGGCGATTTCAAAAACACCGATGCCTTCGACGCGGCTGGGCGTGCCGGTGAAGTATTTACGTGCGGTTTCGCTGGACAGCCCGATGGCCTCGAACAACTGCGCGCCGCAGTAGCTCATATAGGTGCTGACACCCATCTTGGACATGATTTTGGACAGGCCTTTACCCACGGCTTTGACATAGTTATAGATCGCTTTGTCGGCGCTGAGCGCACCGGGCAGGCCCTCGCTCATCTGCACCAGTGTTTCCATCGCTAGGTAGGGATGCACCGCTTCGGCACCGTAGCCTGCGAGCACTGCGAAGTGGTGCACCTCACGCGCGCTGCCAGTCTCAACCACCAGCCCGGCCGTGGTGCGCAAGCCTTCGAGCACCAGATGCTGGTGGATGGCGGACAAAGCCAGCAAAGCAGGTATCGCGACCTGGGTAGCGCCCATGGCGCGGTCACTGACGATGAGGATGTTGTTGCCACTCTTGATGGCATCTACCGCCTCGGCGCATAACGAAGCGAGTTTGGCCTCCACGCCTTCGTGACCCCAGGTTAGCGGGTAAGTAATATCCAGGGTGTAGCTGCGAAATTTACCCTGGGTGTGGCGCTCTATATCGCGCAACTTGGCCATGTCGGTGAAGTCGAGCACCGGCTGCGAGACTTCTAGGCGCATCGGCGGATTTACCTGATTGATGTCCAATAAATTGGGCTTGGGCCCCACAAAAGACACCAAGGACATGACGATGGCTTCGCGAATCGGGTCAATAGGCGGGTTGGTCACCTGGGCAAACAGCTGTTTGAAGTAGCTATACAGCGGCTTATTCTTGTCGCTCAGAACCGCCAAAGGGCTGTCGTTGCCCATCGATCCCAAGGCCTCTTCGCCCAAACTGGCCATGGGGGCAATCAGGAACTTCAGGTCTTCCTGGGTGTAGCCAAAAGCTTGTTGGCGGTCCAGCAAGCTGGCCGCATGGATCGGTGCCAGGGGCGCGGCCTCACCACTAGTCACATGGTCGATCTTGATACGCAGATTTTCAATCCACTGCTTGTAGGGACGGCTATTGGCCAAACCCGATTTGAGCTCTTCGTCATCGATCATGCGGCCCTGTTCCAGGTCGATCAGGAACATCTTTCCTGGCTGCAAACGCCATTTGCGCACGATTTTGTTTTCCGGTACCGGCAGCACGCCGGACTCCGAACCCATGATCACCAAATCATCGTCGGTGATGCAGTAGCGCGAGGGGCGCAGGCCGTTGCGGTCTAGCGTGGCGCCGATCTGGCGACCATCGGTAAAAACGATGGAGGCCGGGCCGTCCCAGGGCTCGAGCATGGCGGCGTGGTATTCGTAAAAAGCACGGCGCCGTTCGTCCATCGTACTGTGGTTTTCCCAGGGCTCGGGGATCATCATCATCATGGCCTGACTGATGGGGTAGCCAGCCATGGTCAGCAATTCCAGGCAGTTATCAAAAGTGGCCGTGTCAGACTGGCCGGCAAAGCTGATCGGATAGAGCTTTTTCAGATCGGCAGCGAGCACCGGCGAGGACATCACGCCTTCACGGGCTTTCATCCAGTTGTAATTGCCTTTGACCGTGTTGATTTCACCGTTATGCGCCACATAGCGGTAAGGGTGGGCCAAGGGCCACTCGGGAAACGTGTTGGTGGAAAAACGCTGGTGCACCAGGCCCAGTGCGGAGACGCAGCGCGCATCTTCCAAGTCTTTGAAGTAGGTGCCCACCTGGTCGGCCAAGAGCAAACCTTTGTAGATCACCGTGCGGCTGGACATGCTTGGAACATAGTATTCCTTGCTGTGCTTAAGGTTGAGGTGCTGAATCGCTGCGCTGGCGGTTTTTCGGATGACGTAGAGCTTGCGCTCGAGCGCGTCCTGCACGATCACGTCATTACCGCGTCCGATGAACACCTGGCGTATCACCGGTTCTTTTTCTCGCACCGTGGGGGACATTGGCATATCGGCATTGAGTGGCACATCGCGCCAGCCCAAAAGCACCTGACCTTCTGCCTTGATAGCGCGTTCCATTTCCTGCTCACAGGCCAGACGTGAGGCGTGCTCCTTGGGCAAAAAAATCATGCCGACGCCGTATTCGCCAGCGGCGGGTAACTGCACCCCTTGGGCTGCCATTTCTTCACGGTAAAGCGCATCGGGCAATTGAATCAAGATGCCGGCGCCATCGCCCATGAGTTTGTCGGCGCCCACCGCACCGCGATGGTCCAGATTTTCCAGAATTTTGAGCGCATTGCTGACAATGCTGTGGCTTTTCTCGCCCCGGATGTGCGCCACAAAACCCACGCCACATGCGTCATGCTCTTGCTCCCCCGCATACAAACCAAATTGCTGCAGATGCTCCTTTTCGGCCGCCGTGGTCATATCCCGCTCCTGGAAAAATTACAAAGGACGATAAGCATACTGCAATGCAACATCACCCATTGAAAAATAATTGGGGTCAGAACCTAATTAAATCGAGAGAAAATAGAATTCAAAAAAATTAGGGACAGATTAAATTCACGGGCTAGGTGCCCTGGTTTCAACTCGCTAAGGCGGGTGTGACGGCAATCTCAGGCGGAGCACGCACCAACGGCCGCGCCGCAAAAATCGGGCAAACCAGCAATTAGGGAATTTCAGGCAGCGCCATACAAGGCCTACCAGCCTTGGACTTACTGATGCGGCGTCCGGTAAGCTTTTGTAAATTTACAACAAAATCCGGTTCGCCCAGCGCCCAACCGCTGAGGGTTGCATCGGTCAGGGCTTGCTGGGCGACGCCGTCCACCCCTGATTGCACCCAGGCCTGGTAAGCGGCCTCGCGGGCGAAGGGGGTGTTTCCCATTTCCCAATATAGCGGGTGCGGACTGACCAAAGGGTCGACGCGCACCCCGGTGTAATGCGCATACGAGGACCAAGGATAGTCTTGCGGCCCGGCCACCATGCCCGCGCGCACAGGGTTTAGATCGATATAGGCCATGCATTGCAATAAATAGCACTCCGTTTGCAGCACGGTAGAGCGATAACGCCCTTCCCACAAGGTGCCGGTACGCTCTTGTTTTCGGTTGAAATATTGCACATAGCTGCGCCCGACAGCTTGCATCATGCGCGGCAGGCCTTCGGCTTCCTCGGGGGTGAGCAACACATGAAAATGGTTGCTCATCAGCACATAGGCATGTACCGCCACCTGGCATTCGCGGGCATGCGTACGCAGCAAATCCAGCAAATACCGGTAATCGGCGGCACTGGCAAATATTGCCTGCCGGTTGTTGCCCCGCTGAATAATGTGGTGCGGGTAGCCGGGCAGACTGAGGCGGGGCAGGCGGGCCATAGAGGATGGAGTCGGTTTTCTCTATCTTATCTCTAACCTGTCCCTAATTTTTAGGGCTGACCGGCGCGCTCGCGTTAGCGCGGAGCCCGGGTTACGCGTATTTTTTTGCCCGAGGTGACGATGATGACGGGATCACCCGCCAACAGCGTTTCGTTGCCCTTGGCCTGCACAATAGCGCGTCGATCGCCATTACCTAATTGAACGATGATTTCAAAGGCCTCTTCTTTGGTGGTCATGCGCTCTATCGCATTGCCTGCCACGGCGCCGATCACACCGGCCAAAATACCTAGGCTGGCTTTTTCGCGGTCGATGCTACTACCACCGCTGCCAACCATAGCGCCGACCACGCCGCCTGCGGCTGCACCCATGCCGGTCTGACTGCCGTCGACCGTAACGGGTCGAATGCTAATAATCACGCCATCTTGGACCTGAGCGGCGACTTGCGCATCTTGGCGGCTAATGACATCCGGACTGCTGGTGGCACAGGCACCGAGTAAGGTCACTAAGACCACAATACCAAAGCCTTGAACAATTTTTCCCACGTTAATCCCCTTAGAAATACAAAATTTTCAGCGAATGAAGCCTGCTATTGCACCGGTTTCCGGTGCTGCTGCGAAGGCGTACCAATGTAACGCGCCAGACCCGGCCGGCGTTGTCCTAGGAATTTTCCGCCCGCCATGTAAAGCGCGCGTCAATTAAGGCTTTTAGCCCGAACTGCGCACCGATTTCTTGTATGCGCTGCGCTGCGGCGTGCTTTTTTTGGCCGGTATAGCGGGCCAATATGAGTTCATTTTTCATGCTGTGTTCCCAGCCCACCAATTCGGTGACGGTAACTTGGTAGCCATTGGCCTCCAAAAAGAGGCAGCGCAGCACATTGGTAATCTGGCTGCCTAGCTCGCGCGCATGCAAGGGATGACGCCACAACTCGGCCAGGGGCGTGCGCGACAACATCAGCGCTTTGTTGCTGCCCAAATGGCGCGCCGCTTCGGCCTGGCAGCATGGCACTAGCGCAAAAGCGCGCGCCTGTTTGGCCAGGCCAAAGGCAATGGCGTCGTCGGTCGCGCTATCGCAAGCATGCAAGGCGCTAACCAAATCGATGCGTGCTGGTAACAAGGCCGAATGCGCCGATTCGGCCACCGTCAGGTCCAGAAACTGCATGCGCGCAAAACCCAGCTGAGCGGCCAGCGCGCGCGACTTGTCCACCAAGTCGCTGCGGCTCTCGATGCCATAGACCTGGCCCTTGTCCAGATTTTTGAAAAACAAGTCGTAAAGAATAAAACCCAAATAGGACTTGCCTGCGCCGTGGTCGGCCACACGCAAGCCGGGCATACCATCCGCGCCCGCCACTGGCATAGACTGCGCTAACTCGCCCAACAAAGTTTCGATGAACTGGTACAGGTGATAAACCTGCTTGAGCTTACGCCGCGAATCCTGGTTGAGCCGGCCTTCGCGGGTAAGTATGTGCAAATGCTGTAGCAAAGCGATGGACTGGCCGGGGCGCAGCAGTTCAGCGACTTGTTGGTCGCGCGTCGCCTGACGCCCGCCCGGCGACGCGGCTTGCGCGGCTTTGCCTGCAATGCTGTTACTGCGCTTCATGGCTTACGCTCTATTGGCTGGGCGGGCGCAGCAACATCCAACGCCAGCCAGCCAGCCGCGCCTAGCGCGCGCAAACGCGCGATATTGCGTTCATAAATCAAAGCGGCGTCGGGATAGGCTGCTACCGCGCGGCCCATGCTGTCTTCGCGCAGCAGATGCAAGATGGGGTAGGGAGCGCGGTTGGTGAAATGCGCCATGTCGCCGGCAGGCGCTTGCGCAAATTCGTACTGCGGATGAAAGCTGGCGATCTGAAAGACCGAGTCCAGACGCAGCGAACGCAGCAATTTTTCCGCCCTTTTCACAAAGCCATGGAAGTCCCAAAAATCAGGAAAGGCATTGGGCGCGACAAGCAGGGTCGTGTCGCGCTGCTGGGGGTCTTGGGCTAGCAGGTCGTGCAGGGCAACGGTCAGGTCGTCAAGCACATCGGCCGTTTCCTGCGACCAGGTCAGTGCATAGTGAATCTGCCCTTTGACATGCACCGCTTTGGCAAAAGGGCAGAGGTTCAGCCCGATGACCGCGCGCTCCAGCCAGCGTTCGGTCGTCTGCCGCACTTCGCCTGCGCGATCCATTTGAGAATTCATGCTAGCAACACTCGGCCCGTCAGGCGTTGGTGCTCGCGCGATGCAAAACGGTCGGTCATGCCGGCAATATAGTCAGCCACGCGCCGGTAAATCTGCGCTGGCGGCAAAGCGGCATCGGCGCCTGATTGC
>Ga0187844_10001114_pt1 | contig 20839 bp, 17 predicted proteins | sample SpaLakP09_SKY_50_FD_134517 | JGI IMG/M metagenome (GOLD analysis project Ga0187844, IMG submission 134517) | Oligotrophic lake water microbial communities from Sparkling Lake, Wisconsin, USA - SP09_SKY_50 | ecosystem: Environmental > Aquatic > Freshwater > Lake | place: USA: Sparkling Lake...
CTGGGCTCACGCCTTGGCAGCACCTTCGTAGATGGTGGTGTCCACCCACGCTTTGGCACACGCAACTTCACACTGCCTCTTCAAAACGGTCAATACATCGAAGTTGTCTGTCCACTAGATCACCCAGCAACAGAGCAAACTCCTTGGGGTAAAGCTGTGAGCAAGAAAGCACAAGAAGGCGGCGGCTGGCTTACCTGGGTTTTTGCAACTGAAGATATTTCAAAGGTTGAAGAGAAGTTTGGACGCCCTGCAATCGAAGGTCACCGCACACGACCAGACGGCACCGATCTAAAGTGGAAGCAAATTGGAGTTAATGAAATTACCGACTCTCGCGAACTTCCATTCTTTATCCAATGGTTAACTGCTGATCACCCATCACAAGATGGAAAGGCAGTTGCTGCAATTGAGAAGATTACGATTGCCGACACTGAGCAGTTATCAGAGTCATGGTTTAAGACAGAAATCCTTGCTGGATTGAATGGGACAGACATTGAGTTTATTGACCCGTCAACAAATGAGGGTGAATCAGGGATTGTTGCTGTGCATTTGAAAACGCCGGCTGGCGTTGTGAGACTGGATTAAGGCTTGAAATATGGAGATAGAATTTGATGGAACGTTTAGTAGATTTGTAAATAAGTGAGTTGCTATCCTGAAAAATATCTTGCCAGTGCATCTGATTTCCTGGAGTCTAAAAATATCGATTTTACGGGACAGAAGATTCTGATAACTGGTGGTTCGGGATTTGTTGGGTCGTGGGTAATTGATTTACTAAGATATTACACAAAGAAAAAATCACAGAATATAGAAGTGCTGGGCCTAACACGTAAGTTAAATCTGACTAGACAAAAACTAGGTAGTGAAAATTTCGAGTTTATTCAATGGGTGGAAGGAGGTGTTGAAAGGATTAAGGACCTTGAGTTTCAATTTACTCATGCCCTACATGCAGCAACCCCAGCTACTAAAGAGTCTGGTCTGGATGATACATATAACATGCGCTATGCATCAGTAGTAGGCATGCACCTTTTGCTAGAGCGGGCTCAGAAGAATAAGAACCAACCAAGAGTATTGCACACAAGTTCTGGGGCGGTCTATGGTAAACGCAAAATTGACTTAGATCATTTTCCGTTGATACAAGACCCAGATGAGATTCCATTAGATAAGAGTTTGAAATATTTTGAATATGCTTTCACGAAGAGAAAAGCAGAATCACTTTTGAATAATGGAACTTTGAAAGGATTTGTATCAGGATTAAATGCAAGGCTCTTTGCTTTTTATGGCCCAGGTTTACCAACAAAAAGTCATTATGCAATTGGTAACTTGATTGATCAGGGCCTCAACTCAAAAAAACTTCAACTGAATGGAAATGGCGAGGCCATTCGATCGTATTTGCCGGTTAATATGATGGCGGCAACAATTCTTTGCGCATTGGAGAGTAAAATCGAAGGAGCGACTCATATTGGAAGCAATGAGGGTTATACCTTAAAGTACTGGGCAAAATCAGTGGCCGACATTGTCGGAAAGGAGATTGAATTTTTAGGAAAATTTGATGATAGCGATGACAAATACGTTCCAGAAATAGATGAACGATTTTCGGGGATGCACATGGCTCATCCGCATCGCGAGATACTCACAGATTGGATTGAGTATGTTAACGGTGTTGAGATTCGCTGAGAGGTGCTGTCAAAGTGCTGCCAACTCAACTATATTAAACAATTAATCAATCATCGATTAAGTTAGAATGCTATAGTTTTTGAGATCCGTAGAGAATAAATTATTAGTTGCAAGTAACTGTAGAAATAAACATACATTGAGAAAATTGTGATAGGTTTTGAAATTATGAGAACCCTCGATTTTGAATTGAGTGAGAAAGCGCAATGGCTGAATGCAAGCCTGTTGTCAGGAGAGATGTCCTATGAGCCTAGGCGATACACATCTTCCAGCTGTAAAGTGCACCGATTGGTGAGAATTTTGTAATGGATGAAATTAGCCTGAACCTTTCGAGACAGCAATTTCTTTCAGGAGAGATTAGTCGTGAAGCCTATTGGAACTCCATAAACTCATCATTAATGGAAGTACGTCAGATACAAAGCCTAATAAGTGAACATGGGTTGAATCTTGAAATCCATGGGCTTGACTTAGTCCTCGGATATAAGATCCGAAATGAACATTTTATGAGGCTTTTGATAGCAGCAAATGATTTAAGAACAGCTTCATTTACTATCTTGGCACACGGCAAATACGAGTCACTTTTAGAGGATTTGATATTTGAGCTTGCCGAAACTTCTTTCAAGTTCTTAGATATTGGTGCAAATATGGGGTTTTACTCCGTAGGAGCAGCTTTAACCAATAAGTCTGTTGCCGTGATTGCATTTGAGCCTAATCCTATGATTAGGAAGACATTAGAATACAATGCGACTTTAAATGACGTTGGTGGGAGTATAACTTTTTTGGAAATTGCATTAAGTGACTTTCGAGGAACTGAGACTTTTTCAGTACCAGCGTTTACTGGCTCAGGCGGTGGTTCCCTTCGAAATCTGCATCCAGAGGAAGGAGCGCCAAATGAATTCAATGTGAAAGTTGAGAGGCTTGATATGTTCCGTGATCAGACCATCGGTACGGACTTGATAAAGATTGATGTTGAAGGAGCGGAATACAATTTACTAATGGGGGGACTTGCAACTATCAAGGAAAATAGACCTACAGTCGTAATCGAATTACTTAGAAAATGGATGAAACCATTTGGAAGTGCCCCAAATGATGTAGTTAAAGTCATGTTTGAGAATGGTTATTTGTGTTTTGCAATTGGCAGTATTCACGCCAGGCAGATTACTGTGATTGATGAATCTACTCCAGAAACTAATTTCATTTTTTGTCATGAAAGAAGATCTGAACATTTGCAAGTTATCACGAGAGCCACTAAAAAGGTATGAAACAGCTCAACTTGCTGAGTAAATTCGAAGTTGAATCAATTTCACGGAGGATTGATTTTGAGGAATTTGCAAATAAGCGAGTAGTAATTACAGGAGCATCAGGATTAATTGGTGGGTACCTAACTAATGCTTTATTACTTTGCACAGAATTTCTAGGAAAAGAAGGTCCTAGAATTTTTGCAATTTCAAAATCTGGAAACTTCGCCAATCTACAAGTGCTCTCAAAAGATCCGAGGTTGATTTTTCGAAAATTAGATTTAGAAGCCGAATTAGTAGACTTTGAGTATGAGGTCCTTATTCACGCGGCAAGCACCGCCAGTCCTACAAAGCTAATACCTCGAGACGCCATCTTCAGTGTCAATACCAATTTACTGAGAAAGATACGCATAAATCCTGGTTTAATAGAGAAAGTTTTGTTCATTTCAAGCGGTGAAGTATATGGATCTAAAGCGCCAAAACACTTTAACGAAACTTACATTGGAAGTATTGATCAAAATTCTTATCGTGCAAATTATCCAGAAGCTAAATTAGAAGGCGAAAAGCTGACGTATTCTCTCACTGAGGTAGGAATTGAGGGAAGTATCGCCAGGTTATTTCATTCATTTGGTCCAGGGATACGTGAGGATGACGGTCGATCGTTTGCAGATTTTATTTACGAAGCAACTTCGGGTAGGCCCCCACTGCTTAAATCTTCGGGGACTCAAATTCGAAGTTTCCTATACCTGGAAGACACAATCGTCGGTCTATTCAAGGTACTGTTTTCGAATATAAAGGAACCTGTAAATGTAGGTTCAGAATCTGGGATAAGTATTTTGGAATTCGCAAAAAAGGTTTCTTATATTGCTGGGTTGAATGGAGACATCCAATTTGATCATACCGATAAAGAAACGAAGTTATCACCGAACGATATTTTAGTGCCTAGTAGTAACAAGTTAAAATCTATGGGCTGGAGTGAAGAAATCGATATAGATTCAACCATAGAAAGAACAATCAATTGGGTGCGAAGCTACAAATAGTTTATAGAGTAGAATCACGCTGTAGTAGCTCTTGGGCAACTTCAATGATGAGATTTTCTTGTCCGGCAACTACCTTGCGTCGCCCTAATTCCATAAATATTTCTTTTGCATCGACACCATATTCTTTTGCAGCAGCTACAACCGGTTTTACAAATCCGGAGAAAACTCCATTTAGTCCGCTAATGAGACTTAGGGAAGTAATAGTCGGGCCATTTCCCGCAAAATTTGCATCTGCAATATCAGCAGCATCCAATAGGTCTATTTGATCAATTCCGGTCTCGTACCCGTATTTATGCAAGACGGGTACGAGAACTTCAATTTGAGCATTTCCCGCTCCTGCACCTAACCCGCGGGCACACCCATCTAGTTTTGTTGCGCCTGACTTAATAGCTGCTAAATTGTTGGCGATTCCCATACCCAAATTATTGTGAGCGTGGAAACCCACTGTTACGCCTGATTCCTGGAAAAGTACCTTAATTCTTTCGGATACATCTTCGGGCAGATATGCTCCAGCGGAATCCATTATTAGCACGCTGGTTGCACCGTAGCTGACCATCAATTTTGCTTGCTCACCAAGTACTTTAGGTGAAGCCATATGGCTCATCATTAAAACACCAATTGCTTCTTTGTCAGCATTTCTAACAAACTCAATATGTTTTTTAGTTGTATCAGCTTCTGTACAATGTGATGCAATTCTAAAACTGTCTACACCAAGTTCGATGGCACGTTGTAAGTCTCGATTCCTGGTAGCTAATCCGGGAATTGCATGTACCCCTAACTTGCAAGTCTTTAAATTTTCACGTGCAGCAATTAACATTTCTTCATCTGAAATAAGAGAAAACCCTATTAATGCAGAGGAAGCTCCAAGCCCATTTCCGTGACCGACTTCTACAATTGGGACGCCCGCACTTTCAGCAGCCTGACAGTATCTTGCGATATCAGTGGCCCGCAATTGGTGTGATATTCCGTGACTTCCGTCGCGTAGGGTGACATCTGTAATTAATAGTTTCTCCACTTATTGACCCATTTCAGCATCACGTAAATGTAGTTCGAATAGAGCTTGTATTGCAGCAGCATTAATAATATCTAAATTTCCCGAATAGGAGGGCAGGTAATCCCCATTGCCTTTTACCTGCAAAGTAATGGTTACCCGATTCGGCGTTATGACAGGGCGCATAAGTAGTCGTACACCGGGAACATAACTTTGCATTCCTCGAGTCGTTTGATGAATACAGTTCAAAATCGAGCCTTCATCTAATTCAAGCACTTCCTCAAAGTCGACATATATTGTAGTTTGCATAGTAATTGGTGGAACAGCGGGATTTAACACGAGTATGGCTTTAGTATCTAAAGCCCCCGACACCATTTCTAAAACACTCTCAGTTGTATGTATGTACTCATCAATGTTAGCGCGAGTTGCTGGGCCAGCACTCAAAGAAGCTATATTGCTTGCAATTTCAACACGAGAAATCTTCAGAATCTTGCTTAATGCATGAACAATAGGAGAAGCACTTTGACCACCACACGTAACTAAGTTGAGATTCAAGTACCTCTTTTCTAGTTTAGATTTCGTTGGCAAGACGTAAGGAATGTACACATCTCCAATTTTGGCGGGTGTCATATCAAGCACATGAATATTCAAATCTTTGATTATCTCCCAATGCACCAGATGATCCGCTGCGGATGTACAATCAATCACTACGTTAAGATCTTTTAGTCCTAGGATTCCATCAATTCCCTCAGTACTGGTTGGAATATTCAGTCCTTTTGCAATTTTTAGGCCCGGTGAATCTTCTCTACGACCCGAAACAAGGGTCACTTTAAACTCTGAGAGTTTGGAGAGTTTAACCAATAAATCTGTTCCAATTTGGCCACTTCCTAGAATGGAGACATTCATGGCAGTCATCAAATTTTCAATCTAATCCACGCAATTGATAAGAACGCGGATTGGCTTTTCTTTGCAATGCCCACTCAAGATCTTCAATTGAAATCAATGGCGTTAAGTCTTCCAGCGGGGGAGAGACTAAAGTGCCAGTTGGGGATGCAGACGTCATTAGCCGCGGTAGAAATCCTTGAACTGGATCCATATAAATCTCAATGATACTAGGGCCATTAGAGCTTAAGAATTCATTAAATCCACTCTCGAAATCTTCCCAATTCCTCAACTTGAAATACGGTATACCAAATGCATTTGAAATACTCTCGAAGCTGGGACAACTTAAGCCAGAACTTTTGTCAACACCTACAAAGCGCCCCTCAAGAAGAGCCATTTGGGAACGTTTAATCATCAAGTAACCGTCGTTATTAAAGATGAAGATCTTTACATTAAGCTTATGATGAATTATCGTCTGCAACTCTTGTAAATTCATCATCATCCCACCATCTGCATTCAAGCAAATTACATCTTTGTCAGGGTTAGCAAAAGCTGCCCCTATAGCCGCGGGTAAGCCGAATCCCATTTCTCCTAATCCGGTCGATGTCATGAGTCTTTGATTACCTGCAAGTTTTAAACCATAAAATCCTGAGAGTAAAGCTGTACCCATATCAGTAACAATCACGGAATTTTCACTAAACTCACCATTCAGTTTGTCAATTACTTTGTAAGAATTCATGAAGGAGTTGCTATCAATGTGTTCTTTGCTCATAAGTGGAAATCGGACCTTGACGTTGGAGATATGTTCAATCCAATTAGGGTAATTTCTATGAAGATCTACAGGTAATTCTTTCAATAATTGAGACAAAAACAATCCCGCGTCGGAATGAATAGCTTCAGTTGCTCTTCTACCTAATTTTTCTACTTCATGCTTATCTATGTCCACCAAGTCAATCCGTGCCTCTGGGGCTAATTCCTCAAATGAGTAACCAATTTGGGGGATAGCTAATCTAGTCCCAATAGCTAATACATAATCAGAGGCTTGAAGCAGCAGGTTTGCGTGGCGCTGGCCGTAAACCCCAGCTTTACCAACGTATAGAGGATGATTATTGTCAATCAAATCCGAGCCAGCCCAGGATAACAAGAATGGGATTCTGTATTTTTCTAGAAAATCGATCAACGCATTTTCGGCTTTGGAAGATCTAATTCCATAACCTAGCCACAGCAGAGGTTTCTTGGCGCTCTTCAAAGCGTTAACAACTGAATAGATTTGGTCACTTGTTGGTGAAGGAATTTTACGCTTGAAATCTTTATGAACTTCTTGAGCAACTATTCGCATCGATTGCAAATCCAAAGGTACTTCAATCCACGAGACCCCTTGTTTTCCGTTTAGCGCCACATTAATTGCATCGATTAGCGTTGAAGCAACTAACGATGTATCAGTAACTCTCATTGCTAATTTACTAACCGGTGCCATAACCTTGATTGAATCAAACCCTTGAATTCCCCAAATTCGTAGTTGATTTTCATCAGACAAATAGCGACTTGGTTCGTTACCAGCTATAACGAGAACTGGAACTGAATCCATATTCGAACTAACTACACCAGTTAATGCATTCGTTGATCCACCACCAGTTGTAACGAGGACTAGGGCTAATTTTCCGCTGCTTCTATAGAATGTATTCGCTGCCATTACTGCAGCTTGTTCATGGTGAGTAAAAACAAGATTAAATCCACCATGTCGAGCAAGAGCATCGAAAATTTGAATATTCCCAGCACCAGTGATTCCAAAAACTTGCGTTATTCCATGACCGAAAAGAGTTTGAGCAATTACATCAGCAACTTTATGCTGGTGTTGAGTATCTTTCATAAAACTATCCCCTAAATACTCAAGTAGTCCATGGTGGATTTCCTGAATTCCAAAGTGATTCAAGCTCCAGTTTATCTCTATAAGTATCCATAGGTTGCCAAAAACCATCATGCCTAAAGGCCATTAACTGCCCCTCCGCAGCCAGTTTCTCAAGCGGTTCTCGTTCCAAGATAGATTCGGCATCTAGGTAATCAAATACTTCTGGCTCAAATACAAAGAATCCAGCATTTACCCAGGAATCAGTTTGAGGCTTTTCCTTGAAACTCCTAATTAAACCATCAGAACTCACATCAATAACACCAAAACGAGTTGGAGGCATGACGCTTGTTAACGTTGCTATCTTGCCGTGAGACTTATGAAACTTAAGTAGTTCGTCAATATTTACTGATGCCAATCCATCTCCATAAGTGCACATAAAAGTTTCATTCTCAAGATATTTTCTAACTCTGAATAGTCTGCCACCCGTCTGCGTTTCGGCTCCCGTATTGCTAACTACAACATCCCACTCATTTTCATGCGCGCTATCCATGTATTCAATATTTTGAGAAGCTCCAAAGTTAACTCGAATGTCAGACTTAAATAGTCTTAAGTTCGCAAACCAACTCTTAATGACTTCGTTTTTATATCCACCACAAATGACAAACTCCTTATGGTTATAAACTGAGTATCCATTCATAATGTGCCACAAAATTGGAAGTCCAGCCAATTCAACCATTGGTTTTGGTTTGATCTCAGTTTCTTCGCGCAATCGAGAACCAAGGCCACCCGCTAAAATCACAACTTTCATTCACTGACCCCCAAAATAGATTTTATCGAGGAAATCATGTAGTCCAGCATTTCAATTGAAAGCCCTGGCCAAACACCAATCCAAAATGTGTCGTTCATGACTCGATCAGTGTTTTCAAGATTACCGATTACACGCCTAGGAGTACCCATAAACGCTGGTTGCCTTAACAAGTTGCCGCCAAAGAGAAGACGTGTTCCAATGTTTCTTTCATTTAGCTCACGAACAATCTCATTCCTGGACTTTGGCGATGATTTCTTTACAGTCAATGCAAAGCCAAACCATGAGGGCTCGCTATTTTCTGAGGCTTTCGGAATTATCAAGACGTCTTGAAGACTGCTTAGACCTTCTTCTAGATATTTCCAATTCCGACGTCGTAGTTCAACAAATGAATCTAATCTCTCTAACTGTGCAAGTCCAATTGCAGCTTGAATATCACCGGACTTAAGATTATAACCCAGGTGTGAATAAGTATATTTGTGATCGTAACCTTGTGGGAGTTCTCCAAGCGACCATTCGTATCGTTTCAAGCAAGTGTTATCACAACCTGGTGCACACCAACAATCGCGACCCCAGTCTCGGAAAGATTCAACTATTCGTTTATGAGTTACCTTCTTAATCATCACCGCTCCACCTTCGCCTGTCGTTATGTGGTGGGCAGGATAAAAACTAAATGTTGATAGATCACCAAAAGATCCGAGATTTTGGCCGCGATAAGTGCCGCCAAGTGCATCACAACTGTCCTCTATTAACCACAGATTGTGTTTTCTTGCTAACTCTTTGGTCAAGTCCAAATTAAAGGGATTACCCAGGGTGTGTGCCATCATTATCGCTTTTGTCTTTGGGCCTATGGCGGCCGTAAGTTGCTCGTCGACCGCAACATAAGTTTCCAATTCAACATCGACATAAACGGGAATTAAGCCATTTTGTAAAATAGGAGTTACTGTTGTGGGAAAACCAGCTGCAACTGTGATTACTTCATCCCCTGGTTTAAGCGCACGCTCACCGTGGGCCGGGCTTGTCAGCGAGCTCAATGCAAGTAGATTGGCCGAACTACCTGAATTCACCATAAAGGCATGTCGAGAACCCACAACTCTTGCAAATTCACGTTCAAATTTTTCAGTGTACGGGCCAGAAGTTAACCAAAAATCAAGGCTTGCTTGAACTGCTGCTGTGAGTTCTGGGGCTCCAAAGACCTTTCCGGTTACTGGGATTACTGATTCCCCTGGTACAAATTGTATTTTTGAGTGTCGCTCATCTAATGCTGCGGATACAAGGTCATCAATTCTTCTGCCTATGTCCAATTTACATGATTCCTTGTCAGCTAATAGGCAGTGGTGCCTTCTTTGAACTTAATGGGGTAAAGACTACTGTTTAACCATGGAATTCAGGGCTGGTACACACTTAATGGGCCTTAAAGGACCAATCTTAGTGACTGGGCACACAGGATTTAAGGGGACCTGGTTAACATTGATGCTCGAAAAACTTGGAATTCCCGTTGTCGGGTTATCTCTCCCGCCGACTGAGGATTCCTTATTCACACGGGCCAATAGAACTGGCCAGATTGAAGAAATATTCCAAGATATACGCGACTCAGGCAGCGTTAGAAAAACAATAGCTGCGTTCAAGCCTTCAGCAATCTTTCACTTAGCTGCGCAACCATTAGTTCTTGAGTCTTACAACTCACCTTTACAAACTTTTGAGACAAATGTCATGGGGACTTCAAACATTTTGGATGCATCTTTTCATGAAAAATCAGTTGAAGCTATAGTCGTAGTCACGACCGATAAAGTTTACCGAAACAATAATTCAGGAAATGCTTTTATTGAAGCAGATCCACTAGCGGGAAAAGACCCTTATAGTGCTAGCAAAGTTGGAACCGAAGCCGCGGTGGCTGCCTGGCAACAAATTTCAAAAATTTCTGGTGGCCCCAAAGTTTTATCAGTTCGTGCAGGCAATGTAATTGGTGGCGGAGATTGGGCAGAAAACAGATTATTGCCAGATTTAATTCGTGGCTTTAACTCTGGAAATTTAGTTCAAGTGCGGAATCCAGAAAGCACACGACCTTGGCAGCATGTTTTAGATCCACTTCAGGGATATCTTATGGCTCTTGAAGGATTACTTAAAGGTGAAACTTTTAACGCACTTAATTTCGGACCAAATTTTGAGAGTTTGCAGGTTCGGAAAGTAGTCGAGATTGCCAGAAAAGAATGGGCGCAAGAGACAACACTTGAGTATCTCCCTGAAAGCTTTGGATCGATTGCTGAAGCTCAAAGCTTGCAATTGGATTCAAGCCTGGCTCGCGAACAACTTGCTTGGACACCACATTGGAGTCAAGAAGAAGCAGTTATCTCAACCGTACAGTGGTGGCTCAAAGTTCTCAGCACGTCAAAAACTCCAACTGAGGCTTGCGAAGATAACCTTTTAGAGTTGTTAAGCCAAGCTAGATTCTAGATAATTTATTATTTTTTGACTTCAACACCTTCAATAATTTACGAAATTGAATTGGTAACCGGCCTTTCCATTTTCTAAATACGTTTATTAACATTTGCTCACCATCAGTTAGTACTAAATCAAAAATACCATTCAATTCGCAAAACTCGGTGATGTCATTAATAATCAAGTCTGAATTAATATAGGAATTGCCAGAATAATATTTTCCACAGTCAATTATGATTTTCGAATCGCTACTTTGTGAATGAATGCATGAGATGGGGAATATTTGTGCATTTTTATTGCCTTGAATTAAGTTGGAAGCATCTTGAGTATCAATGCAAACGTTTGTGTCAGCCAAAACTCGGATATTCGCCACATCAAACTGATCTAAAACCTCACAGAAACCAATTATATGCTTACCCTGACTCCCTTTTAACAAAATTCCATTCGCAAAAGCATACATGGAGCTGATCTCCAGATTTATAAGAGGTGAGGATATGTCAGTGATTAGCTGATTATGTATTTCAGCCAGAATAATCTTGGAAGTCTTCGGATCCCCATATATAGGTTTGCGGTCTAACAAGCACGCCCAGAAAAGAATTTGGTCTGAGTGGTTGAGATCCTGTAGCCAATTGACAAAAACTTTGCTCTTGATAAACTGCAGAAGCCAAATCTGAGCTTCGAAATACTTTCTACGAAGAGGGCCGAGAAAACTCTCCTGACCTGGATGCACTCTATATTTAATACCTATTGAATCAGTGGCTCCTACCTCTCCTACGAGCAACAGTTGCAGGCCTATCCACCAATCAAATGCAAATCTTGAGTTAGGAACTTCAATCGGAAGTTTTGAAAGACGCATGAAAAGCCCAGGCCAATGAAATGGTGGCTGATGAATTGCCGATGCAATTCTTTCTAATTTCAAGTCGATACCTAGTATGGAAGGCTTTACTATCTCGCCAGTGGGGCGTCCGGCCTCATCCATAATCATCGCAGAAGTGGCGTACCCCACTAACTCAGGATTGTTTATGACTGCCCGTCGAAACTCTTCTATTATCTCAGGCATGAATTCATCATCATCGCTGGGAAAGACAACCCAATCAACCCCCTTCTTGTGAAGCTCACGCCAAAAAGTCCAAGGTCTAGAATCATTCTGTTCAAAACGTATGATTTCAATTTTCTCTGGATGTATACCTTGCCAGCTTTTCAGTTTCAAAGAGATTGATGCTGGAGCACCGTTATCAATTATCAAGATATTAACGTTTTCACCAATTGCCTTTTCAAGGCTCCCCAAAATTTGTTCAAGGTATTTTTCTCGCCCCATAGTCAAAAGACAGATCGTTAATTTCATAGGTTTTGTACCTTAACGCAGTAGTCCGTAACTTGAATAGCCATTCTCTGATAAACAGAAGCTGATCCCCAGTCATTCAGAAAATCTTCACTTTGAATATAACGAGACATTTCAAGCAAATATTTTTGAGTAGTTTGCTTATCAAAAAGTTTTAACGCCTCTAGGATTTCTTTAGCCGTACCTTCAACACTGTAGACTAGGCTTTTTGACAAACCCACAAGACTGATATCAGGTCCCATGTATATAGGAATAGATCCATTTATAATCGCATCAAAGATTTTTTCAGTCACAATTGAATTTGAGTTCTCTATAACAAGCGAAAATTTCGAATCCTGAAGCAATTTGTGTTTATCTGCGACGATACCATTGGTTGTGTGATAAGTCCTGAAAAGATTTCCATAAGTTTGAGTTAGATTTGGAATAGTTCCTTGCCTAATGGCTGTGACTGTAACTGCAAGTCGGTGATAGATTTTTTGATAAAGAGAATCCGACCAAAGTTGACCATAAACTTTTAGTACTTCAGCTGGCAATTCCTTGGCCATTTTTCTTCTCTTTGAATAATTAGCACTTACAATCGGGCTTACCTTATTTGAGGCAATCATAGTTAAGGTGTGACTTCTCTTCTGCCAGGATTCAAAAGTGAATAATTCATCCCTCGCATCAGATTTAAGGATGTCAGTTAAAAGAGGGTCTGAGACCGACGGCTTTGTAGGATTTAAATGGTATTGGTAGGGCCATCTAATCTGTGAATCAGTATTTCCAATAGGGTTCGTGGACCCAGGGGAAATCACAAGACCGTATTTACTGGTGATACGTTTTTTGTATTGTGCTGGGAATACAGAATCAGGCTCAAATCGAATCAAGATAGCTCTGTTTGCACTTCCTCCCGACTTAATGAAATCCCGGTAAAGCCTCGAATTATGGTTGATTGCAAGCAAAAAATCAGCACTTCTGTCTGACGTAAACTCAAAAGCCTTAACATCAAAACTATCCCGGAAATCACATAACACCTCGTCCGGTAAATCCTTTAAGTTTAGTTCTTTTGCGGAGCCACCCAAACAAACTGTGATCATAAAGCCACATCTACTTCTTATCTAAAAAGTTTGCCTGAGTGATCTTCTTGATATCGGCATCGACCATAAGTTTTGCCAAGTCGTTCCACAAAGTTTTTGGGCTCCAATTTAGCAACTCTCTAGCTTTTGATGCGTCACCGATAAGCGAATCAACCTCAGAAGGCCTTAGGTATCTAGTGTCTTGAATTACATGATCTTCCCAATTCAAATTAGCATGTTCAAATGCTTTCTCACAAAATTGTTGAATAGTTGCACCCTGACCTGTAGCGATTACGAAGTCACTAGGTTCTTCTTGTTGCAACATTAGCCACATACTTTCGACATATTCTTTTGCGTAGCCCCAATCTCGAATAGACTCAAGGTTTCCAAGGTAGAGTTTTTCTTGCTTTCCCTCTAAAATTGCAGCTACCGCACGCGTAATTTTCCGAGTAACAAAAGTTTCACCTCTTCTAGGGGATTCATGATTGAACAAGATACCGTTAGTAGCATGGATGCCGTAGGCTTCGCGGTAATTGACGGTAGCCCAGTAAGCATAGAGTTTTGCAGTTGCATAGGGGCTTCGCGGATGAAAAAGACTCGTTTCACTTTGGGGTGGAGGCGTAGAACCAAATAACTCGCTAGTACTTGCTTGATAGAATCTTGCTTTAGATTTACTACTCCGAATTGCTTCCAAGAGTGTTGCAACTCCAACGCCATCAACATTGGCTGTATAAGAAGGCATACTGAATGAAACCATCACATGACTTTGAGCAGCAAGATTATAAATTTCATCTGGTTCAACTGTGTTTAGCAAGTTGGTAAGCCCAGAAGCGTCAGTAAGGTCACCATGATGTAAATGGAAGCGATTTGTTGGGTCGTGTGGATCTCTGAATAGATGGTCTATCCGAGAAGTGTTGAAGGTTGATGCTCTGCGTATGAGCCCATGCACTTCGTAGCCTTTCTCAAGAAGTAGCTCAGCCAAATAAGAACCATCTTGTCCAGTAACTCCGGTAATTAGTGCTCTTTTCATCTAAAGCCCCTTTCGGAAATCGTTAAGAACGGTAGCCAAGTGATCTAGTTCTGGCTCCAAATTGAAGTGGTGGTTACCCAAGAAAAGTCCATGGTCGTGCACTTCATCAGCAGAAGGCATCACTTCTAGTGGAGCATATTGCATGTGTTTGATTACAGGATTCCTCGTAAAATTGCCCGTCACAATTGGCCTACTCTCGATTCCAGACTCGCTTAACTTGCTGAGCAATTCAGAGCGCCTATTTCTCAATTTATCTTGCAGAACAATTGAGAATCCAAACCAACTTGAGGAACCAATTGTTTTTTGAGTTCGGTATTCAGGCATTTCTTTTAATAGCGACAAGAAGTACTTAGCATTCGCCTGCCGAGCCGCAACAAAGGAATCCAGTTTTTTTATTTGAACCCGACCAATTGCAGCCTCCATTTCAATAGGTCGCAAATTGAATCCAGGTAGAACAAATCTATACATGTCATCCCAGTGACTACCGGTTTTGTCATGCACGTGGTTTTTATCAGGCAAGTCTCTCGTCCAACCATGAGCTCTAATTGATTTTAAAGTATGAAAAAGTGGTTCATCATCAGTCACAACCATCCCACCCTCCATAGTAGAAATGTGATGGCTAAAGAAACTTGAATAGGTCCCACCAATTCCAAAAGTTCCTGCGCTCTTTCCATCGATACTACTTCCCAGCGATTCACAATTATCTTCAAGAAGCAGAAGATTGTATTTCATAGCAATTTGACGTAACTGTTTCCAGTCAGCCGGGTTGCCCAAAAGATTAACAACAAAGATTGCCTTTGTACGTTCCGTAATTGCATTTTCTGTTTTTGCAGTATCAATATTCAAAGTATCAGGATCGATGTCTACAAATTTTAAAACAGCGCCTACTTGATTTACAGGATAGTAAGTTGTACTCCACGATACCGCGGGCACAATTACTTCGTCACCTGGCTGGAGTAGAGGATTTTCACGATATCTACATGAAGTGAGAAGTGCCAGATTCGCACTCGACCCACTATTCACCATTACGGCATGTTTTGCTCCGACATATTTCGCAAATTCATTTTCAAAAGACTCAACTTCATGCCCCATTGTGAAGCGTCCAGAATCGATTACTCTTTGAATTGCAAGAAATTCCTCTTTATCCCAAGTTGTACTTGCCAAAGGATACGAACTCATTTGCAGTGAACCATCAAGTGCTCTTGATACCAATCTGCGGTCTTTTTTATTCCGGCTTCAATCGACGTGTTTGCCTCCCAGCCAAATGAAGAAGCGGTACTGACATCCATAAGTTTTCTCGCCATTCCTGTGGGTTTTGTAAGGTCGGCAACAATTTGCCCTTCATAGCCCATGACCTTAGATGCAATTTGATAAAATTCAAAAATTGAATAATCTCCTTCTGCCCCTAGATTTAGAGTAGCAGGAAAATTCATTTGATTCCCTAGTGATTTGACAATAAAATCGGCAACGTCATCGACAAATGTAAACTGTCTCCTTGCGCTTCCGTCACCCCACATGACAATCTTCTCGTCATGGTTTCTTAAGGCAAGATGAGTTTTAGCAATAATTGCAGCCAATAAATGACTTCGTTCAGGTTCAAAGTGGTCATTAGGGCCATAAAGGTTTGAAAGAACAAACGTGCGCCAGTTCAGCGAGGACGAGTTTAGTTGTACCGTTTTCCATCCCACTAATTTTGCAAGTGCATAGCTTTCATTGGTTGGCTCCAACTGGCCCGAGAGTATTTCGCTCTCTTTCATTGGATGAGAAAAATTCCTTGGGTACATGCATGAACTTCCCATATAAATCAAGTTTGGAGTATCTAACTTCTTGGCAGCCCCAAGCAGTGAGGAATCAATTCTAATATTTCTTGATAGAAAATCACTTGGGTTTGCAATATTGGCAGAAATGCCTCCAACTTTTGCAGCACAGTGAAGGATTGCTTCAGGGTTGTTTTCCTCTAGGTATTTAAGAGTTGCTGCCTCATCCTCAAGATCTAATTCATGGTGGCTCGGAGTTAGTACTCTATGGTCAGCAATCTTGGCAGCATAACTTAGGGCCCTACCAAGCATCCCTGAACCACCTGTTACGAGTACTTTCATAGGGGTTAGTGTAGTTGTAGAGAGAGAATACTTGGAATACTTAAATCAATTGCGCCTTGTGTTGAGCGCGATTTCCCACAAATCCCCGATCTTGTCTAAGGTTCGTAAACCAAGAATACCTGAGCAGTAATCTGGTGGAACCACTAATTCCGTTAAGTTCTCCTTGAAAAGATTTATCGAGGCAACAAAATCTTCTACTGTCCGACAATAATGTTGATCTGGGAGTTGAAAACGTCGCAGATCTGGGATGTCAGAAAGCAATACTGGACATTTGTGTAGCATTGCTTCAACCAAAACTAGGCCGTCACCCTCGTAGGAAGAGGGAATAATTAGCAAGTCCCCAGGCTTTGTATGTGCCCACGGTTTGAGTTGCTGGCCATAGAAATTTACTGGAAGATGAATTCTAGTAGCCTCTTTTTCGAGTTCTGACCGTAGAAGGCCATCCCCGATAATCTCAGTTTTGATCCTGGTTTTTCTCGTTATCTCAAGGAGCCAATCTGGTTGCTTTTCCTTGCTTAGTCTCCCAATAAAAATAAGTCGTTGAATTGTTTGACTTGGTACAATTGCTAAATCGTCTTTGATATTTTGGATTGGATTTTGAATCACAAACTCTGGCTTTTCATAGTTTGGCCAAATAGTTAAATGACTAGAAACTGCAATCCAAGTAACCGCTTTTTTCTTGAGCAAAAACCTAACAAGTATCCCGACTTTTTTTCTGGTATTCCAAGGGGAACTTGAGTGTTCAACAACCACCAATGGTATTTTTCGGAGAAGAAGCGCACCAAATAATTCCGGTAAATCACAATTCAAGATTATATGACTTGGCCTCCAAAGTCGCACTAGCTTGTTAAACTTCCTGAATGAATTCAATGTATCAAGTAAACCTCCGGGCCAGATACGTTGCAATGGTAAAATCTCACAGGCAGGCATTACTTCATCTGGTGAACCATCATTTATAGGGACGAGTGCAACAGAGATGCCCCTGCCCCATAATTCATTGGCAATTAGATTCATGGAACGTTCAGCCCCACCACCAGTCAGCGAGTTCGTGACAATCATTATTCTCAGCATAAAGTAAGCCTAACTGATCCAGAGTAAGGAATTGCATATGCAACAAACCACGATATTCTTGTGTTTAAAGCCTAGAGCAATGTTAATCTAACCACTTGGTGTTGTTATGGTTCACAGTAGGTACCCGAGTGACTAGACCGTGAGGGCTATTGCAATGAGTAAAATTCTAACTAAATGGCAGTTAAGTTCATTAGGGCGTTCATTGCGTGTTTTACCAAAATCTGACCAACGCAAAGTAATTGCAGTGATGGTCATTCAGATCAGCATGGGAGTACTTGATTTACTTGGTGTTCTTGCAATCGGTTTGCTTGGCGCTCTTTCTGTGACTGGAATTCAGTCAGGCAAGCCAGGAGACCGAGTAAGTGCAGTCTTAGAGTTCTTACACATATCGAATTTTTCCTTTCAAACACAGGCTTCCATCATTGGAATATCTGCAGTGCTGGTGCTTGTGGGACGCACCGCGCTATCTATTTTCTTTACTAGACGAATTCTAGTTTTCTTAAGTCGTAGAGGGGCGAAAATTTCTTCGGATCTAATTTCAAAATTACTTGGGCAACCTCTCCTTAAAATTCAATCACGCTCTATTCAGGAAACATTGTTTGCTTTAACAACGGGAGTAAGCTTGATTACGTTACAAGTATTGGCTGTCTCGGTTGTTCTCATCTCAGATTTAGCACTGTTGGTGATAATGGCAATTGGTCTTTTTCTAATCGACCCCACTACAGCTGCAGTAACATTTTTAATGTTTGGATTTATTGGCTATTTTTTATACAAGTTTATGGACACCAAAGTTGGCAGTTTAGGCCAGGCTAGTACGAGTTTAATTATAAAATGTAACGAGAAGATTATTGAGGTTTTCGATTCATACCGAGAGTCGGTGGTGCGAGACCGTAGAGATTACTACGCGAGGGAAATTGGAAAGCTGCGGTATCGATTAGCCGACAATTCAGCAGAGTTAACGTTCATGCCTTATGTGAGCAAGTATGTTATTGAGACTGCCGTTATAGTTGGCGCTCTATTAATCGGCGCTATCATGTTCTTGCTCCAAGACGCAAATCGTGCCATTGCTACGTTTGCGATTTTTCTTGCTGCTGGAACTCGAATTGCTCCAGCTGTGTTGCGAATACAGCAGTCACTCCTACAAATACGTGGGTCACTTGGACAAGCAACTCCTACTTTGGACTTAATCGATGAATTAGGCACGTTACCATTAGTTGAAAATGTGCCAGAGGTCTTAGGTTTTGAGCACCTTGACTTCGTTCCTGAGGTAAAAATATCCAATGTCACGATGACCTATCCAGGTAAGAACAATCCCGCTGTAATCGATGTAAACCTCACAATTCCACAAGGTTGGTTAGTTGCTTTTGTTGGGCCTTCAGGCGCAGGTAAAACGACCATTGTCGACATTCTTCTGGGAGTTCTCAAACCTGATAAAGGAGAAGTCACAATTTCCGGTCTTAACCCACAGTTTGCAGTTACAAAATGGCCTGGAGCAATTGGTTATGTACCGCAAGATGTTGCAATCGCATCTGGGACGCTTCAGGAAAACATTGCACTTGGTTATCCGGAGGAATTTGCAACGAGCGATTTGCTTCAAAATGCTCTAAAAGTCGCTCATCTAGAAGAATTCGTGGCTTCCTTGCCAGATGGCCTTGCAACAGAGGTCGGAGAAAGAGGTGCAAGAATAAGCGGGGGACAAAGACAACGACTAGGGATAGCCCGCGCGATGTTCACTAAACCCCAGTTACTTGTTATGGACGAAGCGACAAGCTCCCTGGATGGCGAAACCGAATTCGCCATTACTGAAGCGATAAAATTTCTTCATGGTAGAACAACCATAATCATGATTGCTCATCGACTTTCAACAATCCGAGAGGCAGATTTAATCGTTTATATGGATCGAGGCCAAATTGTGTCTACAGGTAGTTTTGAAAGTTTACGACAAGAAATACCGGACTTTGACACTCAAGCAAAACTGATGGGGTTATAAGCGGTTTTGGATTTTTCTGAAAAAAGAATATCGTTGTAGTTTTTCAAAAGGAACCCTTTTAGCTAGTTTATAAAAAAAGTACGTCATTGGAGTATTAGATTTCAAGAGTGACTCTGCTATCAGTGAATTCCAACTTAAGTAATGTTTGGGGTTTACCATTTCGTTCATTTCATGTTTTTTGGAATCCCTGAGGCTAAACAAATGAGCCTTATAAAAGTTATTTCTTACAAATGTGCGCAGAGAGTTTTTTCGCGCGGTGCTAGTTTCCGCAAAAAGGAATTTTTGAATCAAGTCGCCGGTGAAGCTGTGGGCATAGATCTTTCCATTGGCGTTTAGTGCCCTATTTGTCTGTGTAAAAAGGAGGTCTTGAGGTATAGGTAAAATATTGAGGCCATTATTTCCCTTCATCGCAGACTGAATAACCGCCAGGTGGCTCCACCCCGTCCAGGGAAAAAATGGTGCAACATTAAAGTATCTCTTAATTTTTTTAGTTCTATAAATTACACCACTTATTACTCCGTTTATATCTTGCATGTCATTCGTAACTTGACTCACTGAGTTTAAGAGAGAATTAGCAACAATTAAATCAAGAGATTTATCATTTTCAAATTCGATTAATATGCGACTCAAAGAATTCTTTAAAAGACGATCATTTGTTGATAGTAGCCAAAAAAATTCAGGATCATGTTGCAGGGCCACTAAAAAACCTTGAGAGATGTTTACATCTACCAATAGTGCATCTCCATAAAAAATTACATCATCACAAATCGCCGAGGCCCTAAGCCTATTGTTATCATCAGGATTAAAAGCATTTACTGAGATGACAATTCTCAGATTTTTACAACTTCTATTTGGAGTTTTGCTATATTCAGCGAAATCATTTCGCAATGTTTGTACCTGATCAAGCGCAACTTCGAAGTCACTGTGACAGGGAATGTAAACAAGAATTTCAAAGTCCACAGTATCCCTCTTTCTTCTTAGTGCTCGTGGCTTGGGCCGGGATCGAACCGGCGACCTAACGATTTTCAGTCGTTCGCTCGTACCAACTGAGCTACCAAGCCAAACAAGGTACTGACATCGGCCTCTTTAAAGTACAACACCAAAACCTTTGCGACCCGGACGGGACTTGAACCCGCGACCTCCGCCGTGACAGGGCGGCGCGCTAACCAACTGCGCTACCGGGCCTCAAGTAATTGATAAACATAAGTGGCTCTTATGTCACCTTAAAGCCTTTACTTCTTTAAAACTTGTACTGCGTGCCCCCAACGGGATTCGAACCCGTGTTACCGCCGTGAAAGGGCGATGTCCTAGGCCCCTAGACGATGGGGACGTTCTAAGGC
>Ga0187844_10001115_pt1 | contig 20834 bp, 17 predicted proteins | sample SpaLakP09_SKY_50_FD_134517 | JGI IMG/M metagenome (GOLD analysis project Ga0187844, IMG submission 134517) | Oligotrophic lake water microbial communities from Sparkling Lake, Wisconsin, USA - SP09_SKY_50 | ecosystem: Environmental > Aquatic > Freshwater > Lake | place: USA: Sparkling Lake...
GCGAAGTGCGCGCGCACTTCGCTGGCACTTCACAGTTCAGCTGAACCAGGGGTTCCCGCCACAAGGGCGGGAATGACGGTGGAAGGGTGAGGCACTTGCCCCCTACGGGTCGCTTCGCGACCGTCTTCCCCCAGAGGGGGAAGATGAGTTCATCCGCCCCCTGTGGGGGCGGACGACCGGCGACAGCCGGTCAGGTGGGGGCCTACGGCGTCGGCCGGTTTCCCCCGCCCCCCTCTTCGCGCATCCGGTAGGCCATCACCGCCGTCTGGCCCAGCCACTCGACCAGCCGCCAGTTGACGATGGCCCCGACCGGGGCGCCGACCACGGGCAGCAGCTGGGCCAGTTTGGCGAGATCGATGTGGTCGCGATACTGCTGCTGGAAGGCCCGCCAGTCGAAGGCCTCCAGGCTGGCGGGACGTTCATGCCGCCGCGCGCCCCAGTCATCCATCGCCGCCAGCACCCGGGCGCGGTGGGCACTGTCGGAAAAGGCCAGCTCGAAGATGTGCAGGATATAGAGCCGCTCATCCAGGTCGGTGCCGTCATGGCCAAAGATGGCGGCGATCTCGAACAGCAGCTTGATCTTGAAGCTCATCAGCAGCGGAAAATCCGCCGCCGCCGCCAGAAAGCCCCCGGCCCCGGTGATCCCGCCCTCGACACTGGCGGTCTTCTTCCAGCCGTCGATGGCGGCGGCGGCCCTGGCGCGGCGCTCGTCCAGGGTCAGGCCGTGCAGCGGCGAGCCGGTGGCGAAATCGGCCCCGGTCAGAATGCCCCGCGTCAGGCCCTCCATCGCCGTGGTGATGGTGGCATGGACCTTCTCAGGGATGATCCGGTTGATGCGCTGCTGGGCCTGCCGGGCCAGTCCGCCGAGCGGTCCGGCCGGCTTGGTCATCTGGGCCCGCCAGGCGGCGAGGTCGGGGGGGGTGAGGTCATGGACTTCAGATAGGCCTTCTCCCCTTGCGGGAGAAGGATCGAGAGCGAAATCGGCCTTACTAACCCGGCCATCAGCTTGGCCGAGACAAAGCTCATATGGGTACTCCAGAGGCAACAAAGGGCGTGAGATCCAAGGAGCGAGCGATCCAAACAGCAACAACTTGAACGTGAGAGCCAAACCTCATAACGGTTACCGGGGGGAGCATTTTTCTATGAACAAATCCGAACGCCTCAAAGCACTTTTGGCCGGTGGCTATTTCCCTGAAGAGCTACCGCCGCCGTTCACAACCAGAGATTTTGCGAAATATAGATCAAGCATAGGAAAATCCTGGGGAGCAATACCGGATTACCCAAAATCCACTCCCGAAATTTATAATGTTCCGCGGGCAAAATCGAGAAGAAGAGATCTCTCGATAGTGAACCCAGTAGCTCAATACTACCTGTCAAAGCTAATATCTGACGAATGGGGCGTTATCTCAAATCACTTGAAAAACGGCGGCTTCGGAAGCGAAATTCCTACGATCAGAAGCGACACTCAGCGATCAGTGCCAACTCCGGACTTCTCGCTCATCGCACGCCGCAAAGCAGAAATTGCTTCTCGATATAACTACGCACTAGCATCTGACATATCACGTTTCTACAGTACACTGTACACACACGCAATCGCATGGGCATTAGAGACGAAAAGTTGGTGCAAAATTAACTTAAACAAACCACCGTACTACGCCTCCCTTGGCGCAAGGATAGATCAGGCCGTCCGAAAATGTAACGATAATCAAACTCTTGGAATACCGGTTGGCCCCGATACCTCGCGCATAGTATCGGAAATCGTTGTCGTCTGCGTCGACAGATTAATATCTGCGGCGTTAGGCGAGATGAAAAACCGCGTGATACGCAATGTTGATGATTGGTTCATTGGCTTCGACACACTGGGTCGAGCCGAAGATGCAGCCGCGATCATCGCAAGCGCATGTCGAGAGTACCAACTCGAAGCTCATCCTGACAAAACCGAGGCGAAGGAAATGCCATGGTTTGATGAGCTATCTTGGCCCCGCACATTAAATCAAATACGATTTTCAACAGCACAGAAAAAGCAAAAGCAAGATATTGGACATTTTTTCTCTCTCGCTTTTGAATTTTCAAAACAATACCCCAACGACAATATTCTAAATTATGCCATAAAAGTCACACGATCTTCAAAAATACAACCAGCAAACTGGCCAGAATACGAAACATACCTGCTTAGAGCTGCTCGGGCAAACCACACCACTATACCGACTGTTGTTCAAATACTGACGAACTACAATGCCGATAATTTTGATATCGACAAAGAAAAAATCGGCAAACTTGTCGAAGACCTTATTCATCAATGCACACCATCGGGCCGGCACTCTGAAGTCGCCTGGGCTCTTTTTTTGGCAAAAGCGCTTAAGATATCTCTCAAGCCCGCCATTTTTGATCAGATTATCGGAATGGATAGTTCGGTTTGCGCACTACTCACTTTGGATTTACGTTCGCGCAATCAAATCTCCGGACCGATAGATACATCTATTTGGGAATCATATTTAACCAAAGATGGACTTAATACATCTATGTGGCTCTTGGCGTACGAAGCGAAACGAAAAGGCTGGCTCACATCAAACACGCCAGATTACGTAGATCTTCACCCACATTTCTCAGTTCTAATATCTAAGGGCATAACTTTCTATGATCCGAAGAAGAATGTTCCCCATCTCATAAAGAATAAGAAAGGACTCCAATCGAAAATTCCAGAACAACCGATTGGAAATTTGGCTGCATTTCTATTGAACGCTTCCGCCTTCGATTTCTAGCGGTCCCCACCCCAGTCGCTTTCATCCCCACCTTCCACCGTCCGCGCCGCTCGCCCTGACGCCGCGCCCGGCCTATATCGTCACCAGCCGTAAACCCCGCTGGACCCCTGCCCCTTGTCCCGTCAGTTCAGACTGCCGCTGATCAGCCCCCCGACCTTTGAGCGGGCGCACTTTGCCGTGTCGCCGACCAATGGCGAGGCGGTGGCGCGGCTGGACGCCTGGCCGGGCTGGGCCGAGGGGCGGCTGGCCCTGGTCGGGCCGGCGGGCACCGGCAAGACCCATCTGGCCCGCAGCTGGGCGCAGCAGGCGAACGCCGTGGTGGTCGAGGCCGCCGATCCGGACGCCGCGCCACTGGACCTGCCGGCCCTGCGCGGCCGGGCCGTGCTGGTCGAGGACGCTGATCGCCGCGCGGAAGGCGCGGCGCTGGACGACGAGGCGCTGTTTCACCTGATCAACATGGCCGGGGTCGACGGCGGCTCCCTGCTGCTGACCGCCCGCCTGGCCCCCGTGGCCTGGGACAGCGCGGTGCCCGACCTCCGGTCGCGGCTCAACGCCCTGCCCGTGGCCCGCATCGAGGCCCCCGACGACCTCGTGCTGGAAGCCGTGCTGCGCCGGGCCTTCGCCGCCCGGGCCATCACCCCGGCCCATGACGTCTATCCCTATCTGCTGCGCCGCATCCCCCGCTCGGCCGCCGAGGCCATCGCCGTGGTCGAACTGCTGGACGAGGCGGCGGCGGCCCAGGGACGACCGGTGAACCGGCTGCTGGCCGGGCAGGTGCTGGACCTGAGCGATCCGGAACTGGATTTCGAGGGAGAGTAAGGGGGAGGTCTGCTCCCTTTCCCGCGCCAAAGCCTTGTCATCCCGGAAGCCTCGCAGAGGCTGTCCGGGACCCAGGGGCCGGCGCATGGCGGTTGCCCCTGGGTCCCGGCGCTCCGCGCTGCGCGCTCCAGCCGGGATGACACGGTTAGTTTGTAGGCAGCCCCCTTTGTCTTGCCCCTGTCATCTGGCGCGTTCACCATGACGGAACGAAGTTCGCCTAAGAGTCTCCGCATGCCCGACACCGCCGCCCTGACTCTCGCCACGCCCGCTACCCACGCCGCCGATGGGACGTGCCGCCTCGACAAGGCGCTGCTGGCCTCGCCCGAACGGTTCTTCAACCGCGAAACCTCGTGGCTGGCCTTCAATGAGCGGGTGCTGGAAGAAAGCGCCAATCCGCGCCATCCGCTGCTGGAGCGCCTGCGGTTTCTGTCGATTTCGGCCAACAACCTCGACGAATTCTACATGGTGCGCGTCGCCGGCCTGAAGGGCCAGGTGCGCGAGGGCGTGCGGGTGGTCAGCCAGGACGGCCTGACCCCGGGCGAGCAACTGGCCCGGATCAATGCCTCGACCAGCAACCTGATGGCCGAGCAGCAGAAGATCTGGCGCGAGGTGCGGGCCGAGCTGTGGGCCGAGGGCCTGAAACTGCTCGACGCCAAGGACATCGAGGGCGAAGACAAGGTCAAGGCCGAGGACCTGTTCCTGACCCGGATGTTCCCGGTGCTGACGCCGCTGGCCATCGACCCGGCTCACCCGTTTCCGTTCATTCCGAACCTCGGCTTCTGCCTGGCCCTGAAGCTGCGCCGCATCTCTGACGACAAGCACATGTATGCGCTGGTGCCGGTGCCCAGCCAGGTGCAGCGGTTCTGGGAACTGTCCAGCGTGGTGACGCGCGGCAAGAAGCGCCAGCGCAAGATCGTGGCCCTGGAAAGCTTCATCATCCTGTTTTTGAACCACCTGTTCCCCGGCTACGAGGTGGAAGGCCGTGGCCTGTTCCGCCTGATCCGCGACAGCGATCTTGAGATCGAGGAAGAGGCCGAAGACCTGGTGCGCGAGTTCGAGGCGCGACTGAAGAAGCGTCGTCTGGGCCAGGTGGTGAGGGTGAAGATCCAGACCACCATGCCGCAGGACCTGCGCGACTTCATCGTCGAGGGCCTGCGCGCCGAGCCCGAGGACGTGGTGCTGGTCGACGGCAAGCTGGGTCTGGCCCAGATGAGCGAACTGATCCCGCCCGACCGTCCGGAACTCAAGTTCAAGCCCTATAATGCCCGCTTCCCCGAGCGGGTGCGCGACCACGGCGGCGACTGTTTCGCGGCGATCCGCGAAAAGGACATCCTGGTCCACCATCCCTTCGAGAGCTTCGACGTGGTGGTGCAGTTCCTGCGCCAGGCGGCGCGCGACCCCAATGTGGTGGCGATCAAGCAGACCCTCTATCGCACCAGCAAGGACAGCCCGATCGTGGCGGCCCTGATCGAGGCGGCCGACAACGGCAAGAACGTCACGGCCCTGGTCGAGATCAAGGCGCGCTTCGACGAAGAGAACAATCTGAAATGGGCCCGCGACCTGGAACGGGCCGGCGTGCACGTGGTCTTCGGCTTCGTGGACTGGAAGACCCACGCCAAGCTGTCGGTGGTGGTGCGGCGCGAGGGCGAGGCCCTGCGCACCTACTGCCACTTCGGCACCGGCAACTATCACCCGCAGACGGCCAAGGTTTACACCGACCTGTCGCTGTTTACCTGCGACGGTCCGCTGGGCCGGGACGGCGGCAAGCTGTTCAACTTCATCACCGGCTATGCCCAGCCGCACGGCCTGGAGAAGCTGTCGTTCAGCCCCGAGACGCTCAAGCCGGATCTGCTGCGCCTGATCGCTGTCGAGGCCGACAATGCCCGGGCGGGCAAGCCGGCGGCGATCTGGGCCAAGATGAACGCCGTGGTCGATCCCCAGATCATTGATGCCCTCTACAAGGCCAGCCAGGCCGGGGTCAGTATCGATCTCGTGGTGCGCGGCATCTGCTGCCTGCGTCCCGGCGTGCCGGGCCTGTCGGAGAACATCCGGGTCAAGAGCATCGTCGGCCGCTTCCTGGAGCATGCCCGGGTGGTCGCCTTCGCCAACGGGGCCGAAATGCCCAGCGCCCAGTCGCGGGTGTTCATCAGCTCGGCCGACTGGATGCCGCGCAACCTCGACCGCCGCGTCGAAAGCCTGGTGCCAGTCGAGAACCCGACCGTCCACCAGCAGGTGCTCAGCCAGATCATGGTCGCCAATCTCAATGACGAGGCCCAGAGCTGGAATCTCGACAGCGAGGGCCACTATGCCCGCGACCCGGCCTGGGACAAGAAGGGGGCCTTCTCGGCCCATGACTACTTCATGACCAATCCCAGCCTGTCGGGCCGGGGGCACAAGGTGAAAGACCTGCCGGCGGCCTTCGATCACGTCGGACCCCGCAAAGGCAAGGGTTGAGGCGTCTCGTCCTTCTGACGGTCCCGGCGGTCCTGATGCTGGCGGGCTGCGGTCCCGGGCGGGCGGAACAGGCCCAGATCTGCGCCATCCTGGCCCAGCCCGGCGTGCCCGGCATCGACCGAATCGGCGACGGCGAAGCCCTGGCCCCGGTCGATCGCCAGTTGCAGGCGAAAGGCCGAATCTATGGTCCCGGCCTGCGCCTGGGACAGATCCGCTCGTGGGGATCCTGCCCGAACTATGCGCCGACCGTCGAGATGCTGCTGCTGGACGGCAATCACGCGGTCACCAAGGGCGGCGTACGGGCGAACGGCGCGCAGAAGACTTTCGGCACCTGCTTCTACGTAAGAACCGAAACCCGCTGGCGCTTGCTCGCTTGCCGGATTAATGGCGCGTCCTGACGTCCCGCGCGATTTTCGCCCGGTCCCGCTTTCCCCTGCGTCTCAATAGGCTAAACCAGACTCATGCCTTTTCCGGCGCCGCGCGACGCGGCCGTGATCGATATCGGCTCCAACTCGGTACGCCTCGTGGTGTACCGGCTGGAAGGCCGCGCCATCTGGACCGTCTTCAACGAGAAGGTGCTGGCCGGGCTGGGTCGTGACCTCGGGGCCCATGGCCGCCTGTCGCCCGAGGGCGTCCAGCAGACCCTGGCGGCCCTGAAGCGCTTCCGGGCCGTGCTGGAAGCCGTCGCGCCGGCCGAGACCTTCGTGGTCGCCACCGCCGCCGCCCGCGAGGCCAGCGACGGCCCGGCCTTTGTCGCCCGGGTCAAGGCCGAGACCGGCCTGACCGTCCGCGTCCTGAGCGGCGAGGAAGAAGCCCACTATGCCGCCCTCGGCGTTCTGGCCGGCGCGCCGGAGGCGACCGGTGTCGTCGGCGACCTGGGCGGGGCCAGCCTCGAACTGGTACGGCTGGAGACCACCGGGGCCGGCCTCGGCGTGACCCTGCCGCTCGGACCGTTCAGCCTGGGACTGTCGGACGGCTTCGACGGCGAGCGCGTGCGCCGGCTGTGCGCCCAGCGCCTGGCCCCCGTCGCCAGCGCCTTCAAGACTGACAGCTTCCACGCCGTCGGCGGGGCCTGGCGCAACCTGGCCCTGCTGCACATGCGGCTGTCCGGCTATCCCCTGCACGTCGTACACCAGTACGAGATCAGCGCCGCCGAGGCCCTCGACGCCGCCCGGCTCGTCGCGCACCAGTCGAAGGCCTCGCTGGAGCGGATCGAGGGGATGAGCAAGAAGCGCTCGGAGACCCTTCCCTATGCCGCCGTGGTCCTGGAATCCCTGATTGAACAACTCGACCTCAAGCGGATCGAGATCTCGGCCTTCGGCGTCCGCGAAGGCCTGCTGTTCGAGGCCATGCCCCCGCGCGTTCGCGGCCTGGATCCGCTGATCGAGGGCTGTGCCTCGCTCGGGGCCCGACAGGGCGTCGCCGACGACCTGGGCCGCGGCCTTGAGGCCTGGCTGTCCGAAGCCTTTGCCACCCTGCCCCCGGTCTTCGACGGTCGCGACGCGGTCCTGGTCGCGGCCGCCTGCCGCCTGGCCGATCTCGGCGCACGGCTGCACCCGGACCACCGGGCCGACCTCGTTTTTGAACAGGTTCTGCGGGCCCCGATCGCCGGTCTGGGCCATGCCGAACGCGCCTTCCTGGCCACAGCGGTCTATGCCCGGCATTCAACGGCCTTCAATCCCCCGGAACTTGAGGTCGTCGAACGTCTGCTGAACCCGGCCCGCCTCCGGCGCGCCCGCGCCCTGGGCGCGACCATCCGCCTGGGCTGTGACCTCTCGGGTCGCAGCGCGCCCCTGCTGGCCCGGTCGCGGCTGTCGCTGGACAAGGCCCACCTGAGCCTGACGGCCGAGGCCGGCTATGCTGACCTGTTGCTGGGAGAGCAGACCAGCAAGCGCGCCAGTACCGTGGCCCAGCTTCTCGGCCTGAAGCTTAAAATCACCTGACGAGCCAAGTCCTCGCAGGTCAAAACATGTTTAACACAGCATAAATCTACCCATTTCGGGCAAATTTTCCAACTGAACAGCAATAACCTTTCCCGAAAAGCACGGTTTGTTAGCCCTACCCGCCTACCTTACGTGAAAACACATAAGGAGGTCAGTGATGCTGAAGCGTAAAGTGGATTACCTCGACGCTATTGCGCCGGCTCCGGAAAAGGCCGCTGGAAAGCCTGGTCCTCAGCTTCGCCTCGTCAGTCAGGACGATGCCCCGGTCGAAAGCGCCGCCCGCAGCCTGCAGTCTGAAATCGCCCGCGTCTTTGCCCAGGAGAATACCTGGTCGGTGCGCCGGACGGTCGCCATCGGCGTCGCCTTCCATGTCGCCGTCTTCTGCGCCCTCGGCCTGGCCGCCAGCGGTGCGATGACCCAACTGCACTAGACGATTGAAGCCCTTCCCTCAGCGAGGGAAGGGGTAAGCCTCAGCCCTGGCCGTACAGGGCCTCGTAGAGCCTGGCCGCATTGACCGGCTTTTCGACGCAGGCCGTCATGCCCGCCGCATGGCAGGCCGCAATATCCTCCGGCGCGCTGCTGCCGCTGACGGCGATGACCGGCGTGGCTGCATTGAGCCCGCCCCGACGCAGGCGGCGCGTCGCTTCAAGCCCGTCCACACCCGGCATCCTTACATCCATCAGAATGGCGTCGAAGACCCGCACGTCGGCCGCCGCCAGCGCCGTTTCGGCATCCTCGGCGGTCTCAACCTCGGCCCCCATCGCCTCGAGCATGTAGCGCAGGGTGCGCCGGTTGATGTCGTGGTCATCAACCACCAGCACCTGCAGGGCGCTGGCCAGACGCTGCCCGTCCGGAATCTGGTCGGTTTCAGGCGCAGGAGCCCGCCCCTCCGGAGCCGGCAGGACCAGCATGAACCGGGCCCCGCCGCCGGCATCCTGGGCCGCGCGAAGATCACCGCCCATCAGTCGGGCCAGGTCGCGGCTGATCGCCAGGCCCAGCCCCGTCCCGCCGAAGGTGCGGGCGGTGTCCTCGGCCAGTTGCTCGTAGGGGCTGAACAGGCGGTCCACCTGATCGGCCGTGAGCCCCCGCCCGGTATCGACGACGTCGATCAGAACCTCGCGTGCAGACGCTGCGCCCTCAAGGCGGATGGCCAGCACCACGCCGCCCTGGTGGGTGAACTTGATCGCATTGGACAGCAGGTTGTTGAGGATCTGACGCAGGCGCATCGGGTCACCCCGCACCCACTGTGGCAGCGCCCTGCCCCCCTTGAGATCCAGCCGGATGCCCTTGGCCCGCGCTTCGCCGCGCCACAGCAGAACCGTATCGCGAACAACCAGCCTGAGGTCGTAGTCGACCTGCTCGACCCCCATGCGTCCGGCCTCGATCTTCGAGAAGTCGAGAAGGTCGTTGAGCAGGGTCTTCATCATCACGCCGGAATCGGCAATCAGGCTTGTCGCGGCGCGGTCCGTACCGATCTGGCGCTCGAGCATGGCAGCGCCGTTCAGCAGGGCGTTCATCGGCGTCCGCAGTTCATGGCTGACCATCGCCACAAAGGCGGACTTGGCGGCCGTCTGGGCTTCGGCCGCCAGCCGCGCCGAGCGCTCCGCCTCCATCGCCCGCCGCGACCAGTTGAAGACCACCAGCAGCACCAGGACCAGCAACCCAACTCCTATCAGGTAATAGGGCGTCACAGGATCGTGGCCTGCGCCCCCGACCAGCGGCACGATGAACATGTAGACGAGGTGGGGAAAGACCGCAGACAGGAAGGCGGTGAAACAGCCCTCGGCCCCCATCAGGGCCGTGAAGATCGAACCGGAGATCAGCAGGACCGCCGCCCCCGCTGCCGCCGGCGTGCCCAGTTGCCAAAGCGGGATGGCGACCCAGCCGAAAACGGTCGCCATCGCCAGGTCTGTAAAGAGATTGAAGCCGATCACCCTGACGGGCCGGGCCTGGGTCAGGAAGGCCTTCAGCGCCTGCTGTTCCGCCAATTGCACGACCGAATAGGCCGCTGCCCAGCTGATCAGGAACTGGTAGCCCGGCCGCCAGGCCATGGTGGCGCACAGCACCAGAATGACAAACACACGCAGCGGGATTTGATGGCGACGGGAAATCGCGGCCGGCCGATAGGCCACTGCGAGCTCATCCCAAAACCGCGCCACACCAGCTCTCCCTAAACGACCGGACCGGTCCTATAGGTTATGTTCGAGCTTTACCACACGGCGGGGGAGCAGCCGACAACTTTTACGCGATCCCGACGCGCAACTACTCCGCAGGCTTCGGCGCACGCCGCACTTCAACCACGCGCACCCTCGATCCGTCGAGCACCAGCGCCAGCTCACCGCGCTTGATCTTCAGGGCGTCAGCTCCGAACGCATCGCGTCGCCACCCGACAAAAGCCGGTGTGCTGGCATTGTCGTCGGCCGCGATCTTTTCCAGATCCGACACGGTGGCGATCAGCTTGGAGGCCACACCCGCTTCTTCGGCCCGGGCCTTCAGCAGCACCTTGAGCAGCTCGACCACGGCCCCGGCATTGGCCGGTGGCGGCGGACCGGGCTTGTCGAGCACCGGAGCATAGCCTTCAGGATCAGCCAGAGCGGCCTTGATGGCGGCCAGCAGATCCGGACCGAACTTGCTGCCGCCAAAGCCCTTGGGCACGCCGCGCAGGGTGTTGAGGCCCTCCAGCGAGGTGGGGGCCTGGGTAGCCAGCTCGTCGATCGCCTCGTCTTTCAGGATCCGCCCGCGCGGCTGGTCCCGTTGCTGGGCCGTGCGCTCGCGCCAGGCCGCCACCGACTTGAAGACGGCAAGGTATTTCGGAGCCGTCTTGCGCGGCCGCAGGCGGCGCCAGGCCTTTTCAGGATCGACGTCATAGGCCGCCGGATCGCAGAGCGCCTTCATCTCTTCCTCGACCCAGGCCAGTCGGCCGGCGTTTTCGAGACGATCGCGCAAGGTCGGGAACAGCGAGGCCAGATGGGTCACATCGGCCAGGGCATAGGTGAGCTGGGCTTCGGACAGCGGCCGGCGCGCCCAGTCTGTGAAGCGGCTGGACTTGTCCAGCTCGATCTTCAGCATCTGTCGGACCAGGGCGTCATAGGCGATCTGTTCGCCGAAACCGGCCGCCATGCCCGCCACCTGGGTGTCGAACAGCGGACGCGGCATGGCCCCGAGATTGTTGAAGATCTCGACGTCCTGACGGGCGGCGTGGAAAACCTTCAGCACGCTCTCGTCGCGCATCAGGTCCAGCAGCGGTGCTAGGTCGATGCCCTCCGCCAGCGGGTCGATCACGGCCTCGATATTCGGGGCACCGACCTGGATCAGGCAGAGCTTGGGCCAGTACGTCGTCTCGCGCATGAACTCAGTGTCCACGGCGACGAAGGGCTGGCCCTGCAACGCATTACAAAACGCCGCCAGCTCGGCGGTAGTGGTGATCGGCTTCATCGGCTGCTAATAGCCTCGCGCACCCCCGAGTCTGCAAGCGTCAAGCAGGCCCGGGCCGTATTTTTCCGCGCGTCGAGGCGTTCCAAGCGCTTCCCGCAGACCCGAGCGAACCAATGAGCGATCAGCAAGGCGGCCTTACCTATGCCCAGTCGGGCGTGGACATTGATGCGGGCAACGCCCTGGTCGAGGCGATCAAGCCCCTGGCCAAGGCGACCCGTCGTCCCGGTGCCGATGGCAGCCTCGGCGGCTTCGGGGCCCTGTTCGACCTGAAGGCGGCCGGTTACGACGACCCGCTGCTGGTCTCCACCACCGACGGCGTCGGGACCAAACTGCGCATCGCCATCGATGCCGGGATGCACGCCACGGTGGGGATCGACCTGGTGGCCATGTGCGTCAACGACCTGCTGGCCCAGGGCGCAGAGCCCCTGCTTTTCCTCGACTATTTCGCCACCGGCAAGCTGGACATCGAGACGGCCAAGAGCGTCGTCGCCGGCATTGCCGAGGGCTGCAAGCTGGCCGGCGCGGCCTTGGTCGGCGGCGAGACCGCCGAAATGCCCGGCATGTACAGCGACGGCGAATATGACCTTGCCGGCTTCTCGGTCGGCGCGGTCGAGCGTGACGGTGTCCTGCCCAGGCTGGACCGCCAGCGGGCCGGCGACATGATCATCGGCATCGGCTCCTCGGGCCCGCACTCCAACGGCTATTCGCTGGTGCGCCGCGTGGTCGAGCGTTCGGGGCTGGCCTGGGACGCCCCCTGCCCGTTCGAGCCCGGCAAGACCCTCGCCGAGGCCCTGATGGCCCCGACCCGCATCTATGTGAAGTCGATCCTGCCCCTGCTGCAGTCGGGCCGGGTCAAGGGCGGCGCGCACATCACCGGGGGTGGCCTGATCGAGAACCCGCCGCGCTGCATCGCCAAGGGCCTTGTGCCCGAGTTCGACTGGAACGCGTGGCCGCTGCCGCCGGTCTTTGCCTGGCTGCAGGAGGTCGGCGGGATCGCCGATCACGAGCTGCGCCGGACCTTCAACTGCGGCGTCGGCTTCATCCTGGTGGTCGCCGCCTCGGACGCCGAACCCGTGCTGGCCGCCCTGCTCAATGCCGGCGAGGACGCGTTCATCTGCGGCCAGCTGGTTGCCGGCTAAATGCGGTCGAGGACCAAGGTCGCCGTCCTGATCTCCGGCCGGGGCTCCAACATGGACGCCCTGGTCCGGGCGGCCGCCGCCGCTGACTGCCCGTTCGAGATCGCCCTCGTCCTGGCCAACAAGCCGGACGCCGGCGGGCTGGCCAGCGCCACTGCGGCCGGGATCGAGGCGCTTTGCGTCGACCAGAAGCCGTACGGCAGGGACCGCGAGGCCCACGAGCGGGCCATTGACGCGGCCCTGCGCACGCGCGGGATCGAGGTCATTGCCCTGGCCGGCTACATGCGGATCCTCACCCCCTTCCTGGTCGATGCCTGGGCAGGCCGGATGCTGAACATCCATCCGTCCCTGCTGCCGGCCTATCCGGTCCTGGACACTCACGCTCGCGCCATCGCCGCCGGTGAAGCCGAAGCCGGCTGTACGGTGCATCTGGTCACGGCCGGGGTCGATGAGGGTCCGATCCTCGGCCAGGCCCGCGTGCCGGCTTTGGCCGGCGACGACGAGCATGCGCTGTCCCGGCGGGTGCTTGAACAGGAACACCGCCTCTATGCGGCGACCCTCGCGGACTTTGTCCGGTCGCTAGCCTAGGCTTCGTTCCCGGACAAAGCGGAAAAGGGCCAGCCCGGCCAGGACCGTCGCTGCGCCCCACAGGGCCAGGACCCCCAGTCGCAGATAGGCGAGTGCCCCGAGGGCCCCGCCGAGGGTCAGGCCCGCCCAGAGCATGACGTACGGCCCCCAGGCCCAGCGGTCGCCGCCCGTCAGGGCAGCCGCAATGCGCTGACCGGCCTTGACCAGGGCACCGGTCATATAGGTCAGCCCCACCCCGACATCGCCGTTGCGCTGGAAGACGGCATTCTCGGCCCCCATGGCCAGGACCATGGCTGCGACACCGACAGGGTCGTGGCCGAGCGAAATCAGGCCGGCGGCGGTCGCCAGCAGAAGGGCCTCCAGGCCCATGACCATGGCCCGGCGGCCCTCCCCCGCCCGGTTGGCCACCAGGGCGCCCAGCACCACCCCGGCCACGAACAGCGCGATCAGGACCAGGGCGGTCAGCGCCGCTTCAAGGTGACCGGTCGCCAGCCCCACCCCCAGTCGGGTGGAATTGCCGCTCATGAACGAGACGAAGAACCCGCCAAGCTTCAGAAAGCCGATGGCGTCGACATAGCCCGCCACACCCGACAGGGCGGCGGCCAGGGCGATGTCGTTCTTGCCGTAGTCTTTCACATCCGCTCCTTGCGACCTGAAACGCGCGCACCCAAATGCGCCGGACGTGAGGCCGATTGTCGCGCAGCTTCCAGTAACCACGCCCGATCAAAGTGTTGTCACTTTTCCTCAGCATCATGGGCACCATGGAATCGCTCCTGCCGCAAATCACCGAAGTGATCGCCCAGAACAGCCTCTGGGCGGGGCTGATCCTGTTCGTCCTCACCCTGCTCGAAGCCCTGCTCCTGGTCGGCCTGCTGATCCCGATCGTGGCGGTGATGCTGATGGCCGGGGCCCTGGTGGCCCAGGGGGCCCTGCATCCGGTCGAAGCGATCCTGTGGTGCAGCGCCGGGGCCGTCGTCGGTGATGCGATCTCCTACCTGCTCGGCCGCGGGCTTGGAGCGCGCCGCCTGGCCCGCGGCCTGCTGGCCGGTCATCGCCGTCTGTTCGCCCGAGCCCGCCTGCTGTCGCGCCGCCACGGCGTTATTGCCATCGCGGCTGCGCGCTTCATGGGACCGGTGCGGCCGTTCATTCCGATCGTGGCGGGCATGTCGCGGGCCCGGCCCTGGGCGTTTCAGGCCGCCAGCGCCGCGACCGCCCCACTTTGGGTGATCTCGCTGCTCGCGCCCGGCTATCTGGCGGCCCGCAATCTTGACCTGCTGCTGACCGACCCGGTCGCCGGCACGATCGTAGCCCTAGCGGCCGCCCTGCTTTGTCTGGCCGTCTATCTGGCCGCCCGACGCCTTCTGGCCCCGCAGGCCCGCGCCGTCCGCGTCGCCGCCTGATCCACAAACAAAAGAGGCCGGCGGAGCGATCCGCCGGCCTCTTGCTGTCGTTAAGGCGGGAAAGCCTTAGCCGACGATCTGGTCGTCCGTGAAGAACTGGGCGATTTCAATCGCGGCGTTCTCCAGGCTGTCCGAACCGTGGACCGAGTTTTCGCCGATCGAGAGGGCGAACAGCTTGCGGATGGTGCCTTCGTCAGCCGCGGCCGGGTTGGTGGCGCCCATGACTTCGCGGTACTTGGCCACGGCGCCTTCGGCTTCCAGGACCTGCACGACGACCGGCTCAGCGATCATCTGGCCGACCAGTTCGCCGTAGAACGGACGCTCGGCGTGAACTTCGTAGAACTTCTTGGCCTGGGCTTCGGTCAGGTGGACGCGACGCTGGGCGACGATGCGCAGTCCGGCGGCCTCGATCACCGCGTTGATGGCGCCGGTCAGGTTGCGACGCGTGGCGTCCGGCTTGATGATCGAGAAGGTGCGTTCGGTCACGAAGATATCTCACACATAAAGTTGTGAATTGGGAGGTTGCGGGCTTATAGCCGGGCGCTTGCTCCCCGCCAACCCGCTGCGTAGTCGTCCCGTCAAATGCTTCAGATCAAAGACCTGACCTTCAATGCCTGGGGACGGAAGTTTTTCGACCACGCCAGCGTCAACCTGCCGCCCGGAGCCAAGGTCGGCCTCATCGGTCGCAACGGCGTCGGCAAGTCGACCCTGTTCAAGCTGGTGCTGGGCCAGCTTCACGCCGGTGACGACGAGATCAGCCTCCCGAAGTCCGCCCGCATCGGTTCGGTCGACCAGGAGCACCCCGCCACGCCCGTCAGTCTGCTCGACACGGTGCTGGAAGCCGACGAGGAGCGTCACAGCCTGCTGACGCGCCTGGAGACGGCTGATCCGGAGGAAATGGGCGAGATCTGGAACCGGCTGATCGAAATCGACTCCGACGCGGCCCCGGCCAAGGCCTCGGAAATTCTTTCGGGCCTGGGCTTCTCGCAGGAGGACCTGCAACGGCCGATGAGCGAGTTCTCCGGCGGCTGGCGGATGCGCGTGGCCCTGGCCGCGGCCCTGTTCTCCGAGCCGGACATGCTGCTGCTGGACGAACCGACCAACTATCTCGACCTGGAAGGGGCCCTGTGGCTGGAAGCCCGGCTGCAGAAGTATCCGCACACCGCCCTGATCGTCAGCCACGACCGCGAGCTGCTCAACAACAGCTGCACCCACATGCTGCACCTGGCCGGCGGCAAGCTGGAGCTCTACACCGGCGGCTACGACGACTTCGAGAAGCGCCGCGCCGAAAAGGCCCGCCTGCAGCTGTCGGCCAAGGCCAAGCAGGACGCCGAGCGCGCCCACCTGCAGGCCTTCGTCGATCGCTTCAAGGCCAAGGCCTCAAAGGCCGCCCAGGCCCAGTCGCGCATGAAGCGCCTGGCCAAGATGGAGCCGGTGGCCACCACGATCGAAGAGCGCGTCGCGCCCTTCACCCTGCCCTCACCGCCGCGTCCCCTGGCCCCGCCGCTGATCCGCCTGGAGCGAGCCAATGTCGGCTACGAGGCCGGACGTCCGATCCTCAAGAACCTCAACCTGCGCATGGACCTGGATGACCGCATCGGCCTGCTGGGCGTCAACGGGGCCGGCAAGTCGACCTTCGCCAAGATGATCGCCGGGGCCCTGGACATCCAGTCGGGCGAACTGCACCGCGACCGCAAGATGAAGGTCGGCTGGTTCCACCAGCACCAGATCGAGGCCATGGACCCGGTCGACACCCCGCTGGAGATCATCCGCCGAGCCATGCCGGACGCCTCGGAAAGCTCGCGCCGCTCGAAACTGGCCCAGTTCGGGCTCGGCTTCGAAAAGCAGGAGACGACGGTCGCCAATCTGTCAGGCGGCGAGCGCGCGCGCCTGCTGCTCAACATGGTGGCGATGGACGCGCCGCACATGCTGATCCTCGACGAACCGACCAACCACCTCGACATCGACAGCCGCCGGGCCCTGCTGGACGCGCTGAACGACTATGAGGGCGCGGTGATCCTGATCACCCACGACCGCTCGCTGATGGAACTGGTCGCCGACCGCCTGTGGCTGGCGGCTGACGGCACCGTCAAACCGTTCGACGGCGACATGGACGAGTATGCCAGGTTCGTGCTGGACCGCGCCAAACAGGCGGTGAAGCCCACCCAGGTGGCGCGCGAGCCGGCAAAGGCCGAAACGGCTTCGGCCGCCCCCCGCAAGGCGGTCGCCATCGAGCCCCTGAAGCGCAAGATCGAGGCCGCCGAACAGGTCGTAACCCGCACGACGCGCCAGGTGGCCGAACTCGACGCCCAGTTGGCCGATCCCCAGATCTACAAGAACCCGACCAAGGTCGCCGAGCTAACCAAGCGGGTCAGCAGCGCCAGGGCCAAGCTTGAAGACGCCGAGGCGACCTGGATGGCGCTGGCCGAAGAGCTGGCCGAAGCCCAGGGCTGATCCGGTCAGGCGGCCAGGGCGGCCGCGATGGTACCGACCAGCGAGGCGACGGTCATCGGTTTGGCGATCGATCCGTTGAACACCGAATCGGTCGGACCGGAGCGGACGTCGGCAGAGAAGGCAAGGATCGGCGCGCCGGCACAGGGACCATGACCGGCGCGGATCTGCTCGGCTGCCCGGATCCCGTCCAGGCGGGGCATGCGCAGATCCATCAGGATCAGGTCGAAACTGCCCCCCTCGGCGGCCCGGACCCCCTCTTCCCCGTCGACGGCTTCGGAAACATCCACTGAAAAGGCCTCGAGGACCGTGCGGACCAGTTCCCGGTTGGCGGCGTTGTCATCGACCACCAGCACACGACAACCGGGTGGCAGCACCGGCAAAGGCGGCAAGGCCACGGGGACCGCCTCGTTCCTGTCGACCGGAGGCCGGACCGGCAATTCGAAGGCAAAGCGGGAGCCCTCGCCCAGCCGGCTGGCCACCCGGATGGAGCCGCCCATGGCCTCGACCAGCCCCCGGGAGATCGCCAGGCCCAGCCCCGCCCCGCCGTGCTGGCGGCTGATCGAGGAGTCGATCTGGGAGAACCGGGTGAAGAGCCGTCCGATGTCCTCCGGCGCGATCCCCTGCCCGGTATCCTGCACGCCGACATCCAGCCGTCCGGCCGCCGCGTCATAGGCGAGATCCACGGCGACGCCGCCCTGGCTGGTGAACTTGATGGCATTGCCGACGAGGTTCAACAGCACCTGCCGGACACGATCGGGATCGGCCTCAAGCGGTTCGGGGATGCCCTCCAGTCCGCTGGCCGTCAGGGTCAGTCCCTTTGCCGAGGCCTGGGGCCCAAAGATTTCAAGCACGTCCCGAACCAGGCCCGGCAGCGAAACCGGACGCGGCCTGATCTGCATCTGGCCGGCATCGAGCTTTGAAAAATCCAGGATGTCGTTGATCGTCGCCAGCAGGGCGGTACCGCCATCAATGATCCGGGCCAGATGCCGACGGTTGACGGGGCTGAGGTCGGGCTGGCCCTCGATCATGCCGGCAAAGCCGAGGACAGCGGTCAGGGGCGTCCGCAGCTCATGGCTCATATTGGCCAGGAACTCGCCCTTGGCGGCGGCGGCGGCCTCTGCCCGCACCTGCGATTCCCGCAGCTGCTGCTCCATGGCCTTGCGGTCGGTGACATCGCGCACGACGTCGGTGATGCCGATCTTGCGGCCGGTAACCGGATCGCGGGCCAGGGTCGGGCGTGACTCAAGCCACAGCATCGAACCGTCCTTGCGGAAGGCGCGGTATTCGATGCGGTCGGTCGGGGCCAGACCGCCCTTGACCTGATCGACACTGAACTGCGTGACGCTGTCGAAATCGTCCGGATGCACCAGCTCGATGGCCCGGTGGCCGATCATCTCTTCCGGCTGATAGCCCAGCATGGCTACCGACGATGGCGACATGTAGGTGACCTTGCCGGTGAGATCGCTGTGGATGATCAGGTCGAGCGCGTTCTCGGTCAGCATGCGATAGCCGGCCTCGCTGCGGGTCACCGCCTCGCTGGCCCGCTCCATGCGGTCGAGGATGTAGCGGCGCTGGCGCTGAAAGGCCGCTACCGGCAGGCTGACAAAGATCGACACCGCCAGGAACACCTGCAGCAGGACCAGCTGCATGACCGGATGGTTGGATACAGTCTGGAGCGGACCGAAGCCGGTCATCGTGGCGATGATGGCGATGGTGGCGACGATGACCGCCCCGACCACAGCCCCCAGCACTTCAAGTTGCCACGCCACCAGCAGCATCATCGGCGGGATCACAAACAGCAGGGGAAACCGGAAGGCGAAGAAGACTGTCAGAGAGACAGCAATCAGTCCCAGCATCGCCAGGGCACCGCTAAGGGACGGCCCCCGTTCGGCCAGATAGGTGCGGGCCTGGCTCAGGACCAGCAGACAGGGCGTGAGGGGCAGAACGCCCAGAATATCGCCCAGCACCCAGACCCAGAGATTGCCCCAGAGGTCGCCACCCCGCGTGAGCGTATGAAAGGCTGCCGCTGCAGCCCCTGTCACCAGCGGCACGAGGATACCGGCCAGAACGACAAAGATGACCATGTGCCTGGGCCGTCCCAGGTCGAACTCTTGCCCCAGCAAGCGCCGGACCGCCCAGGCACAGAGGCCTGTCTGAACGATATTGGCCGTCGTCAGGACGAAACTGATCCCCGGCGCGTCGCCGGCATGGGCCCCGGCGGCCAGTCCGCCGATCAGGGCCCCGGCCAGCAACCAGGGCCAGCGCTGCGTTTCGACGGCGAGCAGACAGGCGATGACGAAGGCGTTGGAAAGCCAGATCGGTGTAACCACGCCATAGGCGCGCGGCACCTCGACACAGACATAGGCCAGGAGCGCATAGCCCACAGCGGCCAGCAGGCTCAATGACACCGTATTGACGGTGTCGCCTTGCCTACCGGACGCGTGCTCGGTCGTTGCGGGCATGGATCGGATCATCCGCGTGGAATCACGTGGTCCGACCTTTATTTCACTACATTGCGCAGGCTGCCAGCCGAACGTGGGTCTGCGACGGGCTGGACCAAACCCAAAAGACCATATGGTCCCAGGTCATGGGTTGAAGCCGCCCCATGACCTGCAGCCTTGCCCGGGTCAGCCCCGGGCCAGGGTGGCCAGCTGAACCAGGATCTTCTCGGCGGCATCCAGACGCTGGGCCGGCGTTTCCCACTCGCCCTTGACCACCACCTTCTGGTCGGGACGCACCTTCCAGACGATGTTGTTCTTGGCCACGAACTGCATCAGGCCCAGCGGGTTGGCGTAGCTGTCATTGCGGAAGCTGGCCACCGCGCCCTTGGGCCCGACGTCGATCTTGGCGACATTGGCTTCGCGGCACAGGCCCTTGATGGCGACGACCTTGAGCAAGGAATCGGTCTCGGGCGGCAGCGGGCCAAAGCGGTCGATCAACTCGGCCGCCAGGGCTTCACGGTCGGCCGACTTCTCGGCTTCCGACAGGCGGCGATAGAGCGACAGGCGCACATTCAGGTCCGGCACATACTCGTCCGGGATCATCACCGCCGCGCCGGTATTGATCTGCGGCGACCAGCCACGATCCTCCAGCAGTGCCTCGGCCCCCTGGCGCTGGCGCAGTTCGGCGACGGCGTCTTCCAGCATCTGCTGATAGAGCTCGACACCGATCTCCTTGATGTGGCCGCTCTGCTCGTCGCCCAGCAGGTTGCCGCCGCCGCGCTGGTCAAGGTCGTGGCTGGCCAGCTGGAAGCCGGCCCCCAGGCTGTCCAGAGACTGCAGCACCTGCAGGCGCTTCTCGGCCGACAGGGTGATGGTCTTCTCGTTCGGCGTGGTCAGATAGGCATAGGCCCGGGCCTTGGAGCGGCCGACGCGTCCGCGGATTTGATACAGCTGGGCCAGGCCGAACATGTCGGCGCGGTGAACGATCAGGGTGTTGGCCGACGGGATGTCCAGCCCACTTTCCACGATAGTGGTCGCAAGGAGAACGTCGTACTGGCCCTCGTAGAAGGCCGTCATCACGTCTTCCAGCTGGGTCGGGGCCATCTGGCCGTGGCCGACGACATATTTGACCTCGGGCACCTGGGTGCGGAGGAACTTCTCGATGTCCTCCAGGTCCTTGATGCGCGGCACGACATAGTAGGCCTGGCCGCCGCGATACTTCTCACGCAGCAGGGCCTCGCGCAGGGTCACCGGGTCGAACGGGCTGATATAGGTCCGTACCGCCAGGCGATCGACCGGCGGGGTGGCGATGATCGACATCTCGCGGATGCCGCTGAGCGCCATCTGCAGGGTGCGCGGGATCGGCGTGGCGGTCAGGGTCAGCATGTGCACGTCGGCGCGA
>Ga0187844_10001116_pt1 | contig 20832 bp, 21 predicted proteins | sample SpaLakP09_SKY_50_FD_134517 | JGI IMG/M metagenome (GOLD analysis project Ga0187844, IMG submission 134517) | Oligotrophic lake water microbial communities from Sparkling Lake, Wisconsin, USA - SP09_SKY_50 | ecosystem: Environmental > Aquatic > Freshwater > Lake | place: USA: Sparkling Lake...
CCCCGATCTCGAGCGGCATCGACAGGTCGTTGATCACCTCTCCCGTGTCGCGCAGGTAGGTCTGGAACAGGAACGGCTTGCGGTTCGCGGCCAGCTTCGCGCCGACCGGGTCGTCGAAGATGCGCTTGTTGCGGCAGTAGACGAGATCGTGCTCGCGCCGGCCTGTCGGCGTCTGCGAAAATTTGCTGTTGTGCGTGGGCGCATAACCGCGGGTATCGACCGCCAGCGCATACGTGCATCCCGGCAGGTCGGACAGGACGCGGTCGAACAGCGCCTGCAGGTCGCGCTCCACGGTGCGGTCGTAACCCGTCGTGTAGCGCGGCGGATCCGAGTCTTCGATCGGCCGGTAGGCCTGGTCGAAGATGTCCACGCCGCGCGCCAGGTGGCCGGCGAGGCAGCGGCCGGCGGTGTCGCGCAGCTGCGTCGTCGCTTCCACGAGACCGTCGAACGTCGTGCCGCCCGTGCGGAACTCGGCCAGCACGCCCTGCATTTCCTCGGTGGTCGCGCGCACTTCGTCGACGCGGCGCGACGCATCGGCCATCGATTTACCGGTCTCCGACGCATTCGTCGCCATGTCGGTCACCTGGCGGCCGATCGACTGGCTGATGCTGTCCAGCGACTGCATCGCCACGGCCATCTCGTTGACGGTGCCCGTCATGCGCTCGAAATCCGCGACGAAGGTCTTGAAGTGGTTCGCCGCCGAGCCGATCTCGCGCGCCGACACGTTCACGCCATCGCGGATTTCCTGGGTCGCGCCCGTGGTCGACTCGACGAGCGTGCGCATCTCGCTGTTCACGCCCGCGATCTTGCTCGTTTCCTCGTTTACCAGTTGGGAGAGTCGCCGCACCTCGGCCGCCACGACGGCGAACCCGCGCCCGGCCTCGCCCGCGCGCGCCGCCTCGATCGCGGCATTGATGGCCAGGAGATTGGTCTGGTTGGCGATGCGCTGGATGATGCCGCCGAACTCGCTGATCGAGCGCGCGTGGTGGTCCAGCTGCCCGACGGTGCGCGCGAAACCGTCGACCTTGTCCTCGATCGCGCGCATGCGCGCTTCCAGGTTCGACAGTTCGTCCATCGACGCGCGCGCCACGGCCAGGTTACGGCCCGCGGTACCCGCGATGTCGTCCGTGCCGGCCTTGACGCTGGCCGACAGCGCCGTCACCTCGCGCGCCGACGCCGCCAGTTCGCGCGACGCGGTGTACTGCTGGCGCGCCTTGTCGAGCGACTGGTCGACCTCCTTGCGCAGGCGCGCCGCGTTGATCGCCGTGCGGATACTGCCGTCGCGCGCATTCAGCACGAGACTGCGCACGCGGGCCGTCATGCCGGACCGCCCGGTCGGCGCGAACGCCGACGCGGAAGGAATCAGCGTCGTTTTTAACCAATTCAACATAAACGTCTCCCGGTAGTCGGCTCTATTAGTTCGACCGCCGATTTTTTATTTGAGGAAAATATAGCTGCATTCTGGACACATGTCATCATTTGCGAAAAATCGATACGCTGTCCAGCCATATCGCGTAGACCACCGCTACCACGTCGTATTTACCACACGAATTGTCCTAGAATGCCTCTTCGTCAATTCCTACCCGCTAACGCCTTGAAGTTCTCCATCGGCCACCGCCTGTTTGCCTCCGTCCTGCTGGCGATCCTCGCCGTGGCCGCCTGTGCCGTGTTCCTGCTGCGCCAGAACGTGCTGGCCGGCTTCGGCGACTACGCCGCCGGTATCGAACTGGATCGCCTGGAAGAGCTGTCGACCACGCTCGCGCGCCGCTACCGTGCCGGCAGCGGCTGGCGGTTTATTCCCGACACCGACCGCCAGGACTGGATCGCGCGGGAGCTCGCCCGTCTGCAGCGCCTGCGTGAGGACGGAAGCCCCACTGTCATGCCCGTCGCGCCTGTCGCGCCCGTACCGCCCGCCCCACCCGCGGCGCCGGCCCCGCCGCTGCCGCCGCTGCCCGGACCACGGGTAGCGGACGTCTCGGCCGTGCCCGATCTACCTGCGCCCGGCCCGTTGCCGCTGGCACGCCGCGTCTCGCTGCTCGACGCGCAGGGCCGCTGGCTCGCGGGCCGCCGTCCCGGTCCGGACGCCGCCACGGTCCGGCGCGCGGTCGAGGTGGATGGCCGCACGGTCGGTTACCTCGCCGTCGTCCGCGACGCCCGTCCCGGCGACGCGCTGGCCTACGCGTTCCTGCAGCAGCTCACCAGCAGCCTGTGGCAAATCGTCGCGCTCGCGGTCGGCCTCAGCGCCCTCGCCGCCGTGCTGCTGGCGCGCCACTTCCGCAGCCCGATCCGGCAACTGGCCGCAGGTAGCCGGGCGCTGTCCGAAGGTCACTTCGACCTGCGCCTCCCCGCCCACCGCAGCGACGAACTGGGCGACCTGGCACGCCACTTCAACGCCCTCGCGGCCCGCCTGGCCGGCGCCGAACTGGCGCGGCGCCAGTGGGTCGCGGACACGTCGCACGAACTGCGCACGCCGCTGGCCGTCCTGCGCGCCCAGCTGGAAGCGCTGCAGGACGGCGTGCGCAGCGCCACGCCGGACACCCTCGACGCCATGCTGCGCCAGGTGCTCGCGCTGAACAAGCTGATCGACGAGCTGTACGCGCTGGCCAGGGCCGACGTCGGCGCGCTCGAATGCAAACCCGTCGCGCTCGACCTGTGGACGCTCGCGTGTACCGAGGCGCGCGGCTTCGCAGAACGCTTTACGCAAGCCGGCCTCGCGCTCGACCTCGGCCCCGGTCCGGCGGCGGCCCTCGTCATGGCGGACCCCGACCGCATGCGCCAGGTGCTCGCCAACCTGTTCGAGAACAGCCTGCGCTACACGGCGGCAGGCGGGCGCGTCCAGCTGCATGCGCACGACGACGGCGCGCGCGTGCACCTGCACCTGGACGACAGCGCACCGGGCGTGCCCGACGCCGCGCTGGCGCACCTCGGCGACCGCTTCTACCGCGTCGACGCGTCGCGCAGCCGCGCGCATGGCGGGGCCGGCCTCGGGCTCGCGCTGTGCCGGCGGCTGGTGGAAGCGCAGGGCGGCACGCTCGCGTTCGCGCATGCGCCGCTCGGAGGCCTGCGCGCGACGATCACGCTGCCGCGCGCGGGAGAGACGTCATGAACGATCGCATCGTCATCGTCGAGGACGAGCCGGAACTGGCCGCGCTCGTGGCCGACTATGCGCGCGCGGCCGGCTACACGGCCGACGTGTTCGGCGACGGCGCCGCCGCGCTGGACGCGTTGCGCCGCGAGCCGCCCGCGCTGGTCGTGCTGGACCTCATGCTGCCGGGGCTCGACGGCCTGGCGCTGTGCCGCGCGCTGCGGGCCGACGCGAACCCGTTGCTGGCCGACCTGCCCGTCGTGATGGTGACGGCGCGCGTGGAGGAAATCGACCGCCTGCTGGGCCTCGAGGCGGGCGCCGACGATTACCTGTGCAAGCCGTTCAGCCCGCGCGAACTCGTCGCGCGCATCAAGGCGATCCTGCGCCGCTCGGGGCGTCCCGCGCCCGTCGTCGCAGTCGACACGGCGGCCCGCCGCATCGCCGTCCACGGCAAGGCGCTCGACCTGACGCCGACCGAATACGGCATCCTGGCCGCGCTGGCGCGCCGTCCCGGCCAGGTGTTTTCGCGCGCCCAGCTGCTCGACCTCGCGCGCGAGGGCAACGCGAGCCTCGACGTGACGGACCGCGCCATCGACACCCACGTCAAGAACCTCCGGCGCAAGCTCGACGCGGCGCTGCCGGGCGTGGACGCCATCCGGTCGATCTACGGGCTTGGCTACCGCTTCGACCTGTGATCTTCATTTTTTCTCCACAATCGGTCGGCAGGATACCGACATGGCCCGCCGCGTCGAGCGGGCCGCGACAAGGAGAAATCGATGAAAACCACCCTCTTCGGCATCCTGCTGGGCGCCGTCGTGCTGCCCGCGCTGGCACAAACCACGGACGAGCATGTCCACGTGAGCATCCACTGCAAGACGTTCACCGGCAAGTGCAAGGCACCGCCCGTACCCCCTGCCCCGCCTGCACCGCCCGCGCCACCGGCGCCGCCCGCACCGCCCCCGCGGGACATCGCGGAATCCGGCGCCCCGCCCGCCCTGCCGCCCGTCCCGGCCGTGCCCGGCGTCCCGGCCGTGCCCGCACCGCCGCCGCCGAAGCTGCCTCCGGTCCCCGCCGAGGCGCACGCGGCGTGCGCGAGCAAGCCGGCCGGCAGCGCGCTCACGTGGGACCTGGGCGAGGGGGAAGTCATGAAAGGCGTCTGCGCCAAACGTAATGGCAAGACCGTGTTCGTGCTGCGCAGCTACGAGCTGAACGGGTAGGCATACTCGACGTACAGGGCGGGATTGGGGTAAGCTGGACGCATGTCCGATCAAGTCACACCCCTGCCCGACCCGCGGCCGCTGCCGCCCATCGAACCTGCGCTGGAAGATTGCTGCGGCTCCGGCTGTCCGAACTGCATCTTCGACGTTTACCAGATGCTGCTTGCCAACTACAAGGAAGCGCTGGCGGCGTGGGAGGAGCGGCATCCGGAAGCAGCGGGCGAGCAATCATGACGGCCATCCACATCCGCCCCGCCACGCCCGCCGACGCCGCGCGCATCTGCGCCATCTACAACCACTACGTCACGACGACGACCGTCAGCTTCGAGGAAGACCCGGTCAGTGAAGCGGACATGGCGCAGCGTATCGCCGACGTCGGCGCCGCCGGCCTGCCGTGGCTCGTGCTGGAAGCCGACGGGATGCTGGCCGGTTATGCCTATGCGACGAAGTGGCGCGTGCGGCCGGCGTACCGCTACTCCGTCGAGAGCACGGTCTACCTGGACAAGGATTGCACCGGCCGCGGACTGGGACGGACGCTCTACGGGGCGCTGCTGGACGAGCTGCGCAAGCGCGAACTGCGCCTCGTGATCGGCGGCATCGCCCAGCCGAACGAAGGCAGCGTCGGCCTGCACGAAGCGCTGGGCTTTCGCAAGGTGGCCCACTTCTCGGAAGTCGGCCTGAAGTTCGGCCGCTGGGTCGACGTGGGCTATTGGGAATTGAACCTGGCCAGGGATGGGCAGGGTTAAAGCGCCCCGATCGCCTGCTTCAACTGCTGCAGCCGGTCCGGGTTGACGCAGTAGCATACCCGCTGCACGTCCGACGAGCCTTCGATCAGGCCGGCTTCCTTCAGGATCGAGACGTGCTGCGAGATGGTCGATGGTGCCAGCGGCAACACATCGGCCAGGTTCCCGAAATAGCACTCGCCATGATCGATCAGGTGACGCAGCAGCTGCACGCGCGCGGGGTGCGACAGTGCCTTGCACATGCGCGCGAGGTCGTCGGCATCGAATTCCGTCGTGCGGGCGCGATCGGTCGCCGGGGGGCAGCAGGATTTGGGCATGATGCGTTCGTGGTTGGGCGAACGCAGCATAGACGTCAGGCGGGACGCTTGTCAAAAGATTTGTCCGGCGCCACCGCGCGCAGGTAGAACGCGAGGGAGGCGAGCGACATGGCCAGCAGCACGGCCAGCAGCAGCGCCGGACCGTCGGCACGGCCCAGCAGCGCAGCCGCGATCGACGGTCCCGCGGCTTTCGACAACAGTGCGGGCCCGGCCATGGCACCCGCGATGGCGCCATAGTGATCGCGTCCGAACAGCGCCCGCGGCAACGATCCGCGCAGGATCGTCAGGATACCGTTGCTCAGGCCGTACAGGACGCAAAACATGGCCACCGACCAGGTCCGCGCGCCGTCCAGCGCGATGATGGCCAGGGCCGCCGGCAGCATGGCAAACGTGAACTTGCCGACCGTTTGCGGTGCCGCGTGCCGCGCACACGCCATCTCTCCGACGCGCCCCGCCACCTGCATGGGACCGATCAGCGCGGCCAGCAGGACCGCAGCGTCCCTGGCTTGCCCGAGACGTTCCAGCAGCGGTATCAGGTGCACCGCCACGGCCGAGAAGACGAAAGCATTGACCGCGAATGCCAGCGCCAGCGTCCAGAACGCCGGATGCCGCACGGCTTCCGCCAGCGTGTGTCCACGCGCCGGGCCGATGCGGGGCACGACGGGCGCGCCGGTACCGAGGCACAGGTGCAGCGGCATGCACACGACCAGTTGCACGACGCCGTACCACAAATACGTGTCGCGCCACCCGTACGACGCGTGCAGCCAGGCCGTCAGCGGCCAGAACAGCGTGCTGGCAAAGCCGCCGAACAGCGTCAGCGTCGACATCGCCTGCCTGGCGCCGGTATCGAGCTGCCGCTGGATGGTCGCGAATGCGGCTTCGTACAGCGTCAGCGCCATCGCCAGGCCGACCAGCGTCCAGGCGGCGTAGTACGACACCACGTCCGTGCAGCGGCCCAGCCAGGCCAGGCCGAGGAAGCACAGGAACGAGCCACCCGCCATGATGGCGCGGCCGCCGTGGCGGTCGAGCAGGATGCCGACCGGCGTGGCGGCCAGCCCGGCGACGAGCAGCGCCCACGAGAACGCGCCGAACACCACCTCCGGCGCGAGGCCGAGATCGCGCCGGATGCCGGGCGCGAGGATGGTGAAGGCGTAATACAGCGAACCCCAGGACAGGATCTGGGTCACGGCAAGAATGCCTACGGTCGTCGATGGCCGGTGCATGCGGACTCCGGTCAGGCGCAGCAGCCTGCCGCGGCCGGCTTGCGGCAGCCGCATGCACCCGCGGCGGATGGCGCAGGCACGCAGCAGGCGGCCGCCGCTGCCGGGGCCACGCCGCAGCATCCTTCAGTTGCCTCCGATGGGTCGGTGTCGTAAACGAGCCGCGTATTGCAGACGCCCGTTTCCGGCAGGTCGAGCTGGACGTCGTCGGCGGCCGCCAGGTCGCCCGCCAGCGCGGCGACGATGGAACGCACCTGCTCGTATCCGGTCGCCAGCAGGAAGTTCGGCGCGCGGCCATAACTCTTGGCGCCGACGACGTAATAGCCGGGCTCCGGGTGCGCCAGCTCGCGGTGTCCGTGCGGCCGGACAGTGCCGCAACTGTGTTCGTTCGGGTCGATCAGCGGCGCCAGCGCATCCGTGCTCTCGAGCCACGGGTCGTGGCGTACGCGCAATTCCCGGCTCAAGCCCAGGTCGGGCCGGGCGCCCGCCGCACAGACGATCCGGTCGATGCCGTCGATCACCGGCACCGTACCGTCCACCGGCGCACCCGTCACCCGCAGCTGCCCATCGATCTCCTCCAGGGCCTGGATGCGGAAGTCCTGGCGCAATGCCAGCCCGCCCGCGTCGCGCAGGGCCTTGAGCCGCAGCCCCAGCTCGCCGCGCGCCGGCAAGCCGTCCGCCGCGCCGCCGCCAAAAACGCGGTCGAGCCGGCTGGCGCGCGTTGCCCATACGATGCGCGTCGCCGGATCGTCCTGCGCCAGCCGGGCGAGTGCGAGCAGCGTGCCCGCCGCCGAGTGCCCGGCGCCGACGACGAGGATCCGCTTGCCCGCGAACCGGGCGCGTGCGGCGCCCAGCACGTCGGGCATGCCGTAATCGATGCGCGCGGCCAGCGCCGCTTCGCCGAGTGCGGGAATGCCGTCCGCCCCCAACGGATTCGGCTGCGACCACGTGCCGGTCGCATCGATCACCGCACCGGCCAGGTACTGGCGCGGCCCGTCGGGCGTGTCGGCGCGGATGACGAACGGCGCACGTTCGCGGCCCTTCGTTTTCACCTTGTCGAAGCCGGCGCGCGTGATCGCGGTGACGCGGTGGCCGAACAGCAGGTGCGGCGCGATCTCGGGCGTGGCAGCCAGCGGCGCAAGATAATCGTCGAGCAGTTCGCCGGCGGTCGGCAAGACATCCCCGGCCGGCGCTGTCCACCCGTGGCGCTCCAGCAGGTGGCGCGCGGCCTTGTCCACGTCGTACTGCCACGGCGAGAACAGGCGCACGTGGCGGTAGCTCGCCAGGCTGGCGCCCGGCGCCGGTCCGGCCTCGAACACCAGGGGCGTCAGGCCGCGCGCGACCAGGTGCGCGGCGGCCGCAAGACCCACCGGACCCGCTCCCAGCACCGCGACCGCAGGCTGTCGTTCGTTCGCGTTCATCGTCATTCCTCTCTTATTCGTTATTCGACGAATAAAGAATAGATCCCGCCGCTCGACGATGTCAAGTCATTTCGACTATAATCGAAATGTCGAATTGAAAAAGGAACGACCATGGACAACAAGGAAGCGGTGGCGGCGCTCGGCGCCCTCGCGCAGGAATCGCGGCTGGCGACCTTCCGGCTCCTCGTGCAGGCCGGCCCGGACGGACTGGCCGCCAGCAAGATCGCGGAAGCGCTCGACGTACCGCCCTCCTCGCTGTCGTTCCACCTGAAGGAGCTGACCCACGCCGGCCTCGTCGTGCCGCGCCAGGAGGGCCGGTTCGTCATCTATGCCGCCAGGTTCGACACGATGAACACCTTGCTCGCATTCCTCACCGAAAACTGCTGCGGCGGACAGTCCTGCTGCTGAACTCCTACTTCACCATGAACGTACTCTTTCTCTGCACCGGCAACTCCTGCCGCTCGCTGATCAGCGAAGCCGTCTTCAACCACCTGGCGCCCGCCGGCCTGCACGCCCTCAGCGCCGGCAGCCACCCGACGGGACGGCTGAACGCACGGGCGCTCGCCCTGCTGGCCGACAAGGGCATTCCCACCGACGGCTACTACAGCAAGTCGTGGGACGACCTGCCCGTCACGCCGGACATCGTCGTCACCGTGTGCGCCAGCGCGGCCGGCGAGACGTGCCCGGCCTACCTCGGTCCGGTGCTGCGCACGCACTGGGGCGTGGAGGATCCGAGCCACGTGTCCGGTACGGAGGCCGAGATCGATGCCGCGTTCGAGCTGGCCTACGCGATCCTGCGCGCCCGCATCGAAGCGTTCCTGGCGCTACCGCTCGACCGGCTGGCCGGGGACCGCGCAGCCTTCAAGACGGAACTCGACCGCATCGGCGGCATTGCACCGTGATGCTGCCGGCACTGCTCATCTTCCTCGCCACGCTGGTCCTCGTCATCTGGCAGCCGCGCGGGCTCGGCATCGGCTGGAGCGCCGCCGCCGGCGCCGCGGTCGCGCTGCTCGCGGGCGTGATCCGCGTGGACGACATCCCCGTCGTCTGGCACATCGTCTGGAACGCCACCGGCGCGTTCGTCGCCATCATCGTCATCAGCCTGCTGCTCGACCGCGCCGGATTCTTCGAATGGGCGGCGCTGCACGTCGCCCGTTGGGGCGGCGGTCACGGCCGGCGCCTGTTCGTGCTGCTGGTGCTGCTCGGCGCCGCCGTCGCGGCGCTGTTCGCGAACGATGGCGCGGCGCTGATCCTGACGCCGATCGTGATCGCGATGCTGGCCGCGCTGCGCTTCCCGCCGCGCGCCACGCTCGCGTGCGTGATGGCGGCCGGCTTCATCGCCGACACGTCCAGCCTGCCGCTCGTCGTCTCGAACCTCGTCAACATCGTGTCCGCCGATTATTTCGGCATCGGCTTCGCGCGCTACGCGGCCGTGATGGTGCCGGTCGATATCGTCGCGGTGCTCGCGACGCTGGCCGCGCTCCTCGCGTACTTCGGCCGCGACCTGCCCGCGCGCTACGACCTCGATCAGTTGAAACGCCCGGCCGAGGCCATCCGCGACCGCGCGACCTTCATCGCCGGCTGGTACGTGCTGGCGCTGCTGCTGGCCGGCTTCTTCTGGCTGGAACGCGCGGGCGTGCCGATCAGCGCGGTGGCCGCGGCGGGTGCGCTCGTGCTGCTGGCCGTCGCGGCGCGGGGCCACGTCATTTCCGTGCGCGCCGTGCTGCGGGGTGCGCCGTGGCAGGTCGTCGTGTTCTCGCTGGGGATGTACCTGGTGGTCTACGGCCTGCGCAACGCCGGCCTCACGGACGGCCTGACGGCGCTGCTGGCGCGCAGCGCGGCGCACGGCACCTGGGGCGCCGCCCTCGGCACCGGATTCGTCACCGCGCTGCTGTCGTCCGTGATGAACAACATGCCCACCGTGCTGGTGGGCGCACTGGCGATCGATGCCGTCCCGGCCACGGGCGCCGTGCGCGAGGCGATGGTGTATGCCAACGTTATCGGCTGCGACCTCGGTCCGAAGATCACGCCCATCGGCAGCCTGGCCACCCTGTTGTGGCTGCACGTACTGGCGGACAAGGGCATCCGCATTTCCTGGGCCCAGTACTTCCGCACCGGCGTCGTGCTGACCCTGCCGATCCTGCTCGTGACGCTGGCCGCGCTGGCGTTGCGGCTTTCCTGACACGAGGCCCCATCATGGACAATCTCCCCAACATCGACGTCGATCGCCTCGACCTGCCGACAGCCGCCAAGCTGGAACCCGTCGGCAGCCTCGATCATCCGCCGCGCATCCTGATGCTGTACGGTTCGCTGCGCGAGCGCTCGTTCAGCCGCTTCCTCACCTACGAGGCGGCGCGCATCCTCGAACACTTCGGTGCGGAGGTGAAAATCTTCGACCCGACCGAATTGCCGATGGTGGGCAGCGTGCCGGAAACGCATCCGAAGGTCGTCGAACTGCGCGAACTGTGCCTGTGGTCCGAAGGCCAGGTCTGGTGCAGTCCCGAGCGCCACGGCGCCGTCACCGCCGTCATGAAGAACCAGATCGACTGGATCCCGCTCGAACAGGGCGCGGTGCGGCCGAGCCAGGGCCGGACGCTCGCCGTGATGCAGGTCTGCGGCGGTTCGCAATCGTTCAACGTGGTCAACACCTTGCGCCTGCTGGGCCGGTGGATGCGCATGTTCACGATCCCGAACCAGTCCTCGGTGCCGATGGCGTACAAGGAATTCGACGACGCCGGCCGCATGCGCCCGTCCGCCTACTACGACCGGGTCGTCGACGTGATGGAAGAACTCTTCAAGTTCACGCTGCTGCTGCGCGGCCGCACGGATTACCTGACCGACCGCTACAGCGAGCGCAGCGAGCGGGCCCGCAAGGCCATCGACCGGCAGATCGGCAAGCTGTAGGTCGGCACAACGTTCACCACCGAACAGTCAACCGCCGGCCCCGTCATTACGATGGATGCATCCGCTGCATTCCAGAGAGGCCGCTATGCTCGATATGGATCTTCCCTGGTGGGAATTTGTTGCGCGGGGCGCGCTGGTCTATGTCGCCCTGCTCGTCATGGTGCGATTGTCCGGACGGCGCACGATCAGCCAGCTGACGCCGTTCGATCTGCTCGTCGTGATGCTGTTGTCGGAAGCCGTGTCGAACGGGCTGTCGGGCGGCGACGATTCCGTCAGCGGCGGCCTGATCATCGCCGCCACCCTGCTCTTGCTGAACGCGGGCTTCGGCATGCTCGCCGCCAACAGCCGCCGCATGGAAACCTTGCTGGACGGCGACTCGCTGCTCATCGGCCGCGACGGCATGTTCTTCGACAAGGTGATGCGCCGCAACCGCGTGGGCGAGTCGGACATCCGGCAGGCCCTGCGCCAGGCCGACTGCGCGCAGCACGAAATGCAGTGCGCGTTCCTCGAAGCCGACGGCAGCATCACGATCATGAAGCGGCCGCTGGCCACGGATCCGGTGCGTACCTGAACGCCCGTCAGAACGCGACGCCCGCGCCGAGCAGGAACACGTCGGAATCGCGGTGGTAGTCGGTGATCACGCGGTTCCACGTCAGCTGCGCGCGCCAGGTATCGCTGATGCGGTAGCGCATGCCGAGCGACGCGAGGCCGGTCAGGCGCGTGACGCGCTCGGCCTCGGCATCGAGGCGGTCGAGCTGGTCGCGCACACCGTAGGCGCCGAAGCCCATCTCCAGCACGGTGCGGTCCGTGAACGGACGCAGCAGCCAGACCTGGCTCGACACGCCGATGCGCTCGGCCACGCCGACGTTGCCCTCGTTCATCAGGATCACGCTCCATTCGACGTTCGGATTGACCGTGCGGCGGTATTCGATGCCCGACGCCGCCGCCTTTTCCGATTTAAAACTGTTCACGATGGAGCGGCCGGCCAGCACCATCAAGGTCTGGTCGCCGCGGTCGGCGTTCTCGCGGCGTTCCCGGTTCGGCACCGTGCCCAGCTCGTAGCCCATCCCCACCATCAGCTGCGTCGTGTCGCGCCCCGGGATGCCGCTTGTATGCGACAGCCGCGCCTCCACGTAGGCGCGCGAATGCAGGTGATAGATCGCGTCGATGCTCATCAGCTCGCCCCAGCCATGCTCGTTGCGGTAGTCAAGCAGGGAGCCGTTGCCCGTCGTCGTGTCGAAGTAATAGTACGGGCCGATGCCCGCGCCGAACGACCAGCCGCGCTTCGGCACCCGCGTGTGCAGCCAGACCTGGGCACCGAGGCCGTCGCGGTGGTGCAACTTCGGATGGCCTTCGTTCAGGTAGTCGGCGCTCACGGCGAGCCATGGTGTCAGGCGCTGGGTGTAGCCGACGTTGACGGCGAACGAGGTGTCGCTGTGGTCCTTGTCGACGCGCATCGCGCCGGCCAGCAGGGACGCGTCCTGGGCCTGGGCCAGGCCGGCGGTCGCCAGGAGCAAGGCGGAAAGAAGGGATCGCATGGTCGTGTTGGGTCGTTTTTTGCGATTGTGCCAAGATTTCCGATATTCAGTCGCCCGCGAGCACTATCTCAGCCGTACCGTGTGCGAGGACGTAAGCCAGCGGTGCTAGGTTTTGCCCAGCACCCCAGGACGGGGTGCACCGCAGGACTTTTGCTCAAAGGAGGTACTCATGAAACGTGTTATGTCAGTCCTCGCACTGGTTGCGGCATCAAGCGCCGTCGCCGTGCCCGCCAGCGCCGCCCCGGCCGACCCGAGCTACCGGGCTGTCGCCAGCGGGGCGCTGGAAAGCCCGCCCAACGCCTCGCCCGGCACCAGCCTCGTAACGATCGACCTGAACGGCAAGGAAATGTTCGTCGACATGCCGTTCCGCGACCTGGACGGCGTCACCACCGGGGCCCACATCCATTGCTGCACCAGCTCGGCCTTCACGGGCACGGCGCCGGTGGCGATACCGTTCACCGACTTTCCCACGGGTGTGACCGCCGGCACCTACAGCAAGGCCATCGCAATCGGTGACGCCACGTCCTGGGATCCCGGCTTCGTGAGCGCGAATGGCGGCACGGTCGCGAGCACCACGTCGGCGTTCCTCGACGGCGTCAAGGCCAACGAGGCCTACGTCAACATTCACACGGATCTCTATCCGAACGGGGAAATCCGCGGCTGGCTGGTGGCCGCACCGCCCGTACCGGAGACGACCGAGTGGTCGATGCTGGCGGTCGGTCTCGCCGGGTTGATGTGGATGAGCCGGAGGCGGCCGACGGTGTGAAATGTCTGATTGACGCGGGGAGGCGTCAATCGCAATGCAACGCGGCCCACGCAGGCACCGCGGCCCGCCAGAATTCAGCCAACGAGTGTACCTCGCCCACCTCCAGCCCGAGAAACCCCGCCGATTGCCGCAACGCGGCCACGGCCCCCGCCTCGTCCCCCGGCCGTACGGCCAGCGCCCCCGTCTGCTTCGACAGCTTTTCGCCATGCTCGTTGCGCACCACCGGCACGTGCAGGTAGCGCGGCGTCGCCACGTTCAGCAGCCGCTGCAGGAAGATCTGGCGCGGCGTGGAATCGAGCAGGTCGGCGCCGCGCACGACGTCCGTCACGCCCTGCTCCGCATCGTCCACGACGACGGCCAGCTGGTATGCCCAGTAGCCGTCCGCGCGTTTCAAAACGAAATCGCCCGACTCGCTGGCCAGCCGCTGGGTGACGACACCGGCCATGCGGTCCTGGAACGTGATGACGTCCTCGCCCGCCTCCGGCACCCGCAGGCGCAGGCTGCGCGGGCTGCGGCCGGGCGCGAGGCCGTGGCGGCACGTGCCCGGGTAGATGGCGGCGCCGTCGGGCGCGAAGCCGAGGCGCGAATCGGCGATTTCGCGACGGTTGCAGCCGCACGGGTAGGCGTGGCCGGCGAGGCGGTCGTACGCCGCCTCGTACAAATGTTTGCGCCGGCTCTGCCACACGACCTCGCGGTCGGCGTCCATGCCCAGGCGGTGCAGCAGGTCGAGGATGTCCTCGGCGGCGCCGGCGACGCTGCGGCCCTCGTCGATGTCTTCGATGCGGATCAGCCAGGTGCCGTCGTGGGCGCGCGCATCGAGATAGCTGGCCAGCGCGGCGACCAGCGACCCGGCGTGCAGCGGACCTGTCGGTGATGGTGCGAAGCGGCCGACATAGCCGCCGTTGGATCGGGTATTCATCGGCGCAACCTTAGCATACGCGCCGCGCCTTGATCCATCCCGGGTAATATTGAGAATGGTATTGAGAATGATTCGCGTTTACGTTATGCTGCGTTCCCGTCGTTATTGAGAAGGCAAGCTGATGAACGCGATACCGAAACTGCTCGAACCCGTCGATCACTCACTGGACGCCATTGCCGCCGAGCTGGCCACGTCCGACGCCCGCCGGCGCAGCCTGCAGAGAACATTGCAGGCCCTGTTCCGCGAACGCCTCCTGAACCGGGACCAGTTGATCACGGAGGGCGGGGTATCGTGGTTCCCGCTGTGGGCGCAACAAGGCATGCTGCGCTTCGAAGGCTTGAGCCTCGGCCGCATCGGCGATTGCCGGCTGGCGGGCGGTGTGTCGTACTACGCGACCGGAGAGCGGCCGCAGCCGGTCGTGCACGCGTCGGCGCTGCTGGCCTGCGTGGCGCCGTCGCTGCCGGGCCGGGGCGCGGACCTGCAACGGCTCATCCACGAGCTCGACAACAGCCTCGCCAACGACGTGCTGTGCCTGAGCTACCGGCGCGGCTGGGCGCGGGCGCTGCGCACGGAACTGGGCGCGGGCCATGGACATTTCATCGCCGCGCTGCGCGAGTCGAACCACCCGAATCCCGCCCTGCTGCTGGAACAATGGGGCACGCTGGGCCACCCGTGGCATCCGACCTTCAAGACCAAACTGGGTCTCTCTGCCGATGAGGTGCTCGCGCTGTCGCCGGAATTCCAGCCGACGCTGTCCGTGCCGCTCGCCGCGCTCCGTGCCGACAAGGCGCGCGCGACCTTCTCGACCGGCGATGGCGACTACCTCGCCTGGTTCGGCCGCCACTTCCCGCAGGCGCTGCTGCGCTGGAAAGTCGCCCTGGCCGCGCTGGGACAATCGCCCGCCGGTTGGGTCCCGCTGCCCCTTCACCCCTTCCAGGCCAGCCGGGTGATCCCGGAAAAATTCGCGGCCGAGATCGCGCGCGGCGACCTGCTGCCGCTGGACGACGTGACGCTCGAGGCCATGCCGACCATGTCGTTCCGCACCGTCGTGCCGGAAGGCTCGCCGGCCTTGCCGCACCTGAAGCTGCCGGTGTCGCTGCGCCTGACCAGCGTGCAGCGGACGGTGTCGCCCAAGTCCGCCGTGATGGGCCCGCGCATCACGCGCCTGCTCGCGACGATCCTCGACGCCGAAGCGGGCTTCGACGGCACGCTCGCCATCGTGCGCGAGGACGTGGGCCTCTACTACCTCGACCCGCAGGAAGACGACGACCGCGCCCGCCACCTGGCGATCCTCTACCGCGCCAATCCGATGGCCGCGGCGGACGACGGGCGATTCCCGGTCCCCGTCGGCGCCCTGTTCGCCGAGTCGCCGTTCAGCGGCCGCCCGCTCGCGACGGAGGCCGTCGCGCTGGCGTACGGCGACCATGCCGCGGGCGCCGTCGCGTACTTCGGGCGCCATGCGCGCACCGTGCTGACGGCGCTGCTGTCCGCGTATCTCGTGTACGGCATCGCGTTCGAGGCGCACCAGCAGAACAGCTTCATCATGCTGGGCGCCGACTACGCGCCCGTGCGGCTGCTCGCGCGCGACTTCGGCGACCTGCGCATCCACGGCCCCACCCTGCGGGCCGCGGGCCTGACGATAGCGGCTTACCGTGCCGGCTACACCGTGTACGACGACGACGGACCGGTGCGCGACAAGCTGCTGCATGCCGTGCTGCTGTGCCACCTGTCCGAACTGGCGCTGCTGCTGGCGCGCGCGTACGGCCATCCCGAACATCACTTCTGGGACGTCCTGCGGCGCGAGATCGACGCCGTGTTCGCCGCCGTACGCGGCAGGGTCGACCCGGCCCGCTGGCATGCCGAACGTGCGGCGCTGCTGGAGCACGACTGGCCCGCGAAGGCGTTCCTGCGCATGCGCCTGTCCGACACGCAGGACGACGTGCACGGCACCATGCCCAATCCGCTCGCATGACCACCACACGCTGGCTGTTCGCGCTGCAGCTCGTGGCGATGGGCGCCATGGAGATGAGCGGCCCGTTCTGGCCCCTGCACCTGCGCCGCCTGGGCGAACTGGCGCCGCATGCGCTGGCGTGGGTCAGCGCCATCGCCTACGCGGGCCCGATGGCCATGGCGATGTGCACGACGCCGTGGTGGGGCCGCCTGGGCGATTCGGTCGGCCACAAGCCGATGCTGCTGCGCGCGCTGCTCGCGCTGGCGGCCACGCAATGGTGGATCGCGGCGACGGACAGCGTGGCCGTCATCCTCTTTGTCCGCCTGCTGCAGGGCGCCCTCGCCGGCTACATCGCCGCGGCGCAGGCCTATGGCGCGCGGCTCGTGACGAAGCAGGCGCGCGGCGCGCTGATGGCGCAGCTGCAGGCCGCGACGGCCATCGGCTCCGTGGCCGGCCCCGTCCTCGGCGGCTGGCTGTTCGATGCGCGCGGTTTCGCCAGCGTGAACGTGTGGGCGGGCGCCGCGTGCCTGCTGTGCGCGGCGCTGGCCGCTGTCGTCCTGCCGGCCGTCGCGCCGCTGTCGTCGCAGCCCGCGCGCACCGGTGCGCAGAAGTCGCCGCTGCCGGCGGGCGCGTATGGCCTGCTGCTCGGCATCGTGCTGGTCCAGGCCGGGAAGATGATGCCGCAAACGTTCTTCGGCCTGTATGCCGACGAAGTCCTGCACGTATCGAACCGCGTGACGGGCCTGTGCTATGCCGGCACCGCGCTGGGCCTGTGCGTGGCCGCGCCGTGCTGGGCCCGCCGTTTCGCACACCTGGCGCATGCCCGCGTGCTGGCGCAGGTCGAATGGATTCTCTGGGCCTGCGGCGCCATCGTCGCCATGCAGGCCCTCACGACGAACATCGTCATGTTCGTGCTGGCGCGCGTGCTGTGGGGCGTGTGCCTCGCCGCGCTGCTGCCCGTCTTCTACGGCCTGCTTTCGCGCGAGGCCGACGACTTTCAACAGGGCCGCGTGCTCGGCGCCGGCAACGGCGCGGCCAAGGCGGGCGCGCTCGTCGGCGCCGGCGCGGGCGGGCTGGCGCTCGCGTGGGTGCCGCTGTCCGCCATGTTCTGGACCGTCGCCTTGCTGTATGCCGTCGCCGCCGTCGGCATGCGCGCCATCCGAATGCGCTCCACCGCTTTCCAACACCTTCAAACAACAACAGGAACATCATGAAACAAGCACTGCGCCCCCTCCCGTATCTCGTCGCCCTCGCCTGCAGCGTGTGGACACCGGTCCGCGCCGAAGAGCCGGCGATGCCGGAAGTGGTCATCCGCGACCGCAAGATCGACGCCGGCTCGTACGAAGTCACCGGGACGAACACCGCCACCAAGATCAACGTGCCGCTGCGCGACATTCCGCAGACGGTCAACGTGGTCCCGGCCGTCGTGCTGCACGACCAGAACGCGCTGTCGCTGCAGGATGCGCTGCAGAATGTGCCGGGCCTGTCGTTCTCGGTCGGCGACGGCCAGCGCGACCAGGTGACGATCCGCGGCTTCTCCGCGATCAGCGACCAGTTCGTGGATGGCGTGCGCGATGACGCGCTGTACTTCCGCGACCTCTCCAACATCGAGCGCGTCGAAGTGCTCAAGGGTCCGGCGTCCGTGCTGTACGGGCGCGGGTCGGCCGGAGGCCTCGTCAACCGCGTGACGAAGAAACCCCTTGCCGATCCGTTGCTCGAAGCAGGGGTCACGCTCGGCTCGCACGGCCAGCGCCGCGGCGAATTCGACGTCGGCGCGGCCACGAGCGACAAGGACGCGCTGTTCCGCCTGACCGGGGCCGTCGAAGACTCGACCGGCTTCCGCGACCGCTACTTCCTGCGTCGCCAGGCCCTCGCGCCGTCGGCCACGTTCAAGCTCTCCCCCGCCACGACGCTGACCTTGCAGGCCGACTACCTGCACGACAAGCGCCTGGCCGACCAGGGCGTGCCCAGCTACCACGGCCGCCCCGTCGACGTGCCGGTCGAAACCTATTTCGGCGCCGCGAACGCCACCGCACGGGCATTCGTGCAGAGCGACGTGAAAAGCGCCACCGCGACGCTCGACCACGCATTCACGCCCGACCTGAAATTGCACACGGTGCTGCGCGCCTACGATTACGCGCTCGACCGCAACTACACGTCGATCGGCGGCATCAAGGACGGGGCCAACCCGACCGTCACCATCGGCCAGAGCCACCGCCTGCGCGACGAGGATGGCCGCTACCTGCAGAACGAACTCTCGCAGACCGTCGACTGGGGCGCGACGAACCACAAGCTGCTGTACGGCGTGGAAATCGGCCGCCAGAACAAGAGCGAGGTGCTCCGCTCGCGCAACAACGTGGCGACGTACAACCTGTTCCACCCGGTGCTCGTCGACCTGCCGGTGCTGCCGGACAGCGTCACGCCCAGCGCGGACAATAAGAACCGCGTCGACATCGCGGGCGTGTACCTGCAGGATCTCGTGGCGCTGACGCCGGAGTGGAAGGTGCTCGCCGGCGTGCGCTACGACCACCTGAAGCAGGACCGCGACGACCGCACGGCGAAGAACGTCGACCTGCGCCGCACCGACGACACGTGGTCGCCGCGTCTCGGCGCCGTGTACCAGCCGACGAACCGCGTGGCCGTCTACGCATCGTGGAACCGCTCGTTCCAGCCCATCGCGGATTCGTTTACGTTCCGCGCCAACAGCGACACGTTGAAGCCCACGCAGACCGTCAACAAGGAAGCGGGCTTGAAGCTCGACCTCACGGCCCGTTCGAGCCTGACGGCCGCGTTGTTCGACATGACGCAGTCGAACATCCAGGTCGCCGACCCGGCCAACACGAATTTTTCCCTGCCCGTCGGCCGCCAGCGCACGCGCGGTCTCGAACTGAGCTACATGGGCGAACTGGCACCGGGCTGGGATGCGATCGCCGGCTATGCGAACATGCGCGGCACCATCGAGGACTCGACGGAACTGACGTCCGCCGGCAAGCCGTTCGAGGGCAACACGGCCGCGCTCACGCCGCGCCACACGTTCAACGCGTGGATCAAGCACCGCCTCTCCGGCCACTTCTGGGTCGCCGCCGGCGGCCGCGCGGAGTCGAGCCGCTACGCGTCGCCGGACGACCTGACCACCCTGCCAGGCTACGGCGTGCTGCAGCTGGGCGCCGGCTATGGCAGCGGCAAGGTCGACGTCACGGTCACGGTGCGCAACGTGCTGAACCGCACGTATTTCGTGTCCGCGCACAGCGGCGCCAACGACTACAACATGCCGGGCGAGCCGCGCACGGTGCTGGTCAGCGCGCGCTACCGCTTCTGACGGCGTTTGTGGCAAACTGACGCCATGTGCGTCAACTACCGTCCCCCGCTGCCCGAACAACTCGACATGGTGCTCGGCACCCTCGTCGACCTGTACCGCGACTGGGATTGGCCCAGCGAGACGTGGAAGGATTACACCGCGCCGATCGTGCGCGCGGGCGCGGGCGGCGGACGCATGCTGCAGCTGGCCAGCTACGGCATGGTCCCGCGCCGCCACATCCCCGCGGGCGTGAAACCGTTCGACACGATGAACGCCCGCGCGGAATCGCTGGGCGAAAAGCGCTCGTTCGCGCCGGCCTGGCGCCGTGCGCAACTGTGTGCCGTGCCGATGACCTGCTTTTATGAGCCCAACTACGAAAGCGGACGCGCCGAGCGCTTCGGCATCGGCATGCAGGACGACAGCGTGTTCTTCGTGGCGGGACTGTGGCGCGAGTGGTCGGAGGCCGACGGGACCATCGGGGCGTCGTTCACGCAGATCACGATCAATGCGGACGAGCACCCGCTGATGCGGCGCTTCCACAAGCCGGACGACGAAAAGCGCGCGCTCGTCGTGCTGCCGCCGAACGAGGTCGACGCGTGGCTGCACTGCCGCGATCCGGCGTTGGCGCGCAGCTTCCTGCGGCCGTATCCGGCGGAAGAGATGAAGGCGTGGGCCGCTCCGAAGGCGCCCGTGAAGAAGACGGCGCCGCCATCTGCAACGCAGAACCTCGAGTTATTTTGACTCGGCCGCCTTCACGACCTCGATCACCTTCTTCGCCGTCTCGTTCGGCACCGCCAGCGACAGCTGGTAATGCACGATCTCGAACCCGGACGGCGTCCTGCGGATGACACCACTGGCCATGCAATGGCCCATGTTTTCCGTGTCGAGCAATTCGTCGAACCAGATCAGGGAACCGTCCGCCGTCGCGTAGACATTGCGCCGCGTGGGGTGAAAGACCCAGGCGGCTTCCTTGCCCTCGAAGTACTTGCGGCCCCATTCGCGGAAAGCGTCGCGCTGCCACAGCTCCGTGCGGTCCGTGCCGATGTAGACGCCGTCCGGCGCCATCTTGTCGAAGTAGCGCATGCGCGCGTGCGCGGCGTCGTCGTGCCAGCCGTCCACGAAGGCGTTCACTTGCTGGGCGAGGGCCGGGTCGACGCCGGCGGCGTGGGCGAGGCCCGCCAGGAACAGGCAACACGCGAGGATGAGCGATTTCATGGATGAGGTCCTGGGTGAACGTGATCAGGCCTGGCGCGACGTCTTGAGCGGACGGACGTCCGGCGCCGTCTCGACCCGCCGCGGCAGGCCCAGCGCGACGGCGAACGGAATCAGGAACGGATACAGGCTCCACACGATGCGGCCTTCGACGCGCACGCTCAGGGCCGCGTACAGCGGCGGCAAGGCCATCAGTACGAGCAGGCTCTTCAGCGGAGCGAGACGTCGCGGCGCGCGCCGC
>Ga0187844_10001118_pt1 | contig 20774 bp, 22 predicted proteins | sample SpaLakP09_SKY_50_FD_134517 | JGI IMG/M metagenome (GOLD analysis project Ga0187844, IMG submission 134517) | Oligotrophic lake water microbial communities from Sparkling Lake, Wisconsin, USA - SP09_SKY_50 | ecosystem: Environmental > Aquatic > Freshwater > Lake | place: USA: Sparkling Lake...
AGAATGAAGGCATTCAAAAATCGACGCTTATCGCTTTTAAAAACATTGCAAAGCGTGTCAATGATTGATTCGGGGCAACCATCTACATAACAACTATTGAAATCAAAGTTGTTCAAATCAAATTCTCGATACCTATCGTTGCCGTAGAAAATTGAACTCTGATCCAGCGAATTGCGGGAGAAACCAATCAACATAGGTTGAGTAGAAGGCAAAAAATCAGTGCCCCCAACGTCTTTCAAGCTTCTTGAGAACATGCGCGCTTTTGAACCATCTGCTGAGGTCATGAAAACATGACGCCAGTTCAAACCAAAATCAGATTCAACTTGATCAAGTATGGGATTCCACCAATCCATACCATCTTGAAAGTCATACGCTGCGTCTGAAAGTTGTCCGTTCAACGCAAATATTTTTATGACTCGATTGCAATATTCATCGGCGTAAACAACCGCTCTCATCATGAGGATTCAGACAGCTTTTTCCACTCGTTCTCAAACGCTTGAATCGTCTTAATCAGTCGAGGCGTAGCGAAGAGTATCTTTAAACGCCCGTCATCTTTACTTTGTTGCAAATCAATCCAGCCTTGAGAAATCAGATTTCGCAACTGTTTGCGAATACCTGCCTCACTGAAATCAAGCATCACATAAAGTTGCTTCAATGTGAGTGGGGTATTTGAAATACTGTGGTGAGCCACGATCGTCAAAATATCCTTGACGAGTAAACTGCCATCCAACCGGAAATTTGCGTCCTCCCACGCCCTTATTTGAAGGAGAAGGTGAGTGAATTTATTTCTTTGGTAATTATTCATAAAGCGATAAAACTCTATGGCTTACAATCTAAAAAATCAACTCAATAAAGCTTTACTTAGTTAAGTTAATCATAATTAACCAACACATTTGTAGATATTATTAATTATCTAATTGAAATTAACAAACAAATGCAGGGAAAGTAATGTCAACATTAATAGACAAAATGCAATGGCGTTATGCCGCCAAAAAAATGGACGCTGCAAAGTCTGTTTCTCAAGACAAAGTGAATCGCATCATTGAAGCCGCTCGCTTGGCGCCCACCTCAAGCGGCTTGCAACCCTTTGAAGTGATTGTTGTCAGCAACAAAGATATTCGCACCAAGATTCAAGCTGCTGCCAACAACCAAGCGCAAATCACTGAAGGCTCTCACCTGCTGGTATTTGCCGCATGGGATACCTACACAGCTGATCGCATCAACCACCACTTTGATTTCACCAACGCAGAACGTGGCGGCACCAATGAGGGATGGGAGAACTACCGTCAAATGCTGCTCAAAAATTACCCTGCACGCGAGCCACAAGTGAACTTTGAACACGCGGCTCGCCAAACCTATATTGGTTTGGGTGCGTCTCTCATTGCAGCGGCATTTGAAGAGGTGGACAGTACGCCTATGGAAGGCTTCAATCCTAAGTCGGTCGACGAAATTTTGGGCCTGGGTGCCAAGGGCTTGCGCAGTGTTGCTCTGTTGCCATTGGGCTACCGTGCACAAGGACAAGATTGGTTGGAAAACTTGAAAAAAATCCGACGTCCTGTCAGTGAGTTTGTCACCGAAGTCAATTAAGGCTTAGGCCTTCGCATCGTTAAACCAATCACTACACAAAGGGGTAAATCATGGCAAAAGGCGATCAAAAGAGCAACAAGATGTCTAAGAAACCCAAAAAGGACACCTCTCCTGCTAAACCCATTGTTCCTGGTGACCGCCCCACACCGCCGGTTACTTTTGTGGCGCCTCGCGGCAAGTTGAAAAATAAATAAGCCTGAATAAAGGCTTATTGAACAGGGCCTTTGATGGCCGCTGGCATGGGCAAGGGCATGACTTGAATGCCCTCCTCTAGCAAGGCGCTGGTTTCTTCTCTCGATACTTGACCTCGTATGGCCCGCTCGGGTGTTTCCCCGTAATGCATTTTGCGTGCTTCTTCTGCGAACTGCCCGCCAACATCTTCGGTATGGCTGAGCACATGCTGGACCATTTTCAGCCAAGCTTGTTGATGAACCTCTGAAGGTACGACCGCAGCAGAATGTGCAGAAGTTGCTGCAATAGCCATCGAATGGTTGGCATCGCTGGGCACGGTTTGCGGCTCTTGAGACGAGGATGCGCCCGATAAATTCAAACGTGGCGCGCTCAACATTTTGGTGATGTGATGGTCACCGCAAAAAGGGCACTCGACCAAGGAGCGGGTATTTTGGGACTGGAAATCGTCCTCCGACGCAAACCATCCTTCAAAGCTGTGCTGCTGCTGGCATTGGAGATCGAGAACTTTCATGACAGCATTATGTCAAAGACTTAGCTTCCCAGCGCTTGCACCACCGCATTGGCACACAAAGCCATCAGCCCGCCAGGCAAGAGGCCGAGCAAGAGCACCAAACCACCGTTGAGCGCCAGCACAAAACGCACATCTGCACCTGCGGATACTGTGGCAGCTGTCAGAGGCGGATCAAAATACATCACCTTGATGACCCGCAGATAGTAAAAAGCACCCACCAATGACATAGCCACGGCAAAAATAGCCAGCCCCACAGCAGCTGGCTGGCCAGTGGCCACCAAGGCCTGAATCACTGACAGCTTGGCAAAGAACCCCACCAATGGCGGCACACCTGCCAAGGAGAACAAACAGACCGCCATCACCCCTGCAAACAAGGGGCTGCGGCTGTTCAAGCCAGCCAAGTCGGCGATTTCTTCGCTCTCGAAACCTTCTCTGGCAAGCAACAAAATCACCCCGAAAACACCCAGCGTTGTCAGCACATAGCTGATCATGTAGAACATGGCGGAACTGTAAGCATTGGCCGCTGACAAGGTGTTGCCATTGACTACGCCTGACAACATGCCAATCAACACAAAACCCATTTGGGCGATGGTGGAAAACGCCAACATGCGCTTGAGGTTGGTCTGTGCAATAGCTGAGAGGTTGCCTATAAGCAAAGTCACCACAGCCAAGACCATTAACATTTGTTGCCAATCGATGGCCAAGGGCAACAAGCCGTCCACCAGCAAACGCATCATCATGGCAAAAGCAGCCAATTTAGGCGCGCCACCAATCAACAAAGTGATAGCCGTAGGCGCACCTTGGTAAACATCTGGCACCCACATATGAAAAGGTGCGGCACCCAGCTTGAAAGCGATACCGCACACCACAAAGACCACGCCCAAGACCAGCACCTGGTGCTTGACATGCCCCGTGGCAACAGCCATGAACACCGTGCTTAAATCGAGACTGCCCGTGGCGCCGTAGAGCATGGACAAGCCATACAGCAAGAAGCCACTGGCCAAAGCACCCAACACAAAATATTTCATGGCAGCTTCTGTGGCGTTGCCGTTGTCTCGACGCAAAGCTACCAATGCATAACTAGAAAGCGTCAACAACTCAAGGCCTAAATAAATGACTAAAAAGTTGTTGCCCGAGATCATGACAAACATGCCCAGCAAAGCAAACAAGGTAAGCGTGTACCACTCACCGCCTTTGAGCATCTGCCTATCGGCCACATAGGGTCTGCCGTACACAAAAGTCACCATCACGGCCAAGGTTGCAAAACACTTGAGCCAATTACCCATGGCGTCCGACACCACCATATTGCCAAAGCTGTAAAGCGTTGTGCCACTGCTGGCATACAAGGCTTGGATGATGGCCACACTGGCCAAGGTAAGCATCGACAAACCATAGGTCAAATTACGCCGGGGCGTGGTCACCCACAAGTCCACCATGGCAATGAGACAAGCCATGATGAGCAAAACGATCTCAGGGTAAACGGCAACCCAACTGAAGTTGTCAATCATGTTTTCATCCCGTGGTGTGCATCTTGGGGGCTCATAGTGGCAACTTGCTGACCGAGGCTTGTTGAATCAATTGATCCACCGAGGTATTCATCACATCGGTGAAAGGCTTGGGGTAAAGGCCCATGACCATCACCGCTACAGCCAATAGGCTCAACATGATAAATTCTCTGGCGTTGATATCCGTCAATTGCTTGACCTCATCGTTGACAACAGGTCCAAAATAAACACGCTTGACCATCCACAAGGTATAGGCCGCGCCAAAAATAAGCGCAGAAGCTGCGGCCATTCCAAGCCAGAAGTTAAATTTCACGGCGGCCAAAATCACCATCCACTCACCCACAAAGCCAGCTGTACCTGGCAAGCCGCAATTGGCCATGGCAAACAACAAAGCAAAAGCTGTGAATTTGGGCATGGTGTTGACAACGCCGCCATAACTGGTAATTTCACGGGAATGAACGCGGTCGTACAAAACGCCAATACATAAAAACATGGCGGCCGAAACAAATCCGTGGGCAATCATTTGCACGATACCGCCACTGATACCCAAAGGGCTGAACATGAAGAACCCCATGGTGACAAATCCCATGTGCGCCACAGACGAGTAGGCCACCAACTTTTTCATGTCTTGCTGAACCATCGCAACCAGTCCCACATAGACCACAGCAACCACCGATAAAGCGATCAGCAGCCATGCCCACTGCTGAGAAGCGTCTGGCGTGATGGGAAGAGAAAACCGCAAAAAACCGTAAGCGCCCAACTTCAACATGACGGCTGCCAGTACGGCCGAGCCCCCTGTAGGCGCTTCAACGTGCACATCGGGCAACCACGTGTGCACGGGCCACATGGGCACCTTGACGGCAAAGGCTGCAAAAAAAGCAAAAAACAACAAGGTCTGGGCACGCGCAGACAAAGGCAATGCTTGCCAAACAACCAAATCAAAACTTCCGCCGGATTGAATATAGAGGTAGATCAAAGCCACCAACATCAGCAGCGAACCCATCAGGGTATAGAGAAAAAACTTGAAGGCCGCATAAATTTTGTTTGGCCCACCCCATATGCCAATAATGAGGTACATGGGGATAAGCGTTGCTTCAAAAAACACATAAAACAACATGCCGTCCAAAGCGCAAAAAACGCCGATCATCACGCCGCTCAGTATCAGGAATGCGCCCATGTATTGATTAACGCGTTCAGTGATGACCTCCCACGCAGAAATAATCACCACCACGGTGATGAACGAGGTGAGCAGTACCAACCACAAAGAAATGCCGTCAACACCCAAGTGATACGCCATATTGAAGCGCAGTACCCATGGCATGTTTTCTACAAATTGCATGGAGGCGCTGCTGTTGTCAAAATGGGTGTACAAAGGCAAACACACCAAGAAACTCAATAAAGCTGAAAACAAAGCGGCCCAGCGAACCAAGCCGGCTTTGTCGTCTCGCCCAAAGGCCAAAATCAGAACACCCAAAACAATAGGTGTCCAAATAGCCTGACTCAGCATCCCCATGGCGTGTCTCTTTTCAAAAGATAGATTTGCATATAAGTCACTCAGGGTGTGAGCCAAACAAACCAAGTGATGAGGCCAAACATGCCCAAAATCATCACCAAGGCATAGTGGTACAAAAAGCCTGTTTGCAATTGTTTGCTCAAGCGCGAAACAACCCCCACAAATTTCCATGACCCATTCACAACCAAGCCATCGATCAAGCCTTGGTCCCCGCCCCGCCACAATACAGTGGCCAAGGCACGAGAGCCCTTGGCCAACACCTTTTCGTTGAAATCATCCAAATAATATTTATTGACCAGCAAAGTGTGGATGGGTTTAAAGGTGCGCAAAATAGCAGCCGGTAGAGCCGGCTTGACCATGTACATATAGTAAGAAAGGGTCACGCCGCTCCACGCCAACAGCAACGGCACAGAAGACAAGGCATGAACCGCCATCGCCAAAGCGCCATGAAACTCTTGCTTGAACTCATGCATGGCAGGATGCAGATCAGCATTGACGTAAATAGCATCTTTAAGAAAGTCGCCAAACAACATGGGCTCTATGGTGAAGTAGCCTATAAAGACCGAGGGTATGGCCAACAAAACCAAGGGGAGCGTGACCACCCAAGGTGACTCATGCGGCACATGCGGGTGTTCTCCATGGTGGTGGGCATCGGGATTTTGGGCATAGCGCTCTTTGCCGTGAAAGACCAAGAAATACATTCGGAAAGAGTAAAAAGCCGTGATAAAGACACCAGCCAAAACCGCGAAATAGGCCCAACCCGCAGCAGGCAAATGGCTGGCAGCCACCGCTTCAATGATGCTGTCCTTAGAGTAAAAACCAGAGAAAAATGGCATGCCTATCAGCGCCAAAGATCCCAATAAAGAAGTGATCCAGGTGATGGGCATGTATTTGCGCACCCCACCCATCCAACGAATATCTTGGTTGTGGTGCAAACCCATGATGACAGAGCCCGCACCTAAAAACAGCAAGGCTTTAAAGAAAGCATGCGTCATCAAATGGAACACCGCCACTGAGTAGGCTGACGCGCCCAGCGCGACGGTCATATAGCCCAGTTGCGACAAAGTGGAATACGCCACCACCCGTTTGATATCGTTTTGAACAATGCCTAAAAAACCCATGAACAAAGCTGTGATGGAACCCACCACCAAGATGAGATTGAGCGCGGTGTCCGACAACTCAAACAAGGGTGACATACGTGCCACCATGAAAATACCCGCAGTCACCATGGTTGCCGCATGAATCAAGGCTGAAATAGGTGTGGGGCCTTCCATGGAGTCTGGCAACCACACATGCAATGGGAACTGCGCAGACTTGCCCATGGCGCCAATGAACAGACAAATACAAATGACCGTGACCAGCATCCAAGATGTGCCGGGCAAAGTTGCCGCACTCAGTTGAGTGGCTTGAGCGAAAACCTCGGTGTAGTTCAAAGTCCCAGCGAAGGCAGCTATCAGGCCAATGCCCAAAATAAAACCAAAATCACCTACGCGGTTAACCAAGAAGGCTTTCATATTGGCAAAGATGGCACTGGGTTTGTTAAACCAAAAACCAATGAGCAAGTAAGACACCAAGCCCACAGCCTCCCAACCAAAAAACAGTTGAAGTAAGTTGTTGCTCATCACCAGCATCAGCATGGCGAAAGTGAATAAAGAGATGTAGGCGAAAAAGCGGTTGTAGCCCTCGTCTTCTTCCATATAGCCAATGGTGTAGATGTGCACCATCAAAGACACGAAGGTCACTACACACATCATCATGGCTGTGAGGCCATCAACCAAGAACCCAATCTCCATCTTTAAGCCGCCCACCACCATCCATGTGTAAATGGTTTCGTTGAAGCGGACGCCGTCTTGCACCACCAGCATCAGTGTGTGGGCAGACAAAACGAACGACAACAAAACACCGGAAATGGTCAATGTGTGACTTAACCTGCGCCCTAGCCATGCGCCGCCCAAAGCGGTTCCGAAAATACCCGCAAGCAAGGACCCAAGCAAGGGTGCCAAGGCAATCACCAGCAAGGTTGAGGCGTGAAGAGATGCGTTCATCGGTTTTCCATCAACCCTTTAAGGCGTTGAGTTCGTCGGCTTGAACAGTGGCACGATTGCGAAACAGCAATACCAAAATAGCCAAGCCAATGGCCGATTCAGCAGCAGCGACTGTGAGTATGAAAAACACAAAAATTTGCCCGTGGATATCGCCCAAATAATGCGAAAAGGCGACGAAATTGATGTTGACTGCCAGCAGCATCAACTCAATGGCCATTAACAAAACAATTAAGTTTTTACGGTTCAAGAAAATGCCTATGACCGACAGAGAAAATAAAATGGCCGCCAACGTAAGGTAATGACCCAGGGTAACGTTCATGGTGTTTTGCCCTCTTCGGGAGCTGGTGCCATGGGTTGGCGAACCGCATCCATTTTGACCAATCGAATACGGTCGGCTGCCTTGACCCTGACTTGGTCGGAAGGATTTTGTGCCTTGCTGTCCTTGCGCTCACGCAAAGTCAAGGCAATCGCGGCCACGATGGCCACCAGCAAAATCACTGCAGCAATTTCGAGTGGGTACAAATACTCGGTGTACAGAACGATGCCAAGCTCTTTGGTATTTGAGTACTGCACGCCCTCGGGCATGGCAGGCGCAACAGGTGCTTGTGTCAAGCGAAAGCCACCTAAGAGCACAGAGGCCAACTCCAACGCCAATAAAGCGCCAATTGACGCTGCCAATGGGAAGTGGCTCCAAAAACCTTTACGCATGGCCTCGATATTGATGTCTAGCATCATCACCACAAACAAAAATAAAACCATCACAGCGCCCACATACACCAATATCAAGGCAATTGCTAAAAACTCTGCTTGCAACAAAATCCAAATCGCTGAGGCTTGGAAAAAACACAAAACCAAGTAAAGCGCAGAATGCACGGGGTTGCGCGAAGTGATGACCTTCAGTGCAGCAAACAGCAACACAGCGGCAAAGGTGTAGAAGAAGATAGAGATGATGTCCATAGGGCTTGGATGTCCTGTGATCAGCGGTATTTAGCGTCGGCAGCTTTGCTTGCTGCAATTTGCGGCTCGTACCTGTCGCCCACCGCCAGCAACATCTCTTTGGTGAAATACAAATCTCCGCGCTTTTCACCGTGATACTCTAAAACATGGGTCTCGACAATCGAATCAACGGGACAACTCTCTTCACAAAAACCACAAAAAATGCATTTGGTTAAATCGATGTCGTAACGCGATGTTCGGCGTGAGCCGTCTTCACGGACATCCGACTCGATAGTGATGGCCATGGCAGGACACACGGCCTCGCACAATTTACAAGCAATGCAGCGCTCTTCACCATTTTCATATCTGCGCAAGGCATGCAAGCCGCGAAAGCGAGGACTCTGTGGCGTTTTCTCTTCAGGAAATTGAACCGTGATTTTTTTGGCAAACATGTATTTGCCAGTGATGGCCATGCCTTTGAACATCTCTAGCAATAAAAAGCTGGAGAAGAAATCTTTCCATGAGAAAGCTGCACGGCTAATGCTTGTATCAAGCGCTGTCATCTGGGGCTCCGCTTCATGACCAAATATTCCAAGGTGTTTGCATCCAAATACCCACCACAATCAACCAAACCAAGGTCACGGGAATAAAAATTTTCCAGCCCAAACGCATGATTTGGTCATAGCGAAAACGTGGGAAAGTTGCCCTCACCCACAAGAACATGGTCACCACCACAAAGGTTTTGATCGCCAACCATATCCATGAAGGTACCCAAGTCAACCATGCACTGTCAAAAGGCGGCAACCAGCCGCCAAGGAACAGCAGCACAGTGATGGTGGACACCAAAATCATGTTGGCATATTCGCCAAGGAAGAACAAGGCAAACGACATGCCCGAATACTCAATCATGTGGCCAGCCACAATTTCGGATTCGCCCTCAACCACATCAAAAGGATGGCGATTGGTTTCAGCCAAGCCTGAGATAAAGAAAACGAAAAACACGGGCAACAAAGGCAACCAATTCCATGACAGAAACGTCAAGCCCATGTCCGCAAACATGCCTTTGGATTGGCCCATGACCACATCGGTCAAATTCAAGCTGCCCGAGACCATGAGAACCACCACCAATGAAAATCCCATGGCAATTTCATAGCTGACCATTTGCGCCGAAGCGCGCAAGGCGCCCAGCAATGCATATTTGGAGTTGGAGGCCCAACTGGCGATGATGATGCCGTAAACCTCAAGAGAAGTGATGGCCATCAAAAACAACAAGCCTGCGTTGATATTGGCCAAGGCCACTTCAGGGCCAAAAGGTATCACTGCCCACGCAGCCAAGACAGGCATCATGGTCATCACGGGGCCTAAGAAAAACAAACCCTTGCTGGCTTGGGTAGGCTGGATGATTTCTTTGGTGAACACTTTCAGCGCGTCAGCAATAGGCTGCAACAAACCCAAGGGACCGACACGGTTGGGGCCAAATCGAATTTGGGTAAAACCAATCGCTTTGCGTTCCCACAACGTTAAATAAGCCACGCACAAAAGCAAGGGCAATACAACACCCACGATTTTGATCAATATCCAAATCACCGGCCAAGCCATGGCAGACCACCAACTGGCGTCCAGTAAGGTGAGTCCCGTCTGATAGATCCAATCAGACATGTAAAGCTTCCCCAGAACGCGCATCCGCAGTCAATTGCAAAGACGGAGCACGTCTGACCAAACCATCGAGTTGGTAAATGCCGGCAGTGACAGGCGCGGTAAGTGCTGGAGGCAACTGGCTGACGGGGGCATGGCAGCCGTTGCTCAAGCGCGCAAGCCAATTGGCTGGCAGCGCATCCCCACGAATGTGCTCCACAGAGTCGTAGTCAAAGCCTGAAACGCCCAAGAGATTGGCCAACACACGCAGCACCTTCCAAGCGGGACGTGTTTCTCCCAATGGTCTAACCACACCATGAAAACTTTGCACTCTTGCTTCGGTGTTGATGAAGCTGCCTGCGGTTTCTGTGAATGGCGAAATGGGCAGCAGCACATCGCTGAAGTCCATATTGGTTTTAAAAGGTGAAAGCGTGACAACCATTTCTTTGTCAGCCAGCGACTTCACTGCAGACGCGCCTTGAGCGCAGTCAAACAAAGGCTCGGTGTTGAGCAAAAATAAAGCTTTAACTTGGGGCGAATGCAACATCGCTTGGGCATGCATGCCGGCTTGCAAAGGCATGGCCGAAGCGACTTGAGCGCCAACCGTGTTCGCCGCCTCGCCTAAAAACCCGACGCTTGCACCGGTTTGTTGACCTACCCAATTGGCCAATACCAGCAATGCAGAGCAATGCGCATGATGGGCAACCGCATTGCCCAACAAAACCGCTTTTCGCTCACCCGACAAAAGTGAAGTGGCTATCGCTTGCGCTGCTGTTGATTGTGAGTTTCCTGGCACAGGCGCTGCAACGCCCGAGTGCTCAGCCAGCACAGCTGCCACATCTGCCATGGCTTGCAGCCAATCGGTATGCGCCAGCACCTGCACTTGCGCAAGCGGCATGGCCCAATCTGGGGTCATGTCGCCCAAGGTATGCACTTTCGCCCCTGAACGGGTAGCTTGTCGCAAACGCACAGCAAGCAAGGGATGGTCTTTGCGGATATTGCTTCCAATCACCCAAGCGCTTTGCAAATGAGACAGCGATGCAATGGGGGTACCCAACCAACGAACCATGCCGTCGTGCTGAAAATCAGACGCACGCAAACGTGAATCTATGTTGTCGCTGCCCAAACCACGCATGAACTTGGCCGCCAAAAACAACTCTTCCAGCGTGCTGTGCGGACTGGCTAAGCAGCCAATGGCTGAAGCGCCATGCTCTCCCTTGATGGCATTCACACCATTGGCGATGTACTCCAGCGCAACTTGCCAATCAACGGTTTGCCACTGCCCGCCTTGCTTGATCATGGGCTGGGTTAAGCGGTCAGGGCCGTTCAAAGCCTCATAGCTGAAGCGGTCGCGGTCTGCTATCCAGCACTCGTTGACTTCTTCATTCTCATAAGGCACTACACGCAAAACCTGATGGTTTTTAACTTGCACAATCAAATTGGCGCCAGTAGAGTCATGCGGGCTGATGGATTTACGTCGCCCCAACTCCCAGGTACGCGCTTGGTAACGAAATGGCTTGCTGGTCAGCGCACCAACAGGGCAAATATCGATCATGTTGCCAGACAGCTCGGAGTCGACAGTTTCACCGACAAAGGTCTCGATCTCTGAGTGCTCGCCACGGTGCGACATGCCCAGCTCCATGCTGCCTGCAATTTCTTGACCAAAACGCACACAGCGGGTGCAGTGAATGCAACGGCTCATCTCTTCCATGCTGATGAGTGGACCCACATCTTTGTGAAAGACAACCCGTTTTTCTTCGTCATAGCGGGAGGCACTGCCGCCATAACCCACGGCCAAATCTTGCAACTGACACTCTCCGCCTTGGTCGCAAATAGGGCAATCAAGGGGGTGGTTGATCAGCAAAAACTCCATCACCGATTTTTGCGCTTTGATGGCACGCTCGGACTTGGTGTGAACCACCATGCCTTGCGTCACCGGTGTGGCGCAGGCAGGCATAGGCTTGGGTGCTTTTTCAATATCCACCAAGCACATGCGGCAATTGGCAGCGATGCTGAGCTTCTTGTGATAGCAAAAATGCGGAATGAATGTTCCCGCCTGCTCAGCCGCTTGAATCACCACACTGCCTTCGGTGACTTGCACTGTCTTGCCATCAATTTGGAGTTCAACCATGGTCTGTATCGAGGGTTAGGTGTATGCCGCGACCATACAGGTCTTGTGCGTGATGTGGTGTTCAAATTCGGGACGGAAATGCTTGAGCATGCCGCGCACTGGCATGGCAGACGCATCGCCCAAAGCGCAAATGGTTCTGCCCATGATGTTTTCAGCCACGCTGTCGAGCAAATCCATATCTGTAACTTTGCCTTGCCCGTTCTCCAATCGATCGACAATGCGCCACAACCAACCCGTGCCCTCTCGGCAAGGGGTACATTGGCCGCAAGACTCATGCATGTAAAAGGCCGATAAGCGCTGCAAACTCTTGACCATGCAACGGCTGTCATCCAACACAATGACAGCACCCGAACCCAGCATAGAACCCGCTTTGGCAATAGCGTCATAGTCCATGGTGATATCCATCATGATGGACGCGGGCAACACAGGGGCTGAGGAGCCGCCCGGAATCACCGCTTTGAGTTTGCCTCCACCGCGCACACCGCCAGCCAATTCAAGCAATGTGGCAAAAGAAGTTCCCAAGGGAACCTCGTAGTTGCCGGGAAGTTCTACATCGCCATTGACAGAGAAAATTTTGGTGCCACCGTTGTTAGGTTTGCCGCATGCCAAATAAGCCGGTCCACCGTTTCGAATGATCCAAGGTACAGCGGCAAATGTTTCTGTGTTGTTGATGGTGGTGGGTTTGCCGTAAACGCCAAAACTCGCGGGAAACGGAGGCTTGAAACGCGGTTGGCCTTTTTTGCCTTCCAAAGATTCAAGCAAAGCAGTTTCTTCACCACAAATATAAGCACCAAAGCCATGTGCTGCATGCAACTGGAAATTGAATGCACTGCCCATGATGTTGTCACCCAAATAGCCGGCCACACGGGCTTCTTCTAAGGCCGCTTCAAAGCGGTCGTAGGATTGAAAAATTTCGCCGTGGATATAGTTGTACCCCACCGAAATGCCCATGGCGTAGGCCGCAATAGCCATGCCTTCGATAACGATATGCGGGTTGAACTCAAGGATGTCGCGGTCTTTGCAGGTACCTGGCTCACCTTCGTCTGAATTACAGACAAGGTACTTTTGACCCGGGAACTGGCGCGGCATGAAACTCCATTTCAAACCGGTTGGAAAACCGGCCCCGCCTCGCCCACGCAAACCAGACTCCTTCATGGTGGCAATGACTTGGTCTTGGGTCATGCCTTCAGCACCATGCATTCCTAAAATACTTCTCAACGCTTGGTATCCACCCCGCGCTTCATAGTCTTTTAAATGCCAATTCTTTCCATCTAAGCCAGCAAATATTTGCGGCTGTAGATGTCGATCGTGAAAACAAGTTTGTATTCCCGATGTTTGAAACTGTGCCAAAACTTGGTTCATATTCATGACGACTCCTTGGCGGCAAGACGCAAACCGTCAATCAGCTGATCGAGTTTGTCATTGCTCATATAGCTGCACATGGAACGGTCGTTGACCAACAAAACGGGTGCATCTGCACATGCGCCCATGCACTCGGACGGCTGCAGCGTGAACATGCCGTCAGCGGTGGTTGCGCCCACTTCAACTTGCAGTTTTTCACACAAATGATGCAGGGCTTTTTGACCCCCACGCAACTGACAAGGCAAATTGGTGCACACATTGATTTTGTAGCGCCCCACAGCTTTTAAATTGAACATGTTGTAGAAGGAGCTGACCTCATGAACAGCCATGACAGGCATGCCCAAATAAAGCGCAACACCTTTTTCGCTCTCAGGACTCACATGGCCTTGGGTTTGCTGCACGATAGACAAACACGCAATCACGGCAGACTGTTTTTGGTCTGCAGGGTATTTGGCAAGCTCTCGATCAAATCGGGCCTGAACATCGGCAGAAAAAGTCTGCGCGTTGATGGTGGGCATGTTTGCATTGCTCATCGGTCAATCTCACCAAACACAATATCTAGGGTACCAATGATGGCGACGGTATCGGAAATCATGTGTCCGCGTGTCATTTCATCCATGGCTGACAAATGTGCAAATCCAGGCGCACGAATTTTCAAGCGATAAGGTTTGTTGGCGCCATCGCTGACCAAGTAAATGCCAAACTCACCCTTGGGGTGCTCGACCGCCGCATAAGCTTCGCCCTCAGGCACATGGAAGCCCTCTGTGAAGAGTTTGAAATGGTGAATCAACTCCTCCATGCTGGACTTCATGCCTTCGCGCTGGGGAGGCGCTACCTTGTGGTTATTGGTAATCACGGGACCAGGGTTGGCACGCAACCACTTCACGCATTGACTGATGATGTGATTGGACTGGCGCATTTCTTCCACGCGAATCAAATACCGGTCGTAACAGTCACCCGTCTTGCCCACCGGAATATCAAAATCCATCTGGTCATAAACTTCGTAAGGCTGGTGTTTACGCAAATCCCAAGCCACCCCGGAACCACGCAACATAGGGCCGGTGAAACCTAAATTTTTAGCACGCTCAGGTGTGACCACACCAATGCCGACAGTTCGCTGCTTCCAAATGCGGTTGTCAGTCAATAAGGTTTCATACTCGTCGACATACTTGGGAAAGCGCTTGGTGAAGTCTTCGATGAAATCAAGCAAAGAACCGTTGCGGTTTTCATTCAACTGCGAAATGGCCTTGGCATTCTTGAACTTACTCACCTTGTACTGAGGCATGGTGTCGGGCAAATCTCGGTAAACGCCGCCCGGACGAAAATAAGCCGCATGCATACGCGCACCGGACACGGCCTCGTACATATCAAACAAATCTTCTCTTTCGCGGAAACAATAAATCAAAATGTTCATGGCGCCGCAATCGAAACCATGCGCCCCCAACCACATCAAATGGTTGAGCATTCGGGTTATTTCCGAGAACATAACGCGAATGTATTGAGCCCGCACAGGCACATCCAAGCCCATGAGCTTTTCAATCGCCAAACAATAGGTGCTCATTACACATCATCGAGACATAGTCGAGCCTGTCCATATAAGGCAAGGCTTGTATATAAGTTTTGCTTTCCGCCAATTTTTCTGTGGCGCGGTGCAACAAACCAATGTGAGGGTCTGCGCGCTGCACCACCTCACCATCGAGCTCAAGCACCAAGCGCAACACACCATGCGCGGCAGGATGCTGTGGGCCTAAATTCAAAGTGTAATTTTTGATGTCTGCCATATGCGCTCAGTGCAAACCGCCGTAGTTGTCTTCTCGAACGATGCGAGGCGTAATTTCTCGCGGCTCAATGGTGACCGGTTGGTAAATCACCCGTTTTTGCTCTGCGTCGTAACGCATTTCTACATGGCCTGAGGTGGGAAAGTCTTTACGGAAGGGGTGACCAATAAAACCGTAATCGGTCAAGATGCGGCGCAGATCCAAATGGCCTTCAAACAAAATACCAAACAAGTCGAAAGCTTCGCGCTCATACCAATTGGCGCTGTTCCATATGTCATTGATGGAGGGCAATAGGGGCATGTCGTCATCCAACAAAAAAACCCTCAAGCGAAGTCGCCAATTGTGGGCAAGCGACAGCAAATGACTGGTTACCGCATAGCGAGGTAACTCGCTGAATGCTGAGGGTGCGTTGTTTTTGTAATCGGAATAATCAACGCCACACAAATCTAGCAATTGCTCAAAAGCCAATTCAGGATGGTCGCGCAGGGTTTGTGCAACAGCTAAATAGTCATTGACTCTCACCGTCATGGTGATTTCACCCAAAGAGATTTTCAGCTCTGGGGACAAGTTGACAAACACTTTTCTTAAAGTGTCTTCAAGCTGGAGAAGAGAAACTGTCGAAGCCATGAAGGGTTATCCGCGAGCGATGGTGTTTTCACGGCGAATCTTGTTTTGCAGTTGCAAGATGCCATAAAGCAAAGCTTCAGCCGTGGGCGGGCAACCAGGCACATACACATCCACCGGAACAATGCGATCACAGCCCCGGACAACCGAGTAGCTGTAGTGGTAGTAGCCTCCGCCATTGGCACAAGAACCCATAGATAAGACCCAGCGCGGTTCACTCATTTGGTCGTAGACCTTGCGTAAAGCTGGAGCCATCTTGTTGCATAAGGTACCCGCAACTATCATCAAATCGGATTGACGGGGGCTGGGCCTGAACAACATGCCAAACCTGTCGATATCGTACCTGGCAGCACCTGCATGCATCATTTCAACAGCGCAGCAGGCCAAGCCAAAAGTCATAGGCCAAAGAGAACCTGTCTTGGCCCAATTCACCACAGAGTCATATGAGGTGGTGATAAAGCCTTCTTTGAAAACCCCGTCAAGTGACATAAGTTACTCCCAATCAAGGGCCCCTTTTTTCCATTCGTAGATAAAACCTACAACAAGAATACCAAGAAAAATCATCATGGCCATAAACCCTGTGGTTCCAATTTCTTTAAGAGCGGCGGCCCAGGGGAATAGGAAAGCTATTTCCAAATCAAAAAGAATAAAAAGAATAGCTACCAGGTAATAGCGGACATCAAATTTGCTTCGAGCATCATCAAAAGCCTCGAAGCCACATTCATAAGGAGAGTTTTTGGCTGGGTCAGGACGCTGCGGCCCCAGTAAATATCCAATGAGTTGAGGCGCCACGCCGACCAAGAGGCCAACGAGGATAAACAACATGACAGGTAAATACTGCTCTAGATTCATTTCAATCTCTTGTAACAGCTTTGGATGTAAGCCTGATGGATATTGTCGAATGCCAGCACGACAACTTACTGGACATGGTGCCGTCGGCGAGACTCGAACTCGCACAGCTTTCGCCACTACCCCCTCAAGATAGCGTGTCTACCAATTTCACCACGACGGCATGAATGTTTTTTACACAACCCGTTGATTTTCTAACAAGCCATGAAAAGCCAATGATCTTAACCCGAAATAGGCCTTTTCTCCCTGTGTAGGGATGAACCCAGAAGGAGAAAAATCTATTTGCCTGGGATTTGGGATGCAGGTGAACTCGGCACAGCGGGCGCAGGTGTCGTAGCGGGGCTGGCAGGCGCCGCAGCTGGGTTAACGCCAGGCACAAGGTCGGCTGCTGTGGGTGGCACTGCGGGCTGAGAACGCTCTAAAACGCTGCCTTCAGACACAGGCGCTGTTCGTAAATTACCAAAATACGCTTGCGCCAAGGTGCAGGCAAAAAAGACAGCCGCCAACACTGCTGTGGTGCGTGAGAGAAAGTTAGCGCCACCGCTGGCACCAAACAAACTCCCTGATGTACCGCTGCCAAAAGCGGCCCCCATGTCTGCACCCTTGCCATGCTGGATCAAAATCAATCCAATCATGCCAAGCGCAGAAAGAATTTGAACAATCATCAATAAATTAAGTAGTGTGCTCATGAAAACTCCAAATCAGTCACTGCGATGCTGCAGCCACAATAGATAAAAAATCGGCCGCCTTGAGTGAGGCGCCACCCACCAAACCACCATCAATGTCTGGTTGAGATAACAAGCTCACGGCATTGGATGCATTCATGCTTCCGCCGTACAAAATAGCAATGCGCTCGGCTTGCTTTGAAGCTGCAGCCAGTTGATGCCTCAACATCGCGTGAACCTCTTGGGCTTGCTCGGGGCTGGCTGTTTTACCCGTGCCAATGGCCCAAACAGGTTCATATGCCACCACAATTTCACTGATGCAGTGACCATTGGTGTGGATGACGGCAGCCAATTGACGCTTCACCACTTCGGCTGTTTCACCAGCCTCACGCTGTGCAAGTGTTTCACCCACGCAAACAATCGGCGTGATGCCAAACGCTAAAGCCCGTTGCGCTTTCAGCGCAACAATCTCATCGCTTTCACCGTGGTATTGACGACGCTCGGAATGACCGCACAACACATAGCGAACGCCAAAGTCGCGCAACATGCTGGCAGAAACTTCACCAGTGAAAGCGCCACTTTCAAAGGGTGACACATCTTGCGCACCCCAAAGAACAGCCGAATGGGTGCATAAGTTTTGTACCTGAGACAAATACAAAGCTGGGACGCACACCGCTACTTTGCAAGCAGGCTGCCCCACATCTTTGCTGATAGCCAGCAACAAGTCTTGATTAGCAGCCAAGCTGCCATTCATTTTCCAGTTACCAACAATCAGTTGAGAGCGCATGAAAGTACTCTTACTCTTGGTGAGGCGCTTGCTCGTCTTCGTGGTGTGACTGGGTTGGTGCCTCTGAGCGGTCGAGCAAAGCTTTCATTGACAGCTTGACGCGACCTTTTTCGTCGGTTTCCAGCACTTTGACACGCACGACTTGACCTTCGGCCAATACATCGGTGACCTTGGCAATGCGCTCGTGGCTGATTTGGCTGATGTGCAACAGACCGTCTTTGCCAGGGAGCAAATTGACCAGTGCGCCGAAGTCCAAAATCTTGGTGATGGGACCTTCGTAAATTTTGCCAATCTCGACTTCAGCCGTGATCTCCTGAATACGGCGCTTGGCTTCATCCGCTTTGGCGCCGTCAGTCGCGGCAATGGTGATGGTGCCGTCTTCTTCGATATTGATCTGGCAACCTGTCTCTTCGGTCAACGCACGAATCACTGCGCCGCCTTTACCGATCACGTCCCGGATTTTTTCGGGGTTGATCTTCATGGTGTAGAGCTTGGGGGCGAAGTTGCTGACCTCGGTTTTAGCCTCACCCATGGCTTCTTGCATCTTGCCCAAAATATGCATACGGGCTTCTTTAGCTTGCGCCAAAGCAACTTGCATGATCTCTTGGGTAATACCTTGGATTTTGATGTCCATTTGCAAAGCAGTGATGCCGTTGGTGGTGCCAGCTACTTTGAAATCCATGTCGCCCAAATGATCCTCGTCACCCAAGATGTCGGTCAACACGGCAAAACGGTTGCCGTCTTTGATGAGGCCCATGGCGATACCCGCCACATGCGCTTTCATCGGCACGCCTGCATCCATCATGGACAAGCAACCACCACACACCGAAGCCATGGAAGAAGAGCCATTGGACTCGGTGATTTCAGACACCACACGCACGGTATAGGGAAATTCTTCTTTGCTTGGCAAACAAGCAGCCAAAGCACGCTTGGCCAAACGACCATGACCGATTTCGCGGCGCTTGGTGCTGCCCATGCGGCCCACTTCGCCGGTGGCAAAGGGGGGCATGTTGTAGTGGAACATGAAGCGATCTTCGAACTCGCCAGCCAATGCGTCGATGCGCTGAGCATCGCGTTCGGTACCCAAAGTGGTGATGACCAGCGCCTGGGTTTCACCGCGTGTGAACAAGGCAGAACCATGGGTGCGTGGCAGCACACTGTTGCGGATTTCAATGGGACGAACCGTACGGGTGTCGCGGCCATCGATGCGGGGCTCACCTGCCAAAATTTGGCTGCGCACAATGCGAGCTTCGATGTCGAACAACATGTTCTCCACCTTGACGCCGTCGAATTCAACGCCATCGTTTTTCAGGGAAGCCATGACCGCTGCATAGGCTTCACGGCAGGCTTGGGTACGGCTTTGTTTATTACGAATTTGATAGGCCGCAGCCAATTTTTCTTCGGCCAAGGCGCCTACTTTGGCAATCAGTGGTTCGTCTTTGGCAGCGGCTGTCCAATCCCACACAGGCTTGCCAGCGTCGCGTACCAACTCATGAATAGCATTGATGGCAACACGGCTTTGCTCGTGACCAAAAACCACCGCACCCAACATGATTTCTTCAGACAACTGAAGCGCCTCAGACTCGACCATCAGCACAGCAGTTTCTGTGCCGGCAACAACCAAATCCATCACGCTGTCTTTACGCTGGGTTTGTCCTGGGTTCAACACATATTCACCATTGATATAGCCCACGCGAGCAGCACCAATGGGGCCGTTAAAAGGAATGCCAGAAATGGCCAAAGCGGCAGAGGTGCCAATCATGGCGGCAATGTCAGCATCTACCTCTGGGTTCAAAGACAAGGTGTGTATGACCACATGGACTTCGTTATAGAAGCCCTCGGGGAACAATGGCCGGATGGGGCGGTCAATCAGGCGACTGGTGAGAGTTTCGTGTTCGCTGGGCTTGGCTTCGCGCTTGAAGAAGCTTCCAGGGATTTTGCCCGCGGCGTAAGTTTTCTCGATGTAGTCGACAGTCAAGGGAAAGAAGTCTTGACCTGCTTTGGCGCTTTTGGAGGCCACAACAGTTGCGAGCACCACGGTGTCATCGATATTGACAATGACGGCGCCGCTGGATTGGCGAGCGATTTCGCCGGTTTCTATGGTGACCGTGTGCTGGCCCCATTGAAAAGATTTGCTAACTTTATTGAATAAAGACATGAGTGTTTCCTGAATATGAGCGGGAAGTAAAGGCTACTTCACCAAAGCCCAAAGACGCTTACCAGACTACGATGCCATTCCAGAAAAACTTCTTTTTTTGGAATGACACAGCTTCGATCTGTCTATCTGTCTTTGTGGGATCTTTGATCGAACCAAGCCCGTGCCAAATGACTGAGGCTTGGTCGAAAACAAAGATTACTTGCGCAAACCCAATTTCGCAATCAGCGCTGTGTAGCGATCTGCGTCTTTGGATTTGAGGTAGTCGAGCAATTTGCGTCGACGACTGACCATGCGCAACAAACCGCGACGACCATGGTGGTCTTTGGCGTGGGTTTTGAAGTGAGGGGTCAGTTCATTGATGCGTGCAGTCAAAATGGCGACTTGCACTTCGGGACTGCCAGTATCGTTGGCGGAACGTGCATTGGCCTTTACGACCTCTGCTTTATTGAGAGTTGTCATGGTGTTTTCCAAAAAATTTGACATGCGCCAACAGCCG
>Ga0187844_10001119_pt1 | contig 20752 bp, 15 predicted proteins | sample SpaLakP09_SKY_50_FD_134517 | JGI IMG/M metagenome (GOLD analysis project Ga0187844, IMG submission 134517) | Oligotrophic lake water microbial communities from Sparkling Lake, Wisconsin, USA - SP09_SKY_50 | ecosystem: Environmental > Aquatic > Freshwater > Lake | place: USA: Sparkling Lake...
ACAACCACCACATTCCACAACGCGCCATCGGCAGTAAAACGCCTATTCTCGCACTCAAAGAATGGCAGCAGAAGCGGCCAGAATTATTCGTCAAACGTGTTTACGATCAAACGGGACTGGACATGTATTTCCCATATTAATTTTTGATTGGAATAGAGGCGATTCGGAAAGCGACATGCCGACGCGCAGACGGCGCGGCGCCGCAGTGCAGCGGAGACAATGAAAGGAACGAAGCGCCTGTCGATCCCATCGGGCGCGATGGGATCGAGGGCGTGGCGCTCAGGCGCCGGCCGGATGGCCCGGTCGGGGCTGCGGCGCCATCGGCGGCACCACGACGTCGTCGTTCAGGCGAAGAAACTTGAAGCCGGCCAGCACCTGGCCGTTCTTGCCTGCCTGGCGGTTGCGTTCCTCGCGGGCGGCGGCGCGGGCGATGTAGGACTCGAAGGTTTCCTCGCGCACCTGCGGCTCGGAGGAATGGAGGAAATGGCGCTCGCCGTCGGCCCCGAGCACGACGAGGCCCACGTGCGACGCCCAGTATTGGCCGTCGCGCGTCGAGATCACGTTGACGAGATCGCCCTCGCGCAACCGGCTCGCGATGGCCGCCACGCCCTCCTTCGGCACGTACGCCTGGCGGCTCGTCTCGACGGGGATGCTGGCGTCCGTGTGGTGGCGCGTCTTGAGGAAGCGGGCGCGGTCGATCGTCATCGCGTACGCGGGGCCGTCCGGGCCCGCCAGATCGGCGCTGACGTCCGTGACGAGCCAGCGGTTCGCCACGTTCCAGTCCATCTCCGTGTAGTGGTTGCGCGTGGCGACGCCGATGACGCCGTCGCGGTAGCGGATGCGCTGCAGCATCCAGAAGAATTCTTCCCACGACTGCGACAGGGCCATCGCGTACGTGTGCTCCGCGAACACGACGCAGTCGCTGTGGTCCAGGCTGAACATCGGCAGGTCGTCGTGGACCTGGTACGGGAATTCGCCCAGCAGGTTCAGACGGTACGGCTGGCCCAGGTTCTTGCGGCCGATGGCGGCGATGCGCTTGCGCAGGTCGGGTTCGGCCTCGTGCACCCACGCGATGTAGCGGCCTGCCTCGACGGGATGCATGCGGTACAGCGGCTTGCCCAGGATCGTCTCGAGCGGCTCCGTGGCGGCCGCCTGCGCGGTCGGGCTGGCCTCGGCGGCGACCGGCGGTGCCACCGGCGCGGCGGGCGGCATCACAGGCGGTGTCGCGCAGCCGGCAATGAGCGTGGAGAACAGGAGCGCAGGGAGCGCGCGGGCAGGACGCATGGCAGGTCTCGATGAATGAAAACGCTACGCTAACCCGCGCGGCCGAGGCCGTCAAAAAGAAAATGACAGGTGACACATTCCTTTAAGTTATACATTCTGCAACAGTAATCATTATCCAACCAAATTGCCATCGTCAATACTGGGGGCGAGACCGGGATACACCGGTCCCACGATGACAACCGAGGAGAGAGAAATGTTGAAGCAGAAGCCGCTCGCGGCCGCGGTCGCATTGGCATGGCTGGGCGTGGCGGGTACGCCCGCGCTCGCGCAGAACGATGCCGGCAGCACGCAGATGCAGACGGTCGAAGTGACGGGCATCCGCGCGTCGATGGCGAAGTCGCTGGCCGTCAAGCGCGACGCCACCGCCAACGTCGAAGTGATCACGGCCGAGGACGTGGGCAAGATGCCGGACAAGAACCTGGCCGACTCGCTGCAGCGCCTGGCCGGCGTGGCGGTGCGCACCGACTACGACGAAGCGGAAAAGGTCGCGATGCGCGGCACCAATCCGGACATGTCGCTGATCGTGTTCAACGGCCACACGGTGAGCAGCGGCGACTGGTACATCGCCGACCAGGCGTCGAGCAGCCGGTCCACGAGCCTGTCGCTGATGCCGTCGTCGGTGCTGAACCAGGCCATCGTATATAAAACGTCGCGGGCGGACATCGTCGACGGCGGCCTCGCGGGCACCATCAACGTCACCACGCGCAAACCGCTGGCGCAGAAGGAGCGCCTGTCGGGCGTGGCCAGCGTCGGCGCCAGCTACGCGACCCTGCCGGGCAAGACGGCGCCCGACCTGAACGCCTCCGTCAACTGGAAAAACGAGGCGGGCACGTTCGGCTTCATCCTGCAGGGATTCGCGGAAAAGCGCTACATCCGCCGCGACTCCGCGTCGCGCCTCGCGTACGGCACGAGCAGCGGCTGGGACGTCATCAACACGACCACCATGAAGGGCATCACGGATGCATCGCTGGGCGGCAGCGGCTACAAAGCGGCGGACCTGAACGGCGTGCGCCTGCCCGGTTCGATGAGCACGGAATTCGTCGAGGGCGTGCGCGACCGCAAGGGCGGCATGTTCTCGCTGGAGTTCAAGCCGAACCAGGACGTCGACGTCACCGTGACGGGTTTTACCTCCACCCTGAAGGCGCCGAACTACGGCCGCCTGAAGGCCGGCGCCATGTACAGCATGCTGCTCGGTAAAGCGTCGCTGGCCGACGGCGCCACCGGTGCGACCGCGCCGAACACGGCGGGCGCCCAGGGCCAGCAGGTGTTCGCATCGATCCGCAATCCCGTCATCGTCACCGAGACGACGATGTACGGCGACCAGCTGCGCGTGCTGAAAAGCGCCGACATCATGTTCGCCGATGGGACGCCGCCCCAGTACATCGGCAACTCGGAAGGCTTTTATCGCCAGGGCGCGCGTGCCACCAGTTCGTTCCTCGACCTGGACGGCAAGTGGCGCGTGAGCCCGGACCTGACGCTGAAGACGCTGCTGTCGACGACGCGCGGCGTCGGTAAGACGGACTACGACCAGGGCCTGACGTACGCCAGCTTCGGCACGGGCGTGTCGTATGCGCTGGCCGGCGTCGACAACGCGCCGTACGTGAAGTACTACGGCACCGGCGTCAAGCCGGACCAGCTCGTGGTGCGCACGATCTCCGGCCTCAAGACGACCGACCGCGAGACGAGCGGCCAGGTCGACGGCGAATGGCGCGTCGACAAGGGCTGGATCCAGTCGGTCGAAGGCGGCGTGCGCTACGCCGACCACCACCGCGACAGCGCGCGCCGCTACCCGGCCTATCACAACCGCGACATCACGATCGGCGCGCCGACCGGCACGATCCCGTGGCCGCCGAACTTCGGTGCGGGTCTCGACGGCCCGGCCGGCTGGGACAACACCGGCTACACATTCGACCCGGCCGTGCTAATGGCGTACTTCCAGGGCGCGACCAAGGCGACGAGCGACCAGTACGAGCGCCGCATCGCGTCCGAACTGCACATGCGCGAACGCCAGGGCGCCGCCTATGTGATGGCCAGCCTGGAAGGCGAGCGCTGGTCCGGCAACGTCGGCCTGCGCTTCGTGCAGACCCGCATCAACGCCGACATCCCGACGCCGATCCCGGCCGGCGTGTGCCTGCGCGCCGCGCCCGGCCAGCCGGCGATTCCGTGCGCTGCGTATCCGGACGCGATCACGACGTCGGGCGATCTGCAGCCGGTCTACGACAACGAACCCTTCAAGAACAACACGGGCAACACCTACTACTTCATCAAGACGGACCGCCGCTTCAACAACTGGCTGCCCAGCACGAACGTGCGCTACGAGCTGACGAAGGACCAGATCCTGCGCTTCGGCGCGAGCCGCACGGTGGGACGCCAGAACTACAACCTGCTCGGCGCCGGCTTCGGCACGCCGACGTGCGATGCGCAGGGCTGCCGCGTGACGGGACCGAACCCGGGTATCAAGCCGCTCACGTCGGACAACCTCGATGCATCGTGGGCCTGGTATTTCTCGCGCCGCTCGATGGTGGGCGTGGACCTGTTCTACTCGCGCATCCAGGGCTATGCGAAGACCGGCACCACGGGCGGTTCCACGATCGACTTGTGGGATGCGGCGGCGCAGGCGATGAAGACGTACGCCGTCCAGACGTCGGAGCAGCAGGGCGCGCACATCGCCGGCCTCGAGCTGTCGTACGAGCAGCCGTTCGGCACGACGGGCTTCGGCTTCACGAGCAACATCAGCCGGGCGCACACGAAGGTCGACGACGGCCGGCCGATGGTCGGCGCGTCCGAATGGGCGGCGAACCTGGGCGGCTATTTCGAGAACGACAAGGTGTCGCTGCGCCTCGTCGCGAACTACCGCAGCGAGTACGTGAACAGCTCCACGGCGCCGGCGCCGACGGCCAACAGCCAGGGCCTGTACAGCGTCAACGGCGTCTTGATGCCGACCGCGCCGACGATGGCCGCGCCGGTGACGACGCTCGCCTTCAACGCCAGCATCAACCTCGCGTCGAATCTGCTGCTCACGTTCGATGCGACGAACCTGACCAACGTGAAGCGCGCGTACTACCGCTACAGCGAGGAGGAACAGCAAAAGCTGGACGTCAGCGGCCGCCAGTTCTACGTGAATTTGAAATATCGATTCTGACGTCGTCGCCGGCAAGCGCAAGGGGGCCGCGGCCCCCTTTTTCATTGCATTTTTCGACGTCGCGTAGGTCTGTTTGAAGGTGGCCTGTAGGACTGGAACTCATGGGGCCGTACAGTGTGCGGCATCTAACGGTTGCTACCCCGGTGAACTCGCTACCATAGAGGCGTCGAGTGAGGCACCAGCGATCTTCCGCAGGCGGCCAACCACCTCGACAGGTCAGCCGGTCGCCTCGAGGATCGGCACCAATTTCGAAGCCGGCGCCATGGCGCGGGCTTCAAACGGAAGCGGAGGTTGCCATGACCACGACGACGACGAACCATCCCCCCAAGCATCTCGTGCGCGAGTACCTCGAGCGGCGTTCGAAAGACACGACACCGCCGCCGACGCCGGAAGAAATCCGGCGCCAGCTTGGCTGGGGCATGCTGATGCCGTCGGACGACCGGATCGGCGCCTCCCGTTCCTAGGCAGGATTGCGCGCGCCGCTGCGCGTGCCGTTGCAGTTTCACCGTCACCGAACAGGAGAAGCATCATGACCGCCAAGATCGGCAACAAACACATCGCCCAGCACCGGGGCAAGAAAGAGCGCGAGGAAATCCACAAGATGAACGTCGCGCGCGAAGCCCTCAAGATTGCCGAGGCCCGCGCCAAGTACCGCAACCAGCAGAAGGGGCAGCGTCCGCAAGCCGCGGCCTGATCCATCCGCTTCCCGGGGGGGCCCGCCATGGCGACATGGCGGGCCCTTCGTTGTTTACCGGCGTATTCGCCGACCACGCCGCCATTCACCGGCATGGCGCCGCCGTTGGCCGAAAAGCGCTTCCACCTGCGCGCCGGTCTCCGTTATCGTGTCGACATTCGATCACAACGGAGGAAACATGAATAGCGAAGCTTCCTACCACCTGCGGCGCCAGGTGTTGTGGGGCCTGGTCCTGGTGGGGCTGGGCGTGGCCTTCCTGCTGGACCAGATGGATGTGTTCGACATCCGCTCGCTGTGGCATTACGCGCCGCTGCTGCTGGTCGTCGTGGGTATCAACCAGACCATCGGCTACCCGAGCGCCCGCGAATTCTCCAACGGCCTGTGGACCGTGTTCATCGGCCTGTGGCTGTTCGCCGTGCTCGAAGGCCTGTGGGGTCTCACGTTCGGCAACAGCTGGCCCCTGTTCATCATCATCAGCGGCATCACGATGGCGATCCGGCCGATCGCCGAGCGCCGCTTCGGCCGGAAGGGGGGCGACGGCCATGGAAAATAATACCAACCGCGCGTCGAGCCAGGTCGTACTGGGCCTGCTCGTCGTGGGCATGGGCGTGCTGTTCCTGCTCGATAACCTCGACATCCTGAACTTCCGCCACGCGATCGGTTTCTGGCCGCTCGCCTTCATCGTGGCCGGCTGCGCCGCCCTGTTCGGCAACGGTGCGCGCTCCGGCAACTACATGGGGGGCGTGCTGATCGCCGTGGGTGTGCTGATGATCGTCGGCCGCTTGGGGTATTTCTACATCAGCTGGGGCACGCTGTGGCCGCTCGTGATGATCGCACTCGGCGGCCTCGTGCTGTACCGGTCGCTGGGGCCGGGACGGGTCGCGCGCGAAGGCATCGCGGCGGGGACGAGCCCGGACAACGTCGTCGACATCGTCGCCGTGCTGGGCGGCTTCGAACGCCGCGTCAGTTCGCAGGACTTCCGCGGCGGCGAGATCACGGCCGTGATGGGCGGCTGCGCGCTCGACCTGCGTGATGCATCCATCGTCAAGGAGGCCGTGATCAACGTCTTCACGGTCTGGGGCGGCATCAACATCAAGGTACCGCCGGACTGGACCGTCGTCCTGAACGGCACGCCCGTGATGGGCGGTTTCGCGGAAAAGACGGCCCGGCCGCCCGACGCCAGCAAGCGCCTCGTCATCTCCGGCTACGCCATCATGGGCGGCGTGGAAGTGCGTAACTAAGGGCGCGGCCAGTGCACGGCATCTTCGCGAGCTGGCGCGCGACAGCGCTCTACCTGCTGGCCTGGCTGATGCTGGGCCTGCTGCTGGCGGCCATGCTGGCCGTCAGCGGCGCGGGCTGGGGCGCGAGCGTGCTGTTCGCCGTGCCGCTGGCGCTCTGGTACGCATACGCGGCGGGCTTTTCCGCGTACTACGTCTGCCGCGCGTACCCGCTGGGGCGGCGCCGTCCCCTCGCCATCGGCGCCGGCGTCGGCATGACGGCGGCGTGCGTGTCCGGGCTGTGGTGCGGCATGGGCGCGGTCTGGAACAGTCTCCTGTCCGCGCTGGCGCCGGACGCCTACGTGCCCGTCGCGAGCGGCCCCGTGCTGGCATCGATGTTCGGCCTCGGCCTCATCCTGTACGGCCTGGCGGCCGCCGTGAACTACCTGCTGGTCGAGACCGAACGCGTGCGCCAGCTCGAAACGCAGCGCCTGGAGATGAAGCTGATGGCCCAGGACGCCGAACTGCGCATGCTGCGCGCCCAGGTCGATCCGCACTTCCTGTTCAACAGCCTGAATTCGATCAGCGCACTGACCTCGCTCGACCCGGCGGCCGCGCGCGCCATGACCGTGCAGCTGGCCGAGTTCTTCCGCCACACGCTGGGCCTGCGCGCCGACCGCAAGGTCACGCTCGACCAGGAGCTGCAGCTCGTGCGGCATTTCGTCGCCATCGAGCAGGTGCGCTATGGCGACCGGCTGCGCTTCGAGGCCGCCATCGATCCCGCCGCCGCCGGGTGCCTGCTGGCGCCCATGCTGCTGCAGCCGCTCGTGGAAAACGCGGTCAAGCACGGCATCGGCCAGATGATCGAGACGGGCCTCGTCCGCATCGAGGCGACGCGCGCCGGCTCGATCCTGCGCATCCGCGTGGAGAACGACGTCGATCCCGACGGCGTCGACGGGGCAGGTGGCACGCGCGGCACGGGCCTGGGCCTCGTCAACGTGCGCCAGCGTCTCGCGGCGGACCATGGGCACGAGGCGAGCGCGCATTGGGCGCGACGCGGCGGCCGCTTCATCGTGGAGCTGGCGCTGCCGGCCGTGACGGCCGCCGAACCGCAACCCGAACTCGAAAGGACCTGACGCATGCGCGTGATCATCGTGGACGACGAACCCCTGGCGCGCGCCGTGCTGCGCGAACATCTCGGGCTGCACCCGGACGTGGAGATCGTCGGCGAATGCGCCAACGGCTTCGAGGCCGTGAAGGCGATCGCGGAGCTGGCGCCCGATCTCGTGTTCCTCGATATCCAGATGCCGAAGCTGGATGGCTTCGAAGTCGTGGAACTGGCCGGCGCGAAGACGCACTACGTGTTCGTCACCGCGTACGACCAGTTCGCCCTCCGGGCCTTCGACGTCCATGCGCTCGACTACCTGTTGAAACCGTTCACGCGCGAGCGCCTCGCGCAGGCGCTGGCGCACGCGCGCGAACGCCTCGCCGCACCGGCGACCGCGGCGCAAGGGGAGACGGCCATGCGCGCGCTCGTGAGCGAGGCGCAGGCGCGCCGCCAGCCGATCGAACGCATCCTGATCCGCGACGGCGCCCGCGTGCAGGTGATTCCCGTCGCGCGCATCGACTACATCGAGGCCCAGGACGATTACGTGGCCATCTCCTCGGAAGGCCGGCAGTGGCTGAAGAACCAGCGCATGGCCGAACTGGAAAGCCAGCTGGACCCGCAGGCCTTCCTGCGTGTGCACCGGTCGTACATCGTCAACCTGGGTACCATCGCGCGCATCGAGCCGACCGGGAAGGATGGGCACTGCGCCGTGTTGAAGTCGGGGGCGCGCATTCCGATCAGCCGCAGCGGCTATCAGAAGGTGCGCGACCTGATGCGCTAGGCCGCCTTGTCGACGTGCCACCACGCGGGCAGCAGTGCCTGCACTTCCCGCCGCGCGAAGCGGTCGTCGATCAGCCAGACGACGCCGCGGTCCTGCTCCGTGCGGATCACGCGGCCGGCCGCCTGCACGACCTTCTGCATGCCGGGATAGAGATAAGTGTAGTCGTATCCCGCGCCGAACATCGCCTGCATGCGCTGGCGCAGCTGTTCGTTGACAGGATTCACCTGCGGTAGGCCGAGGGTCGCGACGAACGCGCCGATGAGACGCTCGCCCGGCAGGTCGACGCCTTCGCCGAACGAGCCGCCCAGCACGGCGAAACCGATGCCGCGGCCGCCCGCGACGAAGCGCGCGAGGAAGTCCGCCCGTTCCGGCTCGCTCATGCGGCGGGCCTGTCTCCACACGGGAATGTCCGGATGGTCGCGCTCGAAACGGTCGGCCACCTGCTGCAGGTAGTCGAAGCTGGAAAAGAACGCGAGGTAGTTGCCGGGCTTCGCATGGTACTGGTCCGCCATCAGCGTGGCGATCGGCGCGAGCGAGCCGGCGCGCGCCTGGTAGCGGGTGGAGATGCCGTGCGCGACGTGCACGTCCAGCTGGCTCGCGGTGAACGGCGAATCGACGTCGATCCACGCGGTGTCCGCCGGCATGCCGAGCAGGTCGGCGAAATAATGCCAGGGGCTCAGGGTCGCGGAAAACAGCGTCGTCGAGTGGGCATACGCGAAGCGCGGACCGAGGAACGGGGCGGGGACGACGTTGCGGATGCAGAGCGTCGTATCGCGCTCATGTCCTAGAAAATTCGCACGCGTGACGTCGAACAGCGAGTGCTCGCCGAACGATTCTGCGAGGCGGCCGAACTGCAGCGCGCCGAAATAGAAATCCTGCAGTTCCGGGTCGAGCGGCACCGAGGATGGGGCTGACTGCGCCGCCATGTGCTCCGTGATGGCGTTGGCCGCGCCCTGCAGCGCATTCAGGAATTTGTCGGGCAGGCCCTCCAGCACCTGGTAGGGCAGGGGCGCGGACTTGCTTACGTCCGTCCATGCGCGCTTGACCTTGTCGAGTTCCTTGTGCAGCGCGGGCGGCGCGATGGCCCGTGCCGCGCGCAGGTCCGCGCGTTGCAGCGTCGCCGTGTACATCGAACGTGCCCGCGACACCAGGTTGTGCGCCTCGTCGGCCAGCACGCTGACCTTCCAGCCGCGCTCCAGCGCCAGCGCGTACAGCATCGCGCCGCCGTCGAACCAGTAGTTGTAGTCGCCCACGACGACGTCGCTCCAGCGCACCATCTCGCTGCCCAGGTAGTACGGGCAGACGTCGTGCGCGAGGCCGATCTCGCGCAACGTGGCGCGGTCGAGCATGTCCGCATTCGCCGCCGCTGCGCGTGCGGCCGGCAGGCGGTCGTAGAAGCCCTGGGCGAGCGGGCACGACTCGCCATGGCAGGCTTTATCGGGATGCTCGCAGGCCTTGTCGCGCGCGCTCAGTTCGAGCACGCGCAGCGGGACCGTGCCGCCCGAGCGGAGTGTCGCGGCCGCGTCCAGCGCCAGCTGGCGGCCCGGCGTCTTCGCGGCCAGGAAGAAGACCTTGTCGAGCCCCTGTCCCGGTACCGCCTTCAGCACCGGGAACAGGGTGCCGACGGTCTTGCCGATGCCGGTCGGGGCCTGCGCCAGCAGGCAACGCTTGCTCGAGTTGGCGCGGAAGATGGCTTCGGCAAGCTGGCGCTGGCCGGGGCGAAAGTCGGCGTGGGGAAAGCGCAGTGCCGTCAGCGCGGCGTCGCGCGCGCCGCGATGCGCCAGTTCCCGCTCGGCCCAGGCGACGAAGCGGCGGCACTGGTCTTCGAACAGCGCGGCGAGGTCGGCGCCGGTGCGGGTCTCGCGCAGCACGGTCTCCTGCTGGGTGCCGATGTCGAAGTAGACGAGCGCCAGGTTCACCTCATCCATGCCGAGTTCCGCGCACATCAGGTGCCCATACACGCGCAGCTGGGCCCAGGCCAGGCGCAAATGGTTGTCCGGGATGCGCGCGAACTGGCCGCGGTACGTCTTGACCTCTTCGATCAGGTTGCGGTCGGGGTCGTAGCCGTCGGCCCGTCCGCGCACGTGCAGCGGGCCCCAGTCGCCTGCCAGCGTCACTTCGCTGCGGTAGTTGTCGTCGCGGCGGGATGCGACGACCGCATGGCCCGCGATGCCTTCCTGCGCCGTGGGCGACGGCGTGAACCGCAAGTCGAGGTCGCCCTGCTTGGCCGTGAATTCGCACAGGGCGCGTACGGAGACGACGTAGCGGGCGTCGTTCATGCCGCCGCTTGTTCCCATTGCAGGTAGCACACCGTGATCGGCATGCCGTGCTCGGCGCAGTAATCGATCCAGCGCAGCTGGTTGTCCTGCAGGCGGTCGCCCGGGCCCTTCACCTCGATCATGTTGTAGCGCTGTTCGCCAGGCCAGAACTGGATCAGGTCGGGGAAGCCCGTGCGGTTTTCCTTCACGTCGTGCAGGATGCGGCGGAACCACAGTGTCAGGTGCGCGGCCGGGATGCAGTCCAGTGCCAGCTCGATGATGCCGCGATCGAGCCAGTCCCACGCGACGAACGGCGATTGCAGGCCCGCCTTCTCCGCGTAGGTCGCGAGGATGGCGGCGCGGTGGCGGCCGTCGTCCAGCAGGGCGAGGCAGGCATCGAAATCGTCCTTGCGGCGCTGGTAGAAGTCGGGTGCGAACAGGTCGGCCGGGCCGCGGTGGAACGGGTGGAAGAACGCGCCCGGAATGGCCGCGAAGATGGCGCGCCAGCACAACAGGCCGAACAGCGTGTTGGCCAGCGTGTTCTCGACGTAGAAGACGGGTGCGTCGGCACGCGCCAGATGCTCCAGCACGACGCCTTCGACGCGCCATTCCCCACCCGGCAGCGGCAGGCTCAGGTCGAGCCGCGCGGCCGGCGCCGCGCGCCGCGGCGGGCCTTTCGGATGGCCCAGCTTGCGTGCAAGACGCGGGCCGAGGCGCAGCAGGTGCTGGCGTTCCGCCTCGCTTTCCGGGGCCAGCTGCGCCGTCTCGAACAGGGCATAGGCTGCGTCGAACTTCTCGTGCTTTTCCAGCACGCGGATCGCCCGTCCGCGCGCGCCCGGATAGCGGCAATCCGCATACACGGCATACGCGTTGTCCCAGTCGCGCTCTTTTTCGAGCAACTGGCCGAGCTGGAACAGGAGACGTTCGCGCCGGCCGTCGAGCCAGTCGTTGCCGAACGCGTGGCGGGGCAGGTCGGCCAGCACCTCCAGTGCTGCCTCGCCCGCGTAATAGCGCTCCTTGCACGCGTGCAGTTGCAGGTAGTGGTCGATGTCCTGGCGGGCCCGGAAGCCGCGCGACGCCGGCGAGAATTCGACGCGCTCGTAGCGGAACAGGCCGAGGTCGGACAGCACGAACTCCGTCCAGTCCTGCGAGAGGTTGCCGAAGAAGATGAGGCGCAGGCGGTCGCACAGCGGTTGTACGAGCAGGCGCAATGCGAGGTCGTCGCAATTGCGGTGCCAATGCGAGAACGGCCGCACTGCCTCGTGCGCGGGATCCGCGCGCAGCGCGTCGAGCTGGTCGGCCTTGCGCGCGCTCTTTTGCGCGCCCGTCAGGCCGAACGCCTCGGCCAGTTCCGGCTTGGACAGCTGGTCGAACAATTCGTCGAGCGTCAGGAAGGGATCGGACTCGATCCACCCGCTGGGCAGCAAGGCCTCTGCCGCTGCGCGGGGGCAGCCGATCTCCGCGTAGTTGAGTTTGCTGGCGCGGAACAGGGTGCCCTTGCGCATCACCATCCGCACGAACAGGGCGCGGGCCGGCTGCGGCAATTGCGGGAAGGCGGCGATGAACGCGTGTTCCTCGTCGATGAGCAGGTCGGCGTAGCGCTCGGCGATCCAGTCCAGCACGCGCTGGAAGTTATCCAGATAATAAAACTCGTTTTCCAGGACTCTGATCATCGTCATACCGCACCAACTGTACTTTTGTACAGTATAGCGGTGCCGGCGACGATGGCCCAGCAGTTTTGGTGTCGTGATGCCCTGCGGCGTGGTTTTCCGGGCAAGTCAACCTATTGTCGGGGTGGCATGCGCGGGCCGCACGGTTTGTCGGTGCACGCCGCCGCTCCCGCGCCTTCGGCCGCCTCGTTACGAGGGCCGGTGTGCTGCAGGATGGCCGAGATCAGGGCGACGTCCGTATCGACCGTGGCGGTCGACGGCGTGGTCCTGGCGGTGCCGGGGGGCCGCTTCTGGCGCGGCGGTGCCGGGTCCGCATGGACCAGGGCCGAACTCGTCCGGAGGGCCGGTTGCGGCCGCGCGGATGGGATCGACGGCGTGGCGGGATGCGTGGACGCATGGTGCGCCGGCGTGCGCACAGGCACCGCGGATGCCATCGCAGGGGCGGGTTGCGGCAGGTCGATGATGACCGCGCCGCGCGCCGGGCCGGCGGCATCCGGGGATGCGGCCATGTCTGGCGCCGGCACGGACACGGAACTTTCCGCTGCCAGTGTGGTGCGCATGCCTGGCACGGCGACCGGGATGCTGTCGCGTGCATCGTTGGCCTGGCCGCTGTCCGGCACAGGGGCCATGGATCGCGCAGGCTCCGCCTGGCGTGCCGACGCTTGCGCCGCCTGCGCCGCCTGCGTCCCATCATGCGGCGGCGTCGCGCCGCGGACGAGCCAGGCGAGCGCGACGAGCAGGGCGCACGCCAGTACGCCGGCGGCGCCGTACCAGACGACCGCACGCCCGGCAAGCAGCCGCCGCCCGGGCGCCCGGCCGTCGAGCATGGCGAGGATATTGATTTCGCCGGTGGTCCGGCGCGACGGCGACATCAGGTTGGGACGTCTGGAGCCGGATTGATTTTCATCTGTAGGGCGCACCGCGTTACTCCTAAGATTGGAAAACTAGTTCCAATTAGAAACAAACCGGAGAAGCCGATGCTGATCTTCCTCGCATTCTTGTACTTTTGCCTGGCCTGCAGCGTCATCTGGCTCGCCCTGTTCCCCGGCGGGCGGGCGACGGTGTTGCAGATGCTCGGCATGCTGCAACGCCGCCTGCAATGGCGCGTCGGCGGTTGGCAGCGCAGCGGGAATGCGACGTTGCAGGCGTCCTGGTCGGGTGCGCGCGGCGTGTTGTACGACAGCCGCACGGTGCTGCGCCGGCACTGGGCCTGGTTTGCCGTCGGGGTGCCGCTCGTGCTGGTGCCGACGCTGCTCGCGTTGCTGATGCGCCGGCCGGACATGCTGCCCGACTACGAGCCCGTCGACACGGTCGTCGACGCCCAGGTGGCCGCGCTGCTCAAGGGCGAGCAGCTGGTGCCGCCGGCCGCGTTGCCGCCGCTCGCATTCGGCACACGCGAAGTGGAACTGGTGCGTCCGATGCTGGTCGACGCGAGCCGCAACTGGGGGCTGCTGCGGCCGGAGTTCGGCCAGCGCCTGCTGTTGGTGTTCAAGATCATGAAGGAGAAATACGGGTACGAAATGGCCCTGCTGGAAGGCTACCGCAGCCCGGCCCGCCAGGACATGCTGGCCGGGATGGGCTCGCAGGTGACGAACGCGCGGGCATTCCAGAGCTGGCACCAGTACGGCCTGGCGGGCGACTGCGCATTCTGGCGCGATGGCAAGCTCGTGATCTCGGAAAAGGATCCCTGGGCCATGCGCGGTTACCAGCTCTACGGCGAGGTCGCGGAGTCGGTGGGCCTGACCTGGGGCGGACGCTGGACGATGATGGACTTCGGTCATACGGAGTTGCGGATGCGCGGCGTGATGCGACGTTGATGCGGGACGGGTCCCGGAGCGTTGTCTCACCTCAAATTTTCATGAAGGAAATAGTGCCAGTATTGCCGATGGTATTCACCAACCTTCCGAACGAACATGATGGCCCGACTCTGGCAGTTCCTCACCGACAGACGTGTTTTGGCCGTGATCGGCATCGGCGTGCTTGCAGCGCTCGTGCTGCTGGGCGCGGAATCCCCCGATGCAGCCCTCATCTGGGCCGCGCTGCTATGCCTGCTCCTCCTGTGCGCCGGGGGCATTGCCTGGTTCGTGCGTGCCTGGCTGCGCAAGCGCGCGGCGAGCCGGTTGGGCGAGGCAATCCTGACCGGCGTGGAGGCCGACGGCAAGGACCAGGCGGCGCGTAACGACGCGGCCGTGCTGCGCAAGGGCATGCTGGAGGCGATCAACACGATCAAGACCTCCAAGCTGGGCCTGACGCGCGGCGCGGCGGCGCTGTACGAACTGCCGTGGTACATGATCATCGGGAACCCGGCGGCCGGGAAGAGCAGCGCGATCAAGCATTCCGGGCTGACCTTTCCGATCCCCGGCAGCAAGGCCGTCCAGGGCGTCGGCGGCACGCGCAACTGCGACTGGTTCTTCACGACGGACGGCATCCTGCTCGACACGGCGGGGCGCTACTCGGTATTCGAGGCGGACCGCGCCGAGTGGTTCAGTTTTCTCGACCTGCTGCGCAAGCACCGGTCCCGCGCGCCGATCAACGGCATCCTGATCGCCGTCAGCGTCGCCGAACTGGCCGGCGGCAGTCCCGAAACCTCGATCGAGCTGGCCAAGAGCCTGCGCACGCGGGTGCAGGAGCTGACCGAGCGGCTGGGCGTCCACGCGCCGGTGTACGTGATCTTCACGAAGGCCGACCTGATCGCCGGCTTCGCCGACTTTTTCCACGACTGCGAACGGACGGAACGCGAACGCGCCTGGGGCGCCACCTTGCGCTACAACCGGCGCAGCACGCCGCAGGACGTGCTGGCGTTCTTCGACCAGCATTTCGATGAATTGCACGACGGCCTCAAGGAAATGAGCCTGGCCAGCATGGCGGGCAACCGCAGCACCGCGCTGCGTCCTGGCGTGTTCACGTTCCCGCTCGAATTCGCCGTGCTCAAGCCCCAGTTGCGCGCATTCCTGGCCACCCTGTTCGAGGAAAACACGTGGCAATTCAATCCCGTGTTCCGCGGCTTTTATTTCACCAGCGCCCTGCAGGAGGGCAGCGTGGAGCACCAGTCGGCACGGCGCGTGGCAGGGCGGTTCGACCTGCAGCTGCGCCCGCTCGGCGAGAAGGCCGGCGACGATGCCGCGCCCGGCACGGAGCAGTCGGGCTTTTTCCTTCTGCAGCTGTTCCGCAAGGTGATCTTCGCCGACCGCGACCTGGTCAAGCGGTACACGAGCCCGGCGGCCATGCGCCTGAAGATCGGCACGTTCTTCGCCGCCACCCTGCTGCTCGGCTGTGCGCTGGGCGGCTGGAGTTGGTCGTACACGGGGAACCGGCAACTCGTCGCGAACGTCAAGGCCGACCTGGACAAGGTCATGAAGCTGCAGGCCGGACGCACCGACCTGCAGGCGCGGCTGGAAGGGCTCGACATCCTGCAGGACCGTATCGAACAGCTCGATAAATATCGCGGGGACCGTCCGTGGGCGCTGGCGTTCGGCCTGTACCAGGGCGAAGCGCTGGAGCGCAAGCTGCGCGACGAGTATTTCGCCGGCGTGCGCGAAGTCATGGTGCAGCCGGTGGCGGGCGCGCTGGAGAACCTGCTGACGGAAATGAATGCGAACGCGGCGCAGCTCGACCCGAACATGCGCGCGACGCCCGCCGCCAGACCCGGCCAGCCCTACCAGGACGTCTCGGCCACGAACGTCGGCGACGCCTACAACGCGCTCAAGACTTACCTGATGTTGGCGGACAAGAGCCATGCCGAGCCCGGCCACCTGAACGACCAGCTGACGCGCTTCTGGCGCGGCTGGCTCGAAGCGAACCGGGGCGCGATGCCGCGCGATCAGATGATCCGCAGCGCCGAGCGCCAGCTGACCTTCGTACTGGCCCATATCGACGACCAGGCGTGGCCCCAGATCACGCCCAAGCTGAGCCTGCTGGACACCGCCCGCGAAAACCTGCGCCGCGTCGTGCGCGGCACGCCCGCGCGGGAGCGCGTGTATGCCGACATCCGCACCCGCGCGTCGACGCGTTATCCCGGCGTGACGGTGGCGCGCATCGTCGGCGAGCAGGACCAGGCGCTCGTCGTCGGCAGTTACGCCGTCGGCGGCGCGTACACCCGCGACGCGTGGGAAAAATTCGTCCAGGGCGCCATCCGCGAAGCGTCGACCCGCGAACTGCAGAGCAGCGACTGGGTACTGAAAAGCGTTGCCAAGGACGACCTCACGCTGGAGGGCAGCCCGGAGCAGATCCAGAAGGCGCTCGTCGAGATGTACAAGGCCGATTACGCGCGCGAATGGAGCAAGTTCGTGCAGGGGGTGACGATCGCGGACCTCAACGGTTTCGATGCCAGCGTGCAGGCGATGAACCGCCTCGGCGATCCGCTGACGTCGCCCTTGGCGAAAGTGCTCCAGACCGTCCACGAACAGACGGCCTGGGACGATCCCGCGCAGGCGCGTGTCGATACCGTCAAGCTCAAGCGCGGTCTCACCGGCTGGTTCCGCGAGGTGGTGCTGAGGCAGGCACCGAGCGAGGCGCGCCAGGTCGCCGATGCGATGGGGCCGCTGCCGGTCGGCGGCGCGCAGGCGGCAGGTCCGGTCGGCCGCGAGTTCGCCGGCGTCGCGCGCCTGGTCGGGGTCAAGGAAAAGGATGCGTCGCTGATGACCGGCTACCTCGATGCGTTGTCGAAGTTGCGCAGCCGCCTGAACCAGTTGAAGAACCAGGGCGATCCCGGCCCCGGCGCCAAGCAGCTCATGCAGCAGACACTGGAGGGCAATGGTTCCGTGCTGGCCGATGCGCTGAAATACGTCGACGAGCAGATGCTGACGGGGATGACGGACACGCAGAAGCAGATGCTGCGCCCGCTGCTCGTGCGTCCGCTCGTGCAGACGTTCGCGATGATCGTGCTGCCGTCGGAGTCGGAGATCAACAAGACGTGGCAGGCACAGGTCGTGGAACCGTTCCAGAAGACGCTGGCCGCCAAGTATCCGTTCGCGCCCTCGGCCCAGATCCAGGCCACGCCGGCCGAGATCGGCCAGGTGTTCGGACCGGAAGGCGTCGTAGCGAAGTTCGTGGGCACGACGATGGGGCCGCTCGTCGTGCGCCGCGGCGACGTGCTCGCCAGCCGTACCTGGGCCGACATCGGGATCACCTTGGCGCCGCAGGTGGTCAGCGGCTTCCCCGGCTGGGTGGCGCCGTTGTCGGCCAACGGCGTGGCCGCCGCCGGCGGTCCGCAGACCGTGTTCCAGCTGCTGCCGCTGACCGCGCCCGGCATCACCGAATACACGATCGAGATCGATGGCCAGCAGCTGCGCTACCGGAACACGCCGCCGGCCTGGGTCAACATGGTGCATCCTGGCCCGCAGGGCAGCAGCGGCGCGAAGATCAGCGCCGTGACGTTCGACGGCCGTACGGTCGAACTGTTCAACGAGCCGGGCGAGTTCGGCCTGCAGAAGATGATCGAGGCGGCGGCGAAGAAACGGCTGGATGCGGGCACGCACGAATTGCGCTGGAATGCCGGCAACGTGTCCGTGGCCGTCAACCTGAAGCGCATCAGCAGCACCGACACGTCCGGCGGCAACGCCCAGGCGAGCCAGGGCTTCCGCGGCCTGCGCCTGCCGGACGCCGTCGTCGGCCGCGCGGGTGCGGTCGGTACCGGCGGCGCCGGCCCCGTGCTGGCGGGAGCGACGCAGTGAACCGCACCCTGAACCGTGCCGCCCAGCGGATGCCCGCAATGAGCCGCGTCGGCTATTTCGGCAAGATCCCCGCGCACAGCGACTTCGTCAAGCATGCCGACGACCAGCCCGTCATCGGCATGCTGGACGACTGGATCGCGCAAGTCATGACGCGGCTGCCGTCCGACGCGCGCTGGAAGCTGAACTACGATGCGATGGCGCCGGCCAGCTTCGCCTTCGTGGGACCGGACCGGCGCCATGCCGTCGCCGGCCACCTCGTCGCGAGCCACGACCGCTCGGGGCGCCGGTTCCCGTTCCTGATGATGCGCACCGTCGACGTGCCCGATCCCGCTGGCTTCGTCGCACGCTGCCCGCTCGCTTTCGCGCCGTTGTGGGATTACCTCGAGGGCATGGCGCCCCAGGTGCTGGGCAGCGGCGATCCGAGCGCCTACTTGCAGGCGATCGCCGACGCGCCCGTGGTGCTGGGCGAACACGATGCCGCGCTCGACAGCTACCTGGCGTTGTCCACCGTCGGCGAACTGTCGGCGCAACTGGAACTGGAGGCCAACCGTATGATCCTCGGGCTCGGCCTGCTGCTGCAACCCGTGATGCACAGCCGTCCCGCCAGCCTGCACAAGAGCCTCGTGCTGCCGCTGCCGCGCGCGGGTGCCCAACGCTACGCGGCGGCCGCGTTCTGGCTGGAACTGGTGCTGCCGTTCATCCGGCGCAGCGGCTTCGACCTCGCGCTGTTCGTGACACGCGTCCGCGAGCATCCCGCGCTCGTCGTCGGCTTCGGCGGGGAGGCGGCTGGCACGCTCCATGCCCTGATCGATCCGATCGTGGCCGCCGACCAGCAGGTGCACCTCGGGGACAATGCGTGGATCGACGAGCAGCTCGGCCTGGACGTCGACGTGCGCGCGCTGGCCAGCTACCTCGAGCAGCCGGCGCTGCCCCTGCGGCTCGCACACGAACTGTTCCTGAAAACCTTTATCGGAGCCGCGCCGTGATGCCGAAGACACTCATTTTTTATGCTGCTCTCGCATGCGTCCCCATCGCCGTCGCCGGGCAGGCCTGGGCGCAAGCACAGCCGCAGCCCCAGCCCCAGCCGGCCGCACCCATCGTCGTGTCCGGCACGGTCGCCGACGATGCCAGCAAGGCCGCGCTGCTGGCCCGCCTGCGCGCCGTGTACGGCGCGGACCGGATCGTGGACCAGCTCGCGGTCGGCCGGGTCTCGATGCCGGCGAACTGGAACGACCATGTCGGCAAGCTGATCGGCCCGAACCTGAAGCTGATCAGCCGCGGCCAGCTGCAGGTCGATGGCACCAGCGTCAGCCTGCGCGGCGACGTCGCGAGCGAAGCCCAGCGCACGCAGGTCGCCAGCGACATCGCGCTGGCGCTCGATCCCGGCTACACGGTCAACAACGGCCTGCGCGTAGCGGCCTCCGAGCAGGGGATGCTGGATGCGGCGCTGGCCAACCGCATCATCGAATTCGAATCGGGCCAGGCCACGCTGACGGATTCCGGCAAGGCCATCCTCGACCAGATGAGCGTGGCGCTGCTGCGCCTGAAGGACAAGCGGGTCGAAGTCATCGGCCATACGGACAACGCCGGCTCGCGCGCCGGCAATCTGTCGCTCAGCCAGGCACGCGCGGAAGCCGTCAAGGCGTATGTCGTCGGGCGCGGCGTCAAGCCCGACATGGTGGCCGTGTCCGGCGAAGGGCCGGACCGTCCCGTGGCCGACAACCGTACGCCGGAGGGACGGGCGCGTAACCGCCGCATCGAGTTCAAGGTCGTCCAATAACCCCTCGCGCGCGGCTTATTGTATACTTGCAAGGTTAATGTCCTTGCAATGGCGCGTATGAAAATCGGCATGCAAACGTGGGGCAGCCACGGCGATATCCGGCCCTTCCTGGCGTTCGCGGAGGGTCTGCAGGCGGCGGGCAACGAGGTTCACCTCGTGATCACCTGTGTCGACAGCGGTGCCTACGAAGGCATGACGTCGGCGAACGGCGTGAAGATCAGCGTCGTCGCGTCGCCCGTGCTGACACCGGAACAGCAGGAGACTGTCGGCCGGACGGCGTACACCATCCGCAATCCGATGACGCAGATGGCCGCCATCCTGCGGCTGTGCCTGGACCCGGTCGAAGACGCCATGTTCGATGCCGCGCAGTGTCTCTGCGCCGAGTCCGACGTGCTGATCGGCCATTACTTCATGCACTCATTACAGACCGCGGCGGAGGCGGCGGGGCGGCCGTACGTCAGCGTCCTGTTGTCGCACGCGGCGATCCCCAGCGACTTCGACCACCCGCTGACCATGCCCGGCGCCGGCAAGCGGATCCATCGCATGCTGTGGTGGCTGACCCGGACCCTGCTCAACCGCACGTTGAAGCATTATCCCGACCGGTTGCGCAGCCGGCTCGGCCTGCCGCCGGTGCGGGACGTCGTCACGCAGGTCTGGCTCTCGCAACATCTGACGCTGGCCGCCGTCAGCCCCACGGTCTGCCGGGCGCAGCCGGACTGGCCGGCGTCCGTCCGCGTGTGCGGTTTTCTCGATACGCCGAACCTGGCAATGGAAGGGGACATCCCGCCAGGCCTGGCCGCGTTCCTTGCCGCTGGCGATGCGCCCGTCTACATGACGTTCGGCAGCTGGATGCCGCGCGACCCGGCGGGACAAGCGCAAGCGTTGCACCTGCTGACCGATACGGCGCGCCGGGCCGGCTGCCGTGCCATCATCCAGGCGCCTTCCGCGGCGGCGTGCGGGTTCGAATCCGGCGGCGACATCCTGTACGTCGCCGCGGCCCCGCACCACGCCATCTTCCCCCGATGCCGGGCCGTCGTGCACCACGGCGGCGCGGGGACGACGCAGTCGGTCATGCGGGCGGGGAAGCCGTCGATCGTCGTCGCCAACATCAGCGAGCAGGAGCATTGGGGCAAGGAATTGCGCCGC
>Ga0187844_10001120_pt1 | contig 20733 bp, 24 predicted proteins | sample SpaLakP09_SKY_50_FD_134517 | JGI IMG/M metagenome (GOLD analysis project Ga0187844, IMG submission 134517) | Oligotrophic lake water microbial communities from Sparkling Lake, Wisconsin, USA - SP09_SKY_50 | ecosystem: Environmental > Aquatic > Freshwater > Lake | place: USA: Sparkling Lake...
AGTATAATCAAAAGCTTTCTGAAGAACGTGCAAACGCCGTCAAAACCTATCTGAGTAACAAAGGTATCTCAGGTAACCGGATGAGTGCCAGCGGCAAAGGAGAAAGTAATCCTGTCGTTGAATGTCATGATAGAACAAAAGCAAAACTGATCGAATGTCTGGAGCCGAATCGTCGTGTTGAGATCGACCAGATCACTATTGAGCAACGTGTACGCTGAATCCATAGCCTCTCGCTATGGCGAATTCGGATTTGAGAAACAAGTCTGTAATTAAGCTCACGCCTGCTGTTCTTTGAATGGCAGGCGTGATTCAAGTCAGGCAAATATGCAGATAAACAAACGGGCGAAAAATGCAATTTTCACCCGTTTGTTTATTGCATCAATCATCAGGGAGTGTCGATGATGCGTATCTTGAAATACGTTTATTGAATTCCGCACATATCAGCTAGTCCGATTCCTTACTCCAGCTCGTATCCGGGTTATAAGCCTCGATCTTACGTACAAGCTGGCTGGTGCGCACACCCAGATCCTTGCTATACACAATACCTTGATGGTTAATGATAAAACTCTTGATGCCGGTAACAGCGTATTGTTCAGGATAAGCGATCAGAGCAAAGCCTCCGATCAGTCTGGATCTGGTCATGTAATCAAATGCTCCCCCCGGTGCCGAACTGCCCTGCCTGGTCAGGATTTTAAAATAATAACCATGATAGGACTTTGCGAGCCTTGTCACCGTTTTATTACCAGCCTCCTGATGTGCGTAGGCAAATGCTTCCCCCATCGGAGAAAGCTCTTCACCTTCAGCAACAGGCCAATATAATCCATCGTGCTGTCCGGATGTGCTGTCAAACCGTTGAGCGTACTCAAGCAAACCATCCTGATTTCTATCTCGCAAAACATATTCACGCTGTGCATCAGCATAGGCCAAAGATATCTGGATCGCAGCGATTTCATTTCCACCTATTCTTCTTTGCTTCCATTCCTCTACGCCGGCAACCGCATCGAAATGCCATTGGGCGCCAGTTTTAATCAATGGAAAAGGCAATGGCCACTCCTGCTCACCAACGAGTAATTCTGCTGATGTATCATCTTTATAACGCAGAGATGATTTTTCATCATATGCGTTTAAAAAACGCTCGACGGACATTCTGCTGACACTCTTATCTTTGGAATAAACATAGGGAATAGCGGAACGTCCTAAAATATGCCCGACTAATTTTTGGTCCTCTTTACGCAAAGCAAAAACAAAAGCCGCGACCGCCTCATCAGAAGAAGAAAACAGGGTATGACTTTCAGGGTGAGAAGACGCAGAAACAGGTAACGTGGCTTTCGTATAATCAGAATCAGCGGTAATGCCCGTAAGCGGCAGTGTTGCCAGAATTAACATGGATGCAGGCAGTAATTTCCAGAGCGTTTTCATGATTATTTTCTCCCTGATGGACGTGCTTGCACAGGATGATTATTGTTTGGCATTGCATTTGAATGCCTCATGCTTTGTTGACCACGTGCCGCATGGCTCTGCATCTGAGCTGCGCTTCCCGCAGGCATCAATGGATGACGAGGTGTTAAGTCGACATTGTGATTCTGACGTCCTGGTATCTGAGCAGGCATTACAGAATTCGACTGTACTGGCTGAGACCGGATTTGCGGCACATGCTCTGGCTGCAGATTGTCTGGGCGAGAGAATTTTCCTGCAATGGCTGGTTTACCCAGAATTGGCAATACGCCGCTCCGACTCTGATGAGTCGGGTTGTTGTACTGAGTCGTTTGGGAAGCAGACTCAACTCTTCCCCGGTAAGCCTCCCGATTAACGGGCTGATTTACTGGAGAAAAAAACCGGTTACGCGTTTCCGAACTTCTGTAAGCAACGCCTTGCCGATGTGAAGGATCATGATGCCATACAGCTCCTATACCGCCCGATCTGTTGTGCCCGCCTTGGAAAATCATCATATGATGACCTCTCCAGTCAGGACGCGTATCCAGAAACAGCGATCCGATAATACCTATACCGATGCCAAATGCGATACCGCTACCAATCTCGCTTCCGTACATCGATGTCCTGTAGATCATGGGAGGCACCCAAATCATCGGCCGGCTATCCGGCCACCACCAGTTACCATAGACAATCATAGGATCGTAATAAGGTACGGCGATCACATTTTGCGTATAAGGATCTATCGTGATGGCATCCGCTTGCACATTGACGACCTGTTGCTGATTGCTGCGCAAGCTTCCGTTTTGCCATGCTCTATGTCTCAGATTTTGTACTGTATCCATGACAGCCTGCTCTTGCGACAGGAACGCATCACCAACTTGCTGTGTCCACGGCAGTTGCTGATCCATCATCAACAGCACAGATGGAAATGGTAATAAAGACTGGATACTGGTGTCCCAGCCCTGGTTCTGCCCGGCTTCTGCTAACGCGTTACCGTTTAACTGAGGAGATCGCTTTAAGAACGATGCAGCTTGCACGACCTCCAGCGGATACGTCGCCGCGATTAACACCTGTCCTAACAAGGGATCGGGATAAAGCGCAATCGGTGCAAGCAATTGATCCAGTTTTTGCTGGCTATACAACCCTTGTGCAGATACTGAGCAAGACAGCATCGCTATGCATAGGATGCCAAGCCAGTTAGCGAGCTGCATAGATACTTTGTTTTTCATTGCCATCTCCCGATAATTGATTCTGCTACGCAGAAAATCTCTGGCTACTTTCTATCCTTCATTGACATGACCTTAACGCCACTGTTGTACGATGCTGTCAGGAGCTGCGTTTATCTTTGCTACCCAGCACATAATCCCAAAATGAGCTGCTCACGCCATAGCAACGTTCCGGGTTACGGCTATGATGTAAAGCATGCCAGCGCCTTCTGTGTCTGAGCCAGCGGTTATTGCCACGCCAGTGATGAGTAGCATGATGCGTAACGATGTAAAGAAGGTATCCGGCAACTCCGCCAAGTGTCAGGGCAACAGCTTGAAACAATGGCAGAAAGATCAGCGCCGGACTAAAAACGAAGAGATAAATCAGCAAAGCACTGACGATAGTCGGTGTACCAATTCTGGCCCTGGGTAAAGCATGATGCCGTTTGTGCCAATCGCTAAAAGGGGATATCTGATGCAAAATAAAACGATGCAAACCATATTCAACCGCTCCGGCACCTGAAAAACCGACGATAATCCAGAAGCAGCCTAACAACCTCTCTGCAGGCGGACAAGTCAACCATAAAAGCAGCAATAGCGCCGGTACGCTGATGCCGTAAAAGACAAAGTCGACAATCATCGCCCGTCTGCTGTGCTCAAAACTCAGGATAGACATAGTTGCCTCAGATGATGGCGATACCTGCTTCAGTCATTGATTCAGAAACATCGCCACAGATATTACATTTTGTTGAATTTGGTTTTCGCTGCAGAGATGCACATATCCTTGGCTGTATCTACCAATGCATCGCATTTTTCTATCGCAACTTTGTAATTGGCATCTATTTTTTCGCTCCGTGCTTCTGAGCGCGCTTCACTGACTTTTTTATTGGCGCTGGCATTCGCAATCACTTCAACTTTCATCGCATCTGCCTTTTTAATACAGACGTCTTTATCGTTGCCGACCTGGCTACCACAAACTGCTTTTGCGACATCGTAGTCAGCATTGGCATTATCTTTTGCGGCGCTGGTACGTGCTTCCACTGTATTTTTCATTTCCGCTTTCGCATTTGCATCCGTGTGCATCCGAATGGATTTTGCTTCTGCGATGCAGACGTCTTTTGCATTTCCTGTCATGGCATCACACTTAACGCGAGCATCTTTGTAAGTTTTCTCTGCCGTTTCATGAATAGATTTGTAAGTTGCCATTGCTTCTGTCGAAGCTGCGAATACGGCACCAGACAAAGTCACTGAGCAAGCCAATACGATAATCAATAGTTGTTTCATTTTTTTCCTCTTAGAGTGAATTCAGGCAGAAACATCATTACTTGAGCTTGCCTGATTGATCCTGTCGGCCTGTTGGCATCGTAATGAATTAAATCGATTTCGATATCATACGAGCCGTATCACCGGATGATTCCGATAAACCATCATGCGCTTTCTTTCTCTGATATATCTGTTCGCCAACGAACATTCGGCAAGGTATTTTTCAAGTATGCGAATAAATTGATGTGTCCGGGAAATGTGTTTTATTCATTTTGATAAAGCTGATAGTTATTTCCACCCTTTTCTTTTGCCTTATACATTGCGATATCAGCATGCTTGATCAGACTTTCTGCGTCTTCTCCATCAACGGGGAAAATACTAATACCGATGCTTGTGGTGACATGCAAAATATTGTCGCCAATTTTTCTGGGTGTGGATAACGATTTTAAAATTTTGAATGCAATCAGTGAGGCATCATTACCGGACATATCTGCATTAATGAGTATGACGAATTCGTCACCGCCCTGACGACTAACCGTATCGGAATGGCGTACGCAGGAGCACAGTCCCTCGGTAACCGATTGCAATAATAGATCGCCGACAGCATGTCCAAACGTATCGTTGGTCTGTTTGAAATTATCCAGATCCAAAAACAAGATCGCCAGTTGGGTATGATTACGACGAGCCAGACTGATTGCCTGTGCAATTCTGTCATTCAGTAAAATGCGGTTAGGCAGATTGGTTAAAAAATCATGCTGCGCAAAATAAGCCATTTTTGCGGATCTTGCCTGTATTGCCGTTATCTCATGAAACACCATCACCGCACCAACCATCGTGCCATTCACATCATGAATAGGCGACGTTGAGTCTTCAATTTCCAATTCACTGCCATCAGGGCGAACCAGCGCCGATCCGGGTTCCAGCATGGTTGGCATATCGCTTTTCAATACTGATTGAACCGGATTTTCTGTGCTTTTACGTGTTCCGCTGTGAACAATCGGCATCACATCTTCAATGGCCTGACCCAATGCATGCAGCTTGCTCCATTGAGTCAGATGCTCAGCGGCGAGATTCAGATAGTCGACATTACCATTGAGATCGGTACAGATGACCCCATCATTAATCGAATTCAAAACAATATCGGCATGCGTGACATCCGACACAATGACCGCTTTCTTCAATGGCAACTGAAGCATATTGCAAATGATCTGTACCAGCAGATCACTGGAAAAACAGTCCTTGCTCAGATACCCGACGACACAACCCGTCTTCAATTTGTTTTGCATTACTTCCACACACACGTCACCAAGAATGAACACCGGCATACCGGGAGTCACCTCCGATAACCGGTGTAATGTTGCCATACCTTGGCTGTCCGGCAGTATCAGATCAAGCAGCATCACATCGATACAGCCACGATGGAGATAATCCAGAGCCACCGAAAACGAATCAGCTTTTTTAATCTGGAAGAAATCGCTCCCTGTAGAGCATAAGGTGCATTCCAGTTTTGTCATCGCCACCGCATCATTAGTCACGATCAGTACACTGGTCATCATGGATAAATAATCTTTCTGTTTAGCGTTGTCACTGGCGAATTTCTGTGTCGGTTACCCAATGTGCCGGATAGAAATGAGTACGCTAACTCTGCCGTAATCTTAAGCCGGAAGCTCAGGTAGGCTGATGCACGTAGCGATACCAATTTAGTCATTTACATAAAGGGGTAATCAGCAGGCTGCACCTTGAACAAGCTTCATTCTGTGCGCTAACTCACTTAAATAAATATTTAAATCCACGTGTCACAAGCTCCGAAAAACATCGCTTTGCTGTGTGCCAACGTACAGAAGCCAATGAAAAATCGGCCAATACTACATGTGATTTATGATTAAAGGAGATGCCATACCACGTACAAAAGGTACATATGAGCAAATCCGTCATTTCCATCAAGCGTTAGTAAACGTCTTGTATTTGTCACTTCAGGAGTTTTTGATGAACTATCTCAATAGAATATTTCGCAACGTAAAGATTGCGATCAGCATCACCACCTTTGGCAGTCTATGTGCATGCGCAGGCATGTCTTCACATGAGAAAAATATCGCTATCGGTGCAGGTACAGGTGCCGTCGCAGGAGCCATATTAACAGGTGGCAGTGGTGTTGGTACCGTCGGCGGTGCTGCGGTCGGCGGTGTTATTGGTAATGAAATTAAAAAATAATCTGATTCTTTTATGCTTGTCGGGCGAATACACCAACACCGCAAAGCAGGCATATCACTCAATAATGGATTATTCGCCGTCATGTTGAAACAACATACTTCAGGAAAAATAAAATGAAATCATCTACACAATTAAAACAGGATGTGATTGCGGAGCTCAACTGGGATCCCTCTATTTCTGCCAATGGAATTGGCGTTGAAGTCGACGATGGTATTGTTACCTTATCAGGGCATGTCAATAGTTTCGCCGAAAAATGGAATGCCGAACGTGCCGCACGACGGGTAATGGGCGTCAATGCAATGGCGGTCGAAATCGAAGTTAACCTGCCCGGCTCCAGCAAAAGAAATGATTCCGATATTGCACGCACTGTTACCAACGTACTCGAATGGGCATCGTACATACCGAAAGACAGTATCAAGGTAATGGTGGAAGGTGGATGGATCACGCTGACCGGTAACGTCGAATGGGAATATCAGCGAAGTGCAGCAGCTTACGCAGTCCGTCATTTGATGGGAGTCACAGGCGTCAGTAATGAAGTCACGCTGACACCGACAGCATCCGCTCAGATCATCAATGCCGATATCGAAGCCGCTTTAAAACGACGAGCTAAGAAAGAAGCGTCTGATATCGTGGTTCATGTCGAACGAGGCACAGTGAAATTGACTGGTGTTGCCCACAGCTGGGCTGAACGCGAGCTGGCAGCGCAAGCGGCCTGGAGTGCCCCTGGTGTCAAGTTCATTGACAATAAAATCAATATTGTCACGTGACTGATTAAACAGATTTGACGACCGATACTGACTTTCAAACCTGCTGCATAAGGTTTTCGGGTAGGTCGGTCTCTGACGGCATACGACTGAAACATCACAACGACTTTCAAGATATCGAGAACAATATGAGCAAAATCACCAACCCATCTAAACATGCGTCTCCAGACGCCTTGCAAGAGAGCGCCGGACTTCAACACGCCAAACGAAAAACCTTGACCGCATACAATGGCAGGAGAGATTTCTCAAGCGTGTCTGCTATTGAAGCCGAAGAACTCAGAGAAAAGACGGAACAGGAAGAGGTTGTCGGAAGGCATAAGAATAACAGACAAATACATAGCAAAGGCGCGCGCTAACAGCCCTCATGTATATGTATATATTAGAAAAATTTCGTCGGAGCAGCGATAGAGCTTCATCGGTATGATACATACTGATGAAGCTTCTTAGTTTCGCTTTTCAAGCACCGCTGAGTTCCAAAATGATATGGATTCTCTGGATATGTCCTCATGTTCGTAACTCAAGATGCCGAAGGATGCCGTATCCAGAACAAAATGTTGTGCATACCAGACCGGAAGATGTATCCATCTGGCCGCCAGAACACGACAGAAATGGGCATGTGAAAAGACTACGACATTTCCTTCCAGTTGACGAAATTGAGTCAGGCAACGGTCGGCACGTTGGCTGATAGCATCAATACTTTCACCGCCGTCAGGGCCGTCACGAAAGAAATTCCAGCCTGGGCGCAACATCTGGATTTGTTCCGGAGTACGTCCCTCATCCCGACCATTATCCCACTCGCTGAACTCATCACGAATACAGGCATGCTCAACAAGACCCGCGATCGCACAGGTTTGTACCGCGCGTTGCAAAGGGCTGCAAAAAACATAAGAAAACGTATAGTGGCTCAACAGTTGCCGCAAATTTTGCGCTTCTGCCTGTCCATTGACGGATAGTTCGATATCGGTGAACCCGGTATATTGACCGGATACTGTCCAGGCGGTCTGGCCGTGTCGCACCAAGAAAATTTTCAATGGATTGGAATTCATTGATTGACTGCCACATCAGCATCCGCAAAGATTCCTGTATCAACGTATTGAGAGCGGCATGCCAGCTGGTTATCCAGGGCACGTCGATACAAAGCATCCTGCGCATCCTCTACCTTATCAGGTACACCGCGCCAGATATTCAATGCCGGATATTGAATGGCTCTGGCAAATGAAAATGTTAATTTCCAGGGCAAGGAATGATCCTGACGAAACAGGTTGATGGCATTCAACCTGGAAGAAGCCAAATCACCAGACTGACCACCAGACAAAAAAGCGATCACGGGTACGGCTGCAGGAACCGCACGTAACAAACAACTGATGCTCGCTTGTACGACCTCTTGTAATTCAACGCATGCCGGATAAGCCGCACCCGGCAGAACCATATTAGGTTTTAAAATCAGTCCCTCCAGTAATACATTTTGCTGATTCAATTCTTGAAATACAGTGCGCAATACCTGCTCGCTGATTTCCTGGCAATGCGCTATTGTGTGCGCACCATCCATCAGGACTTCAGACTCGACTACCGGCACAAGACCGGCCTCCTGACACATGGCTGCATAGCGCGCTAATGCATGCGCGTTCGCCAATATGCATGCTGCCGAAGGTTTTCCGTTGTAGATATGAATCACGGCGCGCCACTTCGCAAACGTAGCGCCAAGCGCTGCATAATGACGCAAACACTCCGGCAATCCATCTAGACCCTCCGTGATTTGCTCGTCCGCATGCAAGGCAAAAGGACGTAAGCCCTGATCTACTTTCACACCAAACAGAATGCCGGCGTCAGCCAATGTATGCAAGAATGTTTTGCCATTGGTCTGACTCTGATAAACGGTTTCATCATGAAGTATCACTCCGCCAATTGCATCATTTAAACCCGGGGTTGTGATGATCAGCTCCCGCCAGGCGCGTCGATATTTTTCGGAAACAGGAATTCCCAGTGCTGAAAAACGACGATTACAGGTCGTACTACTCTCATCCATTGCCAGCAATCCTTTGTTGTCGGCAAACAAGCGGTCAATGGTATGCGTCAGATGTTGCAGCGGTATACTCATATTCTGCCACCGGAATCTATCGGTTCTTTTCGCTCAGACAAACGCTGTAACACCAATCGCATTTCGGTAAAAATCAAATCTTCTGCCAATGGCATATCAACTTCAGGAACATCCCAACTGAATATCGCACGATATTTATCAACCAGTGCCTCAACATCACGGGCCATTTCGCTTTTGCAGGATGTGATTTCTGTATCTTCCAACTTACTCATGATCTGCTCCGGTATGGTTTATGTTCCGATGATTCCAGCGCCACTGCCGGATTTCCGGCATATCCTCTCCGTACTGACGAATATAGTGCGCATGGCTGATCAATTTTTCTTCAAGAGTCTGTTTAAGACGTTGCGCCTCTTCACACTGCTGTGGCAGGCGATCAATCACATCCATGACCAGATGAAAACGATCCAGCTGATTCAGCACGGTCATATCAAATTGCGTTGTGATGGTTCCCTCCTCCTGATAGCCGTGCACATAAATATGTCTTTGATTGTTGCGGCTGTATGTCAGGCGATGGATCAGCCATGGGTAGCCGTGAAACGCAAAAATGACCGGGCTGTCTATCGTAAACAGGTTATCAAAAGCAACATCGCTCAAGCCGTGTGGATGTTCGCTAGCTGGTTGCAAGCGCATCAGGTCAACCACATTGATGCAACGTATCTTCAGCGCAGGTAAATGTTTGTGCAGGATATCAATCGCAGCCATTGTCTCCAGAGTAGGAACATCGCCGCAACAGGCCATCACAACATCGGGATTTCCACTCTTGTCATTACTGGCCCATTGCCAGATACCTATACCTTGTGTGCAATGCCTGACAGCTTCTTCGATACTTAACCACTGAGGTGCAGGATGCTTGCCGGCAATGACAATGTTGACGTAATCGCGACTGCGCAGACAATGATCCATCACTGATAGCAGACAGTTGGCATCCGGTGGCAGATACACACGAATCACGGAAGCTTTTTTATTGATCACGTGATCAATAAATCCGGGATCCTGATGCGTAAAACCATTGTGATCCTGACGCCAGACATGCGAAGTCAGAATGATGTTAAGGGAGGCAATGCTGGCGCGCCACGGCAGTTGGGCAGCAACTTTCAGCCATTTCGCATGCTGATTAAACATGGAGTCGATAATGTGTATGAAGGCTTCATAGCAGGTAAACACGCCATGTCTGCCGGTCAGCAAGTAGCCTTCCAGCCAGCCTTCGCATTGATGTTCGCTCAACATGCTATCAAGCACCCTGCCATCCTCTGCCAAAAATTCATCGTGGCAAGAAAGCTCAGCGCTCCACTGGCGCGCTGTGACATCGAATACAGCTTCCAGACCATTCGACAGCGTTTCATCGGGGCCAAATATTCTGAAATTGCGCTGACTTTGGTTACGCTTAACCACATCACGCAAAAATTTTCCCAGCACATGCATATCTCCCATGCCGCTGGTACCGCGTTCGATCAGACTCACGCCATAGTTTTGAAAATCCGGCATGATCAATTCACGCAGCAATAAGCCACCATTGGCGTGCAAGTTGGCAGCCATGCGCTTGGTTCCACTCGGTGCCAACGCCGCTAGTTCCGGGCGTAAACGTCCAGAATCATCAAACAACTCTTGTGGCCGATAGCTACGCATCCAGTTTTCCAATATTTCCAGATGCCCGACTGGTGCGAAAGCGGAAACGGCGAGCGGCACCTGATGCGAACGGAAAGTTCCCTCGATCTGATAGCCGTCCACCATCACCGGGCCAGTCCAACCTTTGGGCGATTGCAACACAATCATGGGCCAACGGGGTCGGTGGGTTTCCCCTAGCGTACGCGCCTCGTATTGAATCGCCTGAATCCGCTCTATCGCCACATCCAATGTCGTTGCCATGCCTTCGTGCATCAGCGCGGGATCATCGCCTTCGACAAAGTAAGGCGTCCAGCCATAGCCATTGAGCAATTGCTCCAGCTCCTCCCTTGAGATACGCGCAAACAGGCTGGGATTCGAAATCTTGTAGCCATTCAGATGCAGAATCGGCAGTACCACGCCATCGTGAACCAGATTCAAAAATTTGTTCGAATGCCAGGCGGTTGCGAGCGGCCCCGTTTCAGCTTCACCATCACCGATAACACAAGCAACGATCAGTTCAGGATGATCAAATACTGCACCAAACGCATGACTTAACGAATAGCCCAGCTCGCCTCCTTCATGAATCGAACCCGGGCATTCCGGTGATGCATGGCTGGGAATCCCGCCGGGAAAAGAAAATTGCAAAAACAATTTTTGCAAGCCCGCTTCATCCTGACCAATTTCAGGATAAATCTCACTATAGCTCCCCTCCAGATAGGCATTGGCAACGACGGCGGGCCCGCCATGACCTGGCCCGGATATATAGATCATGTCGATATCGTATTTCTTGATAATGCGATTTAAATGTACATAGATAAAGTTTTGTCCTGGAGTCGTTCCCCAATGCCCGAGCAGCATGCGCTTAATATCCGCCAACACCAGCGAACGCCTGAGCAAAGGATTCGCAAAGAGATAAATCTGCCCGACAGACAGATAATTAGCAGCACGCCAATAAGCATCGATCTGAGATAGTATTTCCAAGGACAATGTGTTTTTCTTCATAGCGTCAATCCTAAGCATTCATGATATGCAATACCGCAGATATACAGCGCTGTCAGAGTTTGCTCTGTGCGTTAGCGTTCTTAGCCGGTATCTGAGATGCCTGAATCAAACCAATACTGCAACGCGATCAGACACCGGTAACAATGGATTGCTCCGCAACGAAAAGACGGGTTAGCAGAAGTTGTGCCTCGTCGATGACCTGCTGCAAATGCGCATCGCCCAAAAAACTCTCGGCATAAATTTTGTACAGAGACTCCGTACCCGAGGGGCGTATGACTAACCAAGCATTTTTCATCGTTAGCTTGATGCCGCCGATTGCCTGCTGATTTCCTGAAGCGAGTGTGCTGGAATGCAGAATGGGTTCGCCAGCGATCTCATGGCGCGCCAGTTGCGCAAAGTGCAATGAGGCCAAGATTTCTTTTTGCCGCGAAGTGGCAATACAGTCGATGCGCTTTGCGGCAGGATTACCGAACGTCGAGCTCAAATGCCCGTACAACAAACCAGGCTCCGTACCTGTCACCGCCATGATTTCAGCGGCGAGCAACCCCATGACAATCCCGTCTTTATCGGTCGTCCATACGCTGCCATCACGTCGCAACAAACTTGCACCTGCGCTCTCCTCACCAGCAAAACCGAGAGTGCCGTCATATAAGCGATCGCCAAACCATTTAAATCCAACCGGAGTTTCGTACACGCTATGTTCCAAAGCCTGTGCGATACGATCGATGATTTGACTGCAAACCACGCTTTTACCGACGGCGATTGAGGTATCCCACAAAGGACGATGTCGAAACAGATAGTCGACGGCAACGGCCAGAAAATGGTTCGGCGGTATCAACCCCGCGCTGGCAGTCACAATACCATGCCTGTCGTGATCCGTATCACAAGCAAACGCCACATCGTATTGTGTTTTACGCTGTATCAGCCTTTGCATCGCATACGGTGATGAAGGGTCAAGACGAATTTGACCATCCCAGTCAAGGCTCATGAAGGCAAAGCGCTCATCGACATCGGTACTGATCAGATCCAGATTGAGCCGGTATTGCGTGGCGATTCGCTCCCAATAATGTACGCCTGCACCGCCCAAAGGATCGACCCCGATATGCAAGGCAGCATGTCGTATGGCTTCGATATCGATAACAGTAGCCAGACTATCGACATAACTACCGAGAAAGTCATACGTTAACAGTAACGGCGATGCCCTCACCTTACTGAGCGGGATTTGATTAACGCCATTCAGCACTACGCTTAAAAAATAGTTTGCCCGCTTGGTAATCCACGTCGTTGCCTGCATATCGGCACCATCACCCTTACACGTGTTATATTTAATACCGCCAGACTCTGGAGGATTATGCGAAGGCGTCAATACGACCCCATCCGCCAGACCCGTCTGACGTGCACGATTGAACGACAAAATAGCCAGAGAGAGTGCCGGTGTAGGTGTGTATTCACGGCGACTTGCCTGCAGTACTGCCACCCCATTAGCAATGAGTACCTGCAACATGCTGTCCTTTGCAGGAATCGATAAGGCATGCGTGTCGATTCCAAGAAACAAGGGGCCGTGAATGCCGTGTTGAAAACGGTATTCGCATATCGCCTGGGCAATCGCGAGCAAGTGCCACTCATTAAAACTCACATCGAAAGAGCTTCCGCGATGTCCGGCAGTGCCAAATGCGACCTGTTGTGCGGGAATGCTGATGTCTGGTCGCTCGGTATAATACGCCGCGATCAGCCTTGGCAAATTCACCAGCATTGAAGCAGGCACGGGCTGCCCGGCCAGTGGATGTAACCACTGCGATTGTTGTGACTGCTGCGATGACATGCTAGCTGTTCTGATACTGAAGATAACGTTGCATCAGAGTTTGCGTCGAACTATCGTGCATCTGCTGCTCTCCCGGACGCACATGATTTGGCGGTACATCTGGAGATAATTCTCTGATCACAATTTTTGCCATGCGCTTTCCCAACTCAACGCCCCATTGGTCAAAAGAATTTAGATTCCAGATAACACCTTGCGTGAATACACTGTGCTCATACAAGGCAATTAACTGCCCTAATATAGCGGGAGTCAGGCGCTCTGCAAGTAATGTATTGCTGGGACGATTACCTTCGCAAGCCTGATGCAATGCCAATTCCTCCGGTACGCCTTCATCTAGTAACTCAGCAACACTTTTACCAAATGCCAATGCTTCTGTTTGTGCAAAACAATTACCCATCAACAAATCATGCTGATGACGTTCAGGATGCAAGGGCTGGCAAAAGCCAATGAAATCAGTGGTCACTAATGCGGTACCCTGATGCAATAACTGAAAGAAAGAATGCTGTCCGTTTGAACCAGACTCTCCCCAATACACAGGGCATGTCGGTATATCGATTGCTCTGCCATGAATATCGACATGCTTGCCATTACTTTCCATCGTCAGTTGCTGTAAATAGGCGGGGAAACGTTTCAGGTAATAGCAATAGGGAAGAACAGCTGCACTCGATGTCAGCAAAAAATTATGATTCCAGATCGCAATCAGACCGAGCAAGACAGGCATATTCTCACTCAGCGGCATATTCAGAAAATGTTGATCCATGTCGTGCATACCTGTCAGGAAATCATGGAAATGCGAGGCGCCAATAGCAATCATCGTTGACAAGCCAATCGCCGAGGCGATCGAATAACGACCACCCACCCAATCCCACAAGATAAACATCCTTGAAATATCAATACCAAATTCAGCAACGCCATGTTCGTTAGCGGATACGGCGATGAAATGCTTGGGAATCGCTTCCTTTCTTTTCAAACTGGCAAGGCACCATGCTTTCGCCAGATGAGCATTACTTAGTGTTTCAGCCGTGGAAAAACTTTTTGAACAAATGATGAATAAGGTTTCTTCAGGATTAATATCCCGTGTAGCTTCAACAAAATCGCTGCTGTCGACATTCGATACAAAGCGAAAGCACAAGCCGCGATGGGAATAAAAACGCAGAGCTTCGTAGGCCATCACTGGCCCCAGATCCGATCCTCCTATCCCGATATTGACGATATTTTTGATCACCTTCCCAGTGTCGCCATACAAGCGTCCATCACGGATCTGATCGGATAACAGGCGCATTTGCATTAGGCATTGCTGCACCTGAGACACGACGTTAATGCCATCCAGATGAATGATATCGCCGACAGGCGCACGCAAGGCAATATGCAATACTGCACGGTGCTCCGTCAGATTGATTTTCTGCCCGTCAAACATTGCATCGATTTTTTCTGTTAACTCATTCTCATTTGCCAATTCCAACAATAAGTTGATCGTTTCGTCAGTCATTCGGTTTTTTGAATAGTCAAGATATAAACCCAGCGCGGTGAGCGCCATATGCTCACCGCGTGCGTGATCCCTGGCAAATAAATGACGCAGATGAAGATTCTGTATTTGGGAGCAGTGACGAAACAATGCCTGCCACGATGTTTTCTGAGAATTAGCTCTGGAGCTCAACATGGGAATTCAGACCCAATGAGATGCCGAAAACAATCGGCCATGCTGAAAAGATCTGCATCAGCGATATACAGAAACCGGATTAACCCATCAAGCAATAGGCGAATTTTCATTTTTCATTCCTGTCATATAGAACTGAGGCATGAACCACTTGCTATGTGCATTTTCTATTTTCCTATTGACACAGAATCTTATCTGTTCGCTGGCATACAGGCTTTGATGATGCATCGACGAACACAGATTAATGCTAGCGGCCATGGCAAGCAGACAAACTGTCAGTTTATTTTTTACGGCAGCACAAAAAACCTGCGAGCACTCCCGCGGTAGCAGCTATGCTTAATGCACACCAGGGATTTTCATGGACATAGTCGTTCGTTGTGCGAACTATCAGTTTTCTGCCCGATATCAATGAAGCTTGCGCTTCCTGTGCCTGTTGTAGTGCAAGCTCTACCAATTTCACACCTTTGACCAGTGCTTCATCCGCTTTTTCTCCGCTTAAAGTCGCCGCAGCAATTAATAGCGTGTGTGCATCTTCGAGCAGCACTCTGAGATCCTGACTGACCGCATTCACATTCGATTCAAGTATCATGGTTTCCTCTTTAGATAATATCTGGACATGACTAAGGCAACGCCGTGGTCACTATTCTTAACAGTAAATCTCTTATAACAAAGCTATTCACCACTCCTTCTTTTTCATTCAATATTTAACTGCAATCAGCTTGGTTTCAATATCAAAGCATATCAAGATCGAATGACTAGCCTATGTATATAAACATACTCACTGCTGCCGTCGGTACGATGACGTACATATTGATATATGACCAAACGAGATCAACTGATTCCGTACTTGGCAAGATAACTGCCACGCATCCAGTAAAACATCCATGAATAGAATTAGCTGAGATTATTGCGCCAGAGGAAAATCATCTGGCCAGAGTCATTATTTTTATCCAAATACGGCTTCATGCCTGCCTTGTGCGCGTCAGCGCGCATAGTAATTTTCGTTCGCATGGTAGCCTGATTGTCACTAGATATTCCCTTGTATTTCCCTTGTTCAGGACTGAACGTCCAGGTAAACAGTACATGCCAAATTTTCCCTATCCATTGCAAAATAATATTCTGTCCGCCTTAGCAGAGACAGAGTTAGCGCGCTTACTGCCCAACATGGAATTGATCAGCTTATCCACAGGTGACATCATTTATGAGTCGGGAATACGGCAGCAATTCGTGTATTTTCCGACGACTGCCGTGATCGCCTTGCTTTATATTTTAGAGGACGGGAGTTCAGCTGAAATTGCTGCAATCGGAAATGAAGGCGTGGTTGGGATTTCTTTGTTTATGGGCGGCGATACCACGCCCAACTGGGCGACGGTTCAACGTACCGGATATGCTTACCGGCTAAAAGGCCATTTTTTGAAAATCGAATTTGAACGTGCGGGTTCGGTACTGAGACTGCTATTGCGGTATACTCAGGCGCTGATTGCACAAATGACGCAAATCGCTATCTGCAATCGTCATCACAGTATAGAACAGCAATTGTGCCGCTGGCTCTTACAGAATCTCGATAGAGTATCTTCGAATTCCCTGCTGATGACGCAACAGTTGATTGCCAATACTCTGGGCGTCAGGCGCGAACGGATTACTGAGGCAGCAAGTGAATTACAGCGCGCAGGCATTATCCGCTACAGCAGAGGTGCGATTGAAGTGCTGGACCGTTCCGGACTTGATAACAAGGTATGTGAATGTTACGGTGTCATTAAGAATGAATTTAATCATCTGAGTAATTTCATCCCCGAAAAGTAAATAAGGTCAACAAACCCGATATTTGCTGACCCCCTTTGGCCTAGTATGGATAAAATCAATTCTGCGATGATACCAGCGCTACGTTTGGAAAGCTCGTAACACCGGCAACCTTTATTCGTCATCGACAAAAACAAAACGACGCTGTTCGTAGATCAAAGTTTTCAGCCTGACACTGCTAATCTGCTGTGCCAGCGTAGCCTGATGCAATCATGTAGTCACGCCGTAATAATGATGTACGGTATCTGCCCAGGCTTGATTTGCCATATCCGGCCAGTGACCACTATCAAAACCAGGAGCACTCTCAAAATGTGCTTTTTCTATCGGTAGAATGAAACGCTTATTGGCTGGATCCAGGGTCAATGCGATCCACGGTACGGCAAATAGCTTCTCTCCGATGCCTAGTACGCCACCAAACGCAATCACGGCGTAGGCAACACGGCCTGTTCGCATATCCAACATGATTTCCTTAATATCACCCAAATGCTCACTGTTCTGGTTAACCACATTATCACCCGTCAGTGTGTGCGCCCCCATCAGTTCAGGTCCGGGTCCTTTGTGTCCGTTCATTCTACTGAGGGAGTCATCCGGACTGCGTATATTTGCATTATTGTTGATCATTATCTGTACCTCATGTTGATGAAAAGTTCCAGCATGCAGATTTCAAACGAATCAGACCGTTCGATAACCCACATAAAAATAATACTTTTCCCTTATCGTAAGTCAGCAATATGAGATACAGCGACAACAATCTATGACAGTAAATCCCGCATGTCATCTGCATGCTCTTCTTCAGTTGCCATGATGCCAATCAACATGTTTTTGGTCGTCGGATCGGTATCCGCCAGGTTTTCTATCATTTGCCGGTAAGTCTCAATCGCAATGCGTTCCGACACCAGGTTTGACTTGATCATTTCATGAATATTATTGGACTCATCGTATTCCGAGTGGCTGCGTAAGATTAAGGTTTCAGGATTAAAATCAGGCTTACCATTCAGTTGAACGATACGTTCAGCCAGTTCGTTCGCATGATCCTGCTCATCCATTGCATGCTGTAAAAATTCGGCTTTTACCGGGCGGTTATGCAAACCAACCACAGTATAATAGTGACGAAGATAGCGCAGCATACACACCAGTTCGGTTGCCAATGCATCATTGAGCATCTGAATGACATCTCGCCTGTTTGCCTTGTAACCCGCTGTCACAGCACCATCGTCGATATTTTTTGCAGCGAGACGAATCGATTGCTTATCACTTTCCGTATTTTTAACTTGATTCATGATGACCTTTCAGAATAAATCGGATTGAAGGCATCCTCATCTACCGGTATTGCAAAAAATGATGTGGACAAGGATGATATTGGTACAAATGTGATTCAGAAAAATCCAGCCTGAGTCAACAAGCATGCATAAAACATAACGAATGTAAAACTAAAGAACTCTCAGCTTGAGATTGCATGATTTTTCTGCTGATGCTGCCGGACACATATTCGCGTATTCGGTTACGTCATATGAGTCAGTAGTAAGCCAATTCATATTCATTTCAAATTTCTGTAACGACATGAACTGAATTACTTATCGAAATTCGATAGCATTAATTTCAGACGTGATAAATCCACATTCAAATCGAGTTCAAATTCCTGCCGCCTGGCAGCACCGGCGCTTCATTTAAACCGGTATCGCAACATTTTGCGCACCCATACCGATAAATCCCCCTACGCTGACGATAAAACATGTCACGTTTTTTTCTGGGAAAATAATTACATCCTCAATTTTTCCTATACTCACGCCACTATCGTTGTAAATATCACGCCCCAAAACACTCTTTTTACGCTCCAACCCATCGCAACTTGTCGTGCCTCTACCACAGTCACGCCAACGATCGTGGTGGTACCAACAACCTGAGCAAAAAACAGCGGAACAGTTACCCAATGAGCGGTCATCAGCAGTCCAGAAATACATAAGATTCTTTTCATTTTTTGACTATTTTTCATTTCTCACCGCAAAAAAACGCCCATATATTCAGCGACCTTATGCTATTTATAAAAGAGGATGAAATAGTGATCTGTGCGCTGCCACACATAATTGAAAAATACTAAATCAAACGCCACACCACACAGATAGTCATTGGTAAGGCGAGAAAACAGATGTGTTATCGAACTTCCCCGAAAAGAGGTCACAATCCCACCACGTCGTCTGGGTAAGTACTGCATCAAAGTCAGTAGATTGGCGGTAAATAACGCCTAAAAAAAATCAAACATGCACACTGTAATCATTCGTCGACACAGTGGTTTAACTACAAATAACAAGATAAAAAAAGAACCTCACATTGATAGCAGATTAGTATGATCCGTTAATAGTCTCGACTTTTTTGAAGTCATCTATCGAGATCGACAGCAATATCACTGAGAAAGTGATTGAGATCGCTGTTATCAGCCAAGGCATCGGTTGCAGGTAGCGGCATGAACGGCATGCGCAAGAATGTGATCATATATCAACTCGTCTAAGTCAATAAAAATCGCAACCATATTAAAGACCTCTGACACATCAGATAAGATACGCGTCAGAATTTAAAGTTGAAAGTATGTTTTATTAGGATTTCTGATTCTATTAAAATCAGGAGGTGAGAAAGTTCATCTCCACCTCCTGATCACAGTCGCTAGATCGCATCTTTTTTTTCAATCGCCTCTTTTTCCACGATAGTTAAACAAGAAATAAGAGACAAGCAAGGCGATAACGATTAATCCGATAGGACCAATCCCCCATCCCACTCCAAATCCCCAGTACAAGCCACCACCGCCACCAAAAATCAACAGAAGTACGATCGCTACAATTAACAAATCCATGTTTTTCTCCTATATGAGCATGAGACAATACGTTAATAGTTAATATTAAAATACCCTGATACCTATTCCTCAAATACTGACAATCACCGGGATCAGTCTAGCGAGCGAGAATCTTCAGGTTGTTGTGAACTGCTCTGACCGATTTTACTTTTGTTGCTAATGCTGTAGCACGATCCGATTCATCTTTACTATTAACTGTACCGGTCAAATCGACGACGCCATGATCAGTGCGGACGCTGATGTCACGACCTTTAACCCATTTATCATCTGCAAATGCAGCCTTAACTTTTGTGGTAGTGGTTGCATCATCCAGATACTGTCCGGCTGTGTCAGTCGATGTATCATCGGCGTATGCGGCAATGGGGCTGATTAGACCACTTAACAAAAGCAATACCCCAGCAAATTTGATGTTCATGATTTCTCCATTGATTTCATTCCAGCAGAACACGCAACGGATGAATCCGCTCACATGTATCGCATCGTACTTAAGTTTTTTTTAGCCTCTTCGCTATATTTGCTTTAGCGTCCCCTACTGATGCTTGAATAGCGCCAATGTTTTTCTGAATATTGCCTTTTACCTCAAGATCTTTTTTACCTACGACTTTCCCAACAACCTCCTTCACCTTACCTTTAGCTTCTTCAGCACGTCCGTTAATCTGATCTTTATTGAAACTCATGATTCTCTCCTGAGGAAGTTAGACGATGCAATATTAATGCGCGATGATTATCACGCACCCGCCAATCGTAGACCGTCGTTCGAAGTGCCTCTGTTCGATAGCAAACACACGAAATAAGTTATTGATACACACGTAATCCTGCCAGTGATGTCGTGTAGAACTGATGTCAGCCAAGGACAGTCAAAACAAGAAAATGTTTGATTTGATATTCGTAATATCAGGTAGATACCCAGCGCCAGCGTCTTCTACTGGGTATCAAAGTGATAAGCGAGACGCCAGTATTTATTGCCTTCTGGATTAACCAGAAGATGCAGGCCACCGCCATCGCTCAATTTGTAAGAGTTCTCTTGTGG
>Ga0187844_10001122_pt1 | contig 20673 bp, 20 predicted proteins | sample SpaLakP09_SKY_50_FD_134517 | JGI IMG/M metagenome (GOLD analysis project Ga0187844, IMG submission 134517) | Oligotrophic lake water microbial communities from Sparkling Lake, Wisconsin, USA - SP09_SKY_50 | ecosystem: Environmental > Aquatic > Freshwater > Lake | place: USA: Sparkling Lake...
GTTTGGGTGAGAGTCCTTCCTTGTCTCCGCGACCTTTTACTTTGGCGAGTGTGGCGCGATAGGCAAGGATGTCGGATTTGGTGATGCTGCTGACCACCTTTTGTCCGAAGTGAGGGATCAGTCGACCGTCCAGAGTGGAGCGCAGGGATCGGATATGGCTGCGTCGCCATTCGATCTCGTGCTCTTTGAACCACTGCGTGGCGAAGGTGGAGAAGGTTGGCGTTTGGCTTCCAGTATCGTCTCCGATCACGATCGGATCAGCCGTATGAACGTCGCAACCTACAGGCGCTACTGCGATCTGGTCGGTTTGGACTGCTACCCTTTCCAGGCGGGCTAGCGCCTTGCTGTTGGGGAAGTAGTTCGCGTAGACGAACGTGCCTGCCGCGATTTCTGCCTCGATCTTGTCCAGAACCTTTTCTAGCTTCCTGCGGTTTGCTGGCGTGTCGCTGAGTAGCGTCTGTTCGCGGCATCGATCCCCATGGAATCGAAAGTCAAAAAACAGCAATCCGTTATCCACTCTGCTTCGAATGCTAGGCATGCAGCACCCCACCATTGGCCATCGGGATAGCGCTTATCCCTATCGGCCGGTCTCGTGATTCGGACATCATGTCGCGCTGGACACTCTCCCATATGTACAAAATCTTCCTTCCCCCAAAGGGGCGAAAATAGTGGACTCCTTCTATCAGCACACTGTCCTTAAGCCGCTCGCGGATCGTGCGCACGTCGTACTTGATACGCGTCGACAGCTCGTCGGTGGTCAGATAAGTTAGCTCCTCAGTGTTCATTTCTTTGCTCCTGGTGTTATCGCTTGCTAAACTAGGAGACCAGAAAGACTTTCAAATGCTCTTTTTGATCTCCTGGAGAGCATTGTGCACCTCTTTTTAATCCTCCACAAGCTTTTTTAACCTCCTAGAGATTAAAAACATCTTTTAAAGACCATGATCCGCTGCCACTTAGGCCGTTTGTTGGGCGAGAGAAAGCTAAAAATCAGCGATGTCGCCCGCGATACAGGCATCAATCGCGGAACGCTGACGCGGCTGTATCAAGAGACAGTCGAAAGAATCGAAATAGATGCAATCAACCGTTTGTGTGGCTATCTTGGAGTTACGGTAGCCGATCTCCTTGAATACCAGCCTGATGAGTAAGCGCTAACAGGCCTCTGCCTGACCGCCACTATGTGCTTCCCGGCAGCCGCTCAGCATCCTGAGGGATGCGTGTTGGTGTGGTCCAGCCACGCCGTGACCTGGCTTTTGACGTGCTGGCAGCTGATGCCGGTAGCAGGGTCACAGGCCATCACCTGAAGAGGGAATCCTGCTGCAAACTCGCTGGGCTCATCGTCAATCACAAGGCCGCGTTCAATCTCAGGGTGGGCGCTCAGGTACGCCGTGATGGCCGGAAGCTTTTCTCCTGGTCCGACGATATCGATCTCATGGGCACTCAGCCCGCTCAAGAACTCGCGGATCTCTTCATGCGGGTACGTGAGGCGCCAGCTGGAGTGCACCACGATGCGAATTGCCGGGTACGGGCTGAGAATGGCTGCCAGATCAGAGAGCCACTCGAAGGGAAGACAGGCTCCAACAGGGCCGCCTGCCGGGTGCAATACGCCATCGAAGTCGATGAAGATAGCCCTCATTATTTCTTCTCTATGGTGCCTGTTTCACGGGCGTCCGCGCGGGTGCAAAGTTCATCGTACCAACGGCTCGGTTGATGCGAGCTGGCTCAAGCGCTGTAGAACGCATGACACCTGCAGTGTGTCCTGCAAATCAAACCGGAGCGAACGCTGATCAGTTGACGGTCCCGTCATGTGGCACCTTAGATCGACATCGTGTTAGCGGTCCGACCAGGGGCGCCCGATTGTGGGGGCGGTATTCACCAGAGGAGCACAACACCCTCAATTCAGTTGTGAACCCGCAAGTCTCGGCAAGAACTCCACCCCCGTACGCTTCACCAGCTCCTCGTAGGTGATGGGCCGGCCAACCCGCTCCCCCTCCCGGTTCTCCTGCCAATGCGCCCAGGCTCTGTTGTCGTGCTGGTCGTACACCAGCTTGAACAGGTAGGCTGGAACCCTGACCCCGTTGCTACCGATGCGGGGACTTGCCGGGGTGAACACCGGCCCGGTGATGACGTACACATCGCCCTTGGCCCGCCGGATATACCTGCGCGTGTCTTGCTCGATCTTGGCCCAGGCACCACCGTTGTGCTGGATATCCTGCGGCACCATGTTGGCCAAGCTGAAGCTCTGGGCCATGGCAGTCGGCGTGGGCATGTCTCCTGCAGGGGCCATGTGGCCACGGGAGTAACCCGATCGCTTGTAGTCCTCCAGTTCGGCACGCTCGCCTGAGGGAAGGCGCGCGTCAGCAAAGAACTTGGTCGCTCTCTTCTCGTCGGCATCCTCGATGGATTGGCGGTTCAGGCGCTGCGCCACATAGACCGGCGTCCTGGTCTCGCCGCTGTGCAAGATTGCAAAGGCTTCGTAGCACAGCTCGCGCAGCTTGGGACGTGCCGGTATGGCGGGTGGTTTGCCATCCACGAAGAACTGGGGACACTGGGCAAATCGGGTCGGATGTCCTGATGCACTGTCCAGGGCTTCAAAGACGGGGAGCCGGGCATGGGCTGCGCTGGTTGCGGTCAGTGCCAGGATTGCAGTCAGGCGCAACATGCGCGCCCATAACGCGGTCTGTTTCATTTCAATCGGTTGGTTTATTGCTGGATCAATGCATGGGGGCGAAGTGCCCCATGCTTTTGGAAAGATTGCTCGGGCTCTATCCCGCCCGCAGGCCCTCGGCAGGGAAGGGTCGCAGGAATTCCATGCTACGGGTCGCGGGTGCTTGAAGCCAGTCTTCAAACTGTTCCGGTTCCAGAATCACCACCATTCGTTTTTCATCGGTGGGCTTGTGGAACAGGTGCATCAGCGGATGTCGGTCTGCGTTGATGGTCAGCATGGTGAAGCTGTGTACGGTGTCACCCCCCGGCGATTTCCATTGGTCCCACAGCCCGGCGATCCCCATGGGTTGGTCATCCGCACGGCTGATACGGGTCGCAATGGCTTTGCCCGAACGCCAGTCCGGCTCGTAGATGGCCATGGCCGGGATGATGCAGTGGCGGGCTTGGCGCCATGCGTCCCGGAAGCTGGGCTTAGTGGCCACTGTCTCGGTTCGGGCATTGAACGTGTGGCGGCCCAGCTTTAGATCGGCGGCCCAATGCGGCACCAGCCCGAACTGTCCTATCAGGGCTTCATGGGCTGGGACGGCTTCATCGCCCACATCAGCATGCGGGTGCCTGCGGATGAAGCTGCCCTGGTAGCAGGGCCACATGTCCTCCTTGCCTGGGGCGGCAGGAGGCTCAGCCTTGAAGATCTCCCGATAGCTCTCGGGTCGTTGGATGCCCTGGTAGTGGCTGCACATGCCCTGTCCTGTCGTTATGTGGTGTGTCGTTGTCCCCAATGCACGGGGTCAACGCTGTGGATAGTTCTTGGGATAACCCGCCCATCCTGCGCCAGTACTGGCCTGTTGTACGGTGCTTAAAAAATGGGCAAACCATCGCAGTCGGGAATGGCCTGGAAATCGCAGCAGGGAATATACTGGATATAAAAACAGTATTTATCTTTGCAGCTTCTTCGCCTGTCCTGGCTCCCCTCCCCATGCACCCGGTTCTCCATTCTTCCTGCTCCGCTCCTGTGCCCTATGTCTCCGGACTGACGGCTCTGGAGATAGACACGAGCGTGCGTGCGGGGTTTCCGTCGCCTGCAGAGGATTTTCAGGCAGAGCGGATTGATGTTCTGAAGCACATCATCGTGCATCCCCAGGCCACCTACACCTTGCGCGTGCGGGGTGACTCTATGCGCGACGAAGGTATCTTCGACGACGACGTGATCCTGGTGGACCGGGCTATCAAGCCGCGCCATGGTCATATCGTGGTGGCAGTGGTCGATGGGGCCTTCACCTGCAAGAAGCTGTGGCTGCGTGTCGGCAAGCTCAAGCTGCTGTCAGCCAACCCGGAATTCCCGGACATCATTCCCCAGGAGGGCCAGACCATCGAGGTCTGGGGTGTCGTCCTCGCCAGCGTCAAGCGGTTCCAGAATTGAATCCGATGGTGCCCGGTTCTATGACACGTCTCGACAATCAACCCGAGCAGGCGCTCTAAGCACGGCTGGAGGCCCCCTGTGTACGCGCTGGTGGATGGCAATAATTTCTACGTCAGCTGTGAACGGGTGTTCCGGCCGGACCTGCAGCATCGCCCGGTGATCGTTCTGAGTAACAACGATGGCTGCGCCATTGCCCGATCGAACGAGGCCAAGGAACTGGGGGTGCGCATGGGCCATCCCTGGCATGAGATCCGGCACCTGGAACACCAGGCGGGCCTGGTGGCCCTCTCGGCCAACTTTGCGCTGTATGGCGATATGTCTGACCGCATGGCCAGCCTGGTGGCTGCGCTGGGTCACCGCCATGAGGTGTATTCGATTGACGAGAGCTTTGTGGACCTCAGTGGCATCCGGGGCGACATGACCGAACGAGCCCATGCCATCCGTGCCCGGGTGTTGCAGTGGGTGGGCATACCCTGCGGCGTCGGTATCGCCCATACCAAGACCCTCGCCAAGCTGGCCAACCATGTGGCCAAGACGGCTGAACGCAAACCCGGCTCCTACCCCTCGAAATTGGCCCAGGTGTGCAACCTCGCGCAATTGCCCCGTGAAGATCTGGATGCGGTGCTGGATTCGACTGATGTGGGAGAGGTTTGGGGCGTGGGGCGCAAGATCACGGCCCAGCTCAAGGTTGCAGGCATTGAGACTGTGCTGGACCTGGCTCGGCTCGATCCGGCCACCGTGCGCAGGCGTTGGTCCGTGGTGCTGGAACGCACGGTGCGAGAGCTGCAAGGCATGTCCTGCATAGGACTGGACGATCAACCGCCACCTAAGAAGGAAATCGCCTGCACCCGGTCGTTCGGACAGCCAATCAGTGGGCTTGCGGACATGGAACAGGCCGTGAGCACGTTCGCCAGTATGGCGGCGCAGAAGCTGCGCAGGCAGTCCAGCCACACCGCTCATGTGTTGGTGTTCATTCACACCAGCCCGTATCGCAAAGGACCGCAGTACGCCAGATCCATCACCGTACCGCTGCTGCGGGCCACCAGCGATACGGTGCCCGTAGTCAATGCCGCATTGGCTGGGCTTCGCCGGATCTACCGATCGGGCTACGCTTTCATCAAGGCAGGAGTCATGCTGCTGGATTTGCACAGCGCAAAGCTGCGGCAGGGGGAACTCGATCTGGAACCGTTGGAAGCGCAAGACAGCGCCCGTGAACGGCTGATGGGGGTGCTCGATGAGCTCAATCAGCGCTATGGGCGAGGGACGTTAAAGCTGGCCAGCGCGGGGGTGGAGGCGACGGGAGAGCGTGCAAGCTGGGCTATGCGGCAGGAGCGCAGGTCACCGGCTTACACGACTTCCTGGAACGATATGTTGGTGGTGGGGGAATGAGCCATCCTTTTGGCGGAGAGTCTCTATGGGCAGTTATATGAGGCTCAAGTCACGACGATGGGCGGGCGCTGTTTTGGGGCGTTGAAGGTTTTCCTATATGGTCAGCTATGCAGCGACTGAGGTAGTTGGTGGTCGCGCCCGCAGTTCACGGTCATGTGCTCAGAGCCGTCATCCTGGCACCTGCGATGTAGCTTGCCCGATGACCGTTCATGGTGGGCAATGCTGACGTTGCCTGCGCCATGGGACCGAGGCCGGCAGAGCGTCCGCTGACTGATCTGACAAGCACGCCTTGCGGCAGTACCCACGGATGGTCAGACCATGATCTTCTTGGCGTTGCGATGCGTGGCTCGTTGGCCGGGCGCGCGCAGTCAAGCCTGCCTTGCGAGCAACCAATCTAAAGGTTTCAGTGACGCTCGAAGTCAGTTTTCGAGCCCATTTTGGCGAGAGCAGCAGCCAAAATTTCTCACGTCAGTTTGCGCTCGGTAGTCGATGAACCAAGGGAGGGACTGGGGAACAGGATGGGCTCCACTTGCTTAAGCAGCCGATCAACAAAATCGTCGTCGATGGGTGCGTGTGCGAACAACAGCCTGTACCACAAAGGCCCAAACAGCAAGTCCAAAATTAGGTCGTGATCGAGGTTGTCTGGGATCTGTTCGGTCTCGACCGCTTTCGTGAGCAACGCGAGGCCTGCTGCACGGCGTGGTCCAACCACCCGGTCTCGCAGCAGATCCGAGGTCACCGGGTCGTACTGCCCTTCGGCCATTAGAGAGCAGAGGATCCGGCGCCACAGCGGGTCCTTCAGCCGTTCAACCGTGGCCAGCAAGTAGCGCCTGATCTCGCTGCGTAGCGAACGAGCGTCCTGTCGGACTCCATCGGAAAACCCCTCCATGTACAAGTCCACCAGGAGGGCCCCTTTGGTGGGCCAGCGCCGGTAGATGGAGGCCTTCGAAACACCGGCTGCGCTGGCCACTTGCTCGATCGAAAAGCGCGTTTCTCCTTCGCGCCGCAGCAGCATGCGGGCCGCATCCAGAATCGCCTCATGTGTTTGCAGATTCCGCGGTCGCCCCCGTGTGGGCTCTGCTGCGTTGGGGGTGGGCAGTTCTGAATTTGTCATGCGAGGGATTCTACCTATTTGATATACGATACGAACCGTTTTATATTTATTGAAACGGTCCGCACCGTATTTAAGAGGAAGTAATGCCGAATCCCACCAATTGCCCTTCACGGTCTTTCTAAACCCCGTCCCCCCCCCCATGTCCGCGCCACTTCACAGACGCACAGGAGCTTCCATGAAAACTGAAACCAGCAACAGCCGACGCAACGCCCTCAAAACACTGGGTGCCTTCGGCGCCTCTTCCGCGATGCTGTCCTTGACGGTCACAGATGTGTTCGGTCAGACATCCATACCCATTGCTCTGACGACGGGTCTAAAGCTGGCGAACTATGGCCCCATCTATGTAGCGGCCCGCAACGGATTGTTCGCAAAGCAGGGCTTGGCAGTCACGGTCAATGTGGGCGGCACCGTCGTGGAGCCGGTGTCCATCGCCCTTTCCGGACGCGGCCCGTTTGCGGTAACCGGCACCGGGATGGCAGTCAACTCCACCCTGGAAGGTGGTCAGATGAAAGTGGTGGCCAAGATGTGTGGCGCCCTGGGCATGTGGGTCGTCACTCGACCGGGCACCACCTTTACTTCCCTGGCCGACTTCAAGGGGAAAAAAGTAGCCAGCTTGCGCTACCCGTCCAACACTGTTACCTCGCCCACCTTCGCGATGAAGAAATTTGCGGGCATGGACCCCAAGGCATCCGGCGTGGAATTCATCGAAGGGCCACCCGGCTCCATCGTCGGCGCGGTGCGGGACAAGCGCGCCGATGTGGGCGTCGTGTTCGAATGGGACGCCAGCATTGCCGCCCAGCAAGGTCTGCAAGTTTCTTACGCCTTCGCCGAACAGATGGGCCCCATTCTGCTGACTTCTGTCATGGTCAAGAGCGACTATCTGACCGCTAACCCTGATCTGGTCCAGCGCTTCTGCAACGCCCTCGCCGCTTCGATGAAGCTCATACGCGAAAACAATGCAGCTTACGTCAGCGCCATGGGTGCCGAATTTGGCAACCTGGACCCACAAGTGGTCGCGGCCGGTTGTGCCCGCTTGCTGTCCACCAAGGGCTTTGTGCCTACCAACCCCATCGTCTCCAAGGCTGAGTGGGACGCAAGCGTCGAGCACGATTTCCTGGCGGGCACCATACGAAAGCAGCTCAGCTATGAAGAAATGGTGGACAACCGCTTTGCACTTAAGGCCACTGAGGCCTTTGGCGTGAGGGATTGAATCATGGTCAGCACCGTTACTCCAGTGCCCAACAGCGGCTCAAAGCATTCGACACATGCACAAGGTAGTTCCAAACCTGAGGGCTTGAGCGAAAAGTTCCGCATCCCTGTCTTTCAAGTCCTGTTGGTGCTAGGCATTCTGCTCACCTGGGAGTTGCTGGTACGCAGTGGCGTGGCGCCAGTCTACTTGTACGGTCAGCCTTCAGGCATCTTCGAAAAGGGTGTCGCTCTGATGCGTGAGGGAGAGCTGTTTATCCACATCGGGACGACCGCATTTGAAGCAATTGTTGGATTTGCCATTGGCACCACGCTGGGCAGCGCAGTGGGACTGGCGCTCTGGCTGTCCGACACCGTTGCGCGAATTCTGCGGCCCCTTATCGTTGCCATCAATGGCGTTCCAAAAATCGCCTTGGCACCTCTGGTCATTGTTTGGTTTGGGGTGGACATGGGGGCGAAGGTGGCCATCGCAGCCAGCCTTACTTTCATTGTGGCGCTTATATCGGTCTACCAGGGCACCCAAGAGGTGGACCAGGACCTGGTCAAGCTCATGCGTTCGTTGGGCGCACGCCCCTTGACCATCTGGCGCAAGGTCATTGTCCCCGGTGCGACGCCCTGGATTCTGGCCACCATGCGCTTGAACATTGGCTTCGCCATGATCGGCGCCGTGGTGGGCGAGTACATCTCCGCCAAAAAGGGGCTGGGCTATTTCATCTACAACGCCGGCGCACTGTACGACCTCAACTCTGTCTTTGTTGGCATCTTCTGTTTGATGGTTCTGGCCCTCGTGCTGGATGTGGTTCTTCTTAAAGTTGAGGCGAGATTCAAATGGTGAACAAAAATGCTCAAGTCGTGCTGGAAGCACGCCAGGTGTCGATGAGCTTCAACACTGGAACAGCCAGCGAAGTGGCAGTTTTTCAAGGCGTGAGCTTTGATCTGTATGAGGGTGAAATCCTCGCAATCGTTGGGCCTTCTGGCTGCGGCAAGTCCACGCTCTTCAACATCATTGCTGGCTTGCTCCAGCCTACATCGGGTTCGATTTATGTCGACGGCGAGCGCATCAGCGGTGCTCGAGGGCATGTCGGGTACATGCTGCAAAAAGACCTGCTGCTGCCTTGGCGCAGCGTGCTGGACAACGTCACCCTGGGCCTTGAAGTCAGGGGCGTGCGTCCGGAGCAAGCGCGTGAGAGGGCAATGGCGCTCATCAAAAGTTACGGGCTGGCCGGCTTTGAGAAAGCCCGTCCCAATGCCTTGTCGGGTGGAATGCGCCAGCGCGTGGCCTTCATGAGAACACTGGCGCTGGACCCTAAGGCCATCTTGCTTGACGAACCCTTTTCGGCATTGGACTTCCAGACGAGGCTGGTGTTGCAAGGCGACGTCAGGCGCATCATCCGCGACCGCAACAAGTCGGCCATTCTGGTGACGCACGACATTGGCGAAGCGGTTGCGATGGCCGATCGGGTGCTGGTGCTGTCGCACCGCCCCGGCACTGTAAAGGCCATCTACGACATTGATCTCGGCGTGGCTGAAAACGACCCAATCGCTCTGCGTCGCTCATCCCGTTTCAACGACCACTTCGACGAGATCTGGAACGACCTCGACATTCAGGTTTCATCCACGGCGTGAAGCCGTTTGAAAGAGAGTTTGGCAATGAATGAACTGATTGAATGTCCCGAGCTGGGCGCAGGCCAAGTAGGCCTTCCCGGCGCCCTAGAGGTGCCGCACAACGCCTACGCCGCATTGCACCGATGTGCATCGCTGTGGCCTGATCGAGAGGGCGTGGTCTTTCCACTGATCAATGAACGGTTGAGCTTTGCTCAGTGGTTGTCGCTATCGAATCGTTTGGCCACCGCCTTGCGCGGCCTGGGCGTGGGGGAGGGAGATGCGGTAGCGCTGTGGGCCGAGAATCGGGCCGAATGGGCAGTGACGATGACAGCGCTGGCTGGCCTCGGTGCGGTTCTCGTGCCGATCAACACCCATCTGCGCGAGACAGATTTGCGCTACGTGCTTAAGCACAGCCAAGCCAAAGCGATTCTGTTTTCGCGGCGCTTTCGCTCCAGCGAGTACCTGGAGATGATTGAAGGCCAACGTGGCGATGCGCAGGCCTTGAAACATTTGATCTGCTTAGATCCCGTAGATCGCCCTGATGTGCTGCGTTACGACCAGTTGGTAGCGTCTACTAATGACAGTTTCACGCCGGCGCAACCGGCGCCGTTTGCCATGGGCAGCGTGCAGTACACCTCCGGCACCACGGGTCAGCCAAAGGGTGCGGCCTTGTCGTTTCGCGCCATGATGCTCAACGCGGCAGCTACCGCCAGCCGCCTAAACATCACCCACGAAGACCGCTGGACGTCGATCATTCCGCTGTTTCATTGCGCGGGCTGCATCATGAACTTGATGGGCTGCCTCAGCCGTGGCGCAACCTATGTTGGAGTACCTGCATTTGACGCCGAGCACATGTTTCGCATCATTGACAGCGAACGGTGCACCCTGCTCACCGGCGTGCCCACGTCCTACCTGAGCATGCTGGAGCATCCAAGCCGACCCCAATACGACCTTAGTTCCTTGCGGGCCGGTACCTGCGGCGGTGCCGATTGCGATCCCACCGTGCTGGCGCGTTGCGCAGCTGAATTTCCATTGCCAGGCTTGGTCCAGGTCTATGGCCAGACCGAGGCCAGCACCCTGATTGCGCTTGATACACCCGACAGTCCGCACCGATGGGAAACCTGTGGCCAGCCACTCGATGGAATGGAGGTGCGGATTGCACATCCCGACACCCGGGACGGCCTGCCATCCATGGCGTTAGGCCAAATCGAGGTACGCGGACGCATGGTCATGCTGGAGTACCTGAACCAGCCAGAGGCCACCCGAAAAACCATCGATCCAGAGGGCTGGATGCAAACCGGGGACCTGGGCTACCTGCGCCCGGATGGCCGGGTGGTGGTGGCCGGTGGCCGGCTGCGCGACATGATCATCCGAGGTGGAGAAAACATTTATCCGGTGGAGGTGGAGAACTTGCTGCGAGAACACCCGGCGGTGGCAGAAGTGGCGGTGTTTGGACTGCCCGACACCTACTACGGTGAAACGGTCGCGGCCGCCGTCAGCTTGCGCGGCGCAGCTTCTACTGCGGACTTCAAGGCTTTTCTGGCAGGCAAAGTGGCGGCCTTCAAACACCCGGTGCACTATTTCCAAGTCAGGGAATGGCCCATGACCTCCAGCGGGAAAATCAAGAAGCGCGACCTGCAGACAGCTGCGCTGGCCACTCAATTGGACGTGTTGCCATGAGGTCCGTTGTGGTGGGGCGCATGGGGTTACACCAGGTCGTGCCTGGACCTGAGTCGACGGCTGCTGCCATTGGCAACGACGGCGTACAGGTAGTTTCTTCACCCTATCTGGTTGGCATGCTGGAGGAGGCGAGCCACCGAGCTGTGCGCGACCTCTTTGAGTGCGGCGAAGCCACGGTCGGTACACGAATAGATGTCTCGCATCTGGCGCCTGCGCTGCCGGGACGTGAGGTATCGGCGCAGGCTCAGTTGCAGGAAATACAGGGCCGACGCTTGGCCTTCGCAGTTTCTGCGCACCAAGACGGCCGGGTCATCATGCGAGGCGTGCACGAACGAGCGCTGGTGCAACTGGACCGTTTTCTTGCGCCAGCGCCGCCCGACAAAGCGCCAATGGCAGCACAGGAGTCTCCCATTGAGTTTTTCTTCGATTACCACAGCCCGTGGTGCTACTTCGCAGCGTTGCGCATCGGTGCGATTGCCCGCCGCCTGAATCGCGAGGTGATCTGGAGACCCATGCACTTGGCTCGACTGATCGAGCGCATCGACGGACGCCGACCGCTGGAGGCCAACGCCGCCTTTGTTCGCTGGTTCAAGGCCGACATGCAACTCTGGGCAAGACAGTTGGGACTTGAACTGCGCTACCACCCGGCATTTCCGCTACGCCCGGTGCGTGCGCTGCGGGCAACAGTCTTTGCCGCTCAGCATGGCCGGGCCGAGTCGTTTGTATCGGCGGTGATGCGGGCCTACTGGAGCGAGTCGCGCGACATCAGCGATCTCGACCAGCTCACGACGCTGGGTGTCGCAGCCGGGCTGGATGCCCGTGCTGTCCGGGATTCGATCGACGACCCGATGTTCAAAAAGCAAGTTGAGACCAACACCCAGGAGGCACAAGACCGTGGTGTGTTTGGTGCACCTAGCTTTTTTTGCGATGACCAACTCTTTTGGGGCAATGACAGGCTGGACCAGCTTGAAGCGTTTGCCAGCTGCAACGCGAACAGCAAGTCTTCCCCAGAAAACGAACGGTTTACCTGACACACAAAGGCTGCTTGAAACTGCTCCCAGACGACCGCCGCCCACCTCAGCCTGCAGTGGGCCCTTTTTAGATTCTTTTCAGGAAATAGATCATGACATCCAACAACGATCCTCGTTTCGACCCGACCCGCGTCATCCGCGCCCCGCGCGGCACCGAGCTGCACTGCAAGAACTGGATCGCCGAAGCCGCTTACCGCATGATCCAGAACAACCTCGACCCCGAGGTGGCCGAGAACCCGCAGCACCTCGTGGTCTACGGCGGCATCGGCCGTGCCGCGCGCGACTGGGCCTGCTTCGACCAGATCCTCGCGTCGCTGAAAGACCTGAACGACGACGAGACCCTGCTGGTGCAGTCGGGCAAGCCGGTGGGCGTGTTCAAGACCCACTCCAACGCGCCGCGCGTGCTGATCGCCAACTCCAACCTCGTGCCCAAGTGGGCCAACTGGGAACACTTCAACGAACTCGACCGCAAGGGCCTGTTCATGTACGGCCAGATGACCGCCGGCAGCTGGATCTACATCGGCAGCCAGGGCATCGTGCAGGGCACCTTCGAGACCTTCGTGGAAGCCGGCCGTCAGCACTACAACAACGACCTCGCGGGCAAGTGGATCCTCACCGCAGGCCTGGGCGGCATGGGCGGCGCGCAGCCGCTGGCGGCCACGCTGGCCGGCGCGGTCTCGCTCAACATCGAGTGCCAGCAGAGCAGCATCGACTTCCGCCTGCGCACGCGCTACGTGGACAAGCAGGCCCGCGACATCGACCACGCGATCGAACTCATCCAGCACCACTGCGCAAGCAAGGAAGCCGTGTCCATCGCCCTGCTGGGCAACGCCGCCGAGATCCTGCCCGAGCTGGTGAAGCGCGCGAAGGCCGGCGGCATCAGGCCCGACCTGGTGACCGACCAGACCTCGGCGCATGACCTCATCAACGGCTACCTGCCCGTGGGCTGGAGCGTGGCGCAGTGGAAGGCCGCGCAGAAGGACCCGGCGCAACACGCCCGCCTGACCGCCGAAGCTGCCCAGGGCTGCGCGGTGCACGTGCAGGCCATGCTGGACTTCCAGAGCATGGGCATCCCCACGGTGGACTACGGCAACAACATCCGCCAGGTCGCGTTCGACCAGGGCGTGAAGAACGCGTTCGACTTCCCCGGCTTCGTGCCGGCCTACATCCGCCCCATGTTCTGCGAGGGCAAGGGCCCGTTCCGCTGGGTCGCGCTCTCGGGCGACCCGGAAGACATCTACAAGACCGACGCCAAGATCAAGGAACTGTTCCCGAACAACCACCACACGCACCGCTGGCTCGACATGGCACGCGATCGCATCGCCTTCCAGGGCCTGCCCGCGCGCATCTGCTGGCTCGGCCTGGGCGAGCGCCACATCGCCGGCCTGGCCTTCAACGAGATGGTGAAGAACGGCGAACTGAAAGCGCCCATCGTGATCGGCCGCGACCACCTGGACACCGGCTCGGTCGCCAGCCCCAACCGCGAGACCGAGGCCATGAAAGACGGCACCGACGCCGTGAGCGACTGGCCGCTGCTCAACGCCCTGCTCAACACCGCTGGCGGCGCGAGCTGGGTCAGCCTGCACCATGGGGGCGGTGTGGGCATGGGTTACTCGCAACACTCGGGCATGGTGATCGTGGCTGACGGCACCGACGCCGCCGCCGAACGCCTGGCGCGTGTGCTGGTGAACGACTGCGGCTCGGGCGTGATGCGCCACGCCGATGCCGGCTATGAACTGGCGATCGAAACCGCGAAAAAGCAAGGTTTGAACCTGCCCATGATTGGCTGAAGCAGGACACCCAATGAGCACAAGTTTGGCTCTCAACCCTGGCCAGATGACCTTGGTTGTGATGCGTGCGACCTGGCTACGCTCGTTTGTCCTGGCGATCGAATGGCTGGCCGCCGCGCTAGGCTCGTATTTCTTGAACCTCGTGGTTACCAATTCATTCTTGGAACAGGCTCAAACCATGCTGCGTGACAGCGTGTCGATTTGCGACCAAGCTTGGCTGTTCGGGCCCGACATCGATGTCACTAAGTCTCTGGTGTTCTCAGGCGCGCTCAGCGAGTCACATCAGAACACGCTGGAACCACTGGGGATATGACCAACGTACACCGCTTCCGACGTGCGGACCTGCTGGCTCAGCCTTGGAAAAACGGGGGTGGCTTGACGCGCGAAATCGTGAGTTGGCCGCCCGGCTCCGGCGTCACCGATTTCGACTGGCGCGTGAGCATCGCGCACATCGCCAGCAGCGGGCCGTTCTCCGCCTTTCCCGGCGTGGACCGCGTGATCACCTTGCTCGAAGGGGCTGGCGTGGCGTTGCATTCGGTTGATGGCACGGTCAACCACCGCTTGGACCAACCCCTTCAGCCATTCGGCTTCGCCGGCGAGCTGAAGATGCAAGCCGGTCTGCTGGGCGCCGATTGCCACGACTTCAACGTCATGGCCCGCCGCTCAGCTTGTTCGGCCAGCGTGCGGGTGCTGAGCAGCGCGGCCCATTTGCCACAGCAGTCCCATGGCCTGCTGTTGGCCTGCCGCGGACAGTGGAACGCAAACGGTCATGTCCTTTCCGCGGAAGAAGGCCTGTGGTGGCACGAGGAGCCTTGTGCCTGGGCGCTGACGGCCCAAGATGAGGATGCCACCATGATCGCCGTCCTGATTCAGCTGCTCCGATGAACCGATCTTTTCACACCCTACCGAGCGCCGGTGGCCTTTGGACGGCTCTGCGCCTGGCGCCAGACGCCACTGCACCGGGGTCTCCTGCCTTGGACGACGCGGTCATCCTCATTGAGGATGGACACATCTCATTTGTCGGGCCACGAGATCAGCTTCCGATGCTGAAGCTCGGCACGCCGGAGCACGATGGAGGCCAAGCGCTGGTCACGCCAGGGTTGATCGACTGCCACACCCATCTTCTCTACGGTGGTCAGCGGGCCAACGAATTCGCCATGCGCCTGGGCGGGGCCACCTACGAAGATGTGGCCAAGGCGGGCGGTGGCATCGTCTCCAGCGTGAAGGCCACGCGCGCGGCGAGCGAAGATGAACTGTTTGCACTGGCCGCGCCGCGCCTGCAAGCGCTGCTGAACGAAGGCGTTTGTGCACTCGAAATCAAATCAGGCTACGGTCTGAACCTGGAAACCGAGCGCAAACAATTGCGCGTGGCGCGCCGAGTGGGCGAGGCCTTTGGCGTCACAGTGAAAACCACCTTTCTCGGCGCGCATGCTTTGCCACCCGAGTTCGCGGGGCGCAGCCGTGCCTATATCGAGGGGGTCTGCGAAGACATGATGCCCGCGCTCGCGGCCGAAGGCCTGATCGACGCAGTGGACGTCTTCTGCGAAACCATTGGCTTCTCACTGACCGAGACCGAGCAGGTGTTTCAAGCCGCGCAACGCCTGGGCCTGCCGGTCAAGCTGCATGCCGAGCAGTTGTCCGACATGGGTGGTTCGGCATTGGCGGCGCGTTACAACGCGCTGTCGTGTGACCACATCGAACACCTGAGCGCCGACGGCATCGCCGCGATGAAGGCCAGTGGCACGGTGGCTGTGCTGTTGCCCGGCGCCTACTACTTTCTGCGCGACACGCATCTGCCGCCGATACAGGCGCTGCGGGAAGCGGGCGTGCCCATGGCCGTGGCCACCGACCACAACCCGGGCACCTCGCCCGCGCTCAGCCTGTTGCTCATGCTCAACATGGCCAGCACCCTGTTTCGCCTCACCGTGCCCGAGGCCATGGCTGGCGTGACACACCACGCCGCCCATGCCTTGGGCCTGCAACAGACCCACGGAAGAATCGCGGTCGGCATGCCTGCCAACTTCGTGCTATGGCCCCTGGGTGAGCTGGCGGAACTCGTTTACTGGCTGGGTCAGCGCCCAGCCTGTCGTGTGGTGCGCCAGGGGCGCATCGCTGTTCAACCGGAGGTCCTGTGAAATCCGTGCAATCGCTGTTTGCCGAACATGCGCTGCTGCCCAGCGGCTGGGCGCGCAACGTGTTGCTGACCTGGGATGAACGAGGGGTGTTGACCTCGGTCACGACTGACGCCCAGGCCAATTCTGGCGCCTTCCGCGCTCCTGGTCCCTTAGTGCCCGGCATGCCCAACCTGCATTCCCACGCCTTCCAACGCGCCTTTGCGGGCCTGACCGAACACCGCAGCTCTGGCGCGTCCAATGACAGCTTCTGGAGTTGGCGTGAGTTGATGTACCGCTTTGCGGGGGCCATCACACCCGAGCAATTGCGACTCATCGCCACCGCCTTGTATGTGGAAATGCTGGAGGCCGGCTACACCAGCGTGTGCGAGTTCCACTACCTGCACCACGACGCCGATGGTCTGCCCTATGCGGATGACGCCACCCTCTCTGCCTGCCTGATCGAAGCGGCTTCGAGCGCGGGCATTGGCCTGACGCTGCTGCCGGTGCTCTACCAGACCAGTGGTTTTGGTGGCAAGCCGGCCAACGCCGGCCAACGCCGCTTCCTGCGCTCGACCGACAACATGTTGGCGCTGCTGGAGCGGCTCAAACCGCTTTGCGAATCCCAAGGTGCGAGTCTGGGGCTGGCACCCCATTCGCTGCGCGCGGTACCGCCTGAGGCGCTCACAGAAGCCGTTGCCGGCCTCACCTCGCTGGACGCCACCGCGCCCATCCACATCCACATCGCCGAACAAACGGGCGAGGTGGACGCCTGTCAGGCCTGGAGCGGCCAGCGCCCGGTGCAATGGCTGCTGGATCATGCGCCGGTGGATGAACGCTGGTGCCTGGTGCACGCCACACACATGACCGCTGAAGAATCTCGGCAGGCTGCGCGCACCGGCGCAGTGGCCGGCATTTGTCCCAGCACCGAGGCCAACCTTGGGGATGGCATTTTTGACAGCGCCAGCTGGATCGACGCCTCCGGTCGATGGGGCATCGGGTCGGACAGCCATGCCTGCGTGAACGCGGCCGAGGAGCTGATGCAGTTTGAATACAGCCAGCGCCTGGCCTTGCGCGAGCGCAACGTGCTGTCCTCCGAAGCGCAGTCCAGCGTGGCTACGGCCATGACGCTGGCTGCGGTCGCCGGTGGCGCCCAGGCCAGTGGTCGACCCGTGGCCGGCCTGGGGGTCGGACAACGCATGGACGCCGTGGCGCTGGATGCCGGGCACCCGGCTTTGGCCTCGCTGCCTTCGCCAGATTTGATGCTCTCGGCCCATGTCTTCGCAAGCCACCGCACGAGCGCCATTCACACGGTTTGGTCGGGGGGGCGGGTGCGCGTCGAGGCGGGTTACCACCCGCTGGCAGCGCAGACCCAGCGCGCATTCGTCGCCGCACGGCGCACACTGCTCACAACAGCCTGAGGATTGCCATGGTCACGACCGCCCCTCCCCCCTTCGTTTTCCACGCGGGTACCCGGCCCTTGCTGGTATCCATCCCCCACATGGGTACCCATATCCCGCCCCATGTGGCGTCACGCATGGTGCCTGAGGCACTTGAGGTTCACGACACGGATTGGCACCTGGACCAGCTCTACGGGTTCGCGCGCGACATGGGCGCTTCGATCCTGATGGCCACCCATTCGCGCTACGTCATCGACCTCAACCGACCGCCGGATGGTGCCAGCCTGTACCCGGGCCAAAATGTCACCGGACTCTGCCCCGTCGACACGTTCGACCAGACGCCGCTCTATCTGCCCGGGCAGGAGCCCGATGAGGCGGAAGTACAGCGCCGGGTCGACGCCCATTGGCGCCCCTACCACGACCAACTGGCCGCCGAGCTGTCGCGACTGAAAACCGAACACGGTTGCGCGATTCTGTGGGATGCGCATTCCATCCGCTCCATGGTGCCGCGCTTCTTTGAAGGTCGGCTGCCCGATCTGAATCTGGGCACGGCCAGTGGCGCCAGTTGTGCGGCCGAGGTGGCCGATACGCTGCTGGGGTTGGCGCAAGTTGCGCCGGGCTGCAGCGCGGTGCTCAACGGCCGTTTCAAGGGCGGGCACATCACCCGGCACTACGGCAATCCCGCACTGGGCGTGCATGCGGTTCAGCTGGAGATGGCGCAATGCGTCTACATGGACGAAAGCTGGCCATTTGCCTACCGACCTGAGCGGGCTGAGTTAATTCAGCCGACGCTACAGCGCATGCTTGAGTCTTTGCTGACCTTCGCAGTTCAGCTGCGCGCCTGAGGATCTTCATGCGTGACTTTGCCGGTACGCTGTACTCGGATGTCCATGACCGAGTCCCCTTGGGCCTTCGGCGGCGCAAATGCTGTGACAGTGCTTGAGCTCTGCCCGAACCGCCATCGACAACGTCATTTCGGCAAATGGAACGAGCAATAGTCAAGAGGCAAGCGAGACAGCCCGCGTGGCATGGCAGCTTCAGTTCAGCCATTCCATTCCGCTCGTGCTTAACCGGTTATTCGCGGGGCTTCGGCCACCGCTTGTCGAGTGTCTGGATTCGGAGGCACCGCGGTCGTACAAGCGCGGGCAGTCGAATGCCCGGTAAGGAACGCCTCTGGATTTCGGAACGTCAAGCTCGAGTGACTCCACCCAGCCTAAAGCGGAAGCAGCGCGATTTAGGCTCCCGATACGGGGACTCTCCTGCGGGAATACCCTCCAGAGCCGACTGCGCCACCTTAGTCGTGTCCTGGAGCGCGGCGAGTACACGCCGACCCAACTGGTCGAATATGCCAGCCATGCTGGACGCACTGGTACCCAGATCGGTCTGACCGGGCTGCATGTTTCCGGGCTTGCGTACACGGTGTTCATGGGATCAGAGACTGGGGGCAGTGCCCTCAGGGGGCATCGTTACGATAGCGGTTCATCCTCAGAACACGCCCATGCTTCTGTCACTGCATATCGACCAACAAGCGCCGAATCACTACACCGCCCGGGTACTCGACAACCAAACCTAGGTGGATGAGCTCTTTACCGAGGACATCCAGTCAGCCATCACCCTGGCTGGCCAGGAGGTACGGCGCGATGGGGTTCACATCTGGTACCGGGTGGTGCACCTTCAGCGGCGGTTTTAGGACAACTGACGGTGCTGCCTATGCGTCGGCTTGGCTCGTGAGATCCGGAAGAGGCTGAAGCACTATGAAATGCTGCTGATTCCAGAGTTGCCCGGCCCGCTTCGCAGCGTCCAATCCGCGAATGCCGCAAGACTCGAATGTTGGGAATGAACAATCTTCAGATCAGGCCCAACATTGGGGGATCGAGTTGACCCACGGCATATCAAAGCGAGGTGAGTGCTAGGTTTGATGCCCTTGAAGTACGGCAAATAGTCGTCCACGAAAGCCGCAGCACCCAACTGCTCTATAGCAGCAGCTTTGGGACTGCGATCCCCTGTGGAGCGTCCTGTTGCAATCACCCGTTCGATGGGGAATCCAGCATCCCGCAGATTCTGTAAACGTGCGTTCTGGAACTGCGGGCGCAGCGCTGTGACACACACGAGGTTGAATCCAGCACCGTGCAATCGGTGGCAGGCTTGCACTGCATGCTCAACGGCAGGAATCGTGGACCAGAACTGCTCATCCATGCAATCCTTGAAAATTGAGAGCCTCTCACCATCCAGCGCCTCGACTTCCCAGCGGTCCAAGGGCCAATATGCATTCTTGTCCAACTCCTTCGGGAAATACCCAAAGGCACGTTCCCAGAGGTGCGCATAGGCCAGACTGTAGTCCAGCAGTACGCCGTCTGCGTCAAGTGCGATGAGAGGACGCGCCGTCATCTGGTTTGTGCCTCACGCAGTTTGGCAAGGTGACGGATGTTCATGGGGAAGATATTACGGGAGCGCATCGAGAAGTTCCAGCGCTGCCAGGCTACGTAGACGACGTAGCAGGCCTTCATTCTCCTACGGCCGTTTGCTGATCGGCCATCGCAAGCCCATCTGCTGCTGACCTGTCTGTTTCGCTGAGTGACTGCGCCGCCAATACAGCTTGATCGAGCAGCAGCTAGCTCGGTCGTACACAAAGTCCGGAAACTCTTTTGAATCGCCCCAAGGCGATTCACTTTGAGGCGCAGCGGACGTCAGATTTACAGAATTAGCTGACAGCAACCAACCTTGAAGAGTCAGTCACTAAAGTAAAACGTGCCAAATCTACCCAATGGTCGCAATAGTGATCGGCTGAATCCGCGTGGGCACAACGCGGGCACAGAGTGGGCACAACTTGGGCACAAACAAAAACGCCCACTGAAAAGTGGGCGTTTACTGTTAGCGAGAACCGCTATTTTGTTGGTTGCGCGAGAAGGATTTGAACCTCCGACCTTTGGGTTATGAGCCCAACGAGCTACCAGGCTGCTCCACCGCGCAGACGAATCATAACAGTGTTCGGAATATGAAATTCCATTGATAGAAAAATAAGTTTTAAAAACCGCCAGGGCACATGGGGGCGCTTTGCCAGGCTGAGACACAGCCGAGCGCCAAAGCGATGACAATCGCGCCGTGCTCGGCACCTTCCATCGCCCGGCCGTCCCGCAACCCACCCCCTGGAACCGCATGATCACCGTCCACCATCTCGAAACCTCGCGCTCGCAGCGCGTGCTCTGGCTGCTCGAAGAACTGGGCCTGCCCTACCAGATCAAGGTTTACAAGCGCGACCCCAA
>Ga0187844_10001125_pt1 | contig 20644 bp, 20 predicted proteins | sample SpaLakP09_SKY_50_FD_134517 | JGI IMG/M metagenome (GOLD analysis project Ga0187844, IMG submission 134517) | Oligotrophic lake water microbial communities from Sparkling Lake, Wisconsin, USA - SP09_SKY_50 | ecosystem: Environmental > Aquatic > Freshwater > Lake | place: USA: Sparkling Lake...
GAGATCAAGGCCGAGGACTTCGGCACCACCGAGCGCGAAGACTGGGAGAACGGCACCGAGCGTGACGACTTCGACGGCATCCGCGAGTTGCCAGGCAACTCGAGCAGCGGCAGTGGCAGCGGCGACGAGGACGGTGAGCGCAGCGAGCAGGACAGCGGCGAGATCAGCCTGCAGGAGCACCTGGTCCAGCAGCTGGCCGGCATGACCCTGTCCGAGGCGGACCACATGGCCCTGCGCGTGCTGATCGAGTCGCTCAACGAAGACGGCTACCTGGAAGACAGCCTGGAAGAGATCGCCGAGGCGCTGGCCTCCGATCCGGAGGAGCGCGAGGACCTGCTGGACCATCTGCGCATCGCGCTGAAGTGGCTGCAGAACATGGACCCGACCGGCGTCGGCGCCAAGGACCTGGCTGAATGCCTGGTGCTGCAGCTGCGCGCCCTGTCACGCAGTCCAGCGCAGGCCATCGCCATCCTGGTAGCCAAGCAGCATCTGGAGCTGCTGGCCAAGCGCGACCTGAAGAAACTGATGGCCCTGACCGGCGCCGACGAAGACCTGCTGCGCGAGTCGCAAAGCCTGATCTGCTCGCTGGAGCCCAAGCCCGGCCGGCGCTTCGCCCGCGGCCAGGCGCAAGCGGTGGTGCCCGACGTGATCGTGCGCAAAGTCGGCCGCGAGCTGCGCGTGATGCTCAACCCCGAGGTCGCCCCCAAGCTGCGCATCAACGAGCTTTACGCCAACGCGCTGCGCGCCACCCGTGGCGGCATCAGCAACAGCGCCCTGGGTGGCCAGTTGCAGGAGGCGCGCTGGTTCATCAAGAACATCCAGCAGCGCTTCGACACCATCCTGCGCGTCTCGCAGGCGATCGTGGAGCGGCAGAAAGGCTTCTTCACCCATGGCGCGCTGGCGATGAAGCCCCTGGTGCTGCGCGAGATCGCCGACGAGCTGGGCCTGCACGAATCCACCATCTCGCGCGTGACCACGGCCAAGTACATGGCCACCAGCTTCGGCACCTTCGAGCTGAAATACTTCTTCGGCTCCGGCCTCAACACCGAAGCCGGCGGCAACGCCTCCAGCACGGCCGTGCGCGCACTGATCAAGCAGTTCGTCGCCGCCGAGAACGTGGCCAAGCCGCTGTCCGACAGCGCCCTGTCCAGTATGCTGGAGGAACAGGGCATCCAGGTGGCAAGGCGGACGGTTGCGAAGTACCGCGAAGCCTTGAAGATCGCGCCAGCGAATCTGCGCAAGGCGATGTGAGCTGAGACGCAACCGGCAGTTGGGGACCCGCTCTGCAGCGACTGGCATCATTCGCCAGGCGCTGCCGAACTGACGCTGTCGGTTGCCTGGCGTTTACTGACTTGCTAGGCCCATAGTCAGACGAATGCTTGGTCCGAGCGGCGATGCCGTCATTTGCAAAAGCCTGATACGCCGCCCACGCCGCCCGAGCATCACGCCGGCAGAAGACCGCTGTTGCGGCCGGCGGATTGGTGCAATCGACTCGGTGCAGACATCCGCCCCCCGTTTCTCATGCTGACGCCGAAGCTAACCGCTGACAAGCAGCCTTGAAGTCAGAAGAATCATGCTCAACATCCTGCGGCTCGGTGCGCCCAGAGGGGTTGCCGCCTGTCCGATCAAGTCCCGGCGAATCCCGTCATCGCCCATACCCATAAAGACTATCCATGCGGACCCGCGGTCGGCGTTCGTCGCGTCGTCTGTGTCCCGACGCATGGGCCCGCGATACTCCGCAGCAATCGTGAAATTGCCCTGCGGCACCTGTTTCAAAGCGATGGAGCGCTTGGTCAACAGTCTAGATCCACCGCTTACCCTGGTCCTGGGCGCGTCGATGCTCATCGAACGGTTCGCATTGCTGCGGACCATCCCGCTCGACACGTGGGTCAAGTAGCCGGGCCCGCGCGTAGCGGCGCGGTCGGTACAGTGCCCTGCAGCACAGCGTCAAGCACGACCCCCAGCGTGCGCGCCGCGAAATCGTCGACGTTCCCTGCGCAATGCAACGGCTCGAAACGCCCGGCAATCGCCAGATGGGCGTAGCCATGCACCACGGACCACAGCGCAAGCACGGCAGTCGAGGCAGCAGCCGAAGTGGCTTCGATATCCGCCAGGCCGAAGGCGCGCCGCACACCTTGCTCCAGCACTTGATAGGCGGCATGGCCGTGGGCGTCAAGCAGGGCATCGGGCCGCAGCACACCACCGCGGAACATGAGGCGAAACCGCCCAGGGTGGCGCAGCGCGAAGGCCACGTACGCCAGGCCCTGCTCGCGCAGCCTGGCCCTCACCGAATGGCCGCCCCGGGAGTCTGCCGCCTTCAGTGCGAGGGTCAGGCTCTCAAAACCGAGTGTCGCCACGGCTGTCAGCAGGCCGGCGGCATCACCGAAATGGTGGGCCGGTGCTGCCGGTGACACACCTGCGCGTCGGGCCACCTCGCGCAGCGAGAACGCCTCGGCGCCGCGCTCCGTCAGGAGGGCTTCGGTGGCCTCGATCAGTGCCTGTCGCAGGGCGCCGTGATGATAGGAGTGGGTGGCAGGCGGCATGCGCGCACTATAACTTGACATCGTTTAGATGCCGCGCTATCGTTCATCTGAACAACGTTTAGATGCGACTGAGGAAGCAACACACAATGGACGCGCCTGCCCTCGCTTTCCAGATCGGCAACATATTGGCCCTGAGTGGCTGGCTGGCGCTGATCGCCTCACCGCCCGGCCACCCTTGGACACCGGCCGTGTGGAAAGTGACCGGACGCGCCATCCCCGTGCTGCTGGCCTTGGCCTATCTCGCCCTGATCGCCGCCTATTGGGGGCCGGGCGGCTTTGGCTCGTTGGAGCAGGTGCGGTTGCTGTTCGATCAGCCAGGGCTGTTGGCTGCAGGCTGGCTGCACTACCTGGCCTTCGACTTGTTCGTCGGCACCTGGATCGCCCGGCGCGCCGGCGAATTGGGACTCCCTCAAGCCCTGGCCTTGCCCTGCCTGCTGCTCACCTTCATGTTTGGGCCTGCCGGCTTGCTCGCATTCGCCGTGCTGCGGCTCCTCTACCCTAGCCGCCGAGGGGCGACTCCATGACTGTCAAGACAGCGATGACCATGACAAACACCGTGCACCCCACGCGGGCTGCGAAAGATCCCGCGCAGGTTCTGCGGATACTGTGGGAACGCGAGCCCCGACTCGTTGCTTTCGGCATGCTGATGCTGGCGCTGATGTTGCCAGCCCTGCTCGGTCTGGCCCTCGACGCACGCACGCTGCGCGACGTGAATGTCTGGGTCAAGCCGATGAAGTTCAGCGCCTCGGTTGCGCTCCTGGCGCTCACGACGGCCTGGTTCATCGGCCACCTGCCGGCACAGCGGCAAAGGTCGCGCGCAGTGGGTGCAATCGTCTGGACACTGATCGCTACGGGCGGATTTGAGGTCGTCTACATCTACGCGCAGGCAGCCCTTGGCCAGGCCTCACACTACAACGTCGGTGATTCATTTCACGCCACGATGTACACGCTGATGGGTATGGGCGCGCTGATACTCACGGGCACGCAGCTGGCACTGGCCTGGCAGCTCTGGAAGCACGGCCAGCGCGGCTTGGCCCCGGCGTATCGGCTCTCCGTGCTGCTTGGCCTGGTGTTGACCTTCGTGCTTGGTGCCTCGGCCGGCCTGCTGCTGGGCGGCATGCCGCCGCCAGTCGGTGCACACCTGCCGATCCTGGGCTGGTCGATGACGGGAGGCGACCTGCGCGTGGCGCATTTCATCGGCATCCATGCAGGACAGATACTGCCAATCCTTGGCGCTGCTATCGTTGTGCTGCGTCTTCCTGCGGCCCGTTTCTTGGTCTGGGGTGCCAGCGGCATATGGACGGCCGCCTTCCTGTTCACGCTGGTCCAGGCCTTGCGCGGCGTACCACTGATCTCCGCATGAAGGTAGGCGCACGTGTCTTGCGCCAGTTCGTGAACTCGCGCAGAGGGAAGCGGTGCGTTGCGCCGTCCTGCAAGTAGCGCTACATGTCTGGACTGGGTCGGGTACGGCGGATGGAGTCACTTCCGAGCCACGAGTCTGCGGGCCGCAGTCAGCCGACAGGTGTTGGATGTCCAGCGGAAGATCGATGCTGCGGCCGGCAGATGGCTGTTTTGCGCGAACGCCGCCATTCAATGTGAGCGGCCCAATCTCTCAAACCAGCTTCCAACCGCCACCCGCAAAACGAACCCGCACCTGCCCGCCGGGCCTGATGTGATCGCGAGGCGTGCCGGCTGACGAGCCCGCGACTCGTGGGCACAGGAGCCCGTGATGGGACAATCAGCCCCATGCCCTCCTTCGATCAAGAAACCCTTTACCTCTTTCTCTCCTGTGCCAGCGGCGTCGAGCCCCTGCTCGAACAGGAGATCCGGGCCATCGTTCCCAAGTGCCACACCGAAGCGCTGCGCGGCGGCGTGTCGGTGAAAAGCAATGCCGAAGGGGTGATGAAGCTCAACTTGGAGAGCCGTCTCGCCCAGCGCGTGTTGATCGAGCTGATTGACGGGCCTTACCGGCACGAGGACGACATCTACACGCTGGCTCGCAAAATCGACTGGACGCAGTGGATCACGCCGCAGCACACCATCCGGGTGGACATCGTCGCCCAGCGCTCGCCGCTGCAAAGCCTGAACTTCACCACGCTGCGGGTCAAGGACGCGATCTGCGACGTGATGCGCGATGCGACCGGCGAGCGGCCGAGTGTGGACACGCGCATGCCCGACCTGCCGGTGATCATGCATGTGGGCCCGACGGACGCGACGATCTACATCGACAGCTCGGGCGAGCCGCTGTTCAAGCGCGGCTGGCGCGAGGACAAGGGCGACGCGCCGCTGAAGGAAACACTGGCTGCCGCGATGCTGGCCGCCGCCGGCTGGAAGGGCACGGCGGAGACCGGTGGCGCGCTGCACGACCCCTGCTGCGGCTCCGGCACCATCGCCGTCGAGGCCGCGCAGATCGCCTGCGGCATGGCCGCCGGAATGCAGCGCCGTTTTGCCTTCGAGCGCCAACTGCCCTTCGACAACCTGCGCGGTCGCTTCCAGGCGATCAAGCAGGCCGCCAAGGACCGCGAGCATGCACCGGCCGTGCCGATCTTCTGCAGCGACGTGGCCTTCCGCATGGTCGACTTCGCGCGCCGCAATGCCGAGCGGGCCGGCGTGGCGCAGTACATCCAGTTCAACGGCGGTGACGCGCTGGAGCGCCCGGCTCCCGAGCTGCCGCAAGGCATGGCCGGCACGGTGATGATGAACCCGCCCTACGGCGAGCGCATCGAGGTGCGCGGCAAGGCCGGCAATGTCTCGATGCACCGGGACGCGGGCGGCTCCGAAGCGCGCGATGCCGGCGACGATTTTTTCCCGCGCCTGGCTGCGCACTGGAAGCGGGCCTACACGCAGAACCCAGCAGGCTGGACCGCCTGGCTGCTCTGCCCGGACATGAAACTGCCCAGCAAGATGCGCCTGAAGGAGTCGCGCAAGATCCCGATGTGGAACGGACCGATCGAATGCCGGATGTTCAAGTTCGACCTGATCGCTGGCTCGGCGCGCAAGGACAAACCGGCCGTGGAGCCAGCCCCCAGCGACTGAGGGGGGCCTGCGCGTCATGCGCGGACACACAGCTAACGCAAGCCTAAGGCAGCGGCGGCTCGATGAGCGAGCATTCCCAGTTCACGCTCAGGAGACCCGCTCATGAAAACCCGCCAACATTCTTCCCTTGCCACCGCCCTGCTCGGCCTGGCGCAGCACGCGCGGCGAGGTCACCAGCTGATGCAGGCCCGGTGAACGGTCCTGCAGCGCGGCCGCGCTGCGGTAGTCGAAGTTGCGAACCAGACGATCACCGCGGCTGGCGCCGAGATCCCCCCAGCAGGCGCAGGCGCCAGGGTGAGGCCAGCTTGCCCATGGCTGGGTCGACCTCAGGACGACAGGGCCAGCCAGCCCAGCACCGCCAGCGGCGCGGTGTCGGCGCGCAGGATGCGGGGCCCAAGGTTCATGGCCAAAAAGCCTTGGGCGCGCGCTGCGTCTTCCTCGGCCTGGCTCAGGCCGCCTTCGGGGCCGCTGAGCACCAGCGTTTGCGCGGCGGCGGCCTGCGCGCTCAGGGGCTGCGCCGCGGTGGGGCTGAGCAGCCAGCGACGTTGTTGTCCGGTGCTCGCCGGCCCAAGGCCTTGCAGCCAGGCGTTCAGGCTCATGACCGGTGCGATGCGCGGCACCACGCAGCGCCCGCTCTGCTCGCAGGCGGCCACCGCCACGCCCTGCCAGTGTGCGACCTTCTTCTCGGCTCGCTCAGCTTGCAGGCGCAGCACCGAGCGCTCACTCATCAGCGGCTGGATAGCCGCTGCACCGAGTTCGGTGGCCTTCTCGACGATGCCGTCCATGCGGTCATTGGCCGGCATCACCACGGCGAGGGTCACGTCTTGCGCCAGCTCGCGCCGTGCGGATTGGCGGGTCAGCAGTCGCACCTTCACCTCGCTGCGGCCCATGGCCAGCACCTCGGCCAGCCACTCGTCGCCGCTACCGTCAAACAAGGTGATGGCGCCACCGGGCTGCAGGCGCAGCACCTGCACATGGCGAGCAGCGGCGGGGGGGAGGCTCAGCTCACCGACTTGGGTGAGCGGGATGTCGACATGAAAACGGGGCATAGCCGCCAGTGTGCCATCAGGACGGGCCTCTCAGGCCTGCATGCCCATCGCGCGGCGGACCTGGCGCGCCAGTTCCTCGCCCTGCGCCTCGCGCACCATGTCGATGAAGCGCAGCGCGTAGCTCTGAAGCTCGGGGAGGCCCGAGCAGCGCTCCACATCGAGCACGACGCGGTAGCCCTTCATCAGACCCAGGTACTGCTTGGCATGGCGGGTCAGGTAGTCGTAGAGCTGCTCATAGCTCATCTGCGGCAGCTGGGAGCCGTCCAGCGCCACCTGGGGCGCGGCACTCGGGGCGGCAGCGGCGGCGACTACAGTCCCAGGGGGCAGGCCCACCAGGCCCTGGCTCAGCAGCAGTTCAAAGTCAGCCTCGGTCGCGCCCTGCACCATCCCGACCCACTGGCGTGCGGTCTTGCTGGCATCCAGCACCAGCAGCAGATTGCGCGCCATCCGCGAGGCCACCAGTGCGCGGGTCTTGATCTCGGCTCGACCGGCTTCGGTCTTGATGTAATGTTGATCCAGCACGCCGTTGTCTCCAGTGGCTGCAATCTACGCGCTAGCGTCCTATCGCGCCGATTCAAAGACTCAAGTCTTGTCGCGTAATTCACGCCGCAGGATCTTGCCGACCGGTGTTTTCGGCAGCTCGGTGCGGAACTCAACGATCTTCGGCCGCTTGTAACCGGTCAGATTGGCCTCGCAATAGGCCCGCACATCGGCTTCGGTGATGTTGCCGATCGCGCCGGACTTCTTGACGATGACCACCTTGACCGCTTCGCCGGACTTGGCATCCGGCACGCCGACCGCCGCCGCTTCAAGCACGCCATCCATCAGGGTCAGCACGTCCTCGACCTCGTTCGGATAGACGTTGAAGCCGCTGACCAGGATCATGTCCTTCTTGCGGTCGACGATCTTGAAGTAACCACGATCATCAACGATGCCGATGTCGCCGGTGCGGAAGTAGCCGTCGGCCGTCATCACCTTGGCCGTCTCGTCCGGACGCTGCCAGTAGCCGGCCATCACCTGCGGACCGCGGATGGCGATCTCACCTGTGGCGCCGGGCGGCACCTCGCGGCCCTCGTCATCGAGCAGGCACATCTCGGTGCTGGGCAGCGGCATGCCGATGGTGCCCGAGTAGGCGCTGCTGTCGGTCGGGTTGCAACTCGCCACCGGCGAGGTTTCCGATAGTCCGTAACCCTCGACGATCGGGCAACCGGTCCGCTCCAGCCACAGCTTGGCCGTGCCCTGCTGCACTGCCATGCCGCCGCCGACCGAGATCACCAAATGGCTCCAGTCCACGGAGTCGAAGTCGGCGTGGTTGGCCATCGCCAGGAACAGCGTGTTGACCGCCGGCAGGCTATTGAAGCGGTGCTTGGACAACTCCTTGAACATGCCCGGCAGATCGCGCGGATTGGGGATCAGGATGTTGGTGCCGCCCAAGTGCATGGACAGCATCATGTTCGTCGTGAAGCCGAAGATGTGATACAGCGGCAGCGCGCAGACGCTGACCAGTTGCGAGCCTTCGGCGACTTTTTTAAGCGCCGGCTGGTACCAGGCCTCGGCCTGCAGCGTGTTCGCGACCAGGTTGCGGTGCAACAGCACGGCGCCCTTGGACACGCCGGTGGTGCCGCCGGTGTACTGCAGCACGGCGATGTCGCTCGCGCCAACCTTCGGCGCCTTGAACGTGAGGGTGCGGCCGCGCGCCACGGCGTCCTTGTAGGTGACGGCGCCAGGCAGCTCGAAGGCCGGCACCATCTTCTTTACCTTGCGCACGACGTAATTGACGATCAGCCCCTTGGGGAAGCCAAGCAGCTCGCCCATCGAGGCCAGGATCACATGCTTGGTCGGCACATTGGCCAGCACCTGCTGCAGCGTGGCGGCGAAGTTCTCCAGGATGACGATGGCTTTCGCACCGGCATCCTTGAGCTGGTGCTCCAGCTCGCGCGGCGTGTACAGCGGGTTGACATTGACGACCACATACCCGGCGCGCAACACGGCAGCCACGGCCACCGGGTACTGCATCACATTGGGCATCATGAGGGCGACGCGGTCACCCTTCTCCAGGCCCAGGCCTTGCAGATAGGCGGCCAGCGCCTTCGAGGCCTCGTCGATCTGGGCAAAAGTGATCTGGCAGCCCATCATCGTGTAGGCCTGCCGCTGCGGGAACTTGCGGAACGCGGTCTCCATAAGGTCCACCAAGGACGGATACAGATCCGCATTGATCTCGGCTGGCACCCCCGCAGGGTAGTTTTTGAGCCAGGTTTTCTCCATTGTCTTTGTCTCCGTTTAACCCCAGGATTCTGACCGAAAGCTGACATGTCCCTCATCAGGGGATTCGCTAGCGGTGCGCAGCGTGCTCATTGCGGCCCGTCAGGGCACGGCCCTGGTGCACCGCTGGCGCCTGCCCACCATAATCGGTGCCGTGCGCGCCTCCCCCACCCCCCAGGCCCTGCCCCGCCGTTGGCTGCCTGCCCTGTGCTTGGCCACGAGTACGGTCTCCTTGTTGTATCTGGGTGCCCTGGTCTTCGCCGGATCCGCGCATACGCTTGACGCGATAGGACTGATTGGCGGCCCGGCCCTGCTGCTGGGCGCGATGCTTTGCCTGCTCAGCCTGCTGCTGCGCTGCCTGCGGTGGCAGGCCCTGCTGCGGTGGATGGGCCACCCACTGCCCGCCGTCCTCAATGCCCGCATCTATGTAGCCGGCATCGCCCTGTCGGCAACGCCGGCCAAGCTGGGAGAAACCCTGCGCTCAGGCCTGCTGGCTGGCCAGGGCGTGCCGATCAGGCACTCGCTCGCCGCCTTCGTGGCGGACCGTGCCGCAGATGTGATCGGGGTCGCCCTGCTGGGCGCCCTGTGCGGCGGCTTGGCAGGCAAGCGTCAGCCGATCCTGGAAGTGCTGGCTGTGGCCGCCACGCTGGGCAGCATCGGCATTGCCGGCCTGCTGCGGCGCCCTGCGCTCATCGCAGCGCTCAAGGCGGCCACACCGTCGGGCGGGCGCGTCAGGCGGGTGCTGGCCGGGCTGCTCGGTACCGGTCGGGCCTGGGCCGGGCTGTGGGCCGGCTGGCGGCCCTGGGCCTGCGTTGCGCTGGCGATGCTGGTCTATGGCATCCAGGCGCTTATCTTCGTCGCCTTCGCCCAACGGCTCAGCCCCGCACTGGAAGCGGCGCATGGCGTGGCCATCTTTGCGAACGCCACCCTGATCGGCGCCGCCAGCCTCTTGCCAGGCGGTCTGGGGGCGATGGAAACAGCGCTGGCATTGCAATTGCGTGAGCTACATTTGGCGTGGCCGCAAGCCGTGGCGGTCGTGCTGGCAACGCGCCTGGTGACGCTCTGGTTGCTTTGGTTGGCGGGCCTGGCGGCCCTGGCATCGTTTGGTCGGTGGCGCTCGGCGGCAGATAGGCAGCGCCTATAGAAGTGCGGCACAGGGAGATACCGGATGAGTTCGGATACCGTCGTCTTGGCCGTCGATCTGGATGGCAGCCTGATACGCAGCGACCTGCTGCACGAGGCCGCGATGAAGCTGCTGCGGCTGAAGCCCCATCTGCTGCCCCTGCTGCCGCTCCGGCTGGCCAGGGGCCGAGCCCAGATGAAGCGCTGGCTCGCCGAACGCGTGCAACCCGATGTCGCCAGCCTGCCCTACGACTCGGAGTTGCTGGCCTGGCTGCACGAGCAGAAGGCCGCCGGTCGACGACTGGTGCTCTGCACCGCCTCCGATCAACGTTATGCGGATGCGGTGGCGGCGCACCTGGGCCTGTTCGAGGCAGTGCTGGCCAGCGATGGTCAGACCAATCTAGCCAGCGAGCACAAGGCCGCCGCCCTGGTGGCGCGCTATGGCAAGCGGGGCTTCGACTACCTGGGCAACTCGCGCGACGACCTGCAAGTCTGGCAACAAGCCCGGCGCGCCGTGGTGGTGAACGCCGGCGCCACGCTGCGGCGCGAAGTGGCAGAGCGCTTCGAGGTAGAGCGCGAGTTCGTGCCGGCGTCGGTCGGCCTGCCGGACTGGCTGCACGCCATGCGCCTGCACCAATGGCTGAAGAACCTGTTGCTGCTGCTGCCACTGGCTGGTGCCAACCATATCGACCACATGGAAGTGCTGTCGGCCGCGCTGCTGGCCTTCCTCTCCTTCGGCCTGTGCGCCTCCTCGGTCTATGTCTTCAATGACCTGCTGGACCTGGAAAGCGACCGCAAGCACCCCACCAAGCACAAGCGGCCTTTCGCCAGCGGCAAGCTGTCAATCCCGCAGGGCCTGAGGCTGGCCATGCTGCTGATGCTGGGATCGGCCTTGCTGGCCAGCCAGGCACCGCCCGGCTTTCGCTTCTGGCTGCTGGTCTATTTCGGCCTGACCGTGGCCTACAGCCTGCATCTAAAGCGCCGTGTCATCGTCGACTGCCTGACCCTGGGCATCCTCTACACCCTGCGCATCGTCGCCGGCTGCGCCATGCTGGGGCTGCCGGCCTCGTTCTGGCTGCTGGCCTTCTCGTTGTTCCTGTTCATCAGCCTGGCCTTCGTGAAGCGCTTCTCCGAGCTCTCGGCGCTGGCCAAGCTGGGCCGCAGTGAAACCCTCGGGCGCGGCTACCTGGCCTCCGACCTCGGACTGGTGCAAGCGATGGGCGTGGCCGCCGGCTTCGGCGCCGTCCTGCTGCTGGCGCTCTACATCGACAGCAGCACGGTGGCACGGCTGTATCGCGAGCCCGAGCGCCTGTGGTTGGCCATCCCGGTGCAGTTCTACTGGATCAGCCGCATGTGGATGCAGGCCCAGCGCGGCCATATGCATGATGATCCGGTGGTGTTCGCGCTGCGCGACCGCGGCAGCCTGGTCTGCGCCATGGTCTTCATCGCCACGCTATGGGCGGCGCGGTGACGATCTGGTCCGATGTGGGCTCATGGGGCGGCCTGCAGCGCTCGGCGCACCGCATCGAACCCCTGTCCGACCGGACTCGTCTGTCCCTCAGGGCCGGTGCCGCGTCGCCAGGTCTTGCTTACGGCAACGGCCGCAGCTATGGCGATGTCTGCCTGAACCCCGGTGGCTTGCTTTGGAAGACGCGCAACCTCGATCGCTTCATCTCGTTCGACCCGGCCACCGGCCAGCTCGAATGCGAGGCGGGCGTGCTGCTGGACGAAATCATCGCCATGGTGCTGCCGCAGGGTTGGTTCCTGCCGGTCACGCCGGGCACCCGCTTCGTCACCGTGGGCGGTGCGATCGCCAACGACGTTCATGGAAAAAACCATCACCACGCCGGCAGCTTCGGTGAGCATGTGCTGGCCTTGAGCTTGCTCCGCAGCGATGGTCAGCGCCTCGAATGCAACGGCACGCAGCAGGCCGACTTGCTGCGCGCCAGCATCGGCGGCCTGGGCCTGACTGGCGTGATCGTGAGCGCCAAGCTGCAATTGCGCCGCGTGGGCGGTCCCTGGCTGGACACAGAAACCACGGTCTTCGATGGACTGGACGCGTTCTTCGCCCTTTCCGGCGCGGCCGAGCAAGGCTGCGAATACAACGTCGCCTGGATCGACTGCCTGCATGGGAGCCGCGGCGTGTTCTTCCGAGCCAATCATGGCGCCGGCGGCGGCACGGCCCCACCCCAGCGTCAGCGCGACCTGCGATTCACGCCGCCGCTGTCCTTGATTAACACCGCCTCACTGCGCCTGTTCAACGCCGCCTACTTCCGCTGCCACGCGGCGCGCCAGGGCGCCAGCCGACAGGCCTGGGCGCCCTTCTTCTATCCGCTCGACGGCATCCTTCACTGGAACCGAATCTACGGTCCTCAAGGCTTTTACCAGTACCAGTGCGTCATCCCGCGTGCGGCCGAGCGATCGGCCACGCCCGAACTGCTTGCGGCCATCAGCGCCAGCGGCATGGGTTCCTTCCTGGCGGTGCTGAAGACCTTTGGCACGCGCGAGCCGGCCGGGCTGCTGAGCTTCCCGATGGCCGGCACGACGCTCGCGCTTGACTTCCCCCATCAGGGTGAGCGCACTCTTGCATTGTTCGAGCGGCTCGATGCGATCGTTGTGGCGGCCGGCGGGCGGCTCTATCCGGCCAAAGACGCGCGGATGAGCCGCGCGATGTTCGAGAGTGGCCAGCCGCGGCTGGCCGAATTCCTGCCCTACCGCGACCCCGGCATGTCCTCCGCAATGTCGCGTCGACTGCTAGGTTCATGACATGAAGGACCCCATGCATCCGACCCCGCTCCGCGTCCTCATCATCGGTGCCACCTCGGCGATCGCCGGCGCAGTGGCGCGCCGCTATGCCGCGCGCGGCGCCCGGCTGGCCCTGCTGGGCCGTCGCGAGGACGCCCTGCAGGCCAATGCTGCCGATCTGCGGGTGCGCGGCGCTGCCGAGGTGGCGATCGATGTGCTGGACCTGCTGGACACCGAACGCCATGCCGAGGTACTGGAGCGCGCCTGGGATCGCTGGGGCGGCATCGACGTGCTGCTGCTCGCGCATGGCGTGCTGCCCGAGCAGCACGCCGCAGAGCTGTCGGTGGGCCTGACCCTGGCCAGCTTCGACAGCAATGCGCGCTCGGTACTGGCCCTGCTGACCGACCTGGCCACGCGCTTCGAGCGACAGGGTTGCGGCGTCATCGGGGTGATCTCCTCGCCGGCCGCGCAGCGCGGGCGGGCCAGCAACTATGTCTACGGCGCGGCGAAGGCGGCGGTCAGCAATTTCTGCAGCGGCCTGCGGCACCGCCTGTTCAGCAAAGGCGTGCGGGTGCTGACAATCCTGCCCGGCTTTGTCGACACGCCGATGACGGCCGGCTTCGCCAAAGGCCCGCTGTGGGCCACGCCGGAGCTGGTGGCACGCGACATCGAGCGGGCGCTGGACAGCAAGAACGGCACGCTCTACACACCCTGGTTCTGGCGGCCCATCATGACCCTCGTCATCCACCTCCCGCAGGCGCTGTTCCTGCGCAGCAAGCTCTGATCCCGCCATGCTCGATATCCGCGACAAGATCGTCATCACTGGGGCTGCCGGCCTGGTCGGCCAGAATCTGGTGACCCTGCTGGTCGAGCAGGGCTTCAGCCAGATCGTGGCCATCGACAAGCATGCCGGCAACCTCGCCATCCTGGCCCGCCTTCATCCAGGCGTGGCGGTGCACTGCGCCGACCTGGCCGAGCCGGGCGCTTGGGAGACACTGCTTGCCGGCGCGCACGTCCTCGTGCAACTGCATGCGCAGATCGCCGGCAAGCACAGCGAACTGTTCACCCGCAACAATCTGCAGGCGACCCGCCATGTGCTGGCCGTGCTGCGACGGCAGCCCGCGACCTATCTGGTCCATGCCAGCTCCTCGGTCGTCAACTCGGTGGCCCAGGATGACTATGTCAGCAGCAAGACTGCGCAGGAACAGATGGTGCGTGCCTCGGGTCTGCGGCACTGCGTGCTGCGGCCCACACTGATGTTCGGCTGGTTCGACCCCAAGCATTTGGGCTGGTTGGCCCGGCTGATGGAGCGGGTGCCGGTCTTCCCGATCCCGGGCCATGGTCGCTACATGCGCCAACCGCTCTACAACCGCGACTTCTGCCGCGCGATCCTGGTGATGATGCAGCGCCAGCCGGATGGCGCGGTCTACGACCTGACCGGACCCGACCGCATCGACTACATCGACATGATCCGAGCCATCCGTGACAGCAAGGGCCTGAAGACACCGATTGTCTGCATCCCCGTGCCGCTGTTCGGCCTGATGCTGCGCGTCGCAGGCTGGTTCAGCGACAAGCCGCCCTTCACTGTCGACCAGATGCACGCTTTGATGGCCGGCGACGAGTTCAGTGGGGTGGATCTGCAGCAGGTATTCGGATTCCAGCCGACCGGCTTCCACGCAGCACTGCGCGAGACCTTTCATCATCCCGAATACAGCCAGATCGTGCTGAGCAGCACGCACTGAGTCAGGAGCAAGGCGCGTATGAACAAAAAGAGCTTCATCGTCATCGGCGCCGGCCCGATGGGCCTGGCCGCGGCCTACCGGCTCAGCCAGGACGGCCATGCGGTGACGGTGGTCGAGGCCGACTCGCAGATCGGTGGCATGTCCGCCGCCTTCGATTTCGACGGCCTGCAGCTTGAACGCTACTACCACTTCGTCTGCAAGACAGACGGGCCGCTGTTCGAGACCCTGCGCGAATTCGGCCTCTTCGACAAGCTGCGTTGGCGCGATACGGAACTGGGTTTCTACTACCAGGGCCGCTGGTTCGACTGGGGCAAGCCGGCCGCACTCTTGCGCTTTCCGCACTTGAGCCTGTTCGACAAGCTGCGCTTTTCGCTGCATGTGCTGCGCACCAAGGCCACGCAGGACTGGACTGCGCTGGACCGGGTGCAGGCCACCGACTGGATCCGAAAGAGCGTTGGCGAGCGCGCTTACCAGGTGCTGTGGGAGCGCTTGTTCGCGCTCAAATTCTTCGAGCATCAGCACAATATGTCGGCTGCCTGGATCGGCACGCGCATCAAGCGGGTGGCGCTTTCGCGCAAGAGCCTGCTGCAGGAGCAGATGGGCTATCTGGAAGGCGGCTCGGAGATTCTTTTGCAGGCCTATCGCGAGCGCCTGGAGCGGGCCGGCGCTGCGATACGTCTGTCAGCGCCGGTAAGGCAGTTGGTCTGCGAGGGCGGGCGGGTCAAGGGCGTGCAGATCGGCAATGAACTGCTGACCGGCGATGGCGTGCTGTCGACCATCCCATTGAAGTATGTGCCGCGCCTGGCGCCGGATTTGAGCGCAGAAGAGAAGCGCCGCATCGAAGCGATCGACAATATCGGCGTGGCCTGCGTGCTGCTCAAGCTCCGGCGTCCGGCGACCAAATACTTCTGGATGAACGTCAACGACGAGCGCATCGAGGTGCCCGGCTACATCGAATACTCCAACCTCAATCCGCTGTCGCAGTCGGTCGTCTACGTGCCCTACTACATGCCCAAGACGCACCCCAAGTGGGCGTGGGCCGATGAGGAGATCCTGGACGACGCGGTGCAAGGCTTCCTGCTGACTCAACCGCAGTTGTGCAGCAGCGACATCATCGCCCGCCATGTCTCGCGCTACGAGTTTGCACAACCGATCTGCCCGCCGGGCTTCTACGACATGCTGCCATCCATGCAGACCTCGATCGAGGGTTTCTGCATGGCCGACACCTGCTACTACTACCCGGAAGACCGCTCCATCTCGGAGAGCATCCGGGTCGGCCGCGAACTCGCACTCATCGCCCAAGGTGAGGCTGACCATGCAGCTTGAGAAGCTCTACCGCCACCGCTTCGAGGAAGCCGACCTGCCCGCCAAGAAGGCGATCTGGGGCGTGCTGTGCCGGCACTTCTTCGCCCGCTACATCCATCCGACGGACACCGTGGTGGACATCGGCGCCGGCTACTGCGAGTTCCTCAATCAGATCGAAGCCAGGCGGCGCATAGCCGTCGACCAGAACCCGCGCACCGCCGAGTTCGCCGCACCCGGGGTGGAGATCGTGACGGAACGCTGCGACGGGCTGCAGTCGTTGCCAGACGGCGTGGCCAACCTGGTCTTCATGTCCAACTTCCTGGAACATCTGCCCAGCAAGGATGCCGTTCTGGGCACTCTCACGGAGGCCCACCGCCTGCTCTGCAGCGGCGGCCGGTTGATGATCCTGCAGCCCAATGTGCGGCTGCTGCCGGGCGCCTATTGGGACTTCTTCGACCATCACACGCCACTGACTGAACGCAGCCTGGTCGAGGCCGGTGGCATGCTGGACTTCGAGGTCGAGCGGGTGATCGCCCGCTTCTTGCCCTACACGACCAAGAGCCTGCTGCCGCAGTCGCCCTGGCTGGTGCGCGTCTATCTGCTGCTGCCGCCGCTATGGTGGCTGCTGGGCAAGCAGTCCTTCATCCTGCTGCGCAAACGCTGATGCCCGAAGACGCAACGTCGCCCCAGCGCCAGGTCTTGCTGTATCTAATGGCCGGCGGCGTGGCCGCGTTGGCCAACTTCGGCTCCCGCTTTGTCTTCAGCCGCTGGATGCCCTTTGAGCTGGCCGTCATCGCCGCCTTCGGCGTGGGGCTGCTCACCGGCTTCACCCTGATGCGACGCTATGTCTTCGCCGCAGCGACGCGCCCGCTCTCGCATCAGGCAACGGGCTATGTGCTGGTCAATCTGTTCGCTGCCGTGCAGACCCTGGTCATCAGCAGCATCCTGCTGCGCCTGGTGCTGCCGCCCACGGTGATAGGCCTACCGGCGGCGGCAGTCGCCCATGCGGTGGGCGTCATCGTGCCGGTTGTCAGCAGCTACTTCGGTCACCGCTGGATCACTTTTCGCTAAGCCCTCGCAGCGTCCATACCGCGTAGGGGCCGAACACGCGGCCGCGCTGATAGTGGAGCCCAATATGGTCGTCCAGTAGCTGGACACCATTGGAGCAGGCCGAGGCATTGGCCTCGCTGGAATGCAGATTCAGCAGCACCAGAGTGCGAACGTTCAGGCTGACCAGGCTGGCCACCAGCTCTCGCTGGCCGAGATCGCTGCTGGCCAGGCCGGGTTCCATCTCGATCATGCGAACGGCCGACGGGCGATCAGCCAGGAAGTAGAGCATCGCGTCGTTGACAAACAGGCGGCTGGTCTCGGTCACGCCAGAGTAGATAGGCTCACCCGGTACCGTCGTCGCGCGCAGATGGGCCAGCAGTTCTTGGTAGTTGTGCCAGTCTCGCTGTTGCGCCTTGTCGAGCGCGCGCGCGCCACCGGCGCGAGACAGTTCTGACGCAGGCGCACTGGCATAGGCTCGCAGCTTGACCTTCGCCGTGTAGCACGCGCCAAGCAGCAGCAGCCCCGCCAGCATGGGAACGACCAACCAACGCCGCCGTCCCATCGGCAAGGCAGGACTGCACAGATAGCTCAGCAGTGGCAGGCTGCACATGATCGCCGGGAAGCCCTGTATCAGGCTCGGCCGCACCCGCATCTGGTTGAGCAGCATCAGGCTCAACAGGCCCAGAAGCAGAGCAAGGCAGTCCGGTTGGCGCGTCGATGACCCTGCATGCAGCCTGCGCAGCGCCTTCACAATGGCCAGTGGCGCGAGCACGAAGGGCAAGGCGGCGCAGGCAAGGGTCAGCACAGGCCCGGGCAGCGCCGCCAGCTGTCCGCCGCCCCATGCTGCCCGCAACAACCCCCATTGCGGGCCAACGAAATCGAGTCCGCGCCAGATCGCAAACTCACGCAGCAAGAAGAGCGGCACCTCAGCGAACCAGCGTTGGGCGCCGCCCAGTGCCACAAAAGGCAAGAACAGCAGGGCGGCAATCAGCGCCGCGGGGACCAACAGCCATGCCACCCGGTGGCGCAGCCCGTCACCACCCACGCACCACAGACCGAGCACCCCGACCAACGCGCCGAAGATTCCGAAGTCCCATCGCATCAGCCCGGCTAGGCCGATGCAGACCGCGGCCAGCAGCATATGAAAGGCCCGCCCGGTCTCGGCATGCCGCGCCTGCGCGCAGGCGGCCAGCACCAGCAGCAGGGAAGCCGGCACTGCTGCGTAGCCTGCATTGGGCAGGGCGAGCGCGGCGCCCAGCGCATAGGCGCCACCAGTCAGCACGAGCCAGGCCAGCTGGCCGCGGCTGAAGCGCCAGGCCAGCAGCGTGAGCAGGCTGCCAAACGCACATAGCACCCCAAGGTGCAACAGCCGGTGCACGGCCAAATCTTCACCGAACAGCGCGAACAAGGCGGCGGTCAGGTAGTACTGACCGGGTCCGTAGATCACGTAGAAATCGCGAATCGGCAACCAGCCGCGCAGGATCATCATCGCGCCGGAGGCGAGGAAGCCCTCGTCGAATATCCCCGGCATGCCGAACACGCGCGGGAACAGGTTCAGCGCCGTCAGCAGAAACAAGCCTGCCAACAGCGCAGGTGCGGCCAGGCGCCGCACCGGCACGGTTTACTCCACCGCCTTCAACATATCCTCAACCACCTTCTTCGCATCCCCGAACACCATCATCGTCTTGTCCATGTAGAAAAGCTCGTTGTCCAGGCCCGCGTAGCCGGCTGCCATCGAGCGCTTGTTGACAATGATGGTCTTGGCCTTGTAGGCCTCGAGGATGGGCATGCCATAAATGGCGCTGCCTTTCACATGCGCAGCAGGGTTCACCACGTCGTTGGCGCCGAGGATGATGGCGACGTCGCATTGCGCGAATTCGGCGTTGATGTCTTCCATCTCGAAGACCTGGTCGTAGGGCACCTCGGCCTCGGCCAGCAGCACGTTCATGTGGCCCGGCATGCGACCGGCCACCGGATGGATGGCGTACTTGACGGTCACGCCCTTGGCAGTCAGCTTGGCAGCCAGTTCCTTCACCGCATGCTGGGCACGCGCCACGGCCAGGCCGTAGCCCGGCACGATGATGACACTCTCTGCATTGCCCATGATGAAGGCCGCGTCGTCGGCGCTGCCGCTCTTGACATTGCGCTGCGCGCCGCCGCCGGCCACCGCCGCCGTGGCGTCACCGCCGAAGCCGCCAAGGATCACGTTGAAGAACGAGCGGTTCATCGCCTTGCACATGATGTAGCTCAGGATCGCGCCCGAGGACCCGACCAGCGAGCCGGCAATGATCAGCATCGAGTTGTTCAGCGAGAAGCCAATGCCGGCCGCGGCCCAGCCCGAGTAGCTGTTGAGCATCGACACCACCACCGGCATGTCGGCGCCGCCGATCGGAATAATCAGCAGCACGCCCAGGGCGAAGCCCAGCGCCAGGATCAGGCCGAAGTCGAGCCAGCTCTGCGAGTGCCAGAAGCCGAAGATGAAGAACACAGCCGCTGCGCCCAAGCCCAGGTTCAGCCAGTGCTGACCGGGGAAACTGACCGGCGCGCCCTGAAAGAGGCGGAACTTGTACTTGCCCGAGAGCTTGCCGAAGGCGATCACCGAGCCGCTGAAGGTCACGGCGCCGATGAAGGCACCCAGGGCCAGCTCGATGCGGTTGCCGCCGGGGATCGGGCCGCCCTTGTCAGTGATGCCGAAGGCCCAGGGTTCCAGCACCGCGGTGGCCGCGATGAAAACCGCCGCCAGGCCGATCATGCTGTGCATGAAAGCGACCAGCTCGGGCATCTTGGTCATCTCGACCTTCTGCGCCATGTAGGCGCCGATGCCGCCGCCGATCACAAGGCCGGCAAGCACATAGGTCAGGCCCATGCCATTGCCACCGGCCAGCTTGACGATCAGCGCGGCCGTGGTTAGCGCCGCAATGAGCATGCCGGTCATGCCGAAGACGTTGCCGCGGATCGAGGTGGTCGGGTGCGACAGGCCTTTGAGCGCCTGGATGAAGAAGACGCTGGCAATGAGGTACAGCAGGGTGACGAGGTTCATGCTCATTTCTTCACCTCGGCTGCAGGCGCCTTCTTTTCCTTCTTCTTGAACATCTCAAGCATCCGCCTCGTGACGAGGAAGCCGCCGAAGACATTGACCGCCGCCAGTGCCACGGCCAGGGTGCCCATGAACTTGCCGGCATCGGTTTCGGTCAGTGCCGCGGCCAGCATGGCGCCGACGATGACGATGGCCGAGATCGCGTTGGTGACGGCCATCAGCGGCGTGTGCAGGGCCGGCGTGACCGTCCAGACCACGTGGTAGCCGACATAGATCGCCAGCACGAAGATGATCAGGTTGGTGATCGTGGGGGAAACCAGTTCCATGGTGTTCAGTTCCTTGTCACGTTCTTGTGACGTTACCGTCGCGGCTGACCATGCAGGCCACCACGATGTCGTCGTCCATCGGCACCTGGAACGCTCCCTCTTTGCTGATCACCAGCTTGAGGAAGTCCAGCACATTGCGCGCATACAGAGCCGAGGCATCGGCGGCCACCAGGGCCGGCAGATTGGTCTCGCCGACCAGGGTCACGCCATGCTTGAGCACCGTCTTGCCGGCCTCGGTCAGCGGGCAGTTGCCGCCGTTCGGCGAGCCATCGGAAGCGGCGGGGCCCTTACCCGCCGCGAGGTCGACGATCACCGAGCCCGGCTTCATCGCCTTGACCATGTCCTCGCTCACCAGCACCGGCGCCGCGCGGCCCGGGATCAGGGCCGTGGTGATGACGATGTCGGCCTGGGCCACGCGCTTGGCCAC
>Ga0187844_10001127_pt1 | contig 20636 bp, 16 predicted proteins | sample SpaLakP09_SKY_50_FD_134517 | JGI IMG/M metagenome (GOLD analysis project Ga0187844, IMG submission 134517) | Oligotrophic lake water microbial communities from Sparkling Lake, Wisconsin, USA - SP09_SKY_50 | ecosystem: Environmental > Aquatic > Freshwater > Lake | place: USA: Sparkling Lake...
ATATTCCCAGGTAGTTTTGAATTACTTTGAAGAATAGCCTTAAAGTGATAATCTGGAAAATTATTATTAAACGCTTTTTGAAAGTTGGGTAACTGAATCCCAACTAAATTATCCCCTAAATCGTAGTTTGATTCATATTTTTTACAGATAAAGGGGATGTGAGTTCCTTTCAAAATATTCACAAAGTCTGGCTTACTTTGTATTTCTTGAAGTAACTTATTACACGCTAATTCAAAATCATCCAACCTTACTGAAGAGTCAACACCCCCAAAACACATAGCATTACTTAGAATTTTTGAGTAATCAATATCTTGTTTCTTAATTTGATAGTAACTCTGAGGCGCCTCACCAAAAACTCTTAGGCCACTAGATGGGATTCGACGTCCATTTTCATTGAAATAAATCATTTTCATCCCGTTTTTATTTAATGATAGACTTTGTACGTCCAAAACCATGCTCATAAGGCACAGGTAATAACGGGCTAATATTCAAATAATCATTTACAGATTCATTATGAAACTTAATAAAGTCCTTATGTTCCCCAATAATGCATTCATCTCGATAAGGTCCCAACCAACTATTCATCATTCCCCTCTCAAGTATTTCTGACAAGGGTTCTTTAGTTACATTCCCAATTGAGAGATCCATATAAGGGCAAGGAATAATTTCACCATCATGATTAACCGTGTTAATTCCTTTTACTGTAATACAACGCCCGGGCTGTCCATATGAAGGAGTCATATGAGTGAATATATTGTACTTATCCTCTAAATATTTTAATTGATCAACGTCCTTTTTTGTACACACCCAGGTGTCCTGCTCTCTCATAGTCCCCACGGGTTTTGCTAATGTCACGTATAAGGGAATATCTTCCACCTTACAAAAGTTACAGAGGTCTTCAAACTCCTTGGTAAATACCCGATCTTTAATAATGCAAGTAGAAATTAACAATTCAAGATCCGCTTTTTTGGCTGCCTCTAAAGCGGTTATTACTCTTTTATAAGAGCCTTTTTTTCTTCTAAATTGATCATGCTCAGCCTCGATAAAGCTATCTAAAGAAATTTGAGCCTTATACCCTCCTAATCCAGCGAACCATTTTGCCTTTTCTTCATTAAAAGTCCATCCATTAGTATCCAAAATAATTAAGTGCTTCATAGGATCTAAGGCTTCAATGAGCTTATCTAAATTCTTATCTATCAGAGCCTCGCCGCCCGTCAGCACAAATCGAAATAGGCCATATTCATCAGCTTGCCTTGAAAGTTCTTTATAGTCGGCTATTGACATTTGTGGACGAGGGTCTGGCATTCCTGTCCGTTTCTTTAAATCACGCGTCATGTAAGGCTCCTCACAACAATGAGCGCAATTAAAGTTACACAGTGATCTATTTATCTTAAGCCTCAAAATCGGGCTGATATCTCCGTTCAACATATTTTTAAAGTAATCTTGAATTTTTTGATGAACTCTGGGTCGCTTTTGGCTCTGATCTTTACGTTTATTTTTTTCAATTAAAGATAACGCCTCTTGCTCGGCTAAGATTTGTAATGAGCTACTCATAAAAAACTCCTTTTATATAAAAGAACTAGCAATAGTTGCATTGCGATTATTTAAATACTAGCCATTTTTTTTACCCCATCCCTTAAGGATGTCCATTCGGATAAGTTTAAACGATTAATTATTTTATCATTATTGGGGACATAAGTATTTCTACTAAAATTACCAACATCATGAGCTAAGCTTAAAAACCTGACCTCTTTCTCAGGTGCAACCAAATCTCTCACCAGCGTTGCAAGATTGCCAATAGAAATAGCTTGTGATGAGCCAACATTGTAAATTTCATTATCTGCATGTACTAGCAATTTAAGTAGCCAAACCCAGGCATCTGCAATATAAAGGTATGAGCGCAATTCTTGGCCACTCCCTTTTACGGTTATTTCATTTTTCAATAAAGCATCATTCACAAAATTCCCAATCGCATAGTGAATACCTAAAGGCAAAAAAGGTCCGAAAAAAGAAAAACAGCGCGCAATTGAGAATTCAAAGTCTCCTTTGAGTGCATAATAACTAACTAAATACTCTGCCAATCTCTTCCCTTCACCCAATGCGGATGACACATTGATGGTTTGTGGCGCTTGTAACATTTCTTCAGTGAATGGCACTCCAACCGATGGGCCATAAGCCACACCAGATGAAGTAAACAAAACCTTTTTTACCCCTCTTGCAATCGAGGCCTCAAGGGTATTCCTCGTCCCTTTATAAAGAAGTTCTAATTTCTGTAATTGATCCTCTCCATTGTATGTTTCTAATGCGGCTGTAGTAGCCATATGAATTAAGTAATCAAAATCCACTCGCGGTAATTCAAAATTTGTTACATCACCATTTATAAAATTTATATATTTTTCGAAATGACACTCCAGATTTTCATCCAAAAATTTTTTTGGATTTCGACTTAAAACGAAAATATTAATCCTAAAACCTCGTTCTAAAATCAATGTACATAAAATTTGGAGTAACCAGCGACCAAAAAAACCAGTGCCACCTGTAATTAATATTGTTTTATTATTAAATAGATGTACATCTAAATCCAAGCGAATGATAACCTTCGCAATATCTCCACTAATGTCGTATTTAAAGTGGTGCGGTTTCATCAATATACTTTCTAAAAGATTCGTGTACTTTTAATAGATTTTCTGGGGCCTGATCGTGCCAAGCCCACTCGCCTTGCTGCGGATCCCCTCCCTTATAGGATTTTTCACAAGCAGGGCCCGTTGTGAACTTACATAAATACAGCATAGAAATAAAATGTCCTCGGATATCTCTCTCTGTATTAATGAGCCCACGAATATGAATAGGGTCAGGGGCAAATATTACAGTTGCCCCTAACTCTAAATGAGCCACTTTTTCGATTCGGTCTTCAATTTTTTCTTTGAAGCGAATAATACCCCCTGGGATGTGCCAGGCTGGACCGTAAAATCTATCATCTCGCCATGTTAATAAAGTTTGACCTTTTTTATTTTTAATTAATAGTTCAACATTAATCAATGGCGTTAGCTGACTCACAAGATAAAAAACATCGGCTGGTAAACCATCTTTTGGATTCTTGACATGTTCTAAAATCTTGTCAATGTGCAATTGAAGCTCAACGGTCATTGAATAATCTCTAATTGGTCCTCGCGAAGAACTGCAAGGTATTTTATAGTTGGATATTTTTCATGCATAACCTGAATTACTTCATTTGAATAACCAGCAGCCATTACGATTACAGCACTGGGCGGATCTGTTAGTAAAGTTTCAGGGTTTACTATGGGCAGATGCGTTGCTGGAGTGTATTTCCCCTGCTTAAAGGGTGCTGAATCCACTATATACTTTATACTTTTAGCCAAGCCAGACATTGCTATAACTGCCAAGGCTTGGTGCCCAGCGCCCCATAATGCTATGGTTCCATGAGGATGATTTTTTATAAAAAAGCATAATTGTGATTTAATTTTTTCTTGTACTTTTAAAAAATTAGCCACATTAAGTTTAGGCCTTTTTCGAACCTGTGCAGATAAAATATAGTCGTACCATACTGTGTCTATGGATAACACCTCAAATCCATTTTTTTCCAAAAGAAAGGTAAATGTTTTTTTATCAAAATAAAAAATATGGTCTGTAGTGAATTCCGCATAAAGTCCCTTACTTAAGATTAGTTCGAAATTAGGTACTTCAACTAATCCACATGCGTCCTCAGTTAAGGATAAGTTTAGCAATCCAAGTCCCTCGTTGGGGTTAGGCCAGTGCTCTAAAAAACTAAATATAGTAAATGCCTGAAATTTGAAGTCTTTAGGGGGTTGGAAATCAGAATCTAGATACCCAGAATAAATTTGAGTGCCTCTCTCACTGGCAATAGATCGACTGTTCTCGGAATACTCAATACCCAAAACTTGCCCAGCACCGGCTTTTAAAAGTAGGTCGATATACTCCCCTTTCCCACAACCGACTTCAAGTATTTTTTTATCTTTTAAATTATTTTTATCAATCCAATCACGCAACTGACACCTACGAAATTCACCCATTTCTTTGGAAAATGCAACCGCGCGAATTACCTCCTTGTAATAAGAAACAGGAGGTAAATTATGTTGAATTAAACCACAACTTTTACATTGAAAAATTTCCAAATTAACTGCATCATCAAGGTCGTCAAGACTTTCCAGAAAGCTTTGTGCTGATTTGGGAGAGTCTTCATACATTAAAAGAGGCTGAATAAAAAGCTTACCCCCGCAGACTCTACATAAATTAACTCTTTTATTCAAGCTCTTACTCTTTCAGAGTTGGGGGCTATACCAACTAACATTTCACTTTTAAGTTGACCTATCGGTAATAAGGGGCTCATATCCTCTAAGGGCATAGAAATTATCGAACCATCTGGTTGCGGCATTGCTGCAACCTTAGGAGAAAGTACCTCATCACTTTTTAAGTGAACATTTAATAATCTAGGCCCGTTGAGTCCAAATGCCTGACGCAATTGATCCACTTTGGTAATGTCTTCAGCTAAGAGTCCCATTCCTTTTGCTACGTCAACAAAATTAGGAATATAAAGTCCAGATCCTGGCCCAGTACCTAAATATCGCTCTTCGAAATAATTCCTCTGCGTATTACGTATCGAGGCATACCCACCATTATTCATCACTACGATGGTGATTGGTAAATTTAGGGCTTTCAAAGTAGCTAACTCTTGGATATTTAGCATCAGACTACCATCACTCTCTACACAAACAGTAGGAATTCTACCTGCGCCAATACAAGCTCCAATTGATGCAGCAAGTCCATAACCCATTGAGCCTAAGCCAGATGTTAAAAACATACGTTGACCAATTTTGTTTCTGTAGGCCGTATAAAAAACTTCTACAGCCAGCCCCGAACTTCCAGTTATAACCAACTGGTTCTCTGGAATTGCAACTGAAATAGCATCAACAAATTCATAATGACTAATCAAACCATCTTCGAATACCTTACCCTCCAATGGCGTATATCTTTTTTTCCAATCAAGGCATTTTGCACGCCACTCCTGCCAATTAGGGGTAATACTGACTTTTCTGGATAGCCATATTTCAAGGAAATCTTTTGCATCTGCCAAAAGAGGTAAAGTAATATCCATTTCATGACGATCTAATTCATTTTGATCCACATCTACAACAATTTTTATTGCATTGCGTGCAAATTCTTTAGGATTATATGCCGTAATAATATTATCTAACCGGCAACCAATACTAATCAAACAATCACAATTTTGAATTGCAAAATTTGGTGCGCGAGCTGCAACGACTCCAGGGCGCCCAACATACAAAGGATCATCCCAAGCAAGGAGATCAGAGGCATTCCAAGTAAACACTGTAGGAATTCTCAATTTATTAACTAGTTTTTTAAAATCTTCAGCTGCTCCAGAAATTCTAACTCCATGACCTGCGAGGATTAGTGGTCGCTTAGCATTTGCCAATAATTTATCAATTTCTATAAAAGCGCTCTCCAACTCGGTTTTTATGCGAGCTAAGGGTGGTTGAAATCCTATCAATTTCTCTGGATCAATTGGCGCAGCCTGAACATCAAGAGGAACATCGAGCCAAACAGGGCCTGGTCGCCCTTCACGCATATGCCAAACAGCCTCTTCAAAACATTTACGTACATTTTCAGGAGAATCTACAGTTACCGCAAATTTAGTGATAGGCTTTACCATCGATACTATGTCAACCTCTTGAACACCGCTTTGACGTAAAGGTCTTCCTCGCAATGCATCAGGCCTCTTTACCTGGCCAGATAATATAAATAAGGGAAGTGATTCAATCCAAGCTCCTGCAACAGGCGTTACAATATTTGTCGCCCCAGGGCCAGTTGTAACCATAGCTACTCCAAATCCGGAATGATGGGTCCTTCCGTAAGCCTCAGCTGCAATGCCACACGCTTGTTCATGATGGCAGGGAATAGCAGTGATACGCGCTTCACAAGCAAGCGCATCATTTAGATACATCGCCCCGCCACCGGGCAAAAAGAAAACGTCTTCAATTCCCATATCCGCCAATCGATTTAGCAGATAATCAGCAACACGATAGATTTTTTTTGATGAACGCATTAATCAGCCATCCAATAAGTAATTAAAGATTTACGGTTTGGATTTTTATTGATTGATTCATCAGTATAAAAAGAATCATTTTTGAAATGGGTGGATGAAATTTCCTCAACTACTGCACCAGACACTGAGCGAAACTTATGGAGCACCCCTGGCATAACAGTCAAAACATCTCCGGGGCCTAAAATTTGTAATTTGCCGTTCAATTCTAATTCCAAATCGCCATAAAGAACATGAAACGTTTCCTCCTTTTGTTTGTGGTATTGCTCAGGATGAAGTTGTCCAGGTAAACTAACCAATAATTTCTTACAATAATCTCGATTAACAACTGTAAGCATTACAAGACCAAAATCATCAAACTTATCTAGACCATAATGATGGGATATTTCTAATTCAACGCCCCCAGGGACAATAACTTTACCCTGATTAAGTAAATTTTTAACTCGCCGCGCAATATCTAAAATTTTTTCTCTAGTATTGGTCAGAGTAGAGTTGTCGGGTCCAATAGCTTGGTTTATTTCAATATCAACATTCGCAATAAACTCAGAATATTTCGAGTAGTCATTCGCAGTAAATTGTGTTTCGTTAGGGGGGAAAGCAAAATAGAAATTATCATTTGTAATTCTTGTGCCTACTTTAATTTTAGATTTTGCAAACATCCCTCTCCTAAGCGTCCGAAGACCTTCTTTCTCAGCTTTATTCTCAGGAAGTCGTAATTGACCTTCGCCACAAACCGTTATAGTATAAGCAGCGGCAGTTAGCCATGCATCTGCCTGCTCAGGGGTGACAGAATAGGCGTTAATTGGATATTTATCTGTGGGCAAACCAACATGCTTTTCAAAAATATTGGCTCCTTTTGCAATTGCGATTTTAATTAACTCTGTATTGTTAGGGTTTTCATGCGTAGAAAATCCAATTCGAATATTGGGATATCTTTTTCTTAAAAGGTCAATTTGGGATAAATGCATCTTTTCATCTGCAGTTGGATATTCCCCAACACAATGCATAATTGCAAAATCCTTTTTCCTATTACTAAAAAAACTAACTACTCGATCTATATCCTCCAAAGAAGAGCCTGCAGTAGAAGCAATAATTGGCTTATCAAGCGATACAGCTCTTTCTAAAACCGGCCAATCTGTTAATGAACAACTAGCAATTTTAAGAATATCTAAATTTTGTTCTTTAATAGTATCAAAAGATACTTCATCAAAAGAAGTAGCCATTGCCAAAAAACCATTTGTACGTATCTCAGCAATCAAGTTATCGAATTGCGGCCTTGAAAGGCGAGTTTCCGCAAAACGCTTGATATATTTAATATCCATTCTGTCCTTTAGATCAGGATGAATAAAGGTTTCTAAATCGCGATACTGTAGCTTGAAAGCAAACTTAAATTGTGGATATTTTTTGCAAATCACACCAAAAGCTTTAATTAAATTTATACCATGGGCGATATCGCCCATGTGATTATTTGCCATTTCTAATACAAAGAGATTACTTGGTAAGTTACTCATAATTTGCACCTTTTAAAAATTAATTCCTAAAAATAGTTCTATTTGTGAAGCTACATATTCCAGCATTTCAAAATTGAGGGCCGGTTGAACCCCAATCCAAAAAGTATTATTCATAACATTATCCGTATTATTCAAATCACCACTAATTCGATATTGCGCATTCGACATATAAGGTTGGCGCGTCAAATTCCCGGCAAACAAAAGGCGAGTTCCGATTTTGTGTTGATCTAGATAGGAAGTTAAGTCAACTCGAGAAACCGGACAATTTTTCTTGAGTGTAATCGGGAATCCAAACCACGATGGATCAGAGTTTTCCATAGCGATAGGCAATTGTAAAAACTCTTCACAAGAGCTAAGTCTTTCTTTTAAAAATTTAAAATTACCTTTTCTTGCCTGAATAAAAGTCGAAGCCTTTTCTAATTGAGCCAATGCGCAGGCAGCTTGCATATCAGTAATTTTTAGATTGTAGCCTAGATGACTATAGGTATATTTATGGTCATAGCCAAAAGGCAATTCGCCTAACTGCCAGCTAAACCGCTTGCCACACGTATTATCTTTACCAGGGGGGCAATAACAATCTCTACCCCAGTCGCGAAAACTTTCAGCAATTTTTTTTAACTCATAATTATTTGTGAATACAGCTCCGCCCTCGCCCATTGTAATGTGATGTGCTGGGTAAAAGCTAAGAGTACCAATATCTCCAAAAGAACCTACCATTTTTCCTTTATAGGTTGTCCCTAAAGCGTCGCAACAATCCTCTACCAACCATAGATTGTATTTTTCACAAAGAGCTGTAACAACGTCTAGATTAAATGGGTTACCCAAAGAGTGAGCCAACATAATCGCTTTAGTTTTTGGACTAATGGCAGCTTCAATTTTTGATGAGTCAATATTATGTGTTAGTGGATCTATATCCACGAATACTGGAATAGCACCAAATTGAAGAATTGGGTTGACAGTCGTCGGGAAGCCTGCAGCTACACCAATTACTTCATCTCCTCTCTGAATAGCTCTATTTCCTAATTTAGAAGATGTTAATGTAGAAAACGCAACTAAATTAGCAGAAGATCCCGAGTTTACAGTGATTAAATAATCAACGCCAATAAATTTTGCTAATTTTTTTTCAAATAAATCATTAAATCTTCCAGTTGTTAACCAACCGTCTAAAGAAGCCTCCACCATATTTTCTAACTCTTCTGATCCAATTAATTTCCCAGAAGGGGGTACCAACGTTTGTCCTGGTACAAAGTTTTTAGGTGCAAATTCAAGAGTTGAATATTCTTTGACGAGAGTCAAAATTTGTTTACGGATTTTATCCTTAGCAAATTGGTCAGTAGTGATTCTAGTTTCTATCATTTTTTATAAGTTAATAATTTAAGAAAGTTGGTAAGTGGCTATTTGTTTTAAAGTTACATCACGCATATCCAATTGATTTTGAAATGCATTTTGCCACTGCGTAATATTTATGATAGCTTTTTCTAAACCCCATTTTGGATACCATTTAAGTAGCCGATGCACTTTAGAGCAATCTAGTTTTAATAAATAAGCCTCATGGGGTTGATCATGCAGATCTTGTCGCCAAGTTGCGTTGCCGGACCAATTTTTAATCAATAGTTCAATAACATCTTTAACGGTACGAGTATCTTCGTCTAAAGGGCCAAAATTCCAAGCACTTGCAAATTCACTCCCTTTTTGAAAAAGAGCTTGCGCCAAAATTAAATAACCCGATAAAGGTTCAAGAACATGTTGCCATGGTCTTGTGGCTAAAGGGCTACGAATCATTAAAGTTTCTTCTAATTCAAATGCACGAATCGCATCTGGAATTAATCTGTCTATTGACCAGTCTCCACCACCTATGACATTACCTGCACGAGCAGATGCTATCGCTACTTGATGTTGGTTATATTTATTTGGCGGGAAAAATGACTCACGATAAGCTGAGGTAACTAATTCCGCACAGCCCTTGCTATTGCTATAAGGATCATGACCGCCCATAGGTTCATTTTCCCGGTACCCCCAGAGCCATTCTTTATTTTCGTAACACTTATCAGAAGTTACTATCAAAACAGCGCGAACCGAAGTTGTTTTTCTTATACTTTCTAATAAATGAACGGTACCCATCACATTAGTTGAGTATGTCTCTACAGGATTTGTATAAGAATAACGCACAAGTGGTTGTGCTGCCATATGAATGACAATATCTGGCTGAGCTACTGTCATAGCGCTTTGTAATGTTTCTAAATCACGGATATCTGCTAAATATGATTTTTCAAGATCTTTAACTACCCCCACCACTTCAAAAAAATTTGGGTTTACTTTAGGAGATAAAGCATAACCTGTTACTTTTGCTCCCATATTACAAAGCCACATGCTTAACCAACCACCTTTAAATCCAGTATGGCCTGTTAAAAAAACTCTTTTATCTTTCCAAAATGAATGATCTACCTTTTCAAACATGGACTAAGACCACACTTTCCAAGGGGCTTGTCCAGAGTCCCATAAATCCTCTAAATTTTGTTTATCTCTTAGAGTATCCATAGGCTGCCAAAATCCAAGATGAGTAAAGGCTTCAAGCTGTCCTAATTGCGAAAGCTTTTCTAAAGGCCCCCGCTCCCATACTGTTTGGTCACCCTCAATTAGGTTAAAAACATCTGGCGACAGAACAAAAAAACCGCCATTTATATACATCCCATCACCTCGTGGTTTTTCAACAAAGCTTTTTACTGAATTGCCAGCTATATCCAGTGCCCCAAAACGCCCAGGAGCTTGAACAGCTGTTATTGTTGCTTTTTTACCATGTGCCTTGTGAAAATTTATTAGCCTAGATATATCAATATCGCTCACCCCATCCCCATAAGTAAAACAAAAATCTTCGTCATCTACATATTTGGCTATCCTCTTTAATCTTCCGCCTGTTAGAGTGTTTTCACCAGTATCTACCAATGTCACTTTCCACGGTTCAGCATTTTTATGATGAACATCCATGAAGTTATTATTAGAAAAATCAAAAGTCACATCAGAAGTGTGCAAAAAATAATTTGCAAAATACTCCTTGATAACATAACCCTTATACCCACAGCAAATAACGAAGTCGTTTACTCCGTGGGCGGAGTACATTTTCATAATATGCCACAAAATAGGTTTTCCACCTATTTCAACCATTGGTTTAGGGCGCAAAGAGGTCTCCTCAGAAATTCTTGTTCCCAAACCACCTGCCAAAATAACTACTTTCAAAGCTGAACCCCCATATCAATAAATTAACCTAACTATCTATGTAACATTCGTGAATTTATGTCATATATTCTAAATGCAAATAACCTATCATCGACATCCGAGAGTCTTTGGGGCGGAGTAAGAGTATTAAATTTTAGAGTGGAAGATCCTGATGGTAGTGCAAACTCAACCTTTAACTTGCTACTTTCACTTCCATTTAGGGTTATAGTCTTTAGAATCTTTGAATTTAAAAAAATCTCAATCGTCCTTTTACTTGGTGACTCTATATTTAAATCAAGCTCAATTGACCTAGACATCTTATCAGCATTTAAAAAGTGAAGCTGCGAAGATCCCTTTGCCCATGCCCAAGTTTTTTTGCCAGTAGGTTCCCACCCATAAAAACCAAACCCAAGTTCAGGTCCAACTACTAAGTTAGTATGATATTGATAACTCGGTAGTTTTTTTATATTCTCGTTGTAATTTAAAGTAAATTGACCGTCAAGATAGTTTATTTCAATGCCGTCAGTATTTCTTTTCAACAAAACAAAATCATAAAAGTCTGTATCAACTAGCCCTTTAGTTTCCTGAAAACTATTTAAGGGCAAACACTTCACCTGTTTTTTTGCCGCCATACTAAAGAAATTTGAACAAGTCCTTGGATTTGCTGATTCCCATAGATAGGGGGAATCCACAAGTAGAATATTTTTGTCACTTTCAAAATTAACAAAAGTTTTCTTTACAAATAACTCCATAAGGTGCCTAGGGTCATAAAAATCCTTGTTCTTTAGCTTAATTCTTTCATAGTTAGTGGCTACTGTTAATGAACTTATAAAAACTGGGCCGATCAAGATTAATAATCTATAGAAGCTTGAGAGTTTCCGGATAGGTAATTTCCATAAGATAAACGCTAAAATTATTGCCGCACCCCAATATTGCAAATAAACAACAATATAAGGATCTCCATAATTAACTAGTTGTTGATACTTCGAAGAAACAGAAATTAGTAATGGTGGTAAAACAAGTAGAACCATTGCTAGGCCTAAGACATTGGTAAAGTTGGATTCGTTTTTTCTTTCAATAGTGTTTAATTTAAAAAAAGTAATCCAAATAATTCCATATATGATTATTAGTAAAGTAAAAATACTCAAGGAAAAATCTGAGGGTAGTATTTTATTATTCAAAAATGCTAGTGGAAAAGCTGAGAAAAACTGTGAAAAAAAAGTATATATAGTATTGGTTGATTGAACCTCTATTCCCTCATATCTTTTTTCTTTATTTAATACTAAATATCCTACAATGAAAATATAAAAAATAAATGTTAGATTTATGGAGATTAGTGCTTTAAAAAAAACAACTCCTAAAGTTTTTCTATTAATAAATAGAATCCAAGTCATTCCTAATACAACTAAGACCCCCACTTCATATGTTGAAAGTGCTATCAATTCAAAAAAAACTGCCAGAATTAAATATATATTTTTTCTTTTTTCTATGTATTTATAAGTAAAAATCCATGCCAATATGGCAAATGCTAGGAAAATTTGGAGCAGGCCGCCAAAGCTAGATATAGGGTCCCAGCGAGGGTTAAATTGAAAAACAAGTGGGATATTTAAAAGCACCAACAAACTAAAGTTTAAATTATTCGTAACTTTTTTAATAAGATAAATAAATAATACGACATTAAAAATTAATAATGTAATTTGAATTAAGCGATAAGTTAGAATATTATCTGATAATTCCCAAATTATGCTGCCAGAAATAATTGTTACTGGGAAAAAACGGCCGTATGAAAACCATTTTTTTAATTCCACCTTAATAATCCGTATAAATTGATCATTAAAATATTGAATATCGGCCGAGAAAAGACTATTGAATATGTCATCAAAATAAAAACCTGACAATATATATGGGTTTAAACATATCACCAAGCCAATAAATGAAGGGAAAAAAATTAGATTTTTATTTATAAAATTAGTCATTATCTTAATCTCAATAAACACTTAAATACTAATTTTTAGTTAAGTTTACAGATGTCACTCTAAACCCAAATTTTCTGGTATCCGGCTTAATATTAATTGCTGGCATACCAGTGTCAAATTCAAAGCTAGTTACTCCAGGCAGTAGTTTTAAATCTATTGAAATGGGCACCTCTTGGCCTGGGACAAATTTAATTTCTTTTTTAAATCCACTTTTGCTACTAATTAATAATGTATTAGATTGAAGAACAACAATTTTTGAGCTAAGACGCCAATTTTCTTCTTGATTTGAAAAATTATAGAATATTATTTTTCCTTTGCTTTGCGCCCAATTCCATGACTCACCCGCGGAATTTTTTTCTAAGGGATAGAAACCGCCACCCATTGTAAATTCAACTATATTCATACTATCAAATATTTTTTTATTCTCTATGAGATAGAAAATATTTGAGTTATCTAGATTGATAATTGGGTCGCCAGCACTTATCTTCTGTAATTGCTCTTCAAATTCAATGCACCCATCTTCACAAGCCAGCCTATTTATCAATACACCTGAAAAACCTATTTTTGCAATTGCTAAAACTTGCTGATTACTCTTGAGGTTCATAATTGCAAGATTTAGCTTGTCTGCGTCCGTACCCTTTATGGAGGCATTACTCCACCTTAAATTTTGAGATTGTATATACGGTCTAAAATAATCATAATAACCTTCTTTATATTTAGGGGGAGTTTCTGGAAATTGAACATAAGGGTATTGATAAACCATCGCATTCTTTGGTAGTGCTTTTTCCACTTTCTCGATGTATGATTTTTCATCATAAAAGTTTTTATTTGCCAAATCATGTTTTCCCCTTCCCCCAATTGGAATCTGATCATGGATGGACACAGTAACTAGAAACAATCCAATACAGAAATAGAGAGGACTAATTAATTTTTTTTGTATAGAAAAACTATTGACAAATTTTTGTAACAAAATACAAAAAGCTACTAAGGAAAAAAAGGCGATAAATATGCTAATCCGGTTTACTCCACGAAATTGCGGCGTAACCAAAAGAGCGAATAATACGCCAAATCCACCAATTGTTGAGAATAATGTAGCTACTAAATTTAACTTGGCCAATACAATAAGCGAATGGTATTTTTTTGTTTTCAAACTGAATATAATAATAATAATAAGGGCTATGAACCCAATCGAAGCAATCAAACCAAGGGAACCAGAAGTTGCTTCTGTAATAAGTAAATTTTCTCGATAACGGTTATTTATATCTGCCAAAAACCCGTAACGATGACCCCAAATAGGCAACAAAAGTTGGGTTATTCTTAAACCATAAATGTCACTCTCGAAAAAACTTCTTTGTGCAACAGATGAATTAATTCCTTCATGTATGCGATAGATAATACTTGGAAGTAAATTCAATAAAACAACAACAATAATTGTTAGACATGCAAAAAAAGTATTCTTTAAAATATAAATTTTTCTGGTATTTATCCAACCTGATATACCAGAAAATGTTATGAAAATTAAACTAAAAAAAGCGTAATATACTCCACACATCCCAGCTAAAACTAAAATTAAATAATACTTCAAACTTACGCTTTTTGTTGGCTCAAAATTGTTACTATCTCTTGGCATACCAAAACCAATATCTACTATCACTATGGTGATTAATGGAACAATAAAATAAGTAGCTAAAAAAATATGCTGTAAATTTCTAAAAAAATGGAATGGGGCAATTGTAAAAACAATTGCTATTGATATGGATAAATAAATATTTATACTGAATTGTCTACAAGCCCAATATGTAGAAAAGTAGATAAGCGGGAATCCCAAAATATAAAATAAATTCAGGATGTATGCAGGACTGTGAGTAATGAGCCCTATTGCCTTTAGTACTATTAAGAAAAACCCGTCCGAACCAGGAAATTCTAAAAAATTCATTCCATATGGCATACCTAATTGAGAGTTATAAAAAAACCAACCGCTTTCCAGTAATGTTTTTATACTTACTAAATTTAGCAATGCATCCCCGTTGTAACTAAAAGGTACGTTTAGGTCTACTGAGCTAAAGTCAAATAAATATTGAAGTAATATCACTATGGCACTTATTAATATAAGTTTGTTCAACAAATCAAATTTAGTAAGGTTATTCAATCTGTTTACCTGTCATGTATAAAGTCTTAATTGCAAGTGATTTTGCGCTTTGAGCCCAAGTAATCCATTCCTGTTTCTTTATATTTTCTTGTTGTTTGATGTTGGCACAAATTGACTGAACTATTTTTTCTACTAAAGAGGTTGCATTATTAAATTCAAAGAAAGAAACGTTTTCACCGCCGATTTCTCTAAATACGGGAATATCATTACATATTACACTGGCTCCATATTGTCGGGCCTCTATAATCGGAAGGCCAAATCCTTCTGCAAATGACCCTAAAATCGTTGCGCAACAATTTCCATATAACAGTATTAAATCCTTATCCGTTAGATTATTTAATAAAAATAGGTTTTTATTAAATAATGGATGACACTTAATTATTCTTATTAGATCGTCAGAATTCCAAGTATTGCCATAAGCAATAACAAGTTTGGCCTCATTCCCCGACCTCCATAGAATTTCAAAGGCTTCAAGTACTAAAGCATGATTTTTTCTTGGCTCTACAGAACCGACCATTAGAAAATAAGGAGTCCTACTGTTAACTAATTGTACAACTGGATCAGTATTCAATAAGTCAGACCCTAAATAAAAGAAATCCACAAATTCTTTTTGGACGGACTTTGATTTGATCGCGCTTTGCCAAATATAAAATTCTTGTCTAACAGAATCAGAAATGCACATGACTGCGTCGACGTTATGTATGGCCTCTTTCCACCATTGCGTATAAATTTTTCTAGTGTAATCTTCAACCGTCTCTGGGTATAAGAAAGGTATCAAATCATATTGAACTGCGCAAACTTTTCCGCCCAAAAACCTAAATTGCTTGATCTCACTCCACATATCCGATGCCCAGGAAGCATCAAGCAAGAGAAGAACATGTTTTTGATCAGAAAATTGCTGTTGGTAGTTATTTAAATTTTTCTCAATCTTTTTAATACTTTTTTTTACTTTTAACCTGAGTAAAAAATTTGCTAATTTTTTACTCATCTTTAAAAAAAACATCACCAAAGGAGTGTAAATTGATTGTGGGACTATGAATTTGGTGTAAAGACCGCTCTTCTCAAAAATTGCATAAAATAGGCCCTGGCTTTTATTTATTAGCGATTGATTCAAATTTTCAATGTCTACGATATAAAAATTGCTATTTCTATACTCTACAAGAAAACAATGATCAATATCCTCCAAGACTTCTATCGCATCTTTGTTCTTAATTATATTTCTTACTACCCTTTGAATCCCAGTATTAAAGGGGGATCTAATTGTCGAACCACATTCAATATAAAGTATAGCCATAAAGTTAGTTATTAAATTATTTCACTAGTATTTTTTGAAAATTTCTAAAGACCCGTGTTACAGCCCTGAGAAAACTACTGTTTATCCCTTGATGGCTGGCTTCTAGGGCCTGTTGTCTGGCTTCTAGGGCCTGTTGGCTGGCTTCTAGGGCCTGTTGGCTGGCTTCTAGGGCCTGTTGTCTGGCTTCTACGGTTTGTTGTCTAGCTTCTAGACCCTTAATTGAGGTTATCAACTGTTGTTGCGCATTACTTCGAATTAGATCATACTCTTGAAATGCGTCAAATGGGTATTGCAAGTCTTTGATTTCTTCGAAAGATTTAAATGTCAGGGGTAACATACTATCTATTTTTTTTTGAGCTATAACTGCATAATCTTGCGCTATTCCCGTATACCCGAGAATATCATTTAGGCCTACACCTAATTTATTCTCGCATCCTAATCTTAGAATTTTAGTCCTCTCAAAACCAGAATACTTACATAAATAGTCTAGTAGTAACGGGGGTATTGGGCGCAAATGAGTAGGATCTAAATAAAAATTCAAAGTGGCTACTAACATATTTTCAGGGTTTGGAGTTTCTAAAATTAATAACCCCCCCGGCTTCAAAGCAAGTAATGATAAATCTATCAAGTTTCTTAAGTCATCAAATTTAAGATGCTCCACCAAATGAAAAGCTGTTATTAAAAATTGACTTGCTGGTGGTGTTTTTTCTAAGGCTCTTATAGCATCTAACTTTTCAATATTTAAACCTAGCGCCATAGAATGATCAATCATCCTATCATCCAAATCAAAACCTTGAGCCTTAAAATTATTTTCAATTAATAATTGCAACCACTCACCACGACCACAACCAAGGTCAATTGCAGTCGCTACACTCCCAATTTGATGTAAAGGTTTAATAATAGGAAGATAAATCGCCATACGAGATTTGACAGTATCAGATGACCCTCTAAAATTTTTTTCAAACTCTATATAAAAGTTATCACTCATTATTTATTACACTCCAGTACTGGTGGTAACCAATTAACGCCAATAAACTTTTTATACGCACCATTAATAATATTAAAAGTCGTTGCCAAATCTTGCCAATCATAGTTTTTATCAATATGGTTCTCATCCCGATGGACTCCCACCGAAATAGAATACGAGCCCTCTCCTATATTCGCATGAAATGTGAAGAAATACTCGTAACTGTTATCTTTTTGTAAATTAGATATTTTTTGATCTAAATAATATGTATTGGTACCATAAACGGATTGCCCTAGTCTATCTTTAATTAAATATCCAAGCACTATACTGGGTAAATTTTCATAGGCAGTAATCGATATTTTCAATGTTATCTTCTGACCAACCTCTATAAATTCAATTGGAACTTTATTTTCATTTAAGATTTCAACAGTTTTAATTTTTACTTCTCCTGATCCCGATTGAGTCTTAAATCTTCCGTCTTTATCTGATTGTTGCGTGATATTTGTATTGGTTTTATTTGCTAGAGATGCGTTGTAATAATCCATAACTAAATCTGGTGGTCCATCTTTTTTTAAACAACCGGATTCTAATAAAATCACACGATCACAGATACTTTGAATTACTGACTTATCATGACTTACCATTAATATAGTAGTACCCTGATCACGAAATTTTCTAATCCTAGAGAAACTTTTATGCTGAAAATAAACATCTCCAACTGACAACGCCTCGTCAACAATTAAAATATCTGGTCGCTTAACTGTAGCGATACTAAATGCAAGTCGCATTTGCATCCCACTACTATAAAATTTAATTGGCTTATCTAGGTATTCACCAATTTCAGAAAATTCTTCAATTTCTGGCATCAAAAGCTCCATTTCTTTTGAGCCATATCCCAACAAATTTCCCGACAAATTTACGTTTTGTCTGCCTGTGAAATCAGGATGAAATCCCATACCTAGTTCTAAAAGAGCGCTCACTTTTCCGTGTATTTTGATATCACCTGTTGATGGCTGCAATATTCCAGCAACCATTTTTAAAAGTGTGCTCTTACCTGCTCCATTCATACCTACTATTCCTAAAGTTTCTCCTTGTTTTATATTGAAAGTTAAGTCTTTGAGAACCCATTTCAATTCATAATGTCTTTTAGCGAATGGCGAAAAAATATCTATTAGACGAAGCCACTCTGAAGGATATTGCTTATAAGCTTTTCCTAATTTTGTAACAATAATTACATCCATCACAGTCCATCAACCATATCAGATGCAAGCTTACTATATGTAACATATCCCAGTGCACAAAATAAAATACTGATTATTGTCGGATAGGCTAGACTTTCCCAAGCTGGGTAATGTTGCAGTAAAAAAACTGTCTGAAATGCTTCAATTAATTGGGTTAGTGGATTTAAGCTAATAAGATATTGCATGTTCTTTGGCATGATATTAGATGGGTATACGATTGGGGTTAGCCAAAACAAAAATTGGAGGAAAATTCCATAAATTTTGCTCATATCTCTAAAGAAAACATTTAGAACTCCCAAAAAGATGCCCAAACCTAAAGTCACTAATAAAACAATTGCAATGATTGGTAATATTGCAATAATTACAACTCCAGGGAAATTATTAGTAATTAATAAAAATGAGCAAAACAACACAAAGATAATTAAAAAATTAATGAGCGCATTCCCCATCACAATTAATGGTAAACAAATTCTTGGAAACACAAGCTTCTTTAACAAATTACCATTTTCGACGAAACATTTTTGTATGCCCTGAGTGATGTCAGAAAAAACACCCCACACTATCATTCCAGAACATAAATAAATACTATAGGAAAATTCTCCTTCTACTCCCGGTAATTTTGCTTTCATCACATGAGAAAAAACGACAGCGTAAACAACGATGGTTGCCAAAGGATTTAAGATAGGCCATAAAATGCCTAACAACGAATTTTGATATCGTGACTGAAAATCTCTTCTGATAGAAGCTAAGATAAATACTCTGAAACTCCAAAGGGCTTTGAACATATCTAAAGGAGACCAACAATCAGATCTCAAAAGGAAACGCCAACTGCGTTTCGACGCATATCAGCCTCGATCATCATGTGACAAAGTTGCTCAAGCGAAGTACGTGGAGCCCATCCCAAGACCTTATTTGCTTTTTCTGGATTTCCAATTAATAAATCTACTTCAGCGAAACGGTAAAGCTGAGGATTTACTTTAACAATGACCTTGCCAGTTCTTGTATCTATTGCAGTCTCTTGAGCCGCTTTACCATTCCACTCTAAGGCAATTCCAAGCTCTTTAGCTGACATATTAATAAAATCTCGGATTGATTGAGTTCGATTGGTTGCCAAGATAAAAGTATCAGGTTCTTTGGATTGCATAATAAGCCACATGCCTTCAACATAATCCTTTGCAAATCCCCAATCACGTTTCGCATCTAGATTACCAAGTTCTAAAACATCTAATTTACCTAATTTAATTTTGACTAATGAATCAGTAATTTTCCGGGTCACAAATTCTCTGCCACGCAGCGGTGATTCATGATTGAACAAAATACCGCAAGTGGCAAAAATACCATAACTCTCGCGATAATTAATAGTCATCCAATGCGCGTAGAGCTTTGCGATACCATAGGGGCTTCGTGGGTAAAATGCCGTAGTTTCTATTTGAGGGACTGCTTGAACTTTACCAAACATCTCAGAGGTCGACGCTTGATAAAAACGCACCTTGGGATCAACAATCCGAATAGCTTCTAAAACATTTGCAACCCCAACACCTGTAATCTGAGCAGTTGTTATAGGTTGTTCAAACGATACCCCAACAAAACTTTGGGCAGCCAAATTATAAATTTCAGTAGGTTTAGCTGCCTCTAACAAACGTATAGCAGACGACAGATCCGTCAAGTCAAATTCACGTAAAGTAAGTTTGGGATGATTTTGAATACCAAGTTCTTCGAGCCGCCAAAAATTAGTAGAGCTTGTGCGTCGGTAGGTTCCATAAACTGTATAGCCCTTGCCTAACAACAATTCTGCTAAGTAAGCACCATCTTGTCCTGTTATTCCTGTGATAATTGCAATCATTTTTTACCCGTTAAAATAAATGATTGATTATAACGCCCAAACACCATACATCTGGTATTTAAGTAGGCGGTTTCAAGGTTGAAGTGCAAAAATTGCTGCATGATGTTGCTTAAAATCAAACGCCTCCGGAGTAAACAACTCGGCAGGACATTTGAACCCTAACGATTTGCGTGGCCTTGTGTTGAGCTGCCAAGCAATCCAATCTAATTCCAGTTGGCCAAAGATACTCAAATCTTCTCCCTTTGGCAAGTATTGTCTTAATAATCCATTGGTGTTTTCATTAATGCCTCGTTGCCATGGACTGTGGGGATCAGCAAAATACACTTTGACTCCCGTATTCTC
>Ga0187844_10001128_pt1 | contig 20611 bp, 18 predicted proteins | sample SpaLakP09_SKY_50_FD_134517 | JGI IMG/M metagenome (GOLD analysis project Ga0187844, IMG submission 134517) | Oligotrophic lake water microbial communities from Sparkling Lake, Wisconsin, USA - SP09_SKY_50 | ecosystem: Environmental > Aquatic > Freshwater > Lake | place: USA: Sparkling Lake...
ATTACGAACCGGCGCCCGTCTATTACGCACCGCCGCGTTACTACAGCGCCCCGACAGTGGTGTATGTGGAGCCGCGTGGCCGCTACTATCGCCACCGCGGTTACGGACATGGCCGCGGCCATGGTCGCGGGCACGGTCACGGGCACGGGCACGGGTACGGCCGTTAGACACCGCCTGGCCCCCTCCGGGCCGGTGTTTTCGGGATGGACCGGGCAGCAATGCCTGGTCCATTTTTTTTGCCATTCACGGAAGCTCAGTCCAGGCGCGACGAAATACATATTTGGTCAGACATGTCGCCGACGGTGCAACCACGGTTCCTTCGAGCAGTTCGATCGCGTCATTTCCATGCCAGACAACCACGAATTCTGGCCATCTGACATCGGCGCTAAACTCCCGGACGATCGATTTTCCCCGGATCGCATAAATGTCAAATGACGGCCATGGATCATAAGGATCGTCGAAGGCAGAAACAAATCGCTTGCCGTCAGGCGAGAAGATGGGATATCCCTGAACTTCCAATTGCGTTCCATCGACATCGCTCACCAGCAGGTAGGCGTCACCTTCGTACAATTGCTTGTGCAATACAAAGAAGCCAAGTTTCGGAAAATACGCTTCGACGCGATAGTCCGCCACAGGCTTACCATTCACGAAATATCCGTCGTCTTCAGAGATGGGCGTGTTGATGATTTTTTTGACACGACCGTTCTGCAGGCGAATGTGCACTGTGCCTCCTTTCCGCTTGATTTTCGCGGAATAGCGGCGCATCAGCTTCAACTCTGTAGTGGCTAGGCTATCAATCGACACCTGCGTGGATGTGACCAGTGAATTCACGCACGTGGATGGCCGCGCCTCCGTTGATGACTCATTGGCCAATGTCACATTGGCATACAGGAAAAGCATACATCCAGCCAGCATCAACTTCATCATTCCTTGCCTTGTACAAGTTTCACGGGTAGGAGATCGATGCTACCAGGACACCGCCCGTTTGGTACAGCGACACGCCCTTCACCTCGGACATGTAAATCGCGCGCGGAATGAGCAATTCATACTGGCCGTGGTAGCGATTCCTGAAGTTTCGCTGCGATAGTACCGAGTTGACATCGATGTAGTCTGAGACCAGGAACTCGAAAACCAGTCCATAACGGTGATCGTCGACAGCCCAATCGATCGCCCCCTGCCGTTGCGATGTGGTCGACACCATCCCGCCCGGTGAAGAATTGCTGTGCGTGTGATCGACCACCCCGGCAAAGGTGATGTCCGGAGCGCCCGGCTTGGGCAGGACGCCGGTCCGCACATAGGCGGCCAGCGAGCCGGCATTGACATTGCGCCCGTCACCCCGGTACGCCGTTCTCGGGATCTTTCGCTTGGCCAGGTATTCCTGGAAAAACACTTCATCCGACGGCACGATCTCCGTCGTCAGGGCGCGCTCCCGCCACAGCATGTCGTGTTCGGCGTCCATCTCGGCTTTTCTTGCCGCCTTGCGTCCATCCGACCATTTCGGCGCGCCCTTCTTGAGCTGGACGACCGGCGCGACGACACGCGCCAGCGGAACCGTCCTGGGTGCGCCCATCTTGGCCTGCAACGGCTGCTGCCGGACCAAGGGACGGAAGACGGGAGGTGGCGCCGGCGCGCGCACGGCCAGATTGGCTGCGGCGGGCGCACCTGCCGGTTTGGCTTGCAACACGGTTATCTGCGGCGAAAGTGGGCGTCCGGTCGGCATCAGGTTTTCTCCATGTTGAGAAGCGCGGCGTAGCGAACTTAGTTTTAACACAATATTCCCAAGCGGTAAACACAATGACACCGGCGCTTGTTGCGCCCCTCCGCTAAGGCTTGACGGCGGCAATTGCCGTCGCAATACCGGAGGGCGGCATGCTGCAGGCGGATGCAATCATTACACTCGGCGCGGGCGCGTACCGCCTGCGCGAGCAACTGGCCGGCTCGGCGTACGGCCTGGTCTGGCGCGCGGCATCCCCCGGCGATGGTCCCGACGTCGCCCTCAAGCTGGTCAACGAGGCGCAGATGCTGCGCGCCCATCCGGACCTGCAGCCGCGCTGGAGCGCCAGCCTGGCACGCGAAATCGCCTTCCTCAAATCGCTCGAACCGTGGGATGAACGCCACATCGTGCGCCTGCTCGACAGTGGCGTCCACAATGGCCTGCCCGTCATGGCGCTCGAACTGATGGGCCGCGACCTGGGCCGCCATCCCGGCCCGGTGCCTTTCGCCCAGGTGCTCGACTGGCTGGGCCAGGTGAACCAGGCGCTGGCCAAAGTGCACCAGTACGGCTGGCGCTACCTCGACCTGAAACCGGCCAACGTGCTGCTGCACCCGCATGACAACAGTGTCAGGCTGGCCGATTTCGGCACCAGCGAACCGCTGGCCAGGCAGCCGGCTTCCTGCTACGCCGGCACCGCCAACTGGCAGGCGCCCGAACAATTTTTCCCGACGCCGCAGAACACCTACGATACCGATGCCCGCACCGACTACTTCGCGCTCGGCGCCATGTTCTACTACTTGGTCACCGGTGGCCTGCCGCTGCGCTTTTGCAGCGCCTGCGGCCAGGCCTACCGCGACCACCAGGCTGGCGGCGCCGCTGCCCTGTTGGCGCGCAACCAGGGCAGCGTGCCCGCCACGCTGCACGCCGACGAAGAGGCGCTGTTCGTGCAGCGCGGCGCCACCGCTGCCGCCCTGCCGCTGCTACGCACCCTGCTCGCTGCCGACCGCGCCGACCGTCCGCAGCATGCCATCCAGATCAGCCGCATGATCGCTGCGTCCAGGAGCGCCGCATGATCGCCCGCACTCTCCTTGCCCTGCTGTGCGCCTTGCAGTTGCTGGCCCTGTGGCGTTCGCCGAACGTGTACTCGCCCTCCACCGTTGCGGTGACGCTTGGTCCCGGGCAGTCGCTCACGCTGGGCAGCGCCGAACTGGCCGCGCCCCAGGCGGCGCCTGCCCACATCGGCCTGCGCCGCGACGCCGCAGGCAAATGGTGGATCCGCAATGTCAGCGCGGGACGGCCGCTCATCCTCAAACGCGACGGGGTCGACACGCGCATGGGCGCGAGCATGCTGCGCGCTGGCCAGCGGTTTCGTATCGGCTCCGCGCTGTTTGAAGTGGGGACCGTCCGGCCAAGGGTCGTGTCGTTCTCGGGCGCAGGCCAGCAATGGCGCTACGACGGTGCGACGCTGCTGCGCAACGGCAGCGCACAAGCGCCCTGTCCTGACACGCGCATCACGGCGCGGGTGGCAGCGCTGTGGAACCGCGCCGCGCCGCACGCGCTCACGCTGGCGCGCCCCCTCACTTTCGGCGGCAACCTGCAATGCGGGAACCGGATCGGCATTGCCCACCTGCCTGGCGGTAGCGCCCTGCTGGCGCGCGGCGACCATGCATTGCTGCTGTCGAATGCCGCCGGCAGCGAAGCGAGCGCGCCGGTGCTGCTGGCGTCGCGCGACCTCGCGCAAAAAGAAGAACCGCTCCAGGGCGTGACCGCACTCACCGCTGGCCGCACCCGCATGGCGGTCTCCATCGACGGTAGCCGCCTCGCCCTGCGTCCCCTGCGCAACGTGGCGCTGTTCACTGAAAAACAGGCCTGGCTTCCCGCCGCCATCACCTGGACCTGGCAGGAACGCAGTTCCTGGAACCTGCCCACGAAGCAGGCCTGGTGGACCATGCTGGCACTGTGCGCCGTGCTGGCCGCCTGGACCGGCCTGACGTGGCAGCGCGGCATGGCGCGTGGCGCGGCCACAGGCACCGCGCTGCTCGTGATCGCCGGCGTGGGCGCGCTCATTTCCCAACGCTCCGGCGCCAGCCTTGGCGTCGGCATGTCGATGCTGCTTGGCTGGGCCGCACTCTGGACCTGGCTGCTGCTCGAAGGCCGCCTGACCCTGGCCACCGGCGCCGGCATCCTGCTGCTTGCGGCCGGCCTCCTGGCCCAGCTTGAACTGGGCCTGGGCGCCATGGAAACGTCCTGGCTGCGCCACTTCCACAAGACCACGGCTTTGCTGGCGATAGGCCTGGGCGCCGCCGCCCATGTCCGCCTGCAAATGCGTTCGGCGCGCGGCGTCGTTCCACAAACGCGCCTCGAATGGGCCCTGGCCTTGCTGGCCGGCGCCGCGGTCGCTGCACTGCTGATGCAGGTCCTGTTCGGCGACGAAACAGGCGTGTTCGACCTGCAGCCGGTCGAATTCGCCAAGCTGGCGCTGACGGCGCTCACGGCCCACTGCATCGCCGTGGGACTTGGCTGGCACAAGGGCCCGCCGCAGCCCATGCGCTGGTTCCGGCTGGCCGGTCCCGCCCTGCTATTCGCGGGCTTGCTCGGACTGGCGCTGCTGCAGGTGGACGACTACTCGCCGCTGATCCTGCTGCTGGTGTGGAGCCTGGCCATGGCGCTGGCCTGGTCGTTCGCGGCGCGTCGCCATGCCGTCACCATCGCGCTTGCGGCCCTGGGCTGCGTTGCGGTCGGCACGATCGCCTGGATGCGCGCCGGTTCCGGCGACATGGGCGGCTTCTACGCCGACCGCTTCGCCGTCTGGCTCGACCCGGCGCGCCATCCGCACACGGGCCAGCAACTGCTGCTGGCGGCGCGCGCCATCGCCGACGGCGCCTGGTGGGGCGCGGACAACTGGCTGGGACTGGGCGCACTGGGCCAGGCGGCCGGCAGCGCGCTGCATATCCCGGCGGTGCAGGACGATTTCGCGCCATCGTTTTTCATGAACCGCCACGGCCTGCTGGGCGCCCTGGCGCTATGGGCACTGCAGGTGCTGTTCCTGGCCGGCGTAGTGCAGACGGCGGTGCGCGCTTTCGCGGCCGGCGAACAGGCGCGCGACTTCCGCCAGGCCTGGCTGGGGCGCTTTCGCTGCTTCGCCCTGTGCGGCGGGGCCGCCTTCGTGTTGGGCCACCTATTGCTTTCCTGGGGCACCAACCTGGCCATCTTTCCCATCATGGGTCAGCCCATGAGTTTCCTGTCCGCGGGCGGCAGCCACCTGCTGTTTTTCATCTGCCCCCTGCTAGCGTTCAGTGCAATCAGCGCGCAATCAATCGAGGAGAATCTGTCATGCCGGTCTACGTCCAACACGAAGTCCTGGGCAAGGTGAACGATGTGTTCAACGCCGAGGCAATCTGGCAGGCGCCGGGGCTGGCGCTGTTTTCACGCCGGCCGCTGCTGCGCGACCTGCTCGAGCGCTCCCCGCGCGAACTGCGCGGACGCGCGCCCGTCCGCTGCTTTTCGCATATCACGCTGATGCTGGCCCAGGAAGAACTTGATGACGACCGCCACCTCACGCGCGGCGCGCGCCAGCGCGACCTGACGGAGTCGCTCACCGCCCTGCACCGCAAGGATTTCGGCGACCTGCTCGGCAACGACGACGTGCGCTACGACGTCGTCGGCACCGAAGCGCTGGAGCCGGGCGAAGTCGAAGTCAAGTTCGGCCATGCAGTCTATCTGCCGGTCGCCAGCGAGCGTGTGCTGTACAAGGTGCTGGCCTCGGCCGACGGCACGGCCTGGGAAAGCGTGTGCCCGATGTACCTGAACCAGCGCCTTGCATTGATCGGCCAGGATGGCCACACGGTGCCATGCTGGCCGTTCGGCGCGGAAGGCGCGATCTTGCTCGTCAACGACGGTCCCGAGGCGCCGATCGAAGTCCAGGTACGGCCCAGGAATGCCTTCGACTGCACGCTGGAGGACGATGTCTACACCATCACGTCGAAGCGCGGCCCGTCCCAGGCCAGCCTGCTGCTCAAGGTCGAACGCGTGCAGGTTCCGGTCAAGCCGAAAGCCGCGGTATGGCAAGCGCGCGCCCCCGACCCGTCATTCCCGCGCCAAGGCGGCACTCGGCGGGAATCCATGCCACCTATGAACAGAAGTGCTATGGATCCCCGCCTGCGCGGGGATGACGTTGCGGTGGATGACTTTACCGCGGTGGCCGAATCCGACGCCACCTTTGCGCCCGTGATGCGCCAGGGCGTCACCCTGGTCGCTCTGGCCCTCCCGCGCCTGTCGCGCTACCGCGAAACGGGCGCCACCGGCATGGAAATTGGCCTGGACCACAGCCTGGCCCTGTGCGCCGCAGGCATCGACCCGGCCATTCGCCTGTCCGTCGACGCCGACGACCACCTGCATGCCGTCACCAGCACGGGCCGCGAGGCCATCACGGCGCCTGCCAGTATCGGCAAGGTCGAACTGCTGGCGGTGGCGCCGGCCATGGCAGACCGCTACTGCGCCACGCTGATGCTGCCACACCCTGCCAGCGTGCCGGTCACGCAAGGCGCGCGCCTGGTCTTCGGCCGCAGCGCGCCCATGCTGTCCAATCTGCGCGTGCTCGATTCCCCGCGTTTCCTGCAGCGCGGCGATGGCCCCGACAACGCCAGCGCCGACCGCATCGGCCTGTCGCGCAGCGCCTTCAGTTTCGAAGCCGGCCCTGACAGCTTCACCATCGGCCGCCTGAGCGCCACCCAGGCCCTGTACCACCTGGACCAGAACCTGGCCTTCGTCGCCAGCCTGGCCGACCAGCCCTACCTGCTGCCGCCCGGGCACCACCTGGTCGCAGGCCATTACGTGCTGCGCTTCGACGCCTGAAGGGATTCATCATGAGCATGCTCACCCTCGCCGCTTTCGCGGCCGGCCTGGTCCTGACCCTGGTGCTGGCAGCCTTCCTGACGCCTTCCCACTGGTGGCGCCGGCTCAACCTGCGTGCGCTGGCCGTCACAGGCCTGGGCACCTGGGGCATCGGTTCGCTGATCCTGCTGATGGCGGCCACGCCGGCCACGCCCAGCATCGCCAGCGCGCCGCACGTCGAGATCCGCAGCTACCGCGTGTTCGATGACCTCAACCTGCGTGCGGCAAGGGGCACGGCGGCGCCGCGCATCGCGGTGGTGCCGGCGGGCGCACTGGTCACCACCACCGGCCTGCGCGACGGCGACTGGTGGCAGGTCAGCGCCCGCGTCAACGGCAAGCAGGTGGTGGGTTGGTCCAGCAGCCTGTGGCTGCGCCGGCCCGATGAGGGCCAACGCTAGAGATCGAGCCGCATCGGGTTGTACAGCAGCCCGTTGGTATTCTGGGTTGGCGCAGTACGCACAAAGCCGAGCGATTCATACACCGGCAGCGCATAGTTGGACGAATTGACCGTAAACACGCCCGGATTGCCGGCCTCGATGGCCGCGCTGCGCGCTACGTCCCACAGCTGGCGCGCAATGCCGCGCCGGTGGTAAGCCTTGTCAACAAACATATGGAACAGGTGGCGGTTCTCTCGCATGGCGATGAAGCCCACCACGCGGCCATCGATTTCTGCGACGCGGTACACGATGCCGGCGTCGATGAAGTTGAGGATGCCGCTTTCATTGTTTTCGCGGACGAAATTCGATGCCGCATCGGTAGCACTTTCATGAACGATGAATTCCTCGGACAACACGCGCAACAGGCGGGCCACGACGGGAATATCCTTGTCGAGTATGGGTCGTATCTGCATGCGGCTACGATACCATGCACACGGCGGCCACGTCTGCATGTTGACGTCCTGCACGGGCGCACCGTAGACTAGTTGCACCATGCAAAAAGAAAGCCTGACGGTTCCGGTTTCCGCAGCCCCGCTGCGCCGCAAGGTGCCACTGACAACACCATTGCGGCACGCGCGTTACCGTCAGCTCTGGCTTGCCAACCTGGTATCGAACCTGGGCACCTGGACCCAGACTTTCGCGTCGGCCTGGCTGATTGCCACCGTGGCCACGTCGGCCTCCACCACCACCCTGGTCCAGACCGCAAGCTACGTCCCCATCTTTTTATTCGCGCTGATCGCCGGCGTGATTGCCGACGCTGTCGACCGCCCGCGCTTCCTGTTTTTCTGCAATCTGTTCATGGCCTTGTGCGCCTGCGTGATGGCCGGCCTGGTCATGAGCGGCCATGTGTCGGCAGCGCCCGTGCTGGCGCTCACCTTTTGCCTTGGCGCCGGCGCGGCCTTCATGTGGCCGGCGTGGCAGGCGTCGATGTCGGGACTGGTGGACCCGGACGAAGTCGAAGCGGCGGCCACGCTGAACAACCTCAGTTACAACGCCGCGGCCATCCTGGGCCCCGCGCTGGGCGGCCTGCTGTTCAACTGGGTCGGCGCGGGCGCCCTGTTCCTGGTCAATGCCGTCTCCTTCGTCGGCCTGCTGGGCGTGTACTGGACCTGGTGGCGCGAACCGGGCCGTCCGCCCCAGGCGCCGGGGGGCGACTTCGCCAGCAGCCTGAAAACGGGGCTGGCCACCGCCTTCGGCTGCCGCCGCTACCGCCATATCCTGGTCAATGTCAGCACGGTGTTTTTTGCCACCATCGCCTTCGCCGCCCTGCTGCCGGTGTATGTGCGCAATGTGCTGCACATGGAATCGGGCGTGTTCGGGCTGCTGATGGGCAGCATGGGCGCGGGCGCCGTGACGGCGGCCTTCATCTTGCCCACCTTGCGTCAATACGTCGGCAAAACGCCGCTGCTGGCCGCATCGCTGGTCGTATACGGGCTGATGCTCATCGTCCTGCCCTTCCTGCACGCGCTGTACCTGCTGGTTCCCCTGATCGTCGCGGCCGGCATGGCCTGGTCCGCCACCGTCTCCACGTTCAACGCGGCGGCGCAATTGGCGTTTCCAGTGGCGATACGGGCGCGTACACTGTCCATCTACCTGTTCGTGATGGCGGGCGGCTACACCGTCGGCAGCGTCGTCTGGGGCAAGGTAGCCGACCTGTTCGGCGTGCAGGCGGCGCTGGCGACGGCCGGCGTGTGCGTCCTTGTCAACGCCATCACGCTGCTGACAGCAAAGCGGGAAAACGCCATCTGATCGGGGCTTTGGACGCTGCGCCCATAGGATAAGCTGGCAAGATTGACACATCTTTCGTCCACCGCCCCGATGACACCAGCATTCTCCAACCTCGAATTTGGCCCCCGCTTCGATATCGCCGCGCACTCCTGCGCGTCGGCGGCGCCAGGTTCGCGCCTGGAAAACCAGGACAATTTCCTGCTGGTCGACACCACCGGCCGCGCCCATTTCCTGCAAGACCAACAACGCACGGCCAGCCGCATCCCCGACTGGCCGGCCGGCCACGCGCGCGTCGCTGTGCTCGATGGCATGGGCGGGCACGGACGCGGGCGGGAAGCAGCCGAAGCCGTCGTCGCAGGCCTGCTGACCATGCCGCCCTGCGACAGCCTGGGCGAACTCTCCACCCACCTCGATGCGCTGCACACGACCTTGCAACACCATTTCGCGGGCGGCGACGATGAAGGCCGGCGCCCCGGCACCACGCTGACCCTGCTCGAATTGCGTCCCGACAAGGCGGCCCTGCTGTACCACGTGGGCGATTCGCGCCTGTACGAAATAGGCCGCCACCAGGTGCAACCGATGACCGTCGACCATGTGCCCGCGACCGCCTACGCCATGGCCGGCCACCTGGCCGAGCACGAATGGTGGCAGCAAGTCCATGGCGAACACCGCTCGCAGATTTCGCAGGCTTTTATCCTTGGCAACGCGTTTTCCAACCCGACCATGCTGAGCGATCCGCTGTTCCCCCTGTCGCCGCTGAACCTGCCGCCCTTCCTGTACCACCTGCCCGACCGGCGCGCGCTCGAACTGGCGCCAGGCGCCGTCTATCTGCTGGCCACCGACGGTTTCTGGGCCTGCGCCGACCCGTGCTCCTGGCTGGACCGCTGGCCAGCCCTGTTCGACGCCGAACCGGACGCGCGCGCCATGGTCGCCGCCTTGTTTGGCGATATGGCATCCGCGCCGCCGCCGGAGTTGCATCACGACAACCTTACGGCCGTGGTCGTGCGCAGCCGTACAACATGAAGGTGCCATATGGAAAATAATGTTGCGCCAGACAGCCTTTTGAATGCCGCGCTTGGGCAAAAAGGCGTAAGCTTCGAGATACTCGACCGTCTAACGTTGCCATGAAAAAATGCAGTAATCCCCGTCATCCGCATTGCACCCAGTGGGTCCTGCCCGGGGAAGCCGCGTGCGCGGTGGGGCATGCGCAGGCGGTGGCGGCGTCGTCGAGTTATGAACTGATCAATGCCCTGCGCAGCGCGCGGCCGGCCAGCACGGTGCCGCCGGGACCGGTTTCCATGCCGCATGACCACCTGCCCGCCTTCGACAAGCCGCATTTGCACATCAGCGGTTTCGATCCACGCGCCGCCGGCGGCCGCCAGGCCATCAAGGTCGAACTGCGCGGCATGCCCGCCGACAGCCCGCCCCTGGTCACCATGCAGCTGCAATCGGCCCTGCTGGCCGACGGCGCCGCGCGCCATTCTTTCGCGCGCACCCTGCGCGGCGACTGGCGAGCGCTGTTCATCGAATTTTCTTCCCGCGGCAAGGAACACGGCCAGTACCGCATCGAAGTCGAACTGTACAGCCAGCACGATGGCCGCATCCGCAGCAAATGGGCATGCACCATGATCATCCTGGTGCCGCGGCCCGACGCCACGCTGGGCGAGATCCATCAAACCTTCCTGTCCACCCACAAGAACGTGCGGGTCATGGCCGATGACGCCTCGATCGCGCGCGTCAATGCGCAGGCCGGGGGCGGACGGCTCGACATCGACGTCCATGCCCGCAATGCGTCGATTGCGAACCTGAACCTGGACGCGCGCGCCGGCAAGGTGGACCTGGGCTTCACCACCATCGCCTGGGACGAAGACCTGATCGAGATCGACGTGCCGGCCCAGGCCGAGCCGCATCCGCACCAGAGTTCCATGGCTTGCCTGGTCAACGCCGCGCCCGAAGCGGGCGCCCAGCGCCAGGTGCGCCTGTTCGCCATGCCCGAATGCGTGCTGGGACGTTTCGAACTCTACGATCCGGAAAGCGACGTGCTGCTGACCCATTTCGGCGACGACGGCCAGGACCGCGAAGGCCTCACGCGCCGCCTGTCCGGCCGCCATGCGGTGATCCGGCGCGGCGGCGCGGGCTATGAAATTGAAGACGTGTCGCGCTACGGCATCCTGCTCGACGGCGTGTGGCCGGGCAAAGGCAAGCCGGTCACGCTGCGGCTGGGCATGCGCATCGAACTGTCGGCCAGCATCAAGGGCATCGTGATCCTGAGCGTGTCGGCGCTGCTGCCCAATGGCGTCATCATGCACCGCATCGACCAGGGCGCGCATGCCGAGTGTTTCTACTTCCTCGAGCCGGGCAAGCATCCGGGCTTTCCGGTGGCCGCATTCCCTGCCTTGCCGCGCGCCGCCGTCATGCCGCTGCTGTTCCACCAGAATGGCGGCTTCTGGCACCTCGACCCGGTCACCGGGCGCGAATGCCCGCTGACGCCGACGACGCAACTCGACAAGCTGGGCCAGCTGCCGCGCCATACGCGCTTCGCCAGCGAGGCGTACCCGGAATGCTGGATCGTGCGCACCACGCTCAAGCATCCACACGGCACGCCCCAGGACATGCATACCGCCTGAGCAGGCTACTGCACGGTCAGGATCACCTTCACCGTGTCGTCCACCGCCGCCTTGTCGATATAGCCGATCGCACTGACATCGGCCGCCACCGCCTTCTTGACCTCCGCAGCCGACTTGTATTCCTTCGGCGCCGTGCCCTTCCCCGTGAACACGAGCTTGGACCAGATGGTCTTCACCTGCGCCGAATCCTTCTGCAGTACCTTGGCATGGAATTCATTCCGGATCGCGACCCCGTCGTCATATTCGATGGGTGTGAACAGCGACGACTTCCCGAGGAAGAACTGGGCCGCCTGCTCGCTGAACATGCGCGAGGCGGGGTTCTTCGGATTGACGATCACCACCAGTTCGGCCGCCATCACGGGCGCAGCCATGCCCAGGCCAGCGGCCAGCAGCATCATGCCGATTTTCGTTTTCATGGTGTTCTCCTCAGAAGACGAAGTCGATGCCGGCGGCATATACATTGACGGGGCCGGAGAATCCGGGCTTGACGTTGACGAAGGCGCCTGCGCCGTCGCGCGGACTGATATGGTCGACCTGCACTTTCAATGCCGCCGACTTGTGGAAGTCCCAGCGCACGCCAACCGCATTGGTCGATTGCAGCGCCGACTTGACGACCGAATTGACACCGGCAGTGAGCGCCGCCAGCGGCCCGGTGGTGGGCAGTCCCGCGTAGGTGCGCGGCGTGTCCTGCTTGATATTGCCGTAGTAGTAGTACGGCGTGAATTTTCCGATCCTGTAGCCCAGCATGGCGTAGTACGAGGTCGTGTCCATTACCACCCGCGTATCGGTTTTGCGGACCGCATATTCGCTCTGGATCAGGAAGCCCTTGTAATCCATGGTCATGCCGACCGAGGTGAACGAACCGTCGCAATCGACGACCTTCAAGTCCTTCGCCACCGTACTCAGGCCCACATTGTTCAGGGTAGTGAGCAAGCCATTGAGCGGGGCATTGCCGTAGACCGAGAACTTCGCATCGGCCCGCCCGAAGCGGAAGGTGAATGGTTCATGTTCGGCGATGATGTGGATGGCCGTCGCCGGTTTGAATTCGACGCTCGAATTGCCCGGCGAGCGGGTCTTGGCATTGCCGTAGGCGAACTGGCTGGTCACGGTGGTATCGCCGAAACTGTGCTGCCAGATGAGGTCGATGCCTTCCAGGGTGCCACCGTTGACCTGGCGGTACACCTCGGCCGGCGGCCGGATCATGGTGTTGGCATAGCCGACGTTGCGAAAGTCCGAGATCATGTACACCGGCAAGCCGATGCGGCCGATGCGGATGTCGATTTCGTCGCTTGCCTTGAATTTGGCAAAGGCCCATGCCAGCTCTGCGCCGTAGCTATCCTTGGCAACCTTGCGCACCAGGCCCTGGGCTGTGAACGAGATGCGGTCGCTGAATTTGGCCGTGGCCTGCAAGCCCAGGTTGGAATCGACGCCGGTACGGGGACTCTTGCCCGCGCCGTTAGACTGGTTCGGTCGGATGAACTCGGCCAGGTCGGTGTCGGTCATGGTCAGGGCGGCCGTGCCGAAGCCGCTGATGGTGATGGTAGGGCCGTCGATGGCGTGCGCGGACAGCGTGAAAGTGGACAGAATCGCAATGACAAAACTGGATCGCAATGGGCGTTTCATCGTTTCTCCTCGTGGCGTTTTGGTGGCCTGCTTTTTACAGTCTGATCCCGTGGAGACACTTTGTGTACTCTTCGCCATCGTCTTTTGACGAAACTGTTGCTACAAACGGACACATATGGCTGTAGGGCCCGTTCAATATGAGCATAAAAATAAGTTTGTGCAGATCGATGCATAGCCAATTGCAATGCATTCGATCAGGAGGGAGGGGAAAAGGCTATATGCGCGTCATTCCATGCCGGTGTGGCGTCCGGCGGGCGTGACGGCGGCGGCGGCAGGGCCAGCTACGGTATCAGCACCAGGAAAATCAGCGCGGCACCGGTCAGTAATATTGCTTCCAGGCCAAATACAATGGCGGGAATGCGTAGTTCATCGGGAATTCGCATGATGAATCTCCTCGGTCATCAAGGTAATTGTAGACCCGGGTTGGAGTATTTCAACTAGTGCGAAGTTCCATCCACCAGGTCGCGCGCGACCCGGAAACCGACGATGTCATTGCTGAGCGCGGCCGAGAAACCATTGCGCAAGGCCGAACGCAGGTAGCGCGGGTTGTACAGCCAGGACCCGCCGCGCAGGATGCGCCGGCTCTGGTCGCCGCCCTGCTCCCACGCCTGCCCCGTGTTCGGCGCGCCTTCGTAGGTGTCGTGCACGGTGTCCTGCACCCACTCCCACACATTGCCGTGCATGTCGAACAAGCCCCAGGGATTGGGCGGAAATTCGCCCACGCGCGTGGTGCCCTGGCGGTATTCGCCTTTCGGGCTGCCGTTATAGGTGTAATTGCCGTCGTAATTGGCCAGGCTGGTATTGATGTCGTCGCCGAAGCTGAACGCGGTCTTGGTGCCGGCGCGGCAGGCGTATTCCCATTCCGCCTCGCTCGGCAGGCGGTAGTGCTGGCCGGTCTGTGCGCTCAGCCACTGCACGTACAGGCGCGCGTCGAACCAGGTCACGCCCACCACCGGATGGTCGTCGCCCTGCCGGAAGCCGGGCGCCGCCCAGTTCACTTCGCCCTGCGGCTGCCAGCCGGTGGCGCGCGCGAACTGGCGCCATTCGCCCACCGTGACGGGATAGCGGCCCATGGCCAGCGGCTGTTCGATGCCCACCCAGTGCTGCGGCGTTTCGCGTTCCACCCAGGCTTGCTGGGAACCGGCGGCCATGGCCTTCTTGCGTTCGTGTTCGGGTGAGCCCATCTGGAAGCGCCCGGTGGGGAGCAGCACCAGTTCCGGCCCCTTGCCGGTGCCGTCGAGGAAGCGGTCGCGCAGCACGCCTTCGGGGTCGGCCACGGGACTCGAGGGCGTGGGCATCTGGGCCGCCAGTTCCGCCGCGCTGCGGGCCGCCAGTTCGGCGCGCGCGCGTTCCTGCTCGCTGCGATAGGCCGCTGCAGCCTTGGCCTGCATGGCCTTGCGCTGCTGTTCTTCGCGCGCCAGGCGCGCTTTCTCGGCATCCTGCTCGCGCCGCTCATGCAACTGCTGGCGCAGCGCTTCCTTGCGTTCGCGTTTGGCCTCATCGGCTTCAGCGCGCTCGATGGCTTCGCGTTCGCGCCTTTCCTTGTCCCTGGCAAGCTGCGCCGCCGCTGCCGCTTCGGCTTCGGCTTTCCGTTTGGCGGCCAGCTGCACCAGGCGTTCCTGTTCCTTCACGCGCGCCGCGGCCTGCTGCGCCGCCAGTTCCTGCGGAGTGGGACCGACCGCCGCGCGCAGCGCCGCCAGCAGCGCCGCTACCGTGGCCGGACGCGCGTCGGGGTCGACCGCGAAACCGCTTTTCAGCACCTCCCACTGGCGCTCCGTCAGCGCCGCCGGCCGGGGCGGTTCGTGCGCCGCGCTGCGCGCGCCGTCGAAAGGAATGCGGCCTTCGACCATCTGGTAGATCATCACCGCGATGGCATACACGTCGAGCTGGCGGGCTGGCTGGCGCTGATGGGTGCCGGCTTCCGGCGCGCGGTAGCCGGCCGTGCCGGAATTGGCCGGCGCCTCCATGCCTATGCTGCTGGCACTGCTGCGCGCGCGCGCGGCAATGCCGAAGTCGAGCAGCTTGACCTCGCCCCTGGTGGTGACGAAGACATTGCCCGGCTTGATGTCGCGGTGCACCAGCTTGTGCTTGTCCCATGCGTACTGCAGCGCGCCGGCCACCGGTTCAAGCAGTTCCTGGACGCGTTCCAGGCCCAGCGGCCCTTCGCGCGCCAGCAGGCTGTCGAGGTCTTCACCTTCGAGGCATTCCATGATGATGAAATAGCTCGACGTGGCCGGATCCTGGGCCCATTCGTAGACCCGCACGATGTGTTCATGCGCCAGGCGCCGCGCCTGGGTGGCTTCTTCGATCAGCAGCTTGGCGTGGGTGGGGCTCTGGGTCAGCTGCGGCGGCAGGATCTTGAGCGCCACCATGGCGCTGTGTCCAAGCTCCGCGTGGGTGGCCAGGTCCATGGCTTGCCATACCTGGCCCATGCCGCCCTGGGCGATCAGGCGCTCGAGCCGGTAGCGGCGGTTCTGCGGGCCGATTTCCTGGCCCGCCATCAGGCCGATCTCGGTGCCCATCTTGATGTTGATCGGCGGCGGCGCCATGGGCGTGCCGCTGCTGCCCGGCGGCGCGTATTCCGCATCCAGGATGGCATTCTTGCGGCTGTCGAACTCCTGCAGGCTTAACAGGCCGTCTTCGTGCAGGGCGCGCAGTTCGCGAATTTTGTCTCTTGCCGTTTGCATCGGTCCGTTCAAGGGTGCAGCGCCACGCCGCATTCGGGGCAGAATTTGTCGTTGATTTCCACGCGGTGTCCGTTGGGACAGGTGCGCGGCGCATGGTCATAACCGGCCAGCACGATGCCCGCGCCCAGCTCGGCCTGCGACTTGAGCGCCGTCTTGTTGACGTCGTTCTGCATGGCGAGCAGGTCCAGCTGGTGGCGCCGGTCCTTGTCCACTTCGGCGTCGCGCCTGGCTTGTTCGCGTTCCACCTGCGCGCGCGCTTCCTGGGCCGCCTGGGCCGGGCTCACGCCCCCCAGTGCGGTCAGCTGGTCGGCGCTCATGCCGGCGTGGACCTGGGTTTTCATGAAGTCGGCCAGCGCCGCGGCGTTCGGCGCCGCGGCCAGTGCCAGCTTGGCCGTATCGCTCATGGCGCCGATGCTTTCGTTGCGGGCGATGGCGATCCGTTCCAGTTCTGCTTCGTGCGCCAGCAGCGTGTATTTTTCTTCGCGCACGTGGTCCAGCCGGCGCAGCTCCTGCTGCCATTCGGTTTCGCGTTCCTGCTGCTTGAGGGTGTGGCGCGCCTGCTCGGCATCGAGTTCGATCTCCTGCGCCTGGCGCGACTGTATTCCGTCCGCCGCGATCGTGCGCAGCAGCTTTTCGTATTGCTTGATCGCGTCCGCTTCCGCACCGGAGCGGCGCATGGCTTCGAGCTTCTGGTTGACTTCTTCGTCCTTGACCGCGCTGCCCCGCATCAGGTCGCGTTTGCGGTCCAGGGCCAGCTGGTCTTCCCATTCGGCGATGCGTTCGGCTTCGCGCTTGTGGGCGGCGTTGACCAGTGCCAGCGACTGCCAGGTGGCCTTGTGCTGTTCTTCCTCGATCGCCATTTCACGCTGGACTTCGGCATGCTGGCGCGCATGCAACTGGACCAGTTCGGCGCGTTTGCGCGCTTCGTCCTCGATGCCCAGGGCCTGGACGATCTTGTTCTGGATTTGCTGCTGCAGCAGCTGGTGCGCGAAGCGCTGCTGCGCCAGCTGGCGCGATTCGAGCGCGCCTTGCTGGGCGATTTCGAGTTCGGTGCGCATGCGGATCCCGGCCAGCTCGCGCAGGTGGCCCCATTCCATCGATTCGTCTTCGCGCGCGGCGCCCTTTTTGGCCAGTTCGTGTTCCAGCTCGCTGACCATGTCGCCGGCGCCCCGCTCAAGGGCGTCCTTGCGGTTGCGCGCTTCCACGATGCGCGCATACAGGTCGATCTCGCGGGCGCGCACGGCCTGCAGGCGCTCGGCGTTCTGCAAGGTCAGTTCGGCCTTGTCGATGCTTTCGTCCTGGCGCAGTTCCTGGCGCCGGAAGCGCAGGCGCGCCTCCTGTTCTTCCTTGAAGATGCGCTGCCATTCTTCGTCGTTGTACAACTGGTCGATATGCTTGGCGTGTTCGAGCTGCACGTGGCGGTCGTCGGCCACCAGGAACAGGCTGCCGATGCGTTCGCGGCTGCTGTCGAATTTATCGTGGCGCAGGGCCAGCGTATCGACCTGCACCACGGCCAGGCCGTACTGGGCCAGGCGCAGCTTCAGGTCGGCCTGGATGCGTTCGTCGAGCTGCGGGCGCAGGTCGCGGTTCTTGGCCATGTCGCGCATCGACTGGCCGCCGATGAATTCGGCCGCCAGCTGGCGCACCGACGGCGCCAGCAGCGCGCGCAGGTGCTCGCTGGTGACGGTGCCCGGCTGGGTCATGAAGTGGCGCGCGAAGGCGCTGACCTGGTCGACCTTGACGCTGACCGAAAAACGGGCCGAGACCTTCAGGTGTTCGGCGGTCGGCAGCTCGTCGAACAGGAAGTCGACGGCGATCGCGCTGGCGCGGGTGATCAGGATTTCGGCATGCTGGTCGCGCAGCAGGTGGTTCAGGCGGGTGAAAAAGCCTTCGATTTCGTATTCGCCCTGCGGCACTTCGGTGGCCTTGTCGCCCTGCAAGATGTAGCCCCGGGTGGTGGCCGGCACGCGCAAGGTCTTGACGAACAGCCCGGACAGGGCGCGCACGCCGAAAAACACGGCTAATTCGTTGTCGGCCGGAATCCAGCGGTTGTCGCGCAGGATGGGCTCGCTGCGCGGCGCCCCCAGGGTCAGGCCGCATTCGGCGCAATACCCGGCTTCGCCGGCATTTTTATGCTCGCAGCGCGGACACTTGACGCCGCCAAATCCAAACATCTGGAACATAGTGAACTCCTGGTTATCTAACTGCCGATTCTAGCAGGGCAAAGCGCACTGTACATGGCGCACGGTCAGGTGCGCCCCCTTGACTTACATGATGCCGATCCGGTCGATGCACGCCAGGCTCGCGCCGCGCGCCTTCACCGCTGCAACAAATCCTTCAGGCAACACTGTTTCCCACGCCTTCGGCAGCAACAGGCGGTCGCCCGCCACGGCCTGGCCCAGCACCAGCGCGCATTTCGGTGCGCAGCCTTCCACCGTATCCACCCTGCCCGCGTGCCAGGCACCGGAACAGCCGCTGGCGATGATGCGCCCGCGCGGCACGAATTCGCGCCCCCTGGCCAGTCGGTCCGCCATCACCAGCGCCAGTTCGAAGGAATTTCCCTGGAATCGCCCCTGGCCGAAGCGCACCACGGTGCGCCAGCGGCCAAGCGCGCGGCCATCGAAATGGCGGGCCGCGGCCAGGACCTGGCGCACCGCCAGTTGCTGCGCTGCGTCCAGGCCGGGCGTGGCGATGCTGTCTTCCTCGTCGCCGGCCGGGCTGTCCAGGGGGTAGACGCTCACCTCGACCCAGCACAGGCTGTCGTTGATGCCGCCGCTATGGAGCGGAAACCAGGCGCGCGCGCTCGACACGCTGGCGCCGCAATCGGGCTGGCCGTTCAAGCGCGCCAGGTGGCCCAGCGCCGCCCCCAGGATCGCATCGCCCGGCCCCGCATCGTGGCCGTCGATGCGGCCCAGCTGCCAATGGTCGGACCAGCCATTGGCATGCACGCCGGCGCCGCCTTCCCACACGCCGCGCACCATGCGGTCGGCCAGCACCACGGCCAGTTCCCAGTCGCGTTCATGCTGCGCCGGCGCGCGGTCGATGCTGATGACAACCTGGTCGCGGCTGTCGAAACGCGCTTCGGTGTGGCGCGCCAGGCGCACCACCTGCTGCATGCGCGCGGCCAGTTGCGGGTCGGCCGCGCAGCTGCATTTGACGTCCGCCCTGCCCGCGCGCGGCCGGCGCGTGGCCGTGACGACGGCGACCGAGCCGTCCGCGAACGTGGTGCGGCATGTGGCGCTGTTCATGACGGCTCCGCGATGCGGCGCGCCGCGCTGGCGTATTCGAGGTTGGCCACGATCCTGTCCGCCTCGTCGAAAATGGCGGCCATGCCGGCGCTGCCGGCCAGCGACATGCGGGCCATCAGGGCCCAGGTGTCGTCGAGCGCAGCCGCAGCCTGCGCGCTGTGCGCGGCGCGCTCTTCCTGGCGCGCGGGATCGAGCGGCCGTCCGGGCGCCGCCAGTTCAAGCGCCGGCATGGTGCCGATATCGAGGGTGACCGCATCGAGCCGCTGCAGCAGCGCCTGCTGCTGGCGGAACAATGCCTGGCCGGGCGGCAGGACCGCCAGGCGCAGGCCGCTCGCAACGCAAGGCAACTCCAGGAACAGGCGGCGCAGCGAATGCGCATCGGATGCCAGCGGCATGCTGGCCGGCGCAGCCGGCGGCAGGTCGGCGGGACGTTCGATGCGCCCGCGCAGGACCTGTGCATAGTCGTTGTCAAGATCGACCGGCACGCAGTCGTCGACCGTGACGCCGAAACGGGTATAGAGCAGCTGGTTCAGGCCCGCGCGGAAGGCATGCCATTCGTCGACCGTTGTGCATGGCGGCAGTGCGAGTACGCCTTGCGCCAGTTCGCGCTGCACGGCAGCTTCGATCGCCCGCCCGAACTGCGCCACTTCCACGGTAGTTCCCGCTTCGCTGGCAAGGTACAGGTCGAAGCGCTGCTGCCCGACACGGGGATCGGGGCCGTCGACAGCGAACGCGAGGCGCAGGCCCAGTTCGGGCGCGGCGGCAAACGGCAGCAGGTCGACGCTGTACGGGCCGGGATGGAAGCAAAACGCCGTTTCGTGCTCGCCGGGGTTGAACCGCTGGCCCGCTGCCGCGCGCCGGGTGCGCCCGCCGCGGTCGGCCACCACGCCGATGCACGACGGCGGCACCGTGCCGGCAACGGGCATGCGCAAGGCGAGCACGCCAGCGCCCAGGGCCCCGATATCGGGGGCCGGGCTGGCGCTGCCGCGCTTGAACAGTCCCATCATCAAGGCCCCCGCGGCACCGGTTCGACGGTGAAAGTTGCGCCGCATGCGTGGAAGTGGGGAGCGGGCGCCAGGTCGAACGGCCAGTTGCCTTCGCATTCGCCGTCCGCGTCCAGCGTGCCTTGCAGGATGACGGCGCCGCCGCCATCGAGCACGCGCAGCATCGGCTGATCGCGCAGCATGCGCGCCGCGAATGGCGCTGTCGCCTCGAGCACCAGGATCACGCACCAGGCATGGTCCTCGACCACGAAGTGCAGTTTCCAGTAGCCGTCGTCGGTGCCGATGGCGTCAAGCGGACCGTTCGACGCCGCGCGCAGCATGCCGGCGCTTCCCTGCCATGCTACCCGGCAGTCGATGGAAAGCTGGCGGAAGCGGCGCAGCGTCAGCGGCGACTGGCGCAGGGCTTCGGCCTGCTCTGGCGTCATGGCGCGGCTGCCGGCGATGGCGGCCAGCATGACATCGTCGGCCAGCACCAGGCTGTCGCCTTCGACGCGGCGCGCCAGCAGCAGCTTTTCCTGCAGCTTGCGTTCAATGGCCTGCATGGTCTTCACATCGTTCTCCTTGATAGCCTGTCGATCGCCGCATCGCGGCGCTTGCGCAGCGTCGGCAGCGAGATATTGTCGCGCGCTGCCAATTGCGCCATCGTCGGC